>JAABUX010006586.1_pt1 | contig 13822 bp, 10 predicted proteins | sample 5561851 | NCBI WGS metagenome assembly JAABUX01 (sample SAMN10711883, study PRJNA513361) | rock metagenome | isolation source: Antarctica rocks | place: Antarctica: Victoria Land, Richard Nunatak red sandstone | collected 2016-01-03 | reverse complement strand
CTCTCCGGTGCCAACCGGATGCCCGCCCTGGCTGACCTCATCATCCAACGCGTGGCTGAGGCCCACGCCCCCGTGGCCCTCGCGGCGGCCTAGTCCCCGACTTTTCGATAAGATACATGCTATTGTCAATTGCACGCGTCGCGCGCCGTGGCGCGGGCCCCGCCATCATCGTGACTGCCGGCCTCGTCACACTGCTCTGTGGCCTACGCCTCTCTCCCCCACGGGAACCGCTCGGCCTAGCCTTCCTCCTGCTGGCGGCCCTTGTCGCGCGGCTCTACCCCCTGGCCCTGGCTGGCGGCCCGCACGACCCGCGCCGCGGTCCGCCCCTCGTGTCCTCGACGGCGCTGCTCACGATCATCGCGCTCGACGGCCCGTACTGGGCCACGACCGGCGCCGCGCTAACGATCGCGCTGGGCGAGGCGCTGACAAGCGCGCGCGGGGACGAGCGTCCGGCGTTGCTGTCATGGGGACGATCCGTTGCCGTGGGGATACTGGCGACAGCTCTAGCGGGGACACTCTATCACGCGTTCGTCCCCGGCGGCGCGGTGACCCCGCTCGTCCATGCGCTGCCCGCCCTCTTCGTCGCCGAAGGGACGCTGGTGTGCGGCGCATGGGCGCTGTATACGGTACATAGCGTCGCACGACGGGACACGCTTGGCGCGGCGCTGTGGCACAGGTTGTTCGAAGCGCTTCCGGCTTTGGCCTGTGAGCCAGTCCTGGCGCTCGTGCTGGTAAACGCCATAGTGAGCGGGAAACCGATCGCCGTCCTTGTCGCCACATTGCCGCTCGTCGCGCTCATCGCGGGCCTGCGCTGGCACAGCGCGACGCGCCGTCGTCTGGAACAGGCCCATACCGCCCTCGGACAGGCCCACGCGCTGCTGCGCATACAGGCGGCGACCGATCCACTGACGGGATTAACCAATAGGCGTGGGTTCGAGCAGGCGCTGGAAGCGCGTCTACACGAGGCGCATCGCTACGAGCGCCCGCTCGCCGTGCTGCTGATTGACCTCGACGCGTTCAAAAGCATCAATGATACGTATGGTCACGCCTGCGGCGATATGGTCCTCGTGGCTGTCGCGGGCGCGCTACGCCGAGAATTGCGCTCCAGCGACCTGCCAGCCCGCTTGGGCGGCGATGAATTCGTGGCGCTCCTGCCGGAGACCGATACGGCCCGCGCCCTGGCGCTGGCGGAGCGTGTGTGCGCCGAGATCGCGGCCCTGACGGTCGCCTTCGGGCCGATGGTGGCGCATCCCACGGCCTCGGTCGGGGCCGCGTCCACCGCGAACGACGCGCACGCCGACGCGGCGCGCCTCCTCGCGGCCGCGGACGACGCGGCCTACGCCGCCAAGCGCGCCGGCAAGAACCGGGCGCGCCCGGCGTTAGCTGACAGCCATCAGCTATCAGCGGTCAGCTATCAGCGGTCAGCTAACAACCAGTAGTCAGTAGTCAGTAGTCAGTAACCATCGACAACTAACGACTAACGACTATACAACGAGCCAGATACGGCGCGTCGACCCAGCCGTAGTAATCCGTGTCCGGCGTATGATATACGACGTTGGCCCAGCCCGCCTGTACTTGGACGATGTCGAACGGAGAGCCTACGCCAAGACGGTCGATGCGCTGATAGGTGTAGCCGGGGCCGCTGTACACGTCGCCCGCGGCTCTGGCGCGCAGGCGTTCGCCGGTCTGGAACGAGAAATGTGGAACCAACGGTGTGGGCGGCGCCGGCGTCGCGATGGGCGCCGCTATCGGAAGCGCGACGGGGATGGTAGCAGAGCCAGCCAGAGGACGTGTGGCGCCGGTGTAGTGGGCGCGCCAGTAGGGCTCACTGAGAAGGGTCAACTCAACACCCGTCTGATAGTTGTCGGCCCCGATCATGGCGCCATCACCGGCGTAGACCGCGACATGCGAGAGCCCGTCCCAGACGGTCCCGCTGAAGAAAACGAGGTCACCGGGCTGCAAATGCGCCGCGTCCACATGCCGGCCCGCGGCGTAGGCGAGGTTCAGGTCGTAGGGGACGTCGACGCCGGCCTGCGCGTAGAGGTAGTGGACGAAGCCGATACAGGAGAAACCCGTGGACGGGTCGTCGCCGATATAGGCGTAGGGCTCACCAAGGAGCGCGTGGGCGAGCGCGACGACAGCGACTGAAGGCGACCGGCTGGCGGCGCGCGCTATGGGGGCCTTGTATGGAAACGTGAGCAAACCCAGGATAATTGCCGCCATGAATAAAACGCGCGAAAGGGAAGATGGGCGGGCGCCGGCGCCAGGAAAGAGTCGAGCCACGGCGGTCTCCATGATCGCTAGGCCGGCGACAACGTCTATGGTCTGCCGGCGCTATGGACATCGGGGACGACGCCGCAACGATTAAGGGCGGGAGACGCGCCCCGTGTGTTGCCGCATGCTCGGTATCATACCCTAGCTATGGACGCGTAAGCATGATACGAATCTCACCTTCTTTCCGAAGTGGATAACGTCCGTTTAGCGCAATCCAGCGGCGATTTGCTCCAAGGCGCGCAGTGGAAGCGTGTGGCTGGATACCAGCGCGGCCGTGCCGTCGCCTTCGACGCGCACTAGCGCGGGCGCGCTCCCCGCTGGCGCCCACTCCAACAGGCGGAGGCCATCACGCATGACGACGCGCGCCTCGTCGCGCGGGGGCGTGACATCCCAGGCGCTCCCCGGCAGGGTCTCGATGAGCGTGAGCGCGATCCGTCCCTGCCGGTCGGCGTAGGCCTGGCGCACGCGGTCCTGTGGGGCGTAGCCGCGCGTCTGGTCATAGAACGAGTCGTAGGTCGGCGTCTGGGCGACCAAACCCGGCGGGATAGAGCGAGGCACGAGCGCCGTGAATAGGGCCACATCGTCGGCCGACTGGATGTCCAGCAGCGGCTGGCTCAACCCATTGACGAGCGGGCCGCGCCCACCGGGTATGGGATTGGCGAAGATCTGCGGCGCCAGGTCCAGCCCGTAGCTGACCCCCGTCACCAGGAACAACGCGACCGGGTGTCCGGAGCGGTCGAGGCGCTCGACGCGCAGGGCCAGTCCACTCGCCGCGTCGACACAGACCTGGCCACCTCCCGAGAGCGCGAGGGCCCAGCACAGCCGGCCGGCCACGCTGTCCCGGCCGGTCAAGCGCGCGTCGTCTCGCGCGCCACGCGTGATGGCGGGAAGCAGCCGCTGCGCCACCCCCGCCGTGGCGCCGAGCCCCACCATCGCCGGACCGAGCGGGCCGCACGGCGTCCGCACGGTCGTGGCCAACCCTGCCATAGGGTTGAGGCCCCAGGTCAAGCGCGGCGTGCAAATGTACGTGCTGCCCTCGCTCTGCACCCGGCCCTGGCCCGCGCCGAACCACAACTGCACGTCGGCTCGCGCGCAGCGCTTCCCCATCAGCGGAGCAGGACACGAGTCGTACGCGGCCCAGGGCAGACCGCGCGTGCTAGGGTCTATCCCTTCGACCACGGCGTAGGTGGCCGTGGCAATGTAAGCGGCCCTTTGACCACGCTGCGTGGGGTATGCCGCGGCGTTATTCAGTAGCGCCGCAGGGCGTGGCGCGTGGCGCATGTCATGGGAGCGCGCCGTCACACCGATCACTGTTACCAGCAGTAAGGCCGCTCCGATCGCCGCGATGGGACGCGTCCATCGACGCCGCCATGAGGGCGTTGTCCGATCACTCGATAGCGCCGTTTCTTTCCGTGGCGCGCCCCATACCGCGCGTAGCCGCGCTATAGTCGCATCATTTCCTATCCCCCCCTCCGTCCATGGCTGACTGGCCCCCCGGCTGCGGCCGGCGGTCCAGCGCGATGGCTGACTGGCCCCCCGGCTGCGGCCGGCGGTCCAGCGCGCCCAGGGGGAACCTGGAGGGATGGCTCCCCCCAGACCCCCGCCAACCACGGCGCGTGGGGATAAACGGGCGCGGCCACCCCGGCGATTCTCGGACTGTGGCCCAGCAGCGTCGAGCGCGAACGTGATGGCTGTGTGGCCCCGCGCAATGGACATGACCGGCATAGTTGGATCAAGGGCGCGCGCGACGCCGCGCGCGACCCCAGCCAGCGCGAGCGTCGATACCGCCAGCGCGATTCCCCCAAACGTCATCCACCACCAATTGCCGGCGGATACCGCCGCCTGTGCGCCGGCCAGCGCCGTGCCCCAACTCGTCGTCCCCGCGGGCAGGCCAAGGCCCAGGAAGTCAAGCCCCGCTTCGAGCGCGACGTAAGCCGACGCCGACGCCGCCGTCCACGCGGCGACCGGCGGTAGCGCCGCCGGCAGCAGATGCACGAATAATAAACGTGATCCTGTGACCCCCATAGCGCGCGCCGCCTCGACGTACGGCGCGGCCAGCCCGGCCCTTACGGTAGTCCGCGTGAGGCGCGCCGGAACTACCCACCCGCTGAGGGCAAAGACGGCCAGCATAACCGCCGCCGGAGCGCCGCCCAGGCGGCTCGCCAGCAGGAGCAACACGAGGAGTGGTGGCGCCGCGCCGCACACATCCATCAGCCGCGACAGCAGTGGGTCGAACACCCCGCCGCGCCAGCAGGCCAGCGCGCCGAGGCCGGCCCCGACGAGCGCCGCGAGAATGGCCGCCCCGACGCCGATGGACAGCGTCGTGCGGCCGCCCCACAACAGCAGACTTAACACGTCGCGCCCACGACTGTCGGCCCCAAACAGATAGGCCCAGGAGAGGGTTGGCGGGTGGTTGGCGGCCAGAGGATCGAACCCCAGCGGGTCGGAGGGGTCTTGCGGCGCGATAAGGGGCGCCAGCAGGCTCAACGCGACGATGACGATGAGCGAATAGAGCGCGGCTACCGCCCCACGTTGCGCCCTGAAGCGCCGCCAGACATCGACGATCATGGCGTCGTTCCGCGTGAGCGCAGGCGCGGGTCGGCCCAGGCCGCGGCGATATCGCCGACGAGTCCGGCGACGATCACGATAAACCCAAACAGGAACAACAACGCCCCCAACGTCGCCGTGTCACCCGCACGTGCGGCGTGGTAGGCCAGCAACCCCAGGCCGGGCCAGCCGAAAAGATACTCGACCAACACAACCGCCCCAGCCAGCGGCGCCAGGTTTCCTGCCGCGCCGGACATGATGACGGGCAGCGCTGGGCGCGCCGCACGCCACGCCAACCGCCGCCTGGAGAGCCCAGTCGCACGCGCCACGCGCGTGTAGGGCGCGCGCAGTTCGGATGGCAGCGCAGTGGACACGAGCCGCAGCCGCGTGGCCAGGCCGGCCAGCGCGAGCGTCAGCGCCGGCAAGGCCAGATGACCGAGCAAGTCGCCCAGCACGAGGGCAGGCCGTGCGCGCAACAGGTCGAGATAGGACGCGGTCCCAAACGCCGGCAAGGCCGGATCGGCGATACCACCGGGCGGGAACAGCCCCAACCCCACGCTCAACACAACCACCAACACCCCGCCCAGCCAGAAGACCGGCACGCCCTGACACACATCAAATGCTACGGCCAGGACTCTGACCGGCGCATACCCCCTCACCCCCCAACCCCCTCTCCCATGGCCAGACGAAGGCACAGCGTTGGGGAGAGCCTCTCCCCCTCTCCCACGGTTAGGGAGAGGGGGTTGGGGGGTGAGGGCAGGGTCGGCCAACGTGAGCAGCAGGCCGCCCCCGTAGCCGACCACGAGACCGATCAGGGTGGCGGCGAGAACCAGTAGCGCCGTGGCCGGCAGGGCGGCGGTGATCGCCACTATCACGGGGCTATTGTCGGAAGCGCGGCCAAAATCAAGCCGGGCGGCGGCCAACCAGTCCAGCGCCGATCTGCCGCCGCGCGCGTCACCTGTCACGAGTATGGCCAGGGCGACGGCGAGCAGCCCAAAGGTCAGCAGAGCCTGACCACAACGGCGCGTCACATAGGACAACACGGCTAACGGCGCGTCCACTCCCACACGTTCCACAAGTCGGCCGCGTCCTGCGGCGCCGGCCGGAGATTGCCGACATGACCATCGTCGACGACAATCTGGGGCCGCTCATAGAGCACGATGTAGGGCAAAAGAGTATTGACCTCACGCTGCACCCTGACGTATCCCCGCTGGCGTGAGGCAAAATCAAGCGACGCCTGCGCCCGTTCGGGAAGTGACGCGAGGGCCTCGTCGTCGATACCCGTATAGTTGCGCCGTAGCGCGCCCTGACTCAGCGACGTGGGGATGCGGCCGGGATCGAAGAGCGCGGCCACGGTGGCGGGGTCGGGACCCAGGCGCAGGTCAAACAGCGCCGCGTCGAAGGAGCGCGTGGCCAGCACGCCGCCGCGGTCGAACGGCGCGTAGAACCCGCCCTGATCGGAGGGGGACGCGCTCACAAGACGAGGCGTCACGCGCACCCCAATAGCGGCCCAAGCGCGCGCGATCAGATCGGCCTCGCGCTGGCGCGTGGGGTCGTTCGTCGTAACCAAAGTAAGCGTGACGTGGCGGCCGGCCCCATTAAGCGTCGTAGCGTAGCCGGCCGCGGTGAGCAGGCGGCGCGCCCCGGCCGGGCTATACGGACTCACCCCGCTACTACTGTCGTGGTAGGGCGAAGAGGGCGGGATCAGGCTCGTCGCCACGAACCGCGTGGGGTTCGAGGAGGCGGGGAACAGCGCGCGGACGAGGGCGCGCTTGTCGATCGCCAGTTGCAGCGCCTGCCGCACGCTCAGGCTCCTGAGCGCGGGTGTAGCCTGGTTCAGCTCCAGATGCTCAACCGCGAGCGACGGGCTTGTCGTGACGCGTAGCCCCGACAGCCCACGCAACCCCGGCAGCGTGGCCGGACCGAGCCCCAGGGCCAGATCCACGCCGGCGTCGCGGGCGCGCAGGTCTTGCGTCAGGGCCGATTCGTCATAGCTGAGCACGGTGTAGCGCAGTTCGGGCCGTGTCCCCGCGGCGCGTAGGGCCGTGAAATAAGGGTTCGGCGCGAGCGTCAGCCGCTGACCCGGCGCTACCTCCGTCACCCGGTAGGGGCCTGAGAAGACATCGGAGAGACTATCATAGGGGTCGCGGCGATAGGCCAGGGCCAGCGCGTGGATGTTGCTGGTGTGGTACTTGCGCTCGAAGTAACGCCGTGGCAGGGCCAGCGGCAGCGCGTAGGCCAGGTAGGCGCCATAGAGGTCGCCGAATTGTAGCACGACGGTCCGCGCGTCGGGGGTGGCGTAGTGCGCGATCTCGTCGAGGCCAAAGCTGTTGCCGATAGCTGGGTCGAGGTTGAGCAGCAGGCCGAACGCCACGTCCGACGAGGTGAGTGGTGAGCCGTCGGAGAAGCGCAAACCGGGCTTGAGGTGGATCGTCACGGTCATGCCGCCACCCGTGACGCGGACATCGCCGTTGGCGAGTGTCGGCACGCGCGCGGCCAGCGCGGCATACGGCCTCAGCCGGTCGTCGAATCCCACCAGCGACGTCCACAGCGCCGCCTGCAAGCCGATAGGGTCGGCGGCGACGCCGGCGCCCAGACCGGCCGGGAAGGCCGTCCCCGTCAACACAACCACCGGCCGCGCGGGAGCCGTCGTTGTCGCGCCCCGTCCCACACCGGGCAGCGCGGTTAGCGCGACGACGGCGACCGCCAACGCGGCAGTCAGGCGGCGACGCCGGAGATGATGAGGTATGTTCATACAGATAATAGTACAAGCCCGCGCGCTACCGCGCCGGAGCGCCGACGAAACGCCAACTACGCAGCGCCAGCGCCACCTCCGCCGGGATAGCGGCGCCGAACACCGTCACACGGTAGTAGTGGCCGCGCCAGCGCGCGGCCAGCAGGGTGACCTGATGGCCGTTGCCCGCCGGCAACGAGACCAGGCGATACCCCGCCACGCCGCCCAGCCGGACAGGCGCGACCGTCAGGCGCTTGACGAGCGCGGCGGGATAGTCGGCGTCGACGAATGGCTGCAGCAGAATCGCACGCGGCGTACTCCCCGGCTGGTCCGGCAGCACGTCGATCCACAGCTTACCGGCGCTACCGGCGTCGGGGTCGGACGCCGAGATGGGCTCGAAGAAACGCACGCCGTCGCCGAGGGCGCGCGCGAAGCTTGGGTTGGCGCGGGCGTCGAGGACGCCCCAGGTCTGCGGCCGGCCCAACTCGAAGGTATGCAACTGATCGTGATAGGGCAGCAGCACGCTCGCCGCGCGCAGGGCAATAGCGCGCGCTGCTGGCCGCGGCGCCGGCGTAGCGTTGACCGACACGACAACCGTCGCCGCTGGCGCCATAGCAGGCGAGCCGCCAGCGGGCGCTCCCGCGCAACCGCACAGGGCAACCGAGAGCAGCAAGGCGCCCACGACCAACCGGCCGGTCGGGGTATCGGCAATACGGCGCGCGATGAATGTATTGGCGGTCATCCTCGCTTGACCATACCACCTCTCACACTTATCGACTTCCGACTTCCGACTATCGACTTCCGACTTCCGACTTCCGACTTCCGACTTCCGACTTCCGACTTCCGACTGCCCTTACGCCACACCGGTCCCGTCCGTCAGGGTCGGGTCGGCGTTGAGGACGCGCTCCAGCGCGGTGACCACGGCGGGGTCGAAGCTTGTCCCGGCGCGCCGCTCCAGTTCGGCTAGCGCCCGTGCCGGGGACATCGCCTGCCGATACGGCCGATCCGTCGTCATCGCGCCATACGCGTTGGCCACGGCGATGATGCGCGCGCCGAGCGGGATGTCTCCTCCCGCCAAACCGCGCGGGTAACCGCTGCCGTCCCAATGCTCGTGATGCGCGCGGATCAAGGGCGCCAGCGCGCGCAACGCCGGAGCGCGGCCCACCACATCGGCCCCCACGTCGGGATGCGTGCGTATCAACGCCCACTCCCCTTCGCTCAAAGGGGCCGGCTTTTGCAGGACGGCGTCAGGGACCACGACCTTGCCGACATCGTGCAGCCGGGCCGCTACCGCGATCCGACGCGCGTCGGCCGCGACACAGCCCGAGACCAGGGCCAGGCGCAGCGTCAGGGCGGCGACATCCTGGGCGTGGCGGGCCGCATAGTGGTCGCGCGCCTCCACCAGCGCGGCCAACGCCTCAACAGTCCCAGTGAGCGCCGCCTCGTCATGCGCGCTGGCATAACCGCCGAGCGCGTCGATGGCAGGCTCGTTCGCAACGCGCGCCTGATTGCGGCCCAGGCGCTTGGCCATGCGTAAGGCGCGTTCAGCGGCTTCAACAAGCGCGTCGCGGTCTACCCCATCTCGCGGGTAGGCGGCCACGCCAACGGAGCAGGTGAGGCGCGTCCCCCCACCCGCGGCGAATAGATACGCGGCGACAGCGCGGCGCAGGTTCTCGGCGGCGGCGAGCGCCTCCGCAGGCTCGGTCTCGGGCAGCAGCGCGATTAGCTCTTTGTCGCCCCAGTGCCCCAGCGTATCGACACCACGCAGCGAGGAGCGTACCACCGCGGCAAACTCGCGCAGGACCACATCGCCGACCTGGCGGCCATGGGTGTCATTGAATCCCTGGAAATGGTCGATGTCGAGCAAGAGCAGCGCGCACGACCGGCTGTAGCGGTGAGCGCGATTGAGTTCACGGTCGAGCGCCACGACGACAGCAGTGTGATTGGGCAGGCCCGTCAGCACGTCGGTCGTCGCCATCGTCCGCAGGAGTCCGTTCGCCGTGGACAGCGCGCTCTCGCCGGCGCGCATCTCCTCCCGCGCGGCGCTCAACATCTCATGCAGCCCCGCGGTTTGACCACGTGCTTCGTCGAGACGACCACGGAGGATTCTATTTTCTACGAACAGCGTGCAGGCCGCGATGAGAAAGCTCGCCGACACTAACAGCAGCAGCAACAAGCCGCTACCCTGGTTCAACACGTCGCCCGGCGCCGCCACGCGCCCACTCGGTCCGACGAGGAGCCAGGCGAGGAGAACACCGCCAGTCAATGCCACGCATAGGGCGCCACCCCACAGCCAACGTCCGCCCCTGTCTTTCATCGCACGTCCCCTATCACGCCCCTTTTCTTATATATATCGGCATAAAGCGTGCGAAGTGTACGGCGACGCCCCCGACGGGCGGATAAGATACCATGGAAGCAGAATAGCATGTAGCAAGAGGTGGTATTAACGTGCAGGATAGTACCGACGATCAAAACGCGTTTTATCTCAATGTTCTACAGGAACTCGTGGCGCAGCCGACCGCTCCGTTCCATGAAGAGCGCGTCGCGGCCCGCATCAGCCGATGGCTCCGCGAGTGGGACATCCCGTTCTCCGTCGACGCGTACGGCAACATCGTGGCGCGCCATCAACGCGGCGCGCCCTGCCGCCCCCTCGCGCTCATGGCGCATATGGATCATCCCGCCTTCACTATTGGCGCGGCCGGTGGTCCCGACGGCGCACACTTTACGGCGGCGCTCGAGGGCGGTGTCCCGGCGCGCTCGTTCGCGCGCGAGGTTCCCGTCAGGATCTACCCCCGTGTGGGCGACGCGCGTGAGCGAGGGATCGCGGGACGTATCGTCGGGTATCTGCTCGGCGCGGGTCCGCGCGACGTCGACCTGCATATCACCGTCGACGACGACGCTTCCGTGGGGGACATCGCGCCAGGCGACTTCGGCGTGTGGGACTTACCTCTGTTCGAGGTACGCGACAACCTGATCCACGCCCGCGTCCTCGACGACCTGGCGGGCTGCGCGGCGATCCTGCTCGCCCTCCATGCCGCGGCCAGCGAGGGCTGGCCCACCGATGTCTACGGCGTGTTCACGCGGGCCGAGGAAGTCGGGTTGGTCGGGGCGCGCGCGGCGTTTGAGAGCGGCGCGCTGCCGCGCGAGAGCATCGTCGTGTCGCTCGAGGCCAGCAAAGCGCTGCCGGGCGCACACCAAGGCGACGGCCCCGTCATCAGGGTAGGCGACCGCGCCACGACGTTCGGTGAAGGGGCGGAGATCGTCCTCAAGGCCGCGGCGGAACGTCTCGGCTCGAACATCTGGCATCCGGCGCGCCAGGCGACGACCGCGGTACAGCGGCAGTTGATGAACGGCGGGCAATGCGAGGGCAGCGCGGCAGTGCGGCTCGGCTACCAGACTACCGGGCTGGCCTTCCCGCTGGGCAACTACCACAACGTATCCGCCGACGCGGCGCTCGTCCCGGAAACGATTCATATGCGCGACTATGTCACCGGGATCGCCCTGCTGCGCGAGGCCGCGCGCCTCATGCCCGACCTCCCCGACATAGCATCGCAAGAGGGCGGCCAGGACGGGCGCTACGCGGCTCACATCGAGCGACTTACGTCGTCCGCGCATAGCATCAAGGCGGCGAGCGGCTTGTAGTTTCCCCCTCACCCCCACCCCATGCCAGTCATTGCTAGGCTAGCGCCGCGAGTTGCTCCACGGCGTCGGCGTCACTCTCCGGCGCTAACATATAGCCGACGCCGGGAACAGTACGGATTGGCTGTGGGCCGCCGGGCAGCCGGAGGATCTTCGCGCGTAAGCGGCGAATGTGCGTCTTGACGACGGCGATATCGCTGGCGCTGTTGTACGACCAAATGCGCTCCATAATGCGCTCGGCCGACAGCACCTGCCCCTCGTGCGCTAGCAAGAGTTGCAGGATGCGGCTCTCCGTCGGCGTCAAACGCACGCACGCGCCTCCCTCCGCCATCAACTCATTCCTCGCCATGTCCAACGACGCCCCACCTATACGCCGTATCCGCCTGTCAGCGTACGGCGCTGGTTCGATCGAGCGTACCGTAACGCGACGCAGTACGGCCTTGACACGGGCGACGAGCGGCTGCATGCTGAAGGGCTTCAATACGTAATCATCCGCGCCTCCATCGAAGCCGGCGATGATGTCCTCGTCTAGCGCGCGCGCGGTAAGCACGATCACAGGGATGGTAGTGAACGTGCGCAGAGCGGCAAGCGCCTTCAATCCATTCATATCAGGGATGTTGACGTCTAGCAGTATCGCATCGAAGCGCTCCATCCGCGCCCGGCGCAAGCCCTCGCGGGCTGTGTCGACCGTCGACACATCGAAACCCTCACGGGCGAAGCCGTAGCGCAACAGATCGGTTAAGTATCGGTCATCATCGATGCACAGTATCCTAGTCATAGTCATGGTCGCACTCTACCCCTAGCAGGGCGACATCAGACGCCTGCCTGCTCCACACCTAACGCCGCCTCCGGAGCATGGGCTTGCTACTCTGGCGCGCGGCTTCATTCCATATTCATAGAATGCGCGATAGCGGCGCGCGCCACCACAAACAACTTATACTGGTTTCTATACTAAATTTAGACTGAGTCGGGAGTCGGGAGTCGGGAGTCGATGGAGCGTATTACCTGACAGTACGTGGTCAACGGTTTGCCCACAATGCGTCAGCCGCATACTATCGACTCACGACTCACGACTCTTGACTGCGGGGGGAACGCCCGGCGCGCCCGATACGACCTTGCGTGAGCGGGACAGCGGCTGCAGCAGGAAGGGCAGCACGATCGCGGGAATGGTGATGATGGTGGAGATCAGAAAGGCGTCGCGGAAGGCCAGGGCGCCGGCTTGCTGCGCCACTTGCCCGGCCAGTTGGGCGATTGCCGCGCCCTGGGCTTGGGCGAACGAGAGGCCCTGCCCCTGGAACCACGCCACGAGCCCGTTGTACAGCATCGCGACAGCGGGATCGCTCAGGTTCACCCGGCTGGCTAGGTTGGCGTTGTGCGCGATCCGCTGCGTGGTGACGACGTTGCCGAGCCCTGCCAGCGCCAGTGAAGCCACGACCTGCCGCGTCACCACGTTGATCGTCGAGGCGCTGGGCAACGCCGCGCCGCGGATATCTTGTAAGGCTATAGTGTTCGACGTCTGCGCGAGCGGGGGTAGAGCCAGACCACGGATAACCAGCAACGGCGTGAGGGCGGCGTAAGCCGCGGTCGTCGAGCCGATCCAGATACTGATAGCGTAGGTATCGAGGGTGAGCACCAGGGCGCCGCCAATCATGAGCGCGCGCGGTCCCACCCGGTTGTAGAGGACGCCGGCGAATACCGTGGCGACGATCGCCGCGATGCCCTGCGGCAACAGCTGCAGGCCCGAGTGAAAGGGGTCGAGCCCACGCAGCCCCTGTAGGTACTGCGGCAGGTAGAACGCGCCGCCAAACAGCCCAACGGTCGACAGCCAGATGATAATGTTGCCGGCCCAGAAGTTGCGGTTCTTGAACACACGCAGGTCGAGCAACGGGTTGGGCATGATCCACGAGACGACGCCGAAAGCCACGAGCAGGACGATCGCGATGATGGTCGGTCCCGACACGGTCAGGACCGAACTCCAGCCGTCGTAGGCCAGGTTAGAGAGCCCGTACAGCAACAGGCCCAAGCCCACTGCCAGCAACAAAAAGCCACGCAGGTCGAAACGCGACCTGGCCTGGAGCGGCGACTCAGGCAGGAAGCGCAGGCCGATGAGCACGCCGACGATGCCGATGGGCACGTTGACGTAGAAGATCCAGCGCCAGTCGATGTACTGCACGATGTAGCCGCCAAGCGTCGGCCCGATGGCCGGGGCGAACAGAATGGGGATACCGAACACACCGTTGACGAGACCGCGATCCTCGGGTGGGAAGGTGCTGAAGATCAGCGAGATGCCCAGCGGGAAGAGGGCCGCGCCGCCGGCGCCCTGCAGGATACGGAAGAGGATCAGGATGTCGATGTTCCAGGCCAGCCCGCACAGGGCCGACCCGATCGTGAACAGGCCCAATGAGGTCAGGAAGACGCGCTTGATGCCGAAGCGATTGGCGAGGTAGCTCGAAGCGCCGACGACGACGCCCGCGGCGAGGGTGTAAGCGGTGGCGATATAGTACTACAACGTTAGGTGGTCAGGATGAATCGAGGAGACGACGGAGGACGCGTTTGCGATGGGAACGGTAGGCGTTGTGGTTCTGGCGCTGGGTGGCGCGCAGCAGGGCCAGCGCCCGCTGCGGGGTC
>JAABUX010006584.1_pt1 | contig 13823 bp, 13 predicted proteins | sample 5561851 | NCBI WGS metagenome assembly JAABUX01 (sample SAMN10711883, study PRJNA513361) | rock metagenome | isolation source: Antarctica rocks | place: Antarctica: Victoria Land, Richard Nunatak red sandstone | collected 2016-01-03 | reverse complement strand
AAAGAAACCAGAACCTTGCCCATGCCCACTCAGTATATCCGATATATCCAGGCGTCTCGATGTTGAAGCCTCCCCAGATCTACGGCAACCAATCGCCATCGACGTTGGTGCACGACCGGGGCGGGCACGTCCTATGGCCACCAGCCCTCGGTTCGCGCCACCCGCTCCAGCCGGACGGCAACGTCGAGTGCGCCGGCGTGCTCCCGCAACGCCCCGCCGAGCGCGCGCTCGACCGCGGCGAGGCGCCGTTCCACGGTCCGACGTCCGCAGCCCAGACGATGGGCTGCCGCAACCGCGTTTTGGCCGCTGGCGAGATACGCGATCACCGTGTCACGGCTGGAGTCCCCCCACCCGCCGAGATACCGTCTCATGTACGCACGCGCAAGCTCGGCATCGCGGGCGACGGCGATCAGCGCCGCCTCGTCGGCGAAGCGGACCGCCCGCTGGTTCACCCGAGCCGTTCCTGGCGTTCTCGTCGGCCTACATGCTGTCCGGCGACGGCCGCTGCCGGAGAAGCCAGCCCTACCCCGCCAGCAGCTCACGGAGCACGCACTCCAGGATGCCGCCGTGGCGGAAGTAGCGCTGCTCCTGGGGCGTATCGATGCGGACGGTTACCGTGAACTGCTTCTCGTCAGCCTTCACGGCGACTTGGCGAGGGATTGCGTCCGCGCCGGCCAGCCCTGCGACGGCGAACGTCTCCTGCCCCGTGAGCCCGAGCGAGTCCACCGACTCCCCGTCCTCGAACTGAAGCGGTAGGACGCCCATGCCGACGAGGTTCGAGCGGTGAATGCGCTCGAAGCTCTGCGCGATCACGGCCCGCACCCCGAGCAGGCGCGTTCCCTTCGCGGCCCAGTCCCGCGAGGAGCCCGAGCCATACTCCTTGCCGGCGAGCACCACCAGTGGCGTGCCCTCTTCGATGTACTGCATCGCGGCGTCGTAGATCGACATCTGTGCCCCGTCGGGCAGGTGAAGCGTGACGCCGCCCTCCGGAAGCGCGCCCCGCCCGCCCCCGGGAAGATGATCCCGACCGTCCACCCCGCTCGTCGCGAGCTTGTTGCGCAGGCGGATGTTCGCGAAGGTGCCGCGCATCATCACCTCGTGATTGCCACGCCGCGAGCCGTAGGAGTTGAAGTCCTTGGACGCTATGCCGTGCTCGATCAGGTAGCGACCCGCGGGGCCGTCGCGCTTGATCGAACCGGCTGGGGAGATGTGATCTGTGGTGACGCTGTCGCCCAGCACCGCGAGCACTCGCGCGCCCTCGATGTCGGCGATCGCCGCTGGCGCTCGGGGAAGATCCTCAAAGAACGGAGGCCGGCGAACGTAGGCCGAGGCAGCATCCCATGCAAAGCGCTCGCCGGTCGGAACCACCAGCGAGCTCCAGCGCTGGTCGCCGTCGAACACCTCGGCGTAGCTCTTGCGGAACATGTCCGAGTGCACCGCCTGCTCGACGGTTGCCGCGATCTCGGCGGTGCTCGGCCAGATGTCCTTCAGGTACACGGGCTCGCCGCGGGCGTCCTCGCCCAGCGGCTCGCCGTAGAGATCGATGTCGATCGTCCCCGCGAGGGCGTAGGCAACGCATAGCGGGGGGGAGGCGAGGTAGTTCATCTTCACGTCGGGGTTGATACGCCCTTCGAAGTTGCGGTTGCCCGAGAGCACCGAGACGACACTGAGATCGCGTTCGCCGATCACTCGAGAGATCTCGTCGGGCAGCGGCCCGCTGTTGCCGATGCAGGTGGTGCACCCATAGCCGACGAGGTGAAAGCCGAGGTCCTGGAGATACTCGGTCAGGCCGGCGCGATCGAGGTACTCGGTCACGACCTTGGAGCCCGGCGCGAGCGAGGTCTTGACCCATGACTTGACCTGCAGGCCGCGCTGCACGGCGTTGCGGGCGAGGAGCCCCGCCCCGAGCATCACCGACGGATTGGAGGTGTTCGTGCAACTCGTGATCGCGGCGATCACCACATGGCCGTGATCGAGCTCGGTCTCGGTCCCGTCCGCGAGCGTGACGGGCGATGGGCTGCTCGGGCGCTGGGCGACCCGGGCTCCGCCGGTGCCCCCCTGGGGCCCATACCCGGCACCATTGGGCATGTGGCTCGCGACGGGATCGCTGGCGGGGAAGCTCGCCGCGACCGCTTCGTCTTCCTCGCCGTCGGCGGGAAAGCCCGCCGCGACCGCTTCGTCCTGCCCGCTGCCGGCGGAGAGGCTCGCCGCGAGCGTTTGGTCCTGGCCGCCGCCGGGGGGCAGGTAAGCCTCGAGGGCAATCCGGAACGCCGGCTTTGACTCGGCCAGCGAAACGCGGTCCTGGGGTCGCTTGGGCCCGGCGATGCTTGGCACGACGCTCGCCAGGTCGAGCTCCAGCTCGTCGCTGAACGCCGGCTTCTCGGAGCGTTCGTCGTGCCAGAGGCCCTGCTCCCTGGCGTAGGCCTCGACCAGCTCGATCAGCTCCTTGGGGCGCCCTGAGAACCGGAGGTAACGCAACGTCTCGGAGTCGATCGGAAAGATCGCGCAGGTGCACCCGAATTCCGGCGACATGTTGCCGATCGTCGCGCGATCGGCGAGGGGAAGGTTGACGAGCCCCCTGCCGTGGAACTCGACGAAGTTCCCCACCACGCCATGCGCGCGGAGCATCTCGGTGACGGTGAGCACGAGGTCGGTGGCGGTCGTGCCCTCCGGCAGCCGGCCGGTGAGCTCGACGCCGATCACCCGGGGGATCAGCATCGACATCGGCTGGCCGAGCATCGCCGCCTCGGCCTCGATCCCGCCGGCGCCCCACCCGAGCACCCCCAGCCCGTTGATCATCGTCGTGTGGGAGTCGGTCCCGATGACCGAATCCGGGTGTGCCAGGGCTGGCCGGCGGGATTCGTCGACGAATACCACGCGCGCGAGGTACTCGAGGTTGACCTGGTGGACGATCCCGGTGTCGGGAGGGACCACCGCGAAGTTTTGAAACGCTTCCTGCCCCCAGCGCAGGAACGCATAGCGCTCCTGGTTGCGCTCGAACTCGAGCTCGGCGTTGCGCGCGAACGCCTGCTCCGAGCCGAATACGTCAACCTGGACCGAGTGGTCGATCACGAGCTCGGCGGGGACTAGGGGGTTGATCCTGCTCGGATCGCCGCCCATCTCGTGCATCGCGTCGCGCATCGCGGCCAGATCCACCACCGCCGGCACGCCGGTGAAGTCCTGCATCAAGACGCGCGCGGGCGTGAACGCGATCTCCCTGCTCGGCCGGTCCTTGGCGTCCCAGCTAGCGAGTGCTTCGATGTCCCGCGCGTGGACCGACACTCCGTCCTCGTTGCGAAGCAGGTTCTCGAGCAGGATCTTGAGCGAGAACGGAAGCCTGGCGATGTCGTGGGCGGGTTCGAGCGCGCCAAGGCGGAAGATCTCGTAGGAGCGCTCGCCGACGCTCAGCGTGGCCCTGGCGCCGAAGCTGTTGGTTGACAATTCGGACTCCTCCTCGTTGCAGGGAGCGGCCAGCGGGCCGCTCCCTGCACATTAGAGCCCTGGCGGGTGGCGCGCGACGAACGCGGAAGTGTCTTCGCCGCTCAGGTCCGAGGACCAGCGCGTGCCGCCGTTGGCGAGCGCGACGGTGTCAAAGCGCCAGCCCGCCACGATCATGAAGGCGTGACCTGCGTTGGCGTACACGGTGATCCATCGTCCGGGACCCGCGTCTCCCCAGCTCTCGAAGCCAGAGGAGTCCAGCGGCGAGGTGACCAGGCCCGCGGCGGCCAGCGCATAGCTGATCGAGCCCGAGCAGTCGTACGCGCTGTCGTGGAAGGAGGCGTGACCGCCGCCATAGACATATGGCAGCGTTGCGATCGCGTTCCCGGCAGCGATCACCTGTGCGACAGCCGCTGGCGCGCCTGGGGGGGCTTGGACCATGCCGCCCGTGTCGATCGCGATGCCGCCAACCGAGGGGCTCGGCGAACCGCCGGACGAAGCACTTGGCGAACCGCCGGACGAAGCACTTGGCGAACCGGCGGACGACGCCTGCGCCGCCTGCGCCGCCTGCGCCGCCTGCGCCGCCTGGGCGGCGGCCTGTGCTTCCAAGGTCTTCAGCCTTGCGTTCAGAGAGTGCAGCTTCGACGCCGTGCCGGCGCGCACGCCGAGCAGTTGGATTTGCCGGCCCAGCAGCGCGGCTTGCAGCGCCGCTGCCTGATTGCGCTGAGTGAGGACCTGGTTGGTGAGGGTGCGGTCCCGCTGCTCGAGACCCTCCAGCGCCGTCGCCTCGCGGGAAACGGCCGACCGAGCAGTGCGCGTGGCGCCGACGATTTGAGCATCTCGCTGCGCGATGCGGCGCATGAAGCTCATCCGCTCCAGCAGGTCGCCGAAGCCTCTGGCCTCCAGGACCACCGTGACGACGCTCGGCTGGCTGCCCTCGTAGCCGGCGATGAGATTGATCGCCAGCGCCTGCGTGGCGGCGTGGAGCCGGTTCTCGAGAACGACGAGCCGCTGGCGCGCGGCGAGCAGGCTCGTCTGAACCGCTCGTAGCTGCGCTTCGCGCGTGCTCAGCTCGGTCTGGATGGCCGCCAGATGGCGCTGCGCGCTGCGCAGGCCGCTGGTCGTCGCGGCGATGTGGGCCGTGTCGGTTGCGATCTGCGACTGGAAGGTCGCGGCTGCGGAGCGGCCCGCGGAGATGGCGCCCTGAAGGTCCGCACGAGCCGTAGGGGGAGTCGTCAGGTTCGTGCCCAGTTGCGCCGCAGCGAGCGCCACCGTCAGGAGCAGGGCGCGGAGCGGCCAGGGGTGTCTGTGCGCAGAGGACATCGGCCGGAGCACCGTAACAGCCGCGTCGCGCTGCACCCGCTTGCTCCTGGTCGTGCAAGAGATCCTGCAAAGCTCGTGCATTGCTCGCTGTCCGGATTGCGAGACAGAGAGGATTGGTCTCTGCTCAGCGGCTCAGCGGCTCAGCACCCGCGCCAGCTTCACGCGTGCTGCCCTGTCGAGCTCCAGCTTGCGCAAGCGGACCGCGTGCGGGGTCACTTCGACGCACTCGTCCTCGCGCAGGAACTCGAGCGCCTGGTCGAGCGACAGCTCGCGCCTGGGCACCAATCTGACGAGCTCGTCGGAGGTGGAGGAGCGCATGTTCGTGAGATGCTTCTCCTTGGTGGCGTTGACGTCGAGGTCCTCCCGGCGGGAGTGCTCGCCGACGATCATGCCTTCGTAGACCTCCGCTCCGGGCTCGACGAACAACGTCCCGCGCTCCTGGAGGTTGAAGAGCGCGAACGCCGCGGTGACGCCGCGGCGATCTGCCACCAGCGATCCGGTCGGGCGCGTTCGCAGGTCGCCGTGCCAGGGCTCCCAGCGATCGAACACGTGGTGCACTAGGCCCGTCCCGCGCGTCTCTGTCAAGAACTCGGTGCGAAATCCGATCAATCCGCGCGCCGGCACGAGGTACTCCATCCGGACCCAGCCCGTGCCGTGGTTGACCATCTGCTCGATGCGCCCCTTGCGCAGCGCGAGCAACTGAGTTATCACCCCGACGTACTCCTCGGGCGCGTCGACGCTCATCCGCTCGACCGGCTCGTGGAGCTTGCCCTCGACCTCCCGGGTCACGACCTGCGGCTTGCCGACAGTCAGCTCGAAGCCCTCCCGGCGCATCAGCTCGACGAGCACCGCCAGCGCAAGCTCGCCCCTGCCCTGGACCTCCCAGACATCGCGGCGCGCGGTCTCCTGGACTCGCAGCGACACGTTGCCGACGAGCTCGCGGTCGAGACGCGCCCTGACCTGGCTAGCCGTCAGGCGGTCGCCGTCCTGACCGGCCAGTGGCGAGGTGTTGATCCCGATCGTGACCGAGAGCGAGGGCTCGTCGACGGTGATGACCGGAAGTGGGCGCGGATCTTCGGCATCGGCAAGCGTCTCTCCGATCGTGATCTCTGAAATGCCGGCGACCGAGATGATCTCGCCCGCGGAGGCCTCCTCTGCATCGACCCGGTCGAGCGCCTCGGTCACGTACAGCTCGGTCACCCTGACGCGCTCGATCTCTCCGTCCGCACGGCACCAGGCGATCGTCTCGCCGCGCCGGATTGCCCCTTCGCGTACCCGACAGATTGCGATGCGACCGACGTACGGGGTCGCATCGAGGTTCGTGACGTGCGCCTGGAATGGGTGCGCGGGGTCGTACACGGGTGCCGGGACGTGCTCGGTCAGGAGCTCGAGCAGCGGCCCGAGGTCGCTGCCCTCGACACCGGGGGTCAGCGACGCCCATCCCGCCTTGGCGTTGGTGTAGACGATGGGGAACTCGATCTGGGACTCGTCGGCATCGAGGTCGAGGAACAGCTCGTAGACCTCGTCCACCACCGCGTCGATGCGGGCATCGGGGCGATCCACCTTGTTGATCACGAGGATCACGGGAAGGCGGCGCTCGAGCGTCTTGCGCAGGACGAAGCGCGTCTGGGGCAGTGGACCTTCGCTCGCGTCCACGAGCAGCATTACGCCGTCGACCATCGTCAACCCCCGCTCCACCTCGCCGCCGAAGTCTGCGTGGCCCGGGGTGTCGACGATGTTGAGCTTGACGCCGGCGTAGCGAATGGCGGTGTTCTTGGCGAGGATCGTGATCCCCTTCTCGCGCTCGAGGTCCATCGAGTCGAGCACGCGATCGGCGACGGTCTGATTGGCCCGGAACGCGCCCGACTGCCAGAGCAGCGTGTCGACGAGCGTGGTCTTGCCGTGGTCGACGTGCGCGACGATCGCGATGTTGCGGATATCGTCACGTGTGGCCATCGGCGTCGGCCACCATAGAGGGTGTGACCACGATCGAGGGTGGGGCGCTCCGGCTGGGCCGAGTGCGTGCGCTCAGCGAGCGCCGTGCCCGGAAGCCGTGTCACGCTCCCGGCTGCGCGAGGGCGTTCTGACCGGGGTACCGCCACGCGAGCCCGCCGCGAGCGCGAGCAGATCGACACAGGTCTCGCTCGGGATCGCGGTCGCGTCGAGGACGACGTGATAGAGCGATGGATCGTCGAGCGCCGAGCGAGAGACCTTCTCGAGCGCGGGGCCCGGAACGGCCACTGGAGGAGCGCATATCCTTCATGGCGAGCCATGACCATGAGCGTGAGCGGCTACTTCACCGATGACTCGATGCTGCGGCGGATCCATCGAGAGCGCGCGCTCGCGCTCTCGAATCCTCGAGCGCTCTTGATGCAGGCCGCCCACCCGCTCGCTGTGTCGGGGTTGCTTGCCCATTCAGACGCGCTGGAGGACCCCTATGAGCGCCTCGCCCGCACCGCACGGGTGATGAGCACGATCGGCTTTGGCCGCCGCGAGGACGCGGATCGGATCACCAAGCACGTTCGCAAGATGCACGGCAGAGTGCGGGGCACGCTCAAGCAGGATGTCGGCCCCTATCGGGCCGGCACGGCCTATCGCGCCGACGATCCCGAGCTCTTGCTCTGGGTCCTGTTCACGCTCGTGGACTCCGCCCTGGTCGTCTACCGCAAGTACGTTGGCCGCCTGAGCACTGAGGAGGAAGCCGCTTACTGGGAGGACTTCAAGGTTGTCGGCAAGCTGTTCGGCCTGCGCCCGCGGCACATGCCCGATGGCATCCCAGAGCTTGACGACTACCGGCGCCGGATGCTCGATGGTGACCGGCTGCACCTCACGCCGTGGGCGCGAGAGCGTGCGCGGAAGATTGTGCTCGAGCCGCCGGTACGCAGGGCTCTGAGGCCGCTCTTGGAAACCGCCAACTTCGTCACCGTCGCGCTGCTGCCCGACCAGATCAGGCGCCAGTACGGCTTCTCGCCGCTGCCCCCCGCTGCCGTCCGCAAGGCGCTCGTCAGCGGCGGCGCCCAGTACGTCAAGCGGGTGGTCATCCCGGTCCTCCCTGCACGGCTGCGCTTCGTGCCTTCCACGCGCGCCGCGCTGGGGTAGGGCGGTACTGCGAAGGGCGCGCGTGTGCCGGGCCATGTAGTCCCCGTCCTCCCATACCACTCCGGCAGGCAAGCCATCGCGCGTCTTGCGTTCCGTTCGCGGCAGCGGGACCCCCTGGGTTACCGGCCTGCTGCCCGAAGCGCACCCGCTGCCCGAAGCGCTCCCGCTGCCACGCGGCGCATCGATTCCGGCTACTCGATCAGCGGGGGGTCGAGCAGCGAGGCGTTCAGGTGCTCGGATAGGGCGGTGGCCGCGGCCCGACGCGCTGCCAGTCGCTGCTGGTCGTCGCGGGCGCTGAGCAGTGCCGCCGCGTATGTGGTGGAGGCCGCCTCCCAGAGTCCGCGCATACGGTCGGTCTCGAGGCGCGCCTGCCGGCGCATCGTCTCGACGGTGCCGGCGATGACTTCGGCCCGGACACGGGCGTCGTAGGTCTTCTCAGCCTCTGTCTCGGAGATGAACGTGAACGTGCGTTGTGCGGTGAGTACCGGTCGGTGCAGGATGCGCTCGATGCGAGTCGAGGCGTCGCCAAGCACGCTGGTGCGGACGCTGAAGCGCGGGTACGGCTGAACGCCCGCGAGCCAGTCCTGCCTGCGTTCACCGAGCGCGCGTTGCCTGCGCTCGTCGATGCCGAGCCCGACGTACTCGGCGACGTGCACCCATCCCCAGTGCGTGCCCGCGAGCACGGCCCCGGTCACGGCGATGACGGCGGCGAGCGCGCCGCCGTTGCTGAACAGAAGCTGCAGGGCGCCGTAGAGCATCATCGCCAACCCGGCGATCAGGGTGCCGCCGGTCAGCAGCGATCCTGCGGCGACGAGCCGGTCGTGCTCCTGTGTGGAGCTCGTCGGCTCATGGTGTCGCTCTGCGTCGGGCAGATTGCTTAGGTCCTCGTCGAGCAGCCGCTCGTCGGGGGCAATCCCGAGGAACGCCACCATGTCCTGGCTGCGCTCGCCCATCGCATGGTCCTCGCCGCGCTGCTCTACCTTCCAGACGGCGGTGGGACGGTCTGCCGCGACGCCCCACGCGTGCGATCCGCGCTGGCGCCAGCACCACCACCACCTGCGCCACCTCCACCATTTCCGCTCTTTGCGGAGTTCGCGGCGAGCGTTCCGGTCAGCATCCCCTCTTTGACCTGATCCATCAAGGAGCCGACTGCGGCAGGGGAGTGGGGCAGCAGCAGCGTAGTCATGTTGCCGTGCTCGCCGACCGACCGGATCGTGTCCATGTACTGGGTCAAGGCGACCAGGCCCATCGCTTCCTTCGGATCGATGCCGCTCTCGTCAGCGATCAGGGCGAGCGAGTCCTTGAGTCCGTGAGCGATCGCCTTGCGCTCCGCCGCCACGCCCTCGCCGTGAAGCCGCATCGACTCTGACTCCGCCTCGGCCTTCTTGATGCGCAAGGTCTTGTCGCCCTCGCCCTGGGCGGTCGCAGCCTCCTGGTTGCGACGCGCAGCGTTGATGTTGTTCATCGCATCCTTGACCCGCTGGTCGGGCTCGATGTTCGTGATCAGCGCCTTGATGATCTCGTAGCCATAGTCCGCCATCTGCTTCTGGAGCGTGTCCTGGATGTGCTTTGCGATCGTGTCCGCGTCGGCGTACGCCTCGTCGAGGTCCATCGTCGGGATGTGCGAGCGGACGACATCGAAGGCATAGGATTTCATCTGCACCTCGGGGTCGTCGAGCTTGTAGAAGGCATCCTTGACCTTGTCCTCGTCGGCGGAGACCATGTACTGGATCGCGAGCTTGACGACGACGAACACGTTGTCCTTGGTCTTCGTCTCGATATCCGCGTTCAATTGCTCGACCTGCAAGCTCATCCGCCCCGCGACAGCCTCGACGAAGGGCGATTTGCGTTGCAGGCCAGGTCCGGCGACGCGGACGAACTTGCCGAACCGCTCGACGATGGCACGTTCCTGCTGCTCAACGGTGAAAAAGAAGAGAGGCATGAGAAGTCCTTTCAGATGGACGCGATCAGCCGCGTAGTCGCATCTGTCGAGCTTAGCCCTGTCTGGGTGCTCATGGAGGCGAGCGGCACGCGTGGCGGCGCCCGGACCTCGGACCAACCGCAAGTCGCGTGATCGAGCGGTGCTTGCTGATGACGACCGACCCGGGCGACCTCGTCCTTGACCCGACCTGCGGTTCTGGCAGGACCGCGTATGCCGCCGAGCAGTGGGCCCGCCGACATCACCATCTCACAAGATGGTGATGAGCTGCGCGTGATCCTGCGCGGCGCCGACGTCTATGACCCCAACACCGGCGAGACCCGTAGCGACGAGACCGACCAGGTCGCGCTGTGGATGATCGACACCGCCTACAACGGCGAGTCGTTCTTGGTCCGGCACTGCTACTTCACCGGCGGCCAGGACCCAGACGCGCGCCTCGAGCGCGCGCTCGAGGCCGACATCGACCTCGACGCCTGGTCGAGCCTCTACGCCACCGAGTCCCGCCCGTTCGCTTGCCCGGAGTCGGGGAGGATCGCGGTCAAGGTCATCAACGACTACGGCGACGAGGTGATGAAGGTCTTCGAGGCCTGAGCATCAGCCAGGCCAGCTGAGGCCACCTCGCTTCGCGGACGCGGTCGGCGAGGCGGTGGTGGACGGGGCGGATCTAGCGTTCCAACACGAGTCGTAGGCTTCACTGGCAAGGTGTCCTCCTCTGGTCGGAACTGCGAGCGTCAGACACCCGCATTCTTCCGGCCAGGGAGGATGCCGAGCCCGTCCCGACTCAGCGCGCTATCGGCGGATCGAGGCTAGGCCGCATTCGATGGGGGTGGGCCTGCCCGGGTCCTCGCCCGAGGGTGGACCTTTGCTTACGATCGCCCCCCGCCGGAACTTTGAGAGCGATCCGCGAGCAGACTGGCATCCAGACGCTGCGATGAGCACCCGAGACACGCACGATCAAGATCGTCGGCCACCGCGCCAGCGACGGGTGGCTGGAGCACCCACTCGCCGCAGGTCCGCGGCGTGTTCGGGCACGGCGAGACCTTCCAGGCCGCCGTCGCCGACTGGAATCAAGCCGCAGCGCTGTATCGCGACACGTTCGGGCAGCTTGAGTTCATCGAGGACCAAGCCGGCACGCCCGACGCGATCGAGACGATCACCGCGTAGCCAAAGCGCGACCGCGCCGGCGTCACGATGGTGTCAGCCGAGCCCTCCCACCGACGCTGAGCACTAGAGCTGGCTGTAGCGCTCGGGGGTGATCAGCACGGCGCGCATCTGGTTTTTCTGGGTGAATCACGACCTTGTCGAGCTCCCCCTGCTCGAGGGCCGCGAGCAGACGGTGCAGCTCGCGCATCGCCTCGCGGACGGTGGCCAGCTCGGCGTTTGAGACGCGCAGGCTGTCGGCAGGGTCGCCCATCACGCCGATGACCATATGTCGGCCAGCGGACGGAATCCTCAGCATCTCGTCGCGCTTCTGTCCGCGAGGGGCGCGACACTGCGCCAATGAGTCCCACGGCGGCACTTGACCTGTCCTCGGTCCGGCTGGGCCGCGCCCGCGGCCGGTATTTCCGGGAGAACTTCGCCCAGGGCGGCGTCGACCTGGTGCAGATCATTCCCGAGCTGGTCACCAACGCCGACGCGGCGATCGCCGCCGGTGGCCGGGCCTCGGGTCAGATCTCGCTGCAGCTCGCCGAGCCTGATCTCACCTTCTTGGAGGTGTGGCGGACGCGGATGCGGGCGCTGGGCTCGCCGGCGTTGTCGACCTGGCGCCACGAGTTGCGCTGCACCGACGACGGCGAGGGCGTCGACGCGGCGGTGATCGACGGGCGGCTGGGCACCTTGGGGGTGGCGCCGCCCCGGGCCGGGCAGCGCGGCCTGTTCGGCCGCGGGCTGCGCGACGTGTGGCTGGCCCAGGGGGCGGGGCGGATCGAGGGGGTGCGCGCGGGCCGGGCGGTGCAGTCGTGGTTCTTTCCGGCGCCGGGTGACGAGCCTACGCGTTTGTCCATGTCGATGATCGACCGGCCACCGCGGCTGACCTGCGGGCGTTGGGGGTGGCGGCGTCGGGCACGCGGGTGACGGTGCCGCTGGCGGCGGCGTGGCTGCCGCCGCCAGGGCGGCTGCGGGCGCTGGTCTCCCAGCTGGTGCAACTGCGCCCGGTCCTTTTAGACCCCGCGCGCGCGGTGTTACCTCGAGCAGCCCGGGCAGACGCCGCAGCTGATTGCCTATCCCGCCCCTGAGCCCGATCCCGAACGGCCGGTCCTGTTCGACGAAGAGGTCAAGGTGTCGGCGCAGGTCAGCGCGCAGATCGTGGTGCGCCGCGCCAAGGAGCCGCTGTCTCAGGGGTTCTCGCGTGCCACCCGCCGCGGCGGCCTGTTGATCTGCTCAGGTCGCGCCGCGCACGAGACCACGCTGGCGGGCTGCGAGGGTCGACCCGGCGCCCGGCACCTCTACGGCGAGGTGCGCTGCGAGGCGATCGAGCGGCTGCAGCGCGCGGCGCTGGAGCGCCCACGCCCGGAGCTGGTAGTCCGGGTCGACCGCTCCGGCCTGAACGAGCACCACCCACTCGTCGCCGCGCTCTACGCGGCAATCGACCGAACGCTCAAGCCGATCGTCGTCGCCGAGGAGCGGCGGGCTGACTCAAACCGGATCGGGGCCCCCAAGGCGGTCACCGCCCGCGACCAGGTCGGGCTGCGCGCGCTCAACGACCTGCTGCGCTCGGGGTTCGATCAGCCAGGGTCAGCGGGCGGCCAGCCCGGCGAGGACCCCGGCAAACAGCCCCCCGCCCAGCCCGCCGAGTACGCCGCCGCCGTGCACCATCAGGCTCAAGCGCTGCGCCACCGCGCCCACCACAAGCTCATGCAGGCCTTCCTGGAGCCCGAGATCTTCGACGGCGCCGTCACCCTCACAGCTCGCCGCTCGAGCGCCAGCCGACAGCTACGCCTGGTCGACGACAGCGACCCGCGGTGACCAGCCAAGGGCGCCGGCGAACGGGCGCCGCCAGCCGAGGCCTCGACGCCGACAGCATGAGGATTGCTCGACCTCCGGCCAGTCGATCTGCTCGGCGAGCTGGGTGGGGCCGAGGTCGATCAGGCCGCTTTGCTCGACGGGGCCGGTACTCGCCCTGTGCGTCGAGCGCGAGCCAGTCGATGGTGCGCTGGGCGGGGTCGACGATCAGCAGCTCGTCGACTTGGTGGACGGCGTAGAAGGGCAGCTTGTCCCAGCTCTCGTCGCCGGGGGAGACGATCTCCAGCGCGAGTGCTGCGGTCAGGTTCCAGATCGCAGCGCTGCGCTCGCGGAACAGCCCGCCGTCGGGCGCGCGGTAGTCGATGCCGCGCCTGATATCCGGAAGATCGTCGCGGGACTCCCGCAGGCGTCGTCGGCCGCTCGGCTCTGCGACTCACGCCTGCACCGGCCGAGGCCTCCCAAGAATTCGATCCCCTTCCTCACCCCTCGGTGAGCCGTTCTGATCAGGAGGTCCTCATAGAGCCACGTTTGTGAGCATTTTCGTGGCTATGACGACCTGTATGCAATTGCGATCCGGCGCTGTCGTCCCCGGACGGGAGCCGGATCGAGTGTCTGATTGCGACCGCTTCGTCTTCGCCGCCTCGTCTGGCGGACGCGGGGGTGGGGATCTGCGCACGTTCCCTTCGAGCTGACCACCGGGAAAGTCGAGGTCTCCGGAGATCGTTGGACGTAATCGTGGCCGGCGTCGGCTACGCTCGGCGCTCGTTCCACGCCTCTGGGTTGAGTAGCTGCTTGGGCTTCTCGCCGCGCAGGACCTTCAGCACGATGTCGACGGCCATCTCCCCGCTGGCGGTCCATACGCCCTGGGTGTTGGCCCCACAGTGCGGCGTGATGACGACGTTGTCCAGTTCGCCCCAGCGGGGGTCTTCCATCGGTTCCCGCGTCCAGGCGTCGATGCCGGCACCGGCGATCTGGCCCGAGCGCACTGCCTCGTAGACCGCGTCCTCGTCGAGGACGCTTCCGCGGGCGGTGTTGATCAGGAACGCGGTGGGCTTCATCAGGG
>JAABUX010006583.1_pt1 | contig 13823 bp, 12 predicted proteins | sample 5561851 | NCBI WGS metagenome assembly JAABUX01 (sample SAMN10711883, study PRJNA513361) | rock metagenome | isolation source: Antarctica rocks | place: Antarctica: Victoria Land, Richard Nunatak red sandstone | collected 2016-01-03 | reverse complement strand
AGCGGCGGCACGGACGCGGCGGCGCGCGAGAGCAGGGCCAGGCACGACCACAGCGCGATGGCGCCGCATCCCGCTACGGTCGCCCGGCTCACGCTTTAGTACATATGCTGTCCGCCGTTGATCGACAGCGTCGACCCGGTGATGAAGTCGGCGTCGTCGGCGGTCAGGAACGCCACCCCGCGGGCGATGTCTTCGGCGTGGCCCAGCCGCCCCATCGGAATGCGCGCCACGATCTTGGTCAGCACGTCCGGGGGCACCGCGCGCACCATCTCGGTGTCCACGTAGCCCGGCGCGATCGCGTTGACGGTGATGCCGAACCGCGCGCCCTCCTGCGCCAGCGCCTTGGTGAAGCCGTGGATGCCCGACTTGGCGGCGGCGTAGTTCACCTGGCCATACTGCCCGGCCTGGCCGTTGACGCTGCCGATGCTCACCACCCGGCCGAACTTGGCCGCCCGCATGCCATCGAACGTCAGCTTGCACAGGTTGAAGCAGCTGCCCAGGTTGGTGTCGATCACCGCATCCCACATGTCCCGCGTCATCCGCCCCAGCGTGGTGTCGCGGGTGATGCCGGCGTTGTTGACCAGGATCTCGATCGGCCCGGCGCTGTCGGCGATGTCGCGCACCGCCGCCTCGCACTGGGCGTAGTCGCCGGCGTCGAACTTCATCGCCTTGATACCGGTCGCCTCCGTGAAGGCGCGGGCTGCGGTGTCGTTGCTGGCGTAGCTGGCGATCACCGTGCGGCCCGCCGCCTGCAGCGCCTTGCTGATCGCCTCGCCAATGCCGCGGGTCCCGCCCGTGACTAGAGCTACTCGTGCCATGCCGTCCTCCCTTGTGCTACGGACGCCAGGGTTGATCCCCAGCGGCTCCAGCCAAGCTTGAAACGGATCGGGGGCGTTGGGCAAGGCTGGCGCCAGGCGGCGAGCATGCGCACGCTCGCCACCGGCTTGCAGGCTTCACAAGGATGCGAAACGGATGGCAACGCTGCGCCGCCTTCGACGCTAGGGTGGCGTCATGAGTCCCTTTCGCCCGCTCTGGTGGCTGACGGTCGCCCTCGTCCTGCTGTTCCTGCTGGCGCCGGTGCTGGTCGTGGTGCCGCTGTCGTTCAGCACGGGGTCGTTCCTGCGCTACCCGCTGCCCGGCGTGGGGTTGCGCTGGTACCGCGCCTTCTTCGCCAGCGACTTCTGGCTGCCGAGCCTGTGGAACTCCCTGATCGTGGGCGCCGCCGCGACGGCGTGCGCCACCGTGCTGGGAACCTTGGCGGCGGTCGGGCTGTGGGCCGGACGCTTCCCCGCCCGGGCCCTGGCGATGGGGATCATCCTCTCGCCGATGGTCGTGCCCAGCATCGTCACCGGCGTCGCGCTGACCTTCGCGTTCGCCCCGCTGCACCTGGTCAACACGCTGACGGGACTGGTCATCGCGCACACGGTGCTCGCCTCCCCGTTCGTGGTCGTGACGGTGCTGGCCGCCCTGCAGCATTTCGACCGCACCCTGCTCCGCGCGGCGTCGGCGTGCGGCGCGCGGCCGTCGGTCGCGTTCCGCCGGGTCATGCTGCCGCTGATCCTGCCGGGGGCGGCGGCCGGGGCGGTGTTCGCCTTCGCGACCTCGCTGGACGAGAGCGTGGTCGTGCTGTTCCTCGCCGGGCCGGAGCAGCGCACCCTGCCGCGGCAGATGTTCTCCGGCCTGCACGACACGATCGAGCTCACCATCCTGGCCGCAGCCACGATGCTGGTGACGATCTCGACCGCGCTGCTGGCGGCCCTGGCCCTGCTGCGCCGGGCTCAGGCGTGAGCGGCGTCGCGTTGTCCGGCCGGCTGGGCGCGGACGCCGCCGCCCGGCAGTGGACCCGGGTGATGCGCGCCGCCGCCCGCCGCGCCACGCTCGACCTGAGCGCGCTGGAGGCCTGCGACACCGCGGGCGCCGCGTTGCTGGCGGCGGCCCGGCGGCGCGGCGCGACCTTGCAGGGCGCGTCGGCCGACATCGACGCGCTGATCGACCGGGTCGCCGCCGCACCCGCGCCGCGTCCGCCGCGTCCGGTGGCTTGGAGGTTTCCCGACATCGGCGCACCCCTTGCCGACGCCGTCGCGTTCGTCGGCGAGGGTGCGGTCGCCACGGTGCGCCTGCCGACCCGGCGGCGTTTCTTCCGGGCCGCCGACCTGCTGCGCCTCGCGGACGAGGCGGGGGTGCGCGCGGTGCCGCTGGTGCTGCTGATGGGCTTCCTGATGGGGCTCATCCTGACGTTCCAGGGCTCCATCCCGCTGCGCCGGTTCGGGGCGGACCTGTTCGTCGTCAACCTGACGGCATTGGCGCTGCTGCGCGAACTCGGGCCGCTGCTGGCCGCGGTCATCCTGGCCGGCCGCACCGCCTCGGCCTTCGCCGCCGAGCTCGGCACCATGAAGGTCAACGAGGAGCTGGCCGCCCTGGCCACCATGGGCATCGACGTGATGACGATGCTGGTGCTGCCGCGCATGGCCGCCGCGATCCTGGTGATGCCGGTGCTGACCCTGCTGCTGGAACTGGCGGGGCTGGTCGGCATGCTGACCGTCATGGTCGCGTTCGGCTTCCCGCCGGTCGCGATCTTCACCCAGTTGCTGCGGGCCGTGCACCTGAACGACCTCTGGGGCGGGCTGTTCAAGGCGCTCTGCTTCGGCGCCGCCGTGGCCGCGATCGGCTGCCGCGCCGGGCTCGCGACCGGGGTGGGGCCGCGCGCGGTCGGGCTGGCCGCGACCGGCGCCGTGGTCGGCGGCATCGTCGCGACGGTGCTGCTGGACGGCGTGTTCGCGCTGGCGTTCTACCGGCTCGGCGTGTGAGCGAAGCGGTCGCCGGGTCCGGGTTGACGCAGCGTTTCGGCGACCGGACGGTGTTCCGCGACGTGACGTTCGAGGTCGCGACCGGCGAGGTGTTCGCCATCCTCGGCGGCTCCGGCAGCGGCAAATCCACCTTACTCCGGCAGTTGATCGGGCTGCTGCCCCCCACCGCCGGGCAGGCGCGGGTGCTCGGGCACGACGTCGCGACCGAAACCGACGCGGTGCGGCGGCGCATCGGCGTCTTGTTCCAGTCCAGCGCGTTATTCGGCTCGATGACCCTCCTGGAAAACGTGATGCTGCCGCTGCAAATGCTGACGGCGCTGCCGACCGCCGCATGCGCGACGGTGGCCCGGTTCAAGCTGGGCCTGGTCGGGCTGGCCGAGGCCGCCGCCCAGCGCCCGGCCGAAATCAGCGGCGGCATGGCCAAGCGCGCCGGCATCGCTCGGGCGATGGCGCTGGATCCGCCCGTGCTGTTCCTCGACGAGCCCTCCGCCGGTCTCGACCCGGTGACGTCGGCGGGGATCGACCGGCTCATCCTCGAACTGCGCGACACGCTCGGCACGACGTTCGTGGTCGTGACGCACGACTTGGCCTCCATCCTCGCCATCGCCGGAAGGTGCCTCATGCTGGACAGCGCGCGCGAGGGCGTGGTCGCGCAGGGCGACCCGCGCCGCCTGCGCGAGGACAGCCCCGACCCGGCAGTGCGCGCGTTCTTCCGGCGCGACGCCTGATGCGCGGCACGTTCCTGCGCGTGGGCGCGCTGCTGCTGCTGGGCGTGGGGCTGCTTGCCGCGGTGGTGATGTATTTCGGCAGCACCAAGATCAGGCATGGCCGTGCCTACGAGACCTATTTCCGCGAGAGCGTGCAGGGGTTGGACGTCGGCTCGCCGGTGAAATACCGCGGGGTCGCCCTGGGCCAGGTGACCGAGATCGGCCTGGTCAGCGCCACCTACGGCACCGATGGCGACAAGGATTTCCGCCAGGCGACCTTCCGCACCGTCCTCGTGCGCTTCGAGCTCGATATCAGCCGCGTCGGCCCGGCACCGCCGACCAAGACCGCGGTCGGCGAGGGCCTGCGGGCCAAGCTCGCGCCGCAGGGACTGACGGGCGTGAGCTACATGGAGCTGGATTTCGTGCCGAACGTCGATAAATACCCGGCGCTCGAGGTGCCATGGACGCCGCGGGACGAGTACATTCCGTCGACCCCGAGCACGCTGAACGAGGTGACCGACGCGGCGAAGTCGCTGCTCAGCCGCATCGACCGCATCGACATCAACGCCCTCGCCGATGCCCTGATGGGGTTGTCGGCCGACCTGCACCGCGAGTTCCAGAACGGCCGCGCGCAGACCCTGCTGACCGAGGCGATCGACACCTTGCGCGTGGCCCGCACCGCCCTGGTCGCGGCCGACCTGCCCGGTTTGACGGCCGAACTCCGCGCCACATCGGCGGCCGCCCGGCAGTTGGCGCAGGGACCGCAGACCCGCGACCTGCTGCGGTCCGCAACCCAGGCCGCCGACCGCCTGGCTGCGGCGAGCACGCGGCTGCCGGTGCTGGTGACGACGCTGGAGGCCGCTTTGCGCCGGGCGGACACCGGGTCGGCGGATTTGGAGCAGGGGATCGTGCCGCTGCTGCGCGACGCCCGGACGGCGGCGGCGGCGTTGCGGGAGAGCAGCGAGGCGCTCCGCCGCGCCCCGTCGCAGGTGCTGCTGGGCGCCCCGCCACCGCGGGACCGGCCGCGATGATGCGCCGCGCGCTGCTGGCGCTGGCCGTGGGCGGCTGCAGCATCTTGCCGCAGCGCCCCTATCTGGAGAAACGCGACTGGCCGCTGGTCGCGCGGCGCCCGGCGACCCGCCCGACCCGGCCCGGCGGGCGGACGCTGCTGGTTCGCACGCTTTCGGCGGCGCCGGGGTTGGAGGCGCGCGGCTTCCAGCGGTTGCAGCCGGATGGCAGCGTCCAGACCGACTACTACGAGGAGTGGAGCGTGCCCCCGGCCGACGCGGTCGAGGATTCGCTGCGGCGCTGGCTGGCCGATAGCGGTATGTTCGCCGCCGTCCTGGCGCCCGGCAGCCGCGCCCGCGCCGATTTCGTGCTGGAAGGGCAGTTGACCGGACTGGTGGCCCAGGCCGGCGCGTTCCACATGTCGCTCGCGATGGTGCTGATCGACCTCCATCCCAGCCCGGCGCGCGTGCTGGCCCAGGCGCAAATCGCGCGTGACGTGCCGCTGCCCAACCGGGACGCGCCGGCGCTCGCCGGAGCGGCGGATGCTGCGCTCGCCGAGGTGTGCGGGGCTGTGGAGGCTCGGATTCGGCTCCCCCGCACGATGCCTGGATGAGGCTGCAACGATGAGGCTAACCGGAGCCGCGCGGGCAGGGCGCGCCATCGCGTTCACGTTCGACGGGCGGTCCGTCCCGGCGATCGAGGGCGAGACGGTCGCGGCGGCGCTGTCCGCGGCTGAGATCGTCGCGTTCCGCACCACGCCGGGCGGGGCGCCGCGTGGGCTCCACTGCGGCATGGGCGCGTGCTTCGACTGCATCGTCGCCATCGACGGCCGCATCGGCCAGCGCGCGTGCGTGATACGCGCGGCGGACGGCATGGAGGTTCGCGGCGACGCAGCGTCCGGCCTGGCGCTGGACCCGATGCCGGATGGGTCCTCTGAGGAGTGCGCGCCGGACGTGCTCGTGATCGGGGCCGGTCCCGCCGGCCTCGCCGCGGCGGTGGCGGCCGGCGAGGCGGGAGCGTCCGTCGTCGTGCTGGACGAACGGAGCGACCCCGGCGGGCAATACTACAAGCCGCTCGCATCCAGCCACGCCGGCGTCGGCGACGCGCAACACCAGGCGGGACGGGCGCTGCTTCGGCGCGCGGTCGCCTGCGCGCGGATCGAGACGGGTGCGTCGGTCTGGGGCGCGTTCGCGGCCGACGACATCGCGGCTATTGTCCACGGCCGCAGCGTGATCTATCGGCCGCGCCGCCTGATCCTGGCCACCGGCGCGCATGAACGTCCGGTGCCGCTGCCCGGCTGGACCCTTCCCGGCGTGATGACGACCGGCGCGCTGCAGGGCCTCGTCCGTGCCCACCGCGTCGCACCCGGCCGGCGGATCGTGATCGCCGGGTCGGGGCCGCTGAACCTCCAGCTCGCATGCGAGCTGCTGGCGGGCGGCGTCACGATCGCGGCGGTGATCGAAGCCGCGCCCCGCCCCGGCGTACGGTCGGCACGCGACGCCTGGACGATGCTGCGCGCCGCGCCGAGCCTGGCGCGCGATGGCCTGCGCTACCTGCTCCGGCTGCGCCAGGCCGGCGTTCCCGTGCTGTGGGAGGCCACCGTATCGCGGCTGGACGGAGAGGGCCGAGTGCAGTCCGTGGTGGCCGGCGCGCTGCGGATCGAGGCCGACACCGTGGCGCTCAATTTCGGGTTCCAGCCCGAAACGGGCATCGCCCGGGCGCTCCATCTCGACCACCGCTTCGTGTCCGTGGGACTGGGCCACCTCGCCACCGTCACCGACCCGGACGGGCGCAGCAGCGACCCGGCGGTGTTCGCGGTCGGCGACGGCGCGGAGCTGGGCGGCGCGCGGGTGGCCTTGGCCCGCGGCCGGCTCGCGGGCCTCGCCGCCGCGCGCGACCTGGGCTTTGCGGCGCCTGGCGACATCGCGAGCCGTGCGGCCCTCCGCCGGGCGGAGGCGTTCCAATCGGCTCTCTGGCGCGTGTTCCCGCCACCGCCCTTCGATCCCGCCATCCTCGCCGACACAACCGTCGTCTGCCGCTGCGAGGAGGTCACGGCGGGGCAGCTGCGGGCTGAGATCGCCGGCGGGCTCGGCTCGGTCGCGGCGCTGAAAAAGGCGACGCGCGCCGGAATGGGGCTTTGCCAGGGACGGTTCTGCGCCGCGACGATCGCCCGTCTATGTCCGGACCCGCCGGAGCCCACCGCGTTCGCCGCCCCGCGCGCGCCGTTGCGGCCGGTGCGCTGCGCCGCCCTCATGCACGAGGCGCCCGAGTTCGCCGCGTCCATGCACCGGTTGCCCGAACCACCTCCGCACCCGAGATCAGCCGCCGGGACGGAAGCCGCCGCCTGCGACGTGCTGGTGATTGGCGGCGGGATCATCGGACTCGCCGTCGCCTACTACCTGGTGTGCGACGGGGTGGACGTGCTGGTGGCCGATCGCGGCGAGCCGGGCATGGCCGCCAGCACCGCCAATGCCGGCAGCCTGCACGTGCAGCTCCTGTCCTACGATTTCACCGCCGGCACGCCCGACGACGCCCCGGCCATCGCCGCCCTGCCGCTCGGCCCCGCCAGCATCGCGCTGTGGCACGAGATCGCGGCGGCGGCGGGGGAGGGGCTCGGCCTGCGCACGGAGGGCGGGCTGATGCTCGCCGCCGACCCCGCGGGCCTCGCCTGGCTGCACGACAAGGCCGCGTGCGAGGCGCGGGCGGGGATCGAAACGCACGTGATCGGCGCGGGCGAACTGCGCGACCTCGCCCCCGCCATCGCCGACGGAATGCTGGGCGCGGTGTTCTGCCCGGCGGAAGGCTACGGCGACCCGTTGCGCGGGACCGCGGCGCTGCTCCGCCTGGCCGGCGCACGGATCCTGCGCGGGGCAGACGTGTCGTCGATCGCGCGCGAGGGGCCAGGCTGGCGCGTCGCGACCGGCGGCGGAACCATCGCGGCCGGGCGGATCGTCAACGCCGCCGGGCCATGGGCGGGACGGATCGCCGCCATGGTCGGGCTGGATTTGCCGGTCGACGGCACGGTGCAGCAGGTGATCGTCACCGAGCCGGGGCCGCCGCTGCTACGCCACCTGGTCGCGTTGGCGCACCGGCATCTGTCGCTGAAGCAGCAGGCCAACGGCTCGCTGCTGATCGGCGGCGGCTGGCCCGGCGGCTTCGAGGACGGACACACCCGCAACCTGCGCCGCAGCATCGAGGGCAATCTTTGGGTCGCCGGGTCGGTGCTGCCGGCCTTGCGCGGGCTGTCGATGGCGCGCGCCTGGACCGGCCTGGCTCCCTCCATCGACGCCGCCCCGATCGTGGGCGAGGCGCTGCCGGGCTTCTTCAACGCGGTCGCCGCCAACGGCTATACCCTGGGGCCGATCGTCGCCCGCATGACCGCCGATGCCGTGCGCGGCGCGGCGCCCGATCCGGCCTTCACCCTGGCGCGATTCCGGCGCAGGCTGGCAACATGAGCTACGCCCCGCCGCCCCATTTCACCCAGCACTGGACCGTCGCCAAGCCCGCCGCGACCGGGCGCCGGGGGATGGTCGTCTCGCAATCCCGCGACGCGGCGCTGGCCGGGGTCGCCATCCTGGACGCGGGCGGCAACGCGGTCGACGCGGCTGTGGGAACCGCACTGGCGCTGGCCGCGACCGAGCCGTGGAACTCCGGACTGGGCGGCACCGGGTTCGCCGTCGTGCACCGCGCCGGCCAATCGCGCGCGGAGACGGTCGATTTCGGACCGGCCGCCCCCGCCGCGATCGACCCGGCGCCGTTCCCGCTGACCGGGCGCGTGAAGCAGGATCTGTTCACCTGGCCCGAGGTCGAGGGCGACGCCAATATCCACGGCCCGCTCTCGTTCGCGATCCCGTCGGCGGTCGCCGGCTACGCCCACATGCACGGGCGCTGGGGGGCGCTGCCGTTGTCGGACGTGATCGGCCCGGCGATCGCGCTCGCCCGCCGCGGCCTGCCGGGCGACTGGTTCACCACCCTCAAGATCGCCAACGCCGCCAGCGTGCTGCGACGCTATCCCGAGAGCGCGCGCATCTACCTGCCGGACGGCTTGCCGCCGGTCGCGCCATACCAGGGCGTGCCCGGCTTTCTTCCCTTGGGCGCCCTGGCCGACACGCTGGAGCGGCTGCGCCATGCCGGGCTGCGGGATTTCTACGAGGGCGACGTCGCGGCCAGCCTGGCGGCCGACATCGCGGCGATCGGCGGAGTCGTCGACGCCGGCGACCTGCGGCGGTGCGAGGCGCGGGTCGTGCCGAGCCTCGACGTCGACTGGCACGGCGGCACGCTGCAGCTCGCGGACGGCCTGACCGCGGGTCCCACGCTCGCCCGCGTGCTCGATAGCCTGCGCCACGCGCCCAGCGCGGCCCCGGATGCCGCCTGGTTCGCCGCCCTCGCGCGCGCGATGAAGGCCGCGTACGCCGAGCGCCTCGCCGGCCTGGGCGAGACCGAGCCGAAGCAGGCCGAGAGCTGCACCACTCATTTGACGGTATGCGACGCGGCCGGGACGATGGTGGCGATGACCGCCACCCTGCTGTCGTCGATGGGCAGCCGGGTCGTGCTGCCCGGCGCCGGCGTGCTGATGAACAACGGCATGATGTGGTTCGACCCGCGTCCCGGACAGCCGAACTCGATGGCGCCGGGCAAGCGTCCGCTGACGAACATGTGCCCGGTGATCGTGCGGCGGGACGGCGCGCCGGTGATCGCGGCCGGGTCGTCGGGAGGACGGCGCATCCTGGCGTCGGTGGTGCAGATGCTGGCCTTCGTGCACCGTTTCGGCATGTCGCCGAAGCAGGCGGCGCACCACCCCCGCATCGACGTCTCCGACCCGGGCCGGGTGAACGCGGACCGGCGGCTGCCGGGCGACGTGCTCGACGCCTTGCGAGCGGACGGTCCGGTCGAAATCGTGGAACACGGCGTGCTTCCGGTCAATTTCGCGTGCCCCAGCCTGATCGTTCAACGCGATGGCAACCGGACGGGGATCAGCGACGTGATGTCGCCGTGGTCTGCGGCGATCGCCCAAGCCTGATGGAATCCCGGGCCTGATGGAACCCCAGGCCTGATGGAACAAACGGAGCCACCATGCGCGCCATGCTGCTGCTCGCGATTGCATTGACCGGATGCGCCGCACATGCGGATCTGGCGATGGTCAATCCCACGACCGGCCGCGTGGTCGGCTGCGAGCGCCCGAACGACCATGGGACGCCCAGCCAATTCCTGACCTCCCGTATGTGCCTCTCCGCCTGCGAGGCGCACGGCTTCCGTCCCACCTTCGGCGAGGCCCCCGCGGACGAGGGAACGCCCAGCGTCTGCCTGAATTAGGCCGCAAGGTGGAGTTCGCCGATTTTGCGGTGTCGTGCCATCGGCGGCTAGGCTTCCGTCCATGACCGATCCAGCCCTGATGTCCGCCGAGACGCTCCTGTCGCACTACGCCCGGGGCACCTTGAGCCCGGTCGAGGCGCTGCAGGCCGTCCTCCAGCGCGTGGCCCGCATCAACCCCCGCCTGAACGCCTTCGCGGTGCTGAACCCGCGCGCGTTGGCAGCGGCCGGCGAGAGCGAGGCGCGCTGGCGGGCCGGGCGGCCGATGGGCCTGCTGGACGGGGTGCCGTGCACGGTGAAGGACCTGCTGGACCTCGCCGGCTTCCCGACCCGGCGCGGCAGCCGTCTGACCAGTGCCGAGCCCGTCGCCGCCGACGCGCCCGCCGTGCTGGGGCTGAAGGCGGCCGGCGCGGTGATCATCGGCAAGACCACCACCACCGAGTATGGCTGGAAGTCGCCCGGCGATTGCCCGCTGCACGGCATCACCCGCAATCCCTGGAACACCGAGTATTCGCCGGGCGGCTCGTCCTCCGGCGCAGGGGCGGCGGGGGCGGCGTGCTTCGGGCCGCTGCATGTCGGCACGGACGCGGGCGGCTCGGTGCGGATTCCGGCGGCGTGGTGCGGCCTGGTCGGGCTGAAACCGAGCTTCGGGCGCATCCCGCAATGGCCCCTCGGCGCGTTCGCCAACGTGGCGACGGCGGGGCCGCTGACCCGCACGGTCGGGGATTGCGCCCTGCTGCTATCCGCGTTGGCGCGGTTCGACAGGCGCGATCCCTACTGCCTTCCCGACGATCCCCGGGACTGGCGCGAGGGCCTGCAGTTGGGCGTCGCCGGCTTGCGCGTGGGCGTGCTGCGCCGTCCCGGCTTCGACGCGCCGGCCGATGCGGACGCGGTGTCGGCGGTGGAGGAGGCCGCCGCCATCCTCGCCGCGGCCGGGGCCGAGATCGAGGACGCGACGCCGGTCCTGCCGGACATCCGCGCCATCTTCTCGCAAGTCTGGGGCGTGGCGCTGGCCCGGCTGGTCGCGTCGGTGCCCGACTCTGGCCGAAGCAAGCTGGATGCGGGGCTGGTGGAGGTCGCAGCCGCCCACGGCGAGATGCGCGCGACCGATGTCCTCGGCGCCGAGGCGCTGCGGCTGGAGGCGGCGCACGCGATGGCGGAGCTGCATCGGGGCTACGATATCCTGCTGTGTTCTACCGTGCCGGCCGGGCCGCCGCTGGCCGACGCGCCGACCCGCGATCCGGTCCGGTCGCTCTGGGCCGAGTGGGCGCCGTGGACGTTCCTGTACAATCTCACGCGGCAACCGGCGCTGACGGCGCCGATGGGGCTGGGGCGCGCCGGGTTGCCGCGCTCGGTGCAAGTGGCGGCGTCGCTGTATCGCGACGACCTCGTGCTCCGGGCCGGCTGGGCGATCGAGCAGGCGGGCGCGTTCGCCGCAGCGCCGCTTGCCTAAAAGCCGCGGTAGTATGGGTAGTAGCCGCCACCGACGACGACGACCGGCCGACGATAGTACCCGGGGTAGTATCCCGGGTAGCCGTAGCCGTAGGGTCCGTAGTAGCAGCCGCCGAGCAGCGACGCCCCCGCCAGGGCCAGCGGCAGCAGCAAACGCTTTATTTTCACGGTCATGACACCACTCATTAGGCTGTTCGCGATGGAGCATCGGTAACGCTCACCGAGCGCCTCCGTTCGTTTCGGCCGATCGTAGCACGCTCGTCCCGCTTCGGCCGCATTTCGGTGTAACAACGAGCCCACACGGTCGTAGGAGGCTTGCGATGCGGTATCGGCGGCAGTTGTTCGGGGTCACCACCTGGGTCGCCGCCGGCGCCGTGGCGCTCGGTTCGGCGATGGCCGCTCCCCCGCCGATCCCGTCGGCGTACCCGGCCGCAGCGCCGCCGGGCCGGGTCGGGCGCGTAGCCAGGCTGGCCGGCGCCGTCTCGTTCCACACGGCCGACGCGGACCATTGGGACCCGGCGGCGATCAACTACCCCGTCACCTCGGGCGACGCCTTCTGGACCGAGCCGCAGGCCCACGCCGACATCGGGATCGCGGGCAGCCGCATCGCGATGGACGGCTCGACCGAGTTCGACGTGACGACGCTGGACGACCAGACCCTCGCCGCGGTCGAGCCGCAGGGTGGGGTGTACCTGCATTTGGCGAACGTCCCCGGCGGCGTCACGTCGGTCCAGACGCCGCGCGGCACGGTTCAGCTTGCCGGTGATGGCCGATATGAAATCGTCGCCGGCGCCACCGGTCAGCCGACAACCGTCACGGTGCTGGAGGGCACGGCCGAGATCGCCGGCGCCGGCCTCTCGCTTCAGGTCGGGCCGCAGCAGACCGCCACCATCACGGGGACGGACAGCTTCCAAGGCTCGGTTGGACCCCTGGTGCAAGACGCCTTCCTGGCCGAAACGCTGGCCCAGGAGCGCCCGGTGGTCCAGCGTCCGGCCACCCTGGCGCCGCCGGTGGTGCAGGGCATGACGGGCGCCAACGAGCTGGACCAGTACGGCACGTGGCAGCCCACGCCCGATTACGGCAGCGTCTGGGTGCCGCCGGTCGCGAGCGGCTACATTCCCTATCGCGACGGAAGCTGGTCGTACGTGACGCCGTGGGGCTGGACCTGGGTCGACGCCGCGCCGTGGGGGTTCGCCCCGTTCCATTACGGGCGGTGGGTCCATGTGGAGGACCGGTGGTGCTGGGCGCCGGGAATGCCGGAGCAGTTCGGCGGGGCCTATCCCCAGCCGGTGTATGCGCCGGCGCTCGTCAGCTTCGTCGATCTCGGCGGCGCCCTGGCGGTGGGGGCCGTCGGGGTAGGGGTGGGGTTCGCAGCAGGCGGTTTCGCCGGTGGCGGCTTCCCAGGCGGCGGATACGGGTCGCGCAACGTGGGCTGGGTGCCGCTGGGGCCGGGCGAGCCGTATTTCCCGCCCTACAACCACAATGCCGACTACATCCGCCGGGTCAACGTGACCAACATCCGCAACGTCAACCAGGTCATCACCAACTTGACGATCAACAACCGTACCGTGGTGCAGAACCCGGTCAACCGGAGTGCCGCCACGGTGGTGCCCGTTGCGGCCATGGTCCAGTCGCGCCCGATCGCCGCGGCTGCGCAGCCGCTCTCGTTGCAGCAACTTGGGCAACTACAGCCGCAGCCGGGCGTGCCGGTGCGGCCGACCTTGTCGACCCCTGGCATCACCCCCGGCGTGGCGCAGGCGCTGCGGCTGGCGCCGATGGTGCCGGGCCAGCCAGGAGCACGGTCGACGCCCGGCCCTGGCTTCGCGCGCGCGGCCCCGCCCCTCCTGGCGCTTCCCGCGGCTGCCAAGGCAGGAGGCATCCCAGCCAGTCCGGCGCGTCCCAGCCTGTTGAACCCGCTTGAACCCGCCCGTCCATCCAGCCTGAATTTATCTCTGGGCCGGCCAGTGCCTCCCCCGATAAATGTGCCTACAGGGGCGGTACGCCCGTCATTGGCGCCGCCGATTCAGCGGCCAGCTTCGGCGGCGGCGACCCCACGGGAGGCGCGTCCGCTGCCGCAGGTGGTCGCGCCCCCGCTTCGTGCCGCCGTTCCGCCGCCGCCGCGCCCGCCGGTTGCGGCCTACCGTCCCGCCAACCTGGCGCAGCCTCGCGCCGCGCTACCGCGTCCGGCCGTAGCGCCCCAACCGCGTTTCGCGCCGCCGCCCCGTTCGGCCGCACCGCCCGCGCCCGCAGCGTCCGCGCGAGTCACGACGGTGAGATAGCGGGTAGTGTCTCGGTTTGAATTTCGGCTTTCGACCCATATCGATCGCTTGAGGGGCGGAGCACTATGCCTTTAAGCGGACGTTAGCTGTCCAGACAAGCCGACAGTTAAGCGCCCATTGCGACCAATCGGCGTGCCTAAGTGTCCATCCGAGAACATCTTGAGCCTTTGTGTCGGGTTGTGGTTTGATCGGTTTCGATCTGACATGCCTGGGGCCTTGCCATGTGGACCACTGAGAACCGCGCCCGCTACGACCGCAGC
>JAABUX010006582.1_pt1 | contig 13824 bp, 18 predicted proteins | sample 5561851 | NCBI WGS metagenome assembly JAABUX01 (sample SAMN10711883, study PRJNA513361) | rock metagenome | isolation source: Antarctica rocks | place: Antarctica: Victoria Land, Richard Nunatak red sandstone | collected 2016-01-03 | reverse complement strand
GCCCCCGATTTTGCCCCCCTTTTTGCCCCCTCGCCCCTTGACAATACGGCGCGTATGCTGTATTATGAGGATAGATGAGGTGAGCGGGACGGAGAGGGGAATGACGATGAACACGACGACGGAGCAGCGGGCGCAGGGCATCTACGACATGTGGCAGGAGACAGCCGCACAGTGGGCAAGGATGGGCGCCCTCCGCGGGAAGATCGCCGAGCAGGCGGCGGTCACGTTGGAGGACATCACGGCGCATGTGGCGCGCTGCGAGGAGCTGGCCGCGCGCTACCGGGTGACGATGGACCCCGTGGCGTTGTGGGGTGACGACCTGGAGGCGCGGGCGCTCGGCAAGTCCCGCGCTAACGCGGGGCGGCGTGGGGCGAAGGCGCTGCAGAATAAATATGGAGATGAGGCGGCGGCCACCATCATCTATCGCGCTCGGACGAGCCGCTAAACGAGGAGAGGGGAGAGAGACGATGGACACGACCGACGAGACGCTGCGCGGGATCGAGACAGAGGAGGAGGCGTATCAGCAGACACGCGCGGTGATTGAGGTCAGGGAGCGGCGGCGGTTGCGGCCCGACACGCGCGCGTCTGTGTCGCCGCCGGTGCGCGTCCCGTGCCAATCGTGCGGACGGCCGACCAGCCGGGGGATGCTGATGACCTCGGCGCGGGGCAGTGTGTGTCCCGATTGTTATCTCGATAGGGAGGATTGATATGGCTGGCAAAACGGGGACACAGACGGCAGAGACGATAACGGCGTGGCCGCTGGAGCCATGGGCGCCCGACGGATATCAGCGCAATCTCTATGTGAACGCCAACCAGCCGGCGTCGTCCCGCAACCTGGGCGGCGGCGTGATGACCGGCGTGAAGGAGACGCGCACCGGCAACGTTCCGTACAACGTGTTGCTGGTGGGGGAGCGGGACACATGCGCCGCCCCGCTCATGCGGGAGTTGGCCAACCGGTTCGCGGACGCAGCGGTGGCCGTGGCGCGCGCCGTGCGGGCCGCCGACAACGAGGGTAGTCCCGCGGATCTCGCCGAGGATATCCACAGGGGCATGGTCGTGCGCTACCCCGACATCGAGACTGAGCGGCGCGGCTACGCCGGGATCGCCGTGGGCGTGCTCTATCTGGACACGGTTGAGGCGCGCGCGTTGGCGGCGTGGCTGACCGTGCCCGAGGCCGCGGCGCGCCGCGGCGTCTCTCCGAAAACCGTGCGCGACTATATCGCGCGCGGCTTACTGACGGCGACGAAGCGCGGCCGGGACAATTACCTGCGCCTGGCCGACGTGGACGGTCTTGATGCCGTGCTCCAGGAGCGGGGTCGGCCGCGCACAACGGGCACAGCGTAGATGTTGCCCCCCTTTACGCCCCCCCTACCCCCTTGACAATACGGCGCGTATGCTGTATTATGAGGATAGATGAGGTGAGCGGGACGCGCGGACGGGCCGGGCTGCATGGGCGAGAGGAGGGATGGACCGATGGCCGTGTCAGGGATGACGAAGGCGCAGGCGGAATGGATCGCAACGGAGATTGAGAAGTGGCATGGCCGGCTCGTGAGAGCGCATGCCTGGAGCTGGTTCGAGAACAATGATTTCGCGCACGACTACCGCATCACTGTCTATCACCTAGACCCCGAGGACGGCATCCGCCCCGAGGACCTCGACGGCGAGGGTGGGTGGGACCTCAACACGCTAGAAGCCGCCGAGACGTTCCGTCGGCAGGTTGAGGCGCGCGGGTATGCCGCGCGCCTCGCTCGCGTTGAGGCGCTGACAGGGGTGCGTTCATGACTGATGATCCCGAGCGAGCGCGTCTCGCCACAGCGTTCGTCGACGCCGTGCGCGCCGCAGAGGAGGGAGAGAGGGAGAGAGACTGATGGCACCTGACACGACAACCGCGTTGACCGTTAAGCCGGACGTGTATCACACGCGCCATGCCCTGAGCGCCATCCAGTTTGAGCGAACGTGGAAGCTCGCGGCTGACCATGGCCACGAGTGGCCCTACATCCTCGCGCATGAGGCCGTGGAGGACGACAGTCGTCCGCTCCCCGTGCCAGCGCCGCCGGCGCTGCTACGCGCGTGGACAGACGAACTCATCGCAGCCATGTCGCACGCCGCGACGCTGGGGCGAGAGTCAGGGGTCGTCGGGATAGACGCGCCGACCGTGGTCGGTGGCCAAGTGGTCCACCAGACCATGACGGGCCGCCTGACGTGGGCCGTTGACCCCGACGGCGCCACCATCATTTGGGTGAACCGCCCCAAGCGGCGGGGTGTTATGGCGGGGTTCGTCCGCCCCGATGGCAGCGCAAAGGTCGTCGTGTACAGTCAGACTGACATTCACGCCCGTCATGTCGTGGCGCTCTGTCGCGCCATGGCAGCGATCGTTGGCCATGAGGCCGCGCGGCAAGCGACCGCGGCCGTGTGGGCAACCGCGCTGCCAGATACCGACTGATGCCCGGCCGCCTCCTCTCCCGCATCGTCCGCGTCCAGGCGCCGACCGCCACGCAACGCGCCCGCCTCTCCCTCGGCACAGCCCTCTGGCGCGGGATCGGCTCCCCGCGCCACGTCACCGTGCTGCGAGACGGCCCGCGCCTCGTGATCCGGCCTCGTGATCCGGCCTCGTGATCCGGCCTCGTGATCCGGCCGTGTGAGCTGGGCGTGTGAGCTGGGCGTGGGCGGCGGCAACACATCGACCATGCCGCGCGTCTCATCGGGGGAGGAGGCGCGGGACCTGTTGGCGGTGAGCGTGGCCGCGGGCATCCTCCCGCGACGCGCGCGGCAGCCCGAGGCGTGATCCTCCACGCTGGTCACCGGCCCCATCCCGACGCCGGGACACGAAAAAAAGACGCCCGGCGACCCCCTATCGATAGGGGGTCGCCGGGCGTCTTGGCTATGCGCGGGTGCAGTCGAGGTCAAGCGGTTGGCGTGGGGGGGGTGATGGTGCCAACCACCTCACCGGTGCTCGACTCGACGACGTGCAACTGCTCAGGGGCCGCTGTCGTGACGGTGTACTGCGGCGCGCTTATGGTGACGTTGGCTGGGACGGTGGGTTGGGGTGATAATCCAACGAGTGGAGTGGGACCGTTCAGGAGGCCGGCGGCCAGGGCTTCGGCCTGGTGCACAATCGTCGGTGGAATGTGCACGCTGTTGAACGGCAATGCCGCGACCATGGCGCCGGCTTGCTCCACCAGGGGGGCGGCCACCTGCTCAATCGCCGGCAGGGTGGACGTGACCAGAGCGCCGCCCGCATCGGCGATGTGCTCCAGGAGCAGGCGCGCGTCGTCCACCTTGAGCGTCGGGAACCACTTGACCAGCGTGCTGGCGCCAATCGCGAGCGCCTGCGCCTTGTACATGGTCCAGGTCTGGCGCACCTCGTCGGGGGTGACACCGCTGTCGGCCGCGAGCTGACGGATGGCGCCCGACAGGGCCGGCGGCGCCCAGCGGTGCAGCGTGGCGTCCGTGGCCTGGTGGTTGGCGTCCGTCTGCAGGATGTTCGCCTTGACCGCGAGCTGATTGGTTGCGTCAGCGGTCGCGTTCTGATCCGTCATGTGGGTGTTCTGTCGACCTAGCGCCACATAATTCAGCGCCGCGTGGATGATGACCGCGGCGATGAGCGCGACCAATCCTCCCAGGTGCTGCGTCATAAGCGTATTCGTTGTTTGCATTGACGTTTCTTCCTCCCTCTAGGCTTTCCCGGATGCTATCCGACCTTTTCCAACAGAGACGTGAGCGCCCAGCGGACGCCGTTGGCTGTCTGCAGCGGCGTCCAGTGCGGCGTTCCCTGCCCGCGCTGCTCCAGCGTCAGATCCGCCGCCTCCTCGAGCGCGCCGGGGCCGAACAGCGGACCGGTGTGCAACGGAATGCCGGCTCTGACCCGCCAACGTGCGGGCGCCGGGGCGGGGCGGGGCGGGGCGACCCTGGGTCGCGCGCGGTAATTGCCGTTCCCCGCCGCCTCCCAGGCGATGGTGGACGGATCGGGCAGCGCGAGGCACGATGTGCCCGTCGCCGCCAGACGGAACGAGGCGATTGTGTAGACGCAATCCGCTTGACCGTTGTCCCAGGCCAGCGGATCGTTGAACAAAGGCCCGTCCGCCCGTCCCGGCAGTTTGAGGATATAGTGGTCGGGTAGATCGAGGTTGCTCCCCAGAAAGGTGATGGGGTACTGAGCCGGGGCCAGTTGCCAGGCGCGCACCAGAAAAATGGTCCAGGGGCGGACCACCGCGCCCCAGATGACGCCGTCGGCGCCGACCAACCGCCAACCGGGGATCTCGCATGCCTGGGCGTAGTGCTCCATCCCCACCACGAGCGTGCCGCCCTCGTACGTCCGCTCTGCCTGGCCCGTGGCCACGAGGCGCACATGGGCCATCAGGCGTCCCACCGCCTGGACGAACGTCAGCCCCTGGGCGATCAGTGCGAGGAACAATGGGTAGTCGGACGCGATGAGCCACCGCACCCACGACGCTTCCCCACAGTTCATATGGCCATTAAGACCCGTTCCATCATTCCAATTCTCAAATTGGCTGACGTGTCGCTGTTTATCGTTCATGCATCCTCCTGGTGGTGTCGTCAATTGTGCGCAGCTGTGATGCACCCATGCTGCTCCGTTTGGTGGTGTCCGTGACACCGTGGACGCGATACACCCACGGCAGTGGCTTGTCCGCCGGCCAGTTATCGAAGCGCGGCATGCGGTAACACCGCGTGACGGTCACGAGGTCGCCGTCCAGATGGCTGCCGCGTGAGCACACCCGTAGGCGCGTCCCGGCTGAGAGAGGGTCGTCATCGCCCAGCGGGCGCTCGGTCCTGCTCGCCTCTGCCCGTCCCTTGTCGTGTGCCGCCCCCCATCCGTCCAGGACGTGCCGGGCGGGCACGACCACGATCCCGCCGGACGACCGGGCCACGCGTGCGTGGCCCGGTCGTGGATTGACGCAGCGCGGGGAGCGGCACGTCCTGTACAGGTACAGGTCGGCGGGCAACGGCCCATACTCTCGCTCGTACAACCAGCGACGCACCATGACCGCGCGACGGCGGCCGCTGGGTCCTTTAGGGCCAATACAGAGTCGTGCGCCGCCTGACCCCGCAACAGGACCGTTCCAGAGCCAGCACCCTAACTCTTTGTCCAGGGTGAGGCGGGACGCGACGATCTCCTCCGCCGCCGGCCGCGCCGGAATCGTTAGCGTTGCCCATGGAGGTTGCATCCGCCTGTCGCCCTGGTCCTGGACGAGCGGCAACGTGCCTGGGATGGAGCGTCTTTTATGTCGCGCGGGCGCCAGAGGGTAGGCCACTTCTCCACCCCAGTAGAGAGCAGTTAGTCCAACGATATCCTGACACCCAACAGCGGTTAGCGCGTGCGCGACGTGATTTTTGACGGTTTCCGCGCTGATACCGAGTCGCTTTGCTACTTGTTTCTGCGCCAGCCCACGCGCCAGTAACGACACGACCTCCCGTTGACGCGGCGTGAGCAGCGCGTCATGGTCGTGGGTGTCGTGGGTGTCGTGTCGTGTCATGGCTGTCGTGGCCAGGTCGGTGTCCCTGTTCGCGCAGCGTGCCGTCGCCGTATCACGCGCGTCAGGGCTATGCCGACCGCGAGCATGCTGAAATAGATGGCCAGCAGGCCAAACGCGATGAAACGCCGCGGGTAATGCACGCCATCGGCGTGATACACCTGGGGCGTGCCGAACGCTACCTGGAACACGGCGGCCATGAACAGGTTGAGGATCAGCGCCTGCCGCGCGCGTCGGGTGCGCGCGATCATCTGCGTCGCATCGACGACGACGCCGGCAATGAGGCCACCCAGGCCAATCCAGGCCAGCGCTTCCCACGTCGCGCCGGACGCGGTCGCGGCAGGGGTGAACCACGACCCAAACCACTCCAGGGCCGCGTTAGCGATATCCATCAAGACTGTCCTTTCGCCAATCGGGCAGGCGTACGACGACCCGTCCCCGCACGCGGAGGGTGTGGCCATGGAACAGACGTGCGTGTACACGATAACCGCCCGCCATGCCAAGCATGAGCCCAACGCCAATGCAGGCCCAAAAGATGTAGGACGGCCAGTGCTGATCGGCCCCGGCCGCGCCGAACACGAGTTGCAGCATGCCCAGAAGGCCATTGCCAAACCATCCGATGACACCAACCAGACCACCGACGACGATAGCAAATTCCCGGTGGAGCGAGCGGAGTCGGCCATAAAACAGATAGTGCGTCATGATAGACAGCACCACGCCAACGATCGTCATCGTCAGGAGCGCCGCCACGTCGACCTGGGCCGTTAACGTGCGATTAAACAATGAACTACCAAGAAGCGCATCCATCGCCTTCTTTCCCCCCCTCTCTTTCTAGGCGCCACCGTCACCGTCACCGTCATCAGCGGCGACGGCGCGCGTGCTTGCCTCACTGCGGCGCGCCGCCCGGTCCTGCTCCGGCGTCGCGCTCTCGCTATGTCGCCGTCGAGCGAGTGAGAGCTCGGCGCGCAGGTCGGAGATGAGCCGGTTACGCGCCGCCAGTTCTTCGGTGTGTTCGCCCCGTTCGCGGTCTAACTGGTGCTCCAGGTCGGTCAGGCGGCTGGACATGCGCGCGAGGTGCCTGTCGGTATCGAGGTCGAGAGATGTCGCGAGAGAGGGGCTAGCGGTCGTTGATGGCGCGTCGGAAACAGGACTGACACGTGCCTTTGCACTATCTTTGTCTCGGATGCTCTTATTGAGCCGCCAGCCGAACCACGCCAACGTCATGGCCGATACTAATCCCAGCAAAAATTGCAGGACGACGGTGATGAGTTGGTGAGTGAAATCCATGCGCCATTGTCCTTTTCTCAGTCATCATCGGACTGTTCTCCCGTTGCCGGCCCACGCCCGGCCCGCACCCAGCCTGGCCTCTCCAGCGTCACGATCGATCCCTCCACCAGCGCGCTGACATCGGACAGCACAACGGAGATGAGCGTGCCAACGATCACAACCTGGCTCATCAGAGATGGCCCCGGTGTGGGAGACAGTGACCCCGGCGTGAGGATGGCGGCGGTGACGGTCGTCGACGCCGTGAGGCTGAAGAGGCCCAGGTCCGTCGTCGCGTCATACGCGGAGACGACCCCCGTTTCATCGTCAGGTGACAGGCGGTTTGTCCCCACCATGAGCGGCTCGTCGGTTGGAAGAGGAGTGGGAACCAGCGGATAGGGCCACGTAGCGGCGATGGGACGCTTGAACGTGAGCCGGAGGCGGGCAGCCACCTGGGCAGCCACCGCCGCCCAGGTGGCTGCCCGCCTCCGGCCGTCACGACTGACGTCAGGCCAGTCGTCAGCAACGAGAGGAGGTCAAACGGCAGGGCAGCCAGCGACATAAGCGTGGCCCTCCTCTACGACCGGCTGACGGTGATGGCGTCTCCGGGTTGGAGGGCCACGCCCAGCTGCCGCGGGCTCTTGACGACGGCGAACACTGCGACGCCATCCTGTTGGAGATACGTGACCCACACGCCGCCGCCGGTCGGCGCAGTGACGACGCTGTGCGGACCAAGCAGGAGCGCGCCACCAGCCCACAAGCGGTCCATGGCGCTATTGGGCGGTGGCACAAAACCGGGAGCCTGGACCGTGTTGAGCGCGCTGAGCACAGACGCCGTGCTTGCCTGGACCACGCCCTGCGCGTTGATGCCGTTTTGGAGACGCTGACTGTCGCGTGTCAGCGTCAGACTCTGATAGCGATCCCCGTCCAGCGCCAGCGTTGCGCCAAAATCGATCTGGCCCGCCGCCTCCCCGTTTGTTTCAGCATCATATGTCACCTTATACTGCCCGTTACCTACGTCGAAAATGGCGGGCTGTGGGGCAACGGGCACGTTGTCCACGAGGCGACGCAGATGCGTCCACACCGGGACAAGAGCCGCCTGTCGCGTCCCGCCGTTCGCGTTGTCGCGGCACTCGATGAGCGTCGTGACGCCAACCGGCGCGGGCGCTACTGCTATCGCGATGGTCACAGCGAGTCCGTCCGTCGTCGTCAACGTGACCGCGCCGGCTGGGGTCTGACCGGGATCAATGGAGACCGTGATCGTTTGCGCCGTGACAGTGACGATCTGCGACACGAGAGACGCACTACCTCCCGCCGATAGAGCAACCGTCGTCGCGTTTGTCCAGAACGTATTGACGCCGGTCAGCGTGATGGTCGACAACGATCCTGTTTGGATTGCGGTGGGGCTGGCCGTCATCGTCGCCGGCGGCGGGGTCGTGACGCTCACGGGCGCGCTGGTGGCCGTCTGGATGGGACTGCTGGCGTCCGTCGCCACCACGCGGAACCAGTACCTGGTCGTGTTGGTCAGTCCCGTGGCCACGGTTGACAGGCCTGTCGTGGACGACCCGTTGGTGGTCCACACGCCTGTCGGGGCGTTAGCACCGTTGTCAGGTGACGTCTGCAGCTGATAGGAGTACGGTGCGGTGCCTGAGGTGGCGGCCGTCCACGACAGGGGAGCGGCCGTCTGCATCGGCGTCCCGGCCAGAAGCCCGGGAGCAACCAGGAAGGCGACGGTCACGGTCGTCGTCGCGTTATCGGTCGTGTTGCCAAACGTCAGCGTCTGCGGAGTCGTCCCAGGATTGACGACGACCGTGATCGTCTGTGGCGTTGCGCCGTTCTGTGTCGTCTGTGAGACGATACTGCCCGCACTGACGCCCGTGGCGGTCGAGGACAACGTGGCCAACGTACCCGCCACCCACGCCGTGGCGGCGTTACCGATCAGCGTGATGGTGTGGGTAGCGCCCGGCGTCACGGCGGTGACGCTCGGGGCCATGCCAGGGATGAACGCAAACGCCGAGCCGACATCGCCCATGCCGAAGTTATCCACCGTTGCCACGCTGGACGTCGGCGGGCTGATGTTCAGGCGAAGACCCGCGTACCCAGCGCCTGAGATCGTGGTATCTGTGACGGACAGCATCCACGTCGTCGGCTCAGTCGTGCCCTGGACCCATGTCCGTGCACGGATAGTCGTGCCCAGCACCTCGGTCTTTGTGGATATCCGGTCGCCTTCGTTGAAAACGGGCATCGACACGCTGGCTATCACGGTAAGCGTGCCGCTCACGATGGCGTAGATGTTTAGCTGGTTACTGTGGATGTCGTGGTCAGTCAAGTAACCGGTCGTACCGGCCGCGTTCGCGCGCACCAACACATCGGTGACGGCGAACGAAAAACCCGACGCCCGATGCACGATCTGATCGACCTGTACGGCCATGTCCGCCTGCGCGGCCGTCCCCGTGTAGACCGCGATGTCGTGGGTGACCTGCGTGCTGTCGCTAAAGGCCTTCGTGCCGCCCACGGGGTTTGTTGCCGTGGCGGTCCACGTGCCCGAGACGTTGACCCAACCGGGGACGGCCGCGCCCACTGCGTACGACTCGAACGTATCCTGGTATTTAATAGCCATTACCGTCTCCCCCTACCCCGCCCTGTCATCTGTCTACGCGATGAGGGGACGATGACGACAAACGTATCACCGCCCCACACGCCGCCAACGGGCGCGGCGGCGCCTGTGCCAATCTGAATGGATGAGACGGGCGCGTGGGGAACAGTCAACGCGACGGACGAACCGGCTGCCGTTTGCTGTGTGACGGGCGCACCGGCCACCGCACGGGCCGTCACCTGCTGTCCCACGTGCGTGCCTTTGATGGTCACGACTTGACCCGAACGGACCGACAGAAGGCGCACATCGGCGTCAACGCCCCGGCCCACGACTGTCACCGACACGCCCGCGCTAAATGTGGTATCGGTCGTGACGATCTGTTGCTCACCGTTCAGGAAAGCCGTGATGGACGATCCCGTCATCACAAGACGGATGCGATGAACGACGCCATTTGTCGTGAGCTGTTCCATGGAGAGTTGCGCCGTTTGCACGGTCGTTGTCACGCCGCCCATTCGCTTCTGGAGGAGGAGCGTTCCGTTACCCTGCGCGACCAGACGGTAACAGTCAGCAGATGAGGCAAGCGATTGACGCCGTACCTCCAGCGTCACGTCGCCCCCCGCCCCATGCAGGCCGCGCATCTCAAGAGCGCACTCCACCACCACGTCAGTGTGCATCAGGGGCCGCGTCAGGGCGCGCGCGGTCTGATCGGATGTGTGCGTGTAGCGGGCACAGGAAGCGGACGGTTCTAGCACGACGCTGTAGGCCGATTGGCCGACCTGAATACTGTAAAACGGGGCGGACGCGGGCAGGTAGTCGAACGTCGCCAACACGTTGCCACTGGCGTCCATCACGAGAGACCCGTCAGGCCCGGTGGCATGGGCCAGGACGCCCATGACGTGCGAGCTGTCGAGAGGACTGACGTGCTGAACCACGCGCTTACTGGCCGCTGACCAGTCGGTCACCGAGGTGGAGAGCCAGGAGGCGTTTTGGAGCAAGCTGGCCCCATCCGGCGTGATAAGATTGGTGAGCATCACGTAGCGCCCCAGGCCTGGATGGTAAAAGACCTTGGGGTTTTCGGGTGCGCGCCCCTGGTTAGTCGCGGCAGTCATGAGCGGAGCGGCGTCCACGGTGAATGGCCCACTGGGGGACGTTCCGGCCGCATGGCCGACGGTATCCGTTGTGTCGCCCGCTGCTGACGTTGCCCCCTCCTCGAACGTGTGGTACTGTGTCCCATCGAAGTAGACGCTGCCGGGAAGGCGTTGGTCCTGCTGCCAGAGCTGCGTCTTGATCGGCGGAGCCGCGCGCCACGTCCAGGGCGTCGCGGACACGCCCAGCGATGGCGACGACCAGATGTCATACCCGTACGGCCCGTAGTACGCCTGACCCGTCACGCGGTGGAGATAGTATGTTCCCGCGCGCTTTTCGAGCCAGCCCAGTGCGCTCACGCTATACGACGTGGCCCCCCCATAGCCGCCGACCTGCCCGGTGATAGCCATGTTTCCGAGGCGCGTCCACGTCACTCCCTGATCCGTTGACGTGGCAATGCACATCGTCTGACCCGTGGTGGGAACGGACGCGGGGGCTCCAGGATTAGAGTCGTAGATGAGGTACCATATCGCCCCCTCGATATAGAGTTGGGGCTGACGAATCCCTACTTGATCGCCCGTCCCCACGCTTCCTGGAGGAAGCAAGGGGTAGGGGTCAAAAGCTATCAGCGCGGGGTCGGCGGCGCTGGCCCACACGCCGTCGCTCTGCCACGCCGCGAGGGAGGTGAAGTCGTCGCGCAAGAGAAGTCCGGATTGGGTACGGACAAGAGTTGTCATGAGCAATCCCTGCCTGGCGTCAGGCGATCTCGTCGAATTCGAGCGTCAGCATGCCCGCGCCCGGCGTGCCGAACCCGGGATAGGCGCGGATCTGCCACTCCCGTCCGCCGGTGGTCTGAAACTCCAGCGAGCAGTTGACCACGCCCGTGACAGGCGTCAGCGGTGTGTCGCAGCCGGCCAGGACCGTGGGCAGGGAGTTACCCGCCGTTCCCAGCCCCACGTACAGGTGTTGGACCACGCCGTTCGCGGAGATCGCCACGCGAAACCCGATGGAGTCGTTCAGATTTCCCTGGTTGACCGCCCATCCTGAGAGGCGGGCGCGCAAGACGCCGCCCGGGCTTATGGTGATGTTGATGTTCTGGAACGCGGGATCAGGATAGACGTTCCACCCCGCGGCGATCAGCGCTGGTTGGTCGGTGCGCTGGACAATGGGTTGGGTCTGGCGGACGCCGTGGAGGGGCGGGTGGATGACGTTCCTGTTGATGTCGAGCGCCGCAACACCATTGACCTGTCCCGTCGTATACGGGTTTGGCCCCGACTGCGCGACATGGAGGTGCACGTCTAATGTCGCCAGTCCCTCCTGCTGTCCCCGGCTCTCAGGATCCTGAACAACAAGCCCGTCTATACCCAGCGTCGCCACGCCGTTCGCGGCGCCCAACGCCGCGACCATCTGCTGTTGTCCGGCGATGAGAGTTGCCATCACCGTTTTGTTGGCGAGTGACGCTGCCACGTACGTCACGACAACGGCGCGTCCCGCGTCCCCGGACGCAAAGCTCAACACACCACCAGTTGACGATAACGAGTAGTCGCATGAATAGGTTCCGGTCGTGAGCGTTGTGCCGTTGGCGGCTTCCGTCAGCGCCCCCACGCCGCCCGACACGTACGTGACGCTCACGACGGGCGGCAGACCACTTGTGTTGGCGGCCGACGGCGGTGGTCCCAGATCGATGTCGGCCAGCGTATCAACATAACTCGTGGTGGCCAGCTCGTCGAGCGTGACACCAAGGCCGAACGGACCCGCCGCGCCCCCGCCTGCCGCCGTGCGATACAGACGTCGCCGACGGATAGGGGCGTCGGCTGTCCCTTCAAGAGGGTTCGGCAGCCCCACGCGGTACGAGGTCGCCGCGCCGATAGACGCAACGACCAACGCGGGGCCGGCTGGCGTCTCCCCAAAATCTGACACGTTGACCATGCGCCAGGCGTACGCGTTGTTTGGCGTCAGTCCGCCCGGTCCTGTCACCGGATTGCCCGTCCCCACCGAGGGCGCGGCCGGCGGGCTGATGGGGACGGCGCCACGCGGGATAACCGGCACGCCCGCCATGGCCGCTGGGGTGAGCGCCGTGCCCAGCGCGTGTTGGTACGGCGCACTGGACGGGATCGTCAACGTCTCCGTCAGCGTGCCATCCGCCTCCTCGACAAGGCGCCCCAGGCGGTTGATCGCGGACGGGAATGTCTCAGGCATTGGTCATGTCTCCCCACGGGGTTAGACTGGTGGCGGTTGGGGAAGAGCTGTTCGTGCCACGGTCCGTAGGACGGCCATCACGGACGTCACAGCAGCCGCGTCGATGGGGCCGCGCGTCGTGGTCGAGACGACACCGACGGTCGGTGTGTCCGTGTCCATCGTCACGATGACTGGCCCCGTTGGTGGTGTGGTCGGAGACCCCATCAGTGGCACACTCTGTTGTGTCGTCGCCATAACACGCGCTCCCCTGTGATGGCTTTACGGGAATCTGCCGAGGCGGCCATCACCAGACTGACAGTGGGGCTACACTGTCTCGGTGCAAATCCGTAGAAGCCCACGGCTAAAGCCGTGGGAGTCGTCACCCGATTGTCACGAACGACGACGACCCAGAGAGGACGCGCGTCCCTATCCGGAACGCGCCCAACCGCGCTGTCCCCGCGCTCGGCGGCGCGGCCGTCCTGACGCGCACGGAGACGACGACGCCAAACGGCTTGAGCATGCGCACAAAGGCCATGATGGCCTGGGGCGTGGCTGCCGTATTTTGGAGGATGGTTACTGTCCCGCGCGCCGGGCCCGGCCCTTCCGTCGCCGTCACGGGCACGCCCAGGATCGCTCCCAACGCCGTTGCCAATCCCGCGGGTGTCACCGACCGCAGGCCATGGCGCGTTGTCACCCTCATGCGCGTCCGGTACGCGTTATCACCCTCGCCCGTTAGCCGCGGTACACCCAAAAGCGCACCAAAAAAGCGATCCAGCGCCTGACCTTCGGCCGTCACGAGCGTCTGTCGGTTAGCCATCTCCGTGTTGGCCTGACGATACAGGTCGAGCGCCAGGTCGATGAGTCCCAGGACCTGAGCCGCCACGGCGGCGGGATCACGGAAAAAGGAACGGGGATAGAGGGGGAGCAGGTATCCGCCATCGGGCATGCGATCCGCTGACAACGGCTCTGCTGGCGGGACATAGGGGGTCGTTGGGATCGCGGGGATGGCCACGCCGTTCGACGACAAACCATCCGTGACAAGGGATGCGGGGTCGAGCGCCACGAGTGCAATAGACATAGCGGCTGCACCCCTCCCTTCCCTTCCCTTCCCGCCCCGCGTTCCCCGCCCCGCGTTCCCCGCCCCGCGTTCCCCGCCCCGCGTTCCCCGCCCCGCGTTCCCCGCCCCCGCCCGTCGGCCCCGCGCACTAA
>JAABUX010006581.1_pt1 | contig 13824 bp, 17 predicted proteins | sample 5561851 | NCBI WGS metagenome assembly JAABUX01 (sample SAMN10711883, study PRJNA513361) | rock metagenome | isolation source: Antarctica rocks | place: Antarctica: Victoria Land, Richard Nunatak red sandstone | collected 2016-01-03 | reverse complement strand
TCTCAAGCTCGCGACTCGCGACGCTGGTCTCGCCCATCGCGGCTGAAACGGTGTCGAGACTTGTTGCGGCTTCTGCCGCCTGTCGCTCGAGTTCAGTGAAGAAATTCTTTGCGTTGGACTGAAGCCGGTAAGTCACCCCAACTGAGAAACTTTCGAATGCCAAGGACTGCTCTTTCTTGTTCACTTCGAAGACTGGCGACATCGCCGATAAACGAGGAGTTATCGGCAGCTCGATACGTCGGTGCTGCAGCCGGAGCGCTGCTTCCGTCGGCCGTTACTATCGCGACCGTTCACTATAATTATAGCACCGAGAATGTCACGCTCTAAAACAGGAGCGCTCCGGATCTCGTCCTCGCCGCCTAGCCGCCCGACGTACCGCAATGCCGTCTGCCAGCCGCGCAGCAAGCGCCGAAGAGTTGAACCTGGGCAACGACATGTCGTAACCTCCGCGCTCGCCCTGGACCTCCGCAGGCGCCTTTACGGCCGTCGCGATCGTTCCAAGCTTTCGCTGCACGCGGATTTGAGCGCGTATGGCGTCCTTAGTGCGGCTTGGGAACATTCGCATTGCGAACTCATAAGCGATCGTTGGGGATAGCGACTCGTTAAAGGCACGCACGAGCTGTGCAACGTCGTCCGGCGGCCAGATTGCGCCTGTACCGTAGCGAGCGCATTCTGTGCGCAAACGGGCACTGCGATCTGCACAAGTGCCCACCACTGTGCTACGCGATCCGGTCCAGGTCGGCTAAAGTGCGCGCCACCTCGTCCTTGAACGTGGCGCGCTGCCGATTGTTGTGAGCTATCTGCTCGCTGAATTGGCGATACTGCTGTCGGCATCGATCTAGCAGCGCTGCGCTCGCCGCAATTGCACCCTCGGTTCGAGCAATCTCTCCCGGGCTACCGGTAATCTCGGCCCGGGAGAGAAGCTGCAAGGCTGCTTCAAAGCGCTTCATTTCAGCGAGCGCCGTAGCCGCATCGGACTCAGCCTTCGCTCCGGCCTTTAACAAGTTGTCATATTTTGCGATGATATCTCGTCGATGGGCCGCTGCTTCCGACGGAGTCATTACGCGGGGTCGTCACTTGAAACGTAGGGATCGCGGTAATTCATCCGCCGCTCAAGCTCGGCGACGCGACTCTTGTCCTGCCGCAATTGGCCCTTTTTCGCTCAAGCGACTGCATCGCCCCAGCCGCTCGGGCTTGCCCGACTTCGCATTGGACAAGCTTGTCTCGAAGTTGAAGGGCGTCGCGATAATCGTTCGTAATGTTCCGCAGCCGCTGCGTCTCTTTGAGCTCAGCGTATTCTGCCGAGAACTTTTGATGATCCGCCACCGCTTTCAGGTAATCGGCTTTCGCCACTTCAAGGGCGTGATCGATATGGTCGTGTTCTGGGATCCGGAATGCGGGTTTTGTTGCCACAACCGGAGATGAAACGTCCGTCTTGCGGGTCTTGGGTGTTAGTGTATTTTCCATTGATCTCTCCGGCAAATAGCCGACGTGTTGAAAAAATAACGGAAACCTCGGGCCCCCTTCAAAGGCCGCCCGGAGTTCGAGGCGGGTCTCCCCCGAGGTCTCCGTCCCATCCCGCCGCGCTAGCGGGAAGCCTAGACGACGTGCGCTTTCGTTACCAATCGCGCTGGTCGCCAGCGGCCGGAAAGAATAGGTTAACTAGTTTCTTGCCCTTGCGCCGAGGCGACGTCTTCGGCATCGGTCGAATGTGCCAAACCGAAGCGGAACCAGTGTCACCTTGCGCCGGCCGCGCCGTTGCGCTGGTATTGTCAGAAACGTCTTCGCGAATCTCGCCCATCTGCTAACCGTCCTACGCTGACGTAGTCGTTGGTTTGCGAGCGTCTCGCAGGTGCGCCAAAATGCCGTCCTCAAGCGACCGCGATCCGGGACGCCCTTGACGCGCAGGAGTCGGGTTGACTGACTCTTTGGGAAAGGTCTTGAGAACCAGCTTCGGCGGAACGACAACCCCGTATTCCGTGGGGTTTGCTTGAGAATTCTTTTGAACGGCCTCGAGAATGGTTTCCAATTTGATCCTATCCTTATTCGAGATAAGTGACTTAACGCGGCCGAACGTCTGCCGAAGGTCTGCGATCACGCCGCCGCCGCCGAATCCTTTGGAGGTTCCGGCGTGACAGTAGCCGCTTGGGATTTGCGGGCCGGTGGCTCGAGCATTGCACTAACCACCGCTTGGGCAACGCGACCTGCGAACGCCGCGTCGACACGCCCACTCGCAGCGCTAATTTGCAGGTTGACGACGGTGGAGTCATTCGGACGGTTCATACTTCAAGTTTACCATCGTCCGTGTCACGCTTTAAAATTGGGATGCGGCGGCGCAGCTTCGGCCGCGGCCGAGAGTCTTGCCAAAGGATCTGTGCGACGTCGGCCGCGCAATCAACGTTCCAGACCGTGCCAATTGCTCGTCCGCCCTCAATGCGAAGGTTTAACGTTCCGCCGCTAGCGGTCGCGTCTAATCTGATGGTTACTCGATGGCGCCTTTGTCGGCATCGATTCGAGCAACGCCGGCTGCAGAAGACTGAACGCTCGCGATTGAGTACGGGTTGGCCGCAGTCATAGCAGGGCCGGATTGGCAGGTCGACGTCGCCACTATTCAAGCGGTGCCACCCTCGCGCACGCGCGCGCGTTGTCCCAATTCGGCGTGGTTTTCGTCCTGGTCGAGGGCGGCGATTAGCGCGCTCATCTTCAGCTGGTCGGCAGCAGCCCACACTTTGGGCAGAAGCTCCAGGTCGGCTATGTGGACCACACGTTCCGGATTCCGGCTGCCGTAGGGGACGAACGCGCCGGCCAGCTCATCGGCTCTGCGAAGGCCCTCGTGGTGCAAATCCGCCGTAATCGTGTTCTTCGAAACGCCGAGCTTCCGCGCGATCTCGCGAACCGACATCTTGGAAACGACGTGCATAACAAAGGCCAGGTTTTGCCGGAACTCCTGCCGCAGCGAACGGGGCCGCTTCACGTAGGATAGGTCTTCGAGCAATTGCCGCAGCTCAGCGCGTGACGTCGGCTTCCGCGGTATCTTTTTCAGTTCTCGCAGCCGACTCACGCCGCATCACTCCGAGCGTTCTCGTTTCGGATGGCACTTGCACGGCCGACGTCTTCACGAAGCGCGTCGAGTTCGACGGCGATCGGCTCGAGATCCGCGCGCAGCGTGGAGCGGCGCCCGAATAAAACCGCTGCCCAAACCGCGCGAAGGTCCGCCTCCGAGCAGCGTTCCGCTATCGATGCGTAGCGTTCTGTGACGCTCATCGTTCCTCCGAAGCGTCACCTAGTGTCACCAAAGCGTCATCGATAGCGTCACCGGAGGTGCTCGCAGAGATGGTCGCTTGGCTTGCCCTCTGGCTCGCTTCGCACGAGGCGACCTGCGAGCTACAGCGTTTCAGAGACCGCTTTTTAAGGGGGATGCGGGAGTGGATTACGACCTTCGGGTGACGGATGACACTAGGTGACGCTTTTTCCCGTATATTACTCATCATGCGCCCGCGCGTGAGGAAGGTTCCCGAAAAAAGCGTCATACCGTCACCAGGGACGAGTCGTTGATCCGCAAACGCTTGTCCTGTAAGGGTTTGCGCCGGTGACGCATTTCTCGAGAGTGCGTCACCGGTAGTGTCATTTGCGCACATAGTGTCACCCTTGCCCTTCCTGTAAGGCAAGCGTCAGGCCGCGCCACCGCCTGGCGCTCTTCGTTCGTTCGTTTCGGAAGCCGCGATCAGTCAGCCGTCGACCGAACGTTTGCGAAGTAGCGGGCCGCTCACCGTTGTTTTCGGCCCATGATCTGTACGCGCGATAGAGGTCCGCTGAAGTAACCGACTCGTCGGTAGCGACGTTACAGCAGTCGTCGAGGAACGGTCGCAAGGTGTCCATGTCGCTGCGATACGTTTCTGTCGCGATCCGCACGGCATCGGGGGTCCGTAAGCCGTCGGCTTGCCAAGCGAGGCACCCTCGCACAGCCCAGGCGAGAATTCCGGGCGCTTCTTCGCGAAGGCGTTGCGCGAGGTTGTTGTCTCGTGTCCGCCCAGCGAAACGCGCTTCGAACGGGATCAGCCGTAGCCGGCGCCAGATGCCGTGGTCGTTTCCACGGACCACGGGCCGGTGGTTGACGGCGAACCAGACTTTGAACTGCGGGACGAACTCAAAAAACTCTTTGAACAAAAAGCGGGCAGTTATGCGGTCATCGCCGGAGATGCTCTTAATCAGCGCCTCGGAAAACGTCTTTCCATCTTCCACCTCGACTGCGGTCACGAAACGGGCTCCCGCGAGTCGAGCTAGATCATTCGTTGCGGTTTTACGATCGCGCATAAATGTATCCGCGTTCGTCGCTGTAGCATAGTCGCCGAGGGCGTAGCTAAGCGCACCTAAGAAGACGGATTTGCCGTTCGCGCCGAGGCCGTAACACACCGGAACGAGCTGTTCCGCCTGCGATCCACAGAGCGACAGCCCGGCAAGGCGGTGGACGAATTCGATGAGCTCGGCGTTTCCGCAGAAGATCTCGTCGAGAAACTGAACCCACCGTGGGCACGTCGCATCGCGTTCGTAACGCGTGCCGGTAAGCTTCGTGAAGAGTTCGCCTTCGCGCGCGGGCCGAAGTTCGCCGTTATACAGGTCGAGAACGCCGCCGGCCGTGTTAAGCATGAAGGGGTCGGCATCGAAGTCGCTAGCGTCGACGGAGATATTCGGCATGCCCTTCGCAAGGGCGACGACGTTTTCGAGAAGCCGGCGGCTCTCAAATCGGAGCCCGAATTTGGCTAGCGTCTCTCGTCGTTCTTGGTCTTGCTCGCTATTCGCGAGACCGTAGAGCGCCTTCGAAACGCTCTGCGCGTAGGAGAGGACGCGGTCGCCACCGTCGGGCACCCAGCGCGTGCGCTCCGGGACGTAGAATTGCCTTACCTGGCGGACGAATCGCAACCCGTGACCGTGCATCTCCACGAAGAGCTCGGTTGCCCCGAGATCACCGTGGTGCGCGAACTCGACGATTCGGTCGACGTCGGCGGTCGTGAGCGGCTCGGCTTTGTACCGGCCGCCGACATCGCGAGCGAGGGCACGAACCTCGTCGTCGGGTAACGGCGGGTCGCTCTGTCGTCTGTTGAGCGCGAGAAGCGCGTCCTCAATTGCCGCAGCGCCTGTACCGTTACGGCGCAGGCGGCCGGCGTATCGCAACAAGACGTCGCGGCGTTTTCCGCTTGGGATGCGCTCATCGTCGTCGACGCCCGGGATAGCTGTGCGGGTAGCATTGCGCTGCCCGTCGACCAGCGCTGCGAGCCACTGCGGTTCTTTGAGAGATGCGCGGTCGTTGTCCGCAGCGTCCCAACAGTAGCTCCCACCGTTCGGATGGGTGGACGGCGGGAGAACCACGTAACCGGCCGCGCTTTTTACGTCGACACCGGGGTATTCGTCGCCGAAAGCGGCGTTGCGCGACCGTACGGTGATTCCAGCTGGAAGCGCAAACCATCGATGTTCGCCCGGACCGGGAGTGAGCGCAGTCGACGTCGGCGGAAGCGTTCCAAATTTCTGCTCGAGTCGCGCGAGACTATCGAGCCCGTTGTTACGCTCGTCGACGTCGATAACGAGTGCGCCGATTGCGCCCGGCTCGCAGGCGATGCCCGTCGGCGAAGCGCCATTCGAGAACCAATTATTGATCTGGTCGGCGTCGCGAGTCGCGCTGTTGAAACCGTTCGGTGCGTAGCGCGGGTGCGGCTTCTTCCCGACGACCGGGAAGACCGGAATGCCGCGTTGCGCATATCGTAGGGCTGCTGCGTGCAGCTCGGCGGTTGTGCTCAATGTTGCGCCTCGCTGCGCAGACGATCGCGACCGGCGTTTAGGGCGGCGGCTAACGCCGCATCACCACCGCAATCCGGATGCAGAGTCCGCGCAAGCCCGCGGTAGACGCGATCGCGCCATTCGGGCGGCACGCCGCGCAAAACGGCTGCGGGCCACGGCTCGATCGGGGCCTGGCGCACTGCGGGTGCGGAGACGGAGCGACGCGCGCAAAGTTGCGAGCAGCACCAGCCAGCGCTGCCGCGCTCGCGAAAGATCGTATCGCCTTGCCGCCACGGCCGGCTACATTCGCGGCAGCGCGATGAGAATGCGGAGGTCCACGCCGTCACGACGCACCGTCGGCGGTAGCGATCGAGTATCCGAGCCTTCCAAAGACGAACCGCAGATCGACGAGTTCAGGAGGTCGGGTTCCAGCGGCGGCGTAACTTGCGATTGGTTGGTCATTATCAGCGGCGCCTCTTTGCGGGGGGCGCCGTTCTCGTGAGGGGCCCGTCATGCGGCCTCGCCCCCGTCGAGAAAATCGTCAAGCGCGCGCTGTGACACAATAAGTGTGCCACCCGCGAGCCGCGTAGCGCGAAGTCGGCCGCTGCGGATTAAGGCATAAACGGACCATCGATCGACGCCGATTAGTTCCGCGATCTCGCGAGCTTTGAATGCCGCGCGCGGGTATCGCCGAGTGTCTGGGGGCTCCCGCTGGGGGTTGTGTGCCATGGTGGCGAAAGACTTGGCACGATGCGCGCGAACAACCTGAGAGCAAAAAACTCAACTAGCGGGCTCTCATCCCATAGCGGTGGCCGGCCGACTGGGCCATCGAGGGCGACCTGTTCCGACTGGTATTGTGAGAATCTTCGGGACTGGTGCCAGGAGCTCGAGCGGCGTTATAATCCAAACCTTTGGTTGGTCACGTCGCGGCTCGGCGTGGATCCGAAGTACCACGGGTCAATTGGTCGCGCGAAACGCAAGATTACGCAACAAAAAGCAATATGGTACATCGCTGAAATTCTTGAAGAAATCGCAGCGGTCGTAGGCCGCGATATTGCAAACCTTGAGCACCATCGCCTCGATACGGAACGGCCTCATCTGCTTCAGCTGGACCCGAACGACTTCGAGGCCATGCGAGCGAAACGCGCCGGCATAATGCGTTATAAGCGAGTCAACCCGAAGGTTCCACCCCACGACCCATCGGTTCCGCGAAGTGCAGTCCTTATTCCACCAATGTTCTATAAATGTGAAGACATCGAACGTATAATTCGCTGGATTGACGGCGTTCTAGGCCGAGACGCTAATCGGGTCCTAACCGTATCGCAGGCAAACGCACTGCGAGATTCGCTTAACGAAGCGCATCCCGAAGCTATTCGACGATTCGGCACGGATAGAGCCGCACTCGCTAAAAGCCAAGACGCTTCGGTGTTTATGAATATCTGCAAAGAGAATGCGGGGCATTTACGCTTCATCGCGTGGATAGATGAGCAAGCCAAAGAACGCGGCGGACGAGCACTCTGCGCAAGGCAGCGGACAGCACTCATCGGCCAGCTTATGAAACTCGCGTAGCCTTTCGTTGGCCGGAAGTAATCGTAAAGCGCGATCCCAAGCGCAGCGGCCCGTCATCATCGACCAGCAAGCCGCTAATAGAGAACGGCGCGCTCCTAAAGGCCGCGGTTCCGTCTTTGAACGCAACGGTCGTTGGGTCGGCGTCGTCGAGCTGCCGCCCGATCCAGAAACAAGGAAACGACGCCGCGCGTGGGTTTACGGCAAGAGCCAGGCCGAAGTTGGTCGCGCGATGGATGATGCGCGCGCAAAAGATGCGCGCCGTGCCCGTACCGGCGGTGACGAAAACGAACGGCTCGCAGCCTACTTGGCCCGGTGGCTGGTCGATGTGCGCACGAACCAGAAACGGAGACCACTGAAACCGGCAACGTTGGTGAGCTACGCATCAGTCGTAGAGCGACACATCGCACCAGGCATCGGCGCGATTCGTCTTCACGATCTTACGCGCAAAAAAGTGAAGGCATTTTACGACTGCCTCAGCGCCGAGGGCGTCGGACCGCGAACCATTTCCAAGATCCACGCCGTCCTGCACCGTGCGCTAAGCTCGGCGGCGAAGGCAGGACTCGTCGTTGCGAATCCAGCGTCAATCGATGAAGACGTCCCCACGTATGAAGCGCCCGCACGAGAGCCACTGACACCCGAGCAGACGATTTGCCTGCTTCGAGCGGCGCGCGGCGATCGGCTTGAGGCGTTGTATATCCTGGCCGCTACGACCGGCGCGCGACAAGGCGAACTCTTCGCGCTTCGTTGGACCGATGTCGACCTAGATCGAGGGATGCTCGCGATCGATCGGTCGCTGCATGACGCGAACGACCGCGGGAAGCTCGCGATCGGGCCACCAAAAACGAAAGCGAGCCGGAGACGGTTCGCTATCCCGACACTTGCCGTCGACGCGCTCCAGGAACACCGTGAACGCGAGCGGGCTGCAGGGCGTGGACGAGATCGCGACTTGATCTTTGCCGCTGGAAACGGCGAACCGCTACGCCGGCAAAACTTTCTGCGGCGCGACTTCTACCCGCTGCTCGAGCGCGCGGGCCTACCACGCATCCACTTCCACGACCTCCGGCATGGTGCTGCGACGGCTCTTGCAGCGATGGGGACGCCCGTCGTTGTGGTTGCGGCGCTCTTGGGGCACAAAGACCCCTTCGTGACGTTGCGGACGTATCAACACGCTTTTGAGGGCGCAGCCGGCGATGCAGCCCAACGGCTGGGCGACGCGCTTTCGGAAGGCCTAAAAAAACCATCGGTTGTGAAATAGGTTGTACGCACTTTAAGGCGGCCCGAGGGCGAGAGAACCAAAAACGCCCAATCCCTTACGAGACGGACGTTTGCGTAATATGCCGAGAGCCAGAATCGAACTGGCGACACCAGGTTTTTCAGACCTGTGCTCTACCGACTGAGCTATCTCGGCACCCGGTACTACGGCGCGGTTTGCGGTCGACGCTTTAGCTCCTTCGCGCGCTCGGCCGCCGCCGGCGTCTTCAACTAAGCGCACGGATGACGTTTCGGGGATCGCGGCGCGGCGGCGGCGGAGGCTCCATAGCCGGCCGGCCGACGTAGATGAAACCGACGATGCGTTCGGTCTTACCGAGCCCGAGGTGCGCGGCGATGGCGGGATCGTACGCCATGTCGCCCGTGCGCCAAACGGTTCCGAGACCCCCCGCGTGCGCAGCAAGAAGCAGATTTTGAACGGCGGCGGCGGTCGCGGCAAAGTCTTCCAGCGCGCGAACCGGATCGGCGCTCGTTACGGTACTCACGACGATGATGACGGGCGCACGAAGCGGTTTCTGCGCTTCACGCCGCAGGTAAGCGTCCCGGTCGCCGCCCGATAGACGCGTCCGCTGGGCTTCGCGCTCGGCCCAGAACGCTCCGAGCCGTGTCCGTGCCTCTCCGCGCAGGCTCGTGAATCGCCAAGGCTCGGTCAACTTATGATTGGGAGCAAAAACCGCCGCCGCAACGAGGGCGACGACATCGTCGTCCGACACGTCGCCTTGCAGCTTACCAATGCTGCGCCGTGTCTTTAGAGCCTCCATTACGTCCATCGACCGCTACGTGCAAACTCGCACCCATACCAACCTGCACCGCAACTCCCGCGACCCCGAAAGCGCTGTATCTTCAGCCCTCTTCCGCAACATAGACGTAGGGTCTGCGATCGCGCTTGCGGACGATCAAATTCATTTGTAGACCGATGAGCGCCTGGCCCGCGAATAATCCGTAACGTTTTAAAAAGCGTCGTATTGCATCTTGAGCCCAGATTCGCGAGACGATTGCAGCGATCGGGGCGAAGCGAACGCCACCGATCTTTTTCGACCTCAGCTTCTTGTCGTAATGAGGTGAGAACACGGATTCGATGATCTCGAACCCGTTTTCCTTAAGATCAGCGAAGTATTGAAAAATAGAGTACTCGCCCTCATGGATTTCTTCGTCGCGGCCTTTGCTCCCGAAGCGTCGAGGATCGACGAAATTCCAAACGTTCTTGACCAAGCCTTGAACGGGCTCCGTAAGAATGAGTACGACGCCGCCGGGCTTGAGGACGCGAGCTACTTCGGCGACGGCCTTTTTCAGATCCGGCGCGTGGTGGAGCGTTGCGGAGAACAGGACGATGTCGAATAAATCATCCCGGTACGGCAGCGCGTTCATGTCGCCCGCCACGCGCGCGATCGCCCGCGGAATAATATCTTCGTGATCGTTTGCGTAGAAGAAAATGTTGGTGGCGAAACATCGGCAACCGCGCTCGGCGAACGCGGCTAAGAACGGGAGATCGAAATTCGCACCGACCTCGAGAACCTTTTCGGTTCCGGTTAGCTTAAGGCGCCGAAAAGCGTAGAGAAAGTTTTCCTCCGTCATGCGATAGTAGCCCGTCGGCTCTTCGCTCCGTTTTTTGCGCTCTTCGAATAGCTCGATATGCGGCGTGTAGCGAAAGATATACTGATCGAACGGTGCGCCCGGCGGCATCTCTGCCTCGCGCATCGAGGCGCGGAGTTCGTCCAGCACGCCGCCCGTCGGCCGAATGAGCGTATTTACGATGTCGAAGCGCACAGGGAACGTACTCGAGCAGCCGTCGCAGCACATGCCTTCCGGCGCTTCCGAGATATTTTCGCCGTGGCAATAGGGGCAACGAAGAACCTCTGCTACCGTATCGAGAGTCATGAACGCTCCTGTGTGCTCGTTGACTATTGACCCTAGAAGTGCGAGGCTAGTATTTTTCAGGGCGCCGCGATCCATTTTTTGGGGGAGTGAGCCTGTACGGCGTGCGCCCAGCCAAACCATCCTAAATGGCTAAACTAAGCGCGCCGGGACCTCGTCGAGTAGCTGACCGAGCGCAAGCCCACCGTGTATCGGCAACACGGTGCTCCGCACCAGTCAGCGCGCTGCGCGTTAGCGAGGCTCCCAACTACGAACCCGCGCGCTTTCGAGTTTCGCGAGAAAACGCTGCCAGTCTACCGTAGCCTGACTCCGCCACGCCCTCGTTCGCGCCCCCGGCAAAGATTCGAGCGGGGCTCGTCCCGAAAGCGAGCCGACTATCGCTTACAAAGTCTTAGAGCGTTGCTTTCGGAATGACCTTGTATTGAAAGCTGGCGACGTTGATGGGGCTCGAACCCGCTTAGATAAGGTCGATGAAGGTCGCTGAAGGTCGAAATGCCTCGTAGACGCGGCCTCGTTGTCCATTTAAAGGTTGCTGACGGTTGCCACGAGTCGCCGTGGATGGCAACCGTTTTGGCAACCGTCCACCTTCGACCGATTCGATGGCCTACTCGTCGAACACGGCGACGAACGATAGGCTTACATCTGACGCTAAGAGAGGCTTGCCGTAATCATCCCGGTACAATCCGTGTAGATGCCCAGCGTTCGAACCGTTCCGAAGCTCGAGGCTTGAGCCGTCTGTAAAACAGAAGACGAGATACTCGCCATGGTGGCACTCCGAGTCGCTCGCGCGAACTGGCCCGAATGCGATTTTCGCGATCGTCTTCCCGACGCTTCGCTCAACAAGTGTTCGCACGCCTTCAGGGCCGGCGGTTCCGAATTTATACTCTGGTCGTTTTCGCAATTTAGGCCCCATCTTCAATTCGTTAGGTTTTGGTTTATTCGTCAGCCTTCTTCCGCTCGCGAGCGCGGGCTGCTTTAGCTTGATTTCGACAAGGATCCGAACAGTATGCCGGCACGCGTCCGCGCGAGAGGGCCGCATAGACGCGAGGCTGGTCGATCGTTGTACCGCATCTCGCGCATGCGTAAGAAGGCTTCGCTTTGCTCTTGACTTCGTTACCGTTATACGGTAACTTCTTCCCTGTCGAACCCATTACCGTATCACTGTAACATAAGGTTGGGATAATGAGAAACCGCCGCACCGCTGTCGAGACTGGCTGCCGCCGCACAATCGCCTACGTCCGCGTCTCGACGGAAGACCAGGCCACGAACGGCGTCTCTATCGACGCGCAAGAGGCTCGTATTCGGGCCTACGCGACGGCGATGGCTCTCGACGTATCCGAAGTCATCGTCGATGCCGGTGAGAGCGCCAAGACCCTGCAACGGCCCGGCTTACAGAAGATCCTCCACGGGGTTCGAACGCGCGAGATCGGAACCGTCATCGTCCTTAAGTTGGACCGCCTGACGCGCAGCACGCGCGACCTTGCGGAGCTGCTGGATCTCTTCGCTCGCGTGGACGCCGCACTCGTATCCGTCTCCGAATCACTCGACACGACTTCCGCCTGCGGACGCCTGGTCCTCAATTTACTTACGACGGTCGCGCAGTGGGAGCGCGAAGCGATCTCGGAACGCACCGTGACGGCTCTCGCGCACAAGCGCTCGACCGGCCGCGCTTACGGCTCGGTTCCCTTCGGCTACCGTCGCGACGGCGATGCCCTCGTGGTCGACGCCGCGCAACAGACGGCGCTCGCTGAGATGGTACAGCTCGACGCCAAGGGCGCGTCTTACCGTGAGATCGCACGCCATCTCGAGGAGTTGAACATCGCCACGACCCGCGGCGGAACCCGCTGGCACGCTTCATCCGTCCGTTCCGTGCTGCGGTCGCAAATGGCGACGGCGTAGCGCAAGCAGACCCCATATCCCCCGTGCCGACGCGTTCGATGCGCCGGCTCTTTCCTCAATCATTCACTAACCGCGGCTTCGACCGCAGAAGGACGATAATTCTCATGGCAACTACCGTTACAACCCAATCTCTCGTAAAGATCAACGCGATCGCGGGTACGCTACTCGCTCGGTATCTTCCGGACGACAACGAAATCGACCGGCCCGCCTGGGCTGGATACGAAGCTGTAGTCTATTCGGACGCGGCGAAGTTCATGCGTTCACATGACGCGCGGTTCCCCAGCTCGGAACCGTTCACAGGCGACGAAAATGACCCGGAAGATGCGGACAGCGTTATGAATCGCATCACGAGTTACGAGGGGTTCCGGTTAGGCTTTGGCCTCGCAATGGAACTCGCATCGCGCATTGCCCTCGATCCGCTCGGAGACCATGATGTCGCGGCCATTTTGGAGCCGTACGAGGCGCAGTATATCGCTTACGTGAAGAGACAGCGCGATAAGGTCTGGGCCAAGCGGCAGGCTGCGGAGATGATGCCGGCATGACGGAGATGATTCAGCCGCGGTCAATCGACCGCGCCAGCGTTATTGCCCTTGCCGACCATTGGGCGGATTGCTTAGAGGGAGTCGTCGTGCGCGGAGACGGCTTCCCGATGTCTTCGATCGTCTCTGCCGCAATGAGCATCCTCGGGCGCTCCGACCTCTACGACCAACATCCCGAAAATGCGTTCTATTTTGGGGCGGAGGCAGTAAGCCGGGCGCTCTTCATCGTCGCCAACGATCCGTTCGGCGATCCGCGCGAAAAGATCGTCGCTGCAATCAAGGACCTGTGTGCCGAGTTCGCAGCGGATGCGGAAACGCATCGCAGCGATGAGAAGCTGGACGCCGCGCGTAAGCTGGTCGAGGGCGAAAGCCTGAGCGGCGCACCTTAGATGAGTGGAACTGCCGTCGTTCCTCAGTCTCGTCAAAGTGAAGGATAAGAAATGAAACTCGAAACCGAAATTCGCACCATCGCCGATGACAGACTCGCTCGCAACGAGCCGGTCTCCGAAGAGTTGCTGGTCGACGCTGTCGTAGCACTTTACGGCCCTAAGGTACGGCCCGCGGCCGTAATGGCGGCGCGGAACGTTATACGGTCGTACGATCCGTTGGCAGCAGAATATGAGCGCTTGGTTAGGATTGAGGCGCGCGGCAACCTGAGCGAGGCGGAACGAAGAGCGCTTGCCGACGATTTCCGCCGCCTAGGTGAAGCGTATAAAGTTCAGGAGCAGGCGCTACTCCACTACAAACCGTCGTAGATGAGCCGCTTGCCGTCGTTCCTCTACCGCCTCGCGCGGGCATCGGCATGGGCACGCGCGATCGGCAAGCTGGGCGGCGGCAACCCGCTCCCGATCGCGCGCCGCGTTCGGAATCGCTATATCATGCGGGTCGTCGGACGCGTTCT
>JAABUX010006580.1_pt1 | contig 13826 bp, 14 predicted proteins | sample 5561851 | NCBI WGS metagenome assembly JAABUX01 (sample SAMN10711883, study PRJNA513361) | rock metagenome | isolation source: Antarctica rocks | place: Antarctica: Victoria Land, Richard Nunatak red sandstone | collected 2016-01-03 | reverse complement strand
CTCAAGATAACCTCGTTCTTATGTGAGCGGCCTGGCATGGTTCTCTCCTTCAACTGTAACGCGAACTCTTCAGCTTCAGGATACCAGCTTTTCTTCTATGTGGCAAATCTCCCTTGACAGAGCAATATATATAACAACATAAATTTGAAACAATGTTTTGCAAAGCAAAACATTGTTTAGTCGGCATTTTCTTTGAGTGCTCGTTCCACTCTGCTTATATGAAAGTGTGCTTTGCCAGAATTACATGACAGCATCAGCGCATATCCTTACCAGTAGTTGAGCGTGCTAGCTTGCCAGAATTCACTGCCAAGAAAAAGGTACACGAAAAGGAGCAAAACCAGTGCTGATGCTCTTGAATATAATCGTCACCGTAGGGATAGGAGAAACAAACCCCGTCCTGTTGACAAGGGACGGACTTGAAGTCCCTGGTAAACCTAAGAAAGGCTAGGTTGACTTCTCACGAGAAGCTCGAAGTCTCGCAGAGGATACAACAATGGCAGATACATTTCTGGAGACATATCAGATGTGCATCGGGGTACGCTGGTGTGGAGCAAGCGGTAAACAGACACGTTCCGTCTTGAATCCGGCCACAGGTGACGCCTTCGCCGAAGTGCCCGAGGGAACGCGAGAAGATGCACATGCGGCACTTGTGGTAGCCTCTCAAGCGCGGCCAGCATGGGAGGCGTTGACCGGTATCCAGCGTGCTGCCTATCTTAAGCGTATCGCCGCCCTCATTCGTGACGATGCTGACCGGCTAGCGCGACTGGTCGTACGAGAGCAAGGCAAACCAATCGTTGAGGCCCAAGGCGAGATCGCCGGCACCGCCGAGTTTTTCGAGTATTTCGCCACCTTTGCGCGTGGCACCATAGGTGAGATTGTCGCAGCGGATAACCCCAATGAAGACATCTGGATTCGCAATGTTCCCTACGGCGTTGTCGTCGGTATCATTCCCTGGAACTACCCGGCGGCACTTTTCGCACGCAAGGTTGCACCTGCGTTGATGGCCGGCAATACGATTGTCATTAAGCCACATGAGGATACACCGCTGAGTTCTTTAGCCTTGGCGAAGATCATTGAAGCGGCGGGCGTTCCGCCAGGAGTTGTCAACGTTGTCACCGGTGCTGGAACTGAGGTAGGCGATGCACTCGTCCGTGACGATATTCCCCAACTCGTCACTGTGACTGGATCGGTCCGTGCCGGTCGTCAGATCCTCGAAGCGGCTGCAAAGAATATCACCGTCGTCTCACTCGAACTTGGGGGCAAGGCATCGTTCATCGTCATGGACGATGCGGACATCGATGCGGCCGTTCGCAATGCGCTCACCGCTCGTTTCGTGAACTGCGGACAGGTCTGCACCTGCAACGAGCGTACCTACGTACACCGGAGCATCTTCGACCAGTTTCTCGAGCGCTATGTTGACATAGCGAGCAAGCTGCGTATGGGCGATCCTATGCAGCCGAGTACGGAACTGGGACCGAAGGTGAACCAGCCCGAACTCGAGAAGATCGAGCGCATGGTGCTGCGGGCACAGGAGCAGGGTGCACACGTTGTACTGGGTGGTCGGCGACTACAGGGCGAGCAATTCCGCCGAGGCTTCTGGTATGAGCCGACCGTGCTGACTGATGTTCGTAACGATATGGATATTATGCAGCAGGAAATCTTTGGTCCAATTTCACCAGTCATGCCTTTTAACGACTTTGAGGAGGCCATTGCGCTTGCTAACGACACTACGTATGGTCTCACTGCGTACCTGTTCACCAAAGACCTCAAGCGTATGATGCGTGCTGTGCAGGCGGTCCGCTTCGGTGAAGTGTATATCAACAAGATCGGACCTGAGCAGCTCCAAGGCTTTCATACCGGGTACCGTTTAAGTGGTATGGGCGGCGATGACGGGAGACAGGGCTTCGATCACTACTTCCGCAAGAAGACGGTCTACGTAAACTATGCAGATGCAGCCGATGGCAATTTCATCCCCTATCCAAATTTGCCACCCCAGTAGTCGTCTGTGTAATTTATACTATGTTTGCAGGACTTGTAGCGCAGTTTTAGAAAAGGTCTTCTCACAAGACTAAGCGAAAGACAGCGCAGTGCATTAGTATTTGTAGAGTATACTTTCCAAGTAACCTTTGTCCAAAGGAGGGTTCCTTCATGAATTCAGAGCAACGCGAAGTTATCGACGAAATCGTCACCAAAATCCGAACAGGCCGCATGACGCGACGTACCTTTCTGGAGCGAGCCGTCACCGTCGGCCTCTCCAGTACGGCTGCCATCTCCTTACTGGAAGCATGCGGCGGCATATCTACCAGTGCTGGTGGTGGTGGCACAGCAAGTGGCTCTGGCTCTCCTCCGCCGCTTGCTAAGAAGAGTCACTATAAGGTAGGCTTTTCGCAGAATGCCAGTAACAACCCCTGGCGTCTTGCTGAGACAGCGAGTATTAAGCAAGAGGCCGCCAGGCGTGGTGATACGCTCGTATTTACCGATGCTTCAAACTCAGCATCGAAGCAGGTATCAGACGTTCAATCAATGATTGCGCAGAAGCTCGACGTTCTACTGATAGCACCCATCACCGAGGACGCGCTTGTCCCAGCTGTTCTCGCTGCTAAGCAGGCATCTATCCGCGTCATTCTGATTGACCGTGACGTGAACCATGCACTGGCCAAGCCCAACCAGGACTATGTAACCTTCATTGGCTCTGACTTTGTTCTACAAGGGAAGCGCGATGCCGATTGGTTAATTCAGGCCATGGGCGGCCAAGCCAAGATCATCGAACTGGAAGGGACAACCGGTTCTTCGCCCGCTATTGATCGTAAGAAAGGCTTCGACGACGAGATTAAAGCGAAGGCACCAGGGATGCAAATAATTGCTTCGCAGGATGGTGATTTCAACCGTGATACCGGTCGTAGAGTTATGGAGACGCTTCTTCAGGCCCATCCAGATGTCACTGCGGTGTATGCCCATAATGACGAAATGGCACTGGGTGCCATTTCGGCTTTGCAAGCGGCAGGAAAGAAGCCCGGGAAAGATGTCATTCTCTGTTCGATTGATGGTGAAAGGGATGCATTGAACGCCATCATTGCTGGTGAGTTGGGAACAACGGTGCAGTCCAGCCCGTTCTTCGGGCCAATCTCTTTCCAGACGATTGACCAGTATGTCAGCGGTCAGAAGCTGCCTAACTGGATTGTTGTTCATGATTTGCAATTCACGAAGGCCAACGCGGCTCAGAATCTTGCCAACTCGTTCTAGCACGTCCATTGCCCATCGTTTCAGGAGCGAACAGGGGACGATGGTCTCCTGCTCGGCTGTGCTTGCTATGATCCGTTTACCGATTGTGCTAGAGAGGGGAACGCATGACTCAGACTGACCCATTGCTCCGTATGGAGCATATAACGAAGACTTTCCCCGGTGTCATGGCTCTGGCCGATGCCAACTTGAGCATCAATTGTGGCGAGGTACATGCCCTTGTCGGCCAGAATGGAGCCGGGAAATCCACACTCATCAAGATACTCACCGGTGCCTATCGTTGCGATAGTGGTAGCATTCTTTTTGATGGGCAGGCCGTTGATTTCTCATCACCTTACCAGGCGCAGAACAACGGCATCAGCACCATTTACCAGGAGATCAATCTTGTGCCGTTCCGATCGGTAGCGGAGAACGTCTTTATGGGGCGTGAGCCCCGACGCTTTGGCTTTATTGACTGGCGGAAGATGCACGCGGAGACTGCAGCGTTATTGCAACGGCTCTCTCTCTCCATCGACGTCACAAAACCTTTGATGGAATATAATATCGCCATACAGCAAATGGTGGCGATTGCGCGTGCAATTTCGTTCAACAGCAAGCTGGTGGTGATGGACGAACCGACATCCTCGCTGAGTGAACAGGAAGTGGAGACGCTCTTCGGCATCATCCGCCAGCTCAAAGCAAAGGGAGTCTCTGTTCTCTTCGTCGGCCATCGCTTGGACGAACTGTACGCCATTTGTGATCGCGTGACTATTATGCGTGATGGCCGCACGGTGGACGTGCGCGAAATGAACTCAATTACAAAAGTTGAGCTGGTTGCTAAAATGCTTGGCAAAGAACTGGGCGAGGTCAGGCACGGCCAGACGAGCTTTGCCGGCGAGCAGCATGAAGCCCAGAAGAAAGTCCTTGTGGAGGTGCGGGATTTACATCGTGGGCGAGCCTTGCAGGGAGCAAGCATCGAGGTACACGCAGGTGAGATTGTCGGACTTGCAGGTCTGCTTGGTTCTGGACGCTCTGAAGTTGCACGCTCGATCTTTGGAGCGGATCCGATCGAGAGTGGGAAGGTAAGGATAGAGGGAAAACTGGTCCATTTTCGCTCACCTAACGATGCTATTACTGCCGGTATTGGCTTCTGTCCTGAAGATCGCAAGGCCGATGGCATCATTCCCCATCTCTCTGTGCGCGAAAACCTTACACTGGCGGCATTGCCACTCCTTTCACGCTATGGCATCGTCTCCCGTGAGAAGCAGCAGGAGATTGTTGATCGCTTTATTGAGGGCCTGGGTATTAAGACGGCCGGACCGGAACAGAGAGTACGGGAACTCTCCGGCGGCAATCAACAAAAGGTGCTGCTGGCACGCTGGCTCTGCCGTAATCCTAAGTTGCTGATTCTTGATGAGCCTACACGTGGCATTGATGTCGGAGCAAAGGCCGAAATACAATCGCTGATCGAGAAATTAGCCGAAAACGGGCTTGGGGTCCTCATGATCTCGTCTGAACTGGAAGAGCTGATTGAGGGAAGTGACCGGGTAGTTGTCCTACGTGACGGCCAGACCGTTGCCTCGCTTGAACAGAGCGATATCAGCCAGGATGCCATCATGGCGGCCATGGCCCAGGGGAGCGATGACCATCATGCCCAAGCGGAGATACGTGAAGAGGTGCAGCATGGCGAAGCTTGATCACATTGCTACTTCGGCTAAGCACCGCTTTGTTCTCCCGGGTCGCCCAAGCAACATCGGGCAGACCTACGGAGGGCTAGCAGGGCTATTGTTGCTCATCCTTTTTAATATCCTGTTTACGCCTCGGTTCCTGGCACTCCAAACGCTTGATATCAACCTGACCCAGGTTGCCCCAACTGCTATTGTAGCAACAGGAATGACATTGGTGATTGCCACCGGCGGTATCGATCTTTCTGTTGGTTCGTTAATGGCAATTGCCGGTGCGCTTGCGCCCATTATTTTTCTGAGTGCGTTCCCTCTGTTTCACAATCCGTTGAGCGGAAATATCGCGGCTATTCTTCTTCCTCTCGTAGTCGTTGGCGTACTTGGTCTTTTCAATGGCATACTCGTGACACGCTTTCGTATTCAGCCGATTATTGCGACACTCATTCTGTTCGTTGCTGGTCGTGGGCTTGCACAGGTCCTGACGAATGGGAATCTGCAGGTTTTCCAGAATCCGGGATTCCAATTTATCGGTCAAGGGCGAATTGTAGGCATTCCCTTCCAGGCGATTTTGATGATCATTATCGTTATTGCCTTTGCCGTGATTATGCGTATTAGCACTTTCGGACGCTATGTCTTGGCGGCAGGTGGAAACGAAAAGGCGGCACGCCTGTCCGGTGTTCCTGTGAATCGCATCAAACTAGCCGTCTATGCGATTAGTGCGTTGCTGGCAGGTGTGGCTGGATTCATTGTTATCTCAATCAACTCCTCATCAGATGCCAACCAGGTCGGTCTGAACATGGAGTTGGATGCAATCGCTGCAGCAGCAGTGGGAGGTACGCCTCTGCTGGGTGGACAGGCGAACGTGATAGGTACATTGATCGGAGCACTGATCATTCAGCTTATCCGCTCGACATTGCTGTCACATAATGTTCCATTCGCCGTAGCGCAGATTATTGACGCGGCCATCATCCTGCTTGCGGTCTATGTCCAGCGTCAAAGGAAGTCGTAAAACGTCAGTGTATGCTGCATACGCCTGACTTGCTTTGCTAGTGAAGTCTACTCGACGAAAAGGTCTTGTCCGAATTTGGGAGCGGTTATGGCAGATATTTCTACAACAAACGCCCGGCGTGGCACACGACTGGCTAAGGCTTGGGTGCGCAGTAAAGGTATTTTGCGTACTCAGGGGGCACTCATTGTCTTAATCGTGCTTGTACTTTTTGGCTGGCTGCGTTATAACGGTTTCCTTTCTCTCTCCAATATCTTTCCGGTCCTGACCTATAATACAACCTTTGGTCTCATCGCGCTGGGCATGACCTACGTGATCATGACCGGAGGCATCGATCTTTCGGTCGGTTCGGTCGCGGCACTCTCCAGCGTCGTCGCGGCACTGGTGAGCCCTCAGGGTTTCTTGCTTGCGCTGCTAGCGGCCATAGGCACAGGACTCGTCGTGGGTATTCTCAATGGCTGGATTATTGCGCGGCTGGGCATTGCCCCATTTATTGTGACACTCGCTATGCTACTGGCTGCCCGTGGGATGGCCCTGGTTCTGTCAAAGAATGCCTCTGTGAGTATTGACACGTCGAGTGGCCTTAATCTACTGGTATGGGGCAACTTTTTGGGTATTCCCATCCCTATCTATATACTGGTGGTAACCTATATTGTTGGTTCAATCATCCTGAACTTTACGCGCTTCGGTCGTCATATCCTGGCGATTGGTGGCAATGAGGAGGCTGCACGCCTCATGGGGCTCAGGATTGAGCGTACCCAACTGCTGGTATATACCATCAGTGGTGGCTTGGCTGGTCTGGCGGGCGCATTGTTAGCGGCGCAGACCTTTACCGGTAATCCTACAGAGGCAGTTGGTTGGGAACTATCTGCTATTGCCTCCGTTGTTGTGGGGGGCACGCTTCTCACAGGGGGTATGGGATCGGTTGGTGGGACGCTTGTTGGCGTATTACTGCTGGGCCTGATCTTCAATATTCTTAACTTCGAGAATGGGCACGGCGTTATCAGCTTGACTCCCTACTGGGAAGCGGTGGTGCGCGGCGCGTTCCTGCTGATCGTAGTGCTCTTACAGAGCCTTCTGTCTCGCAGGAAGGCTGAAGAGTAATGCTATAAAGGAACCTTACGATGACAACACCGCAAGACGAATTGAAGAGGCGTACGGAGCAACAAACACCAGCTCTGCTAGCTCTCAATCCTGGCGAGGCGCGGATTGCTGCAGCGGTTTTCGAACGCCTTTTCCCCGCCGACGAGAACGGCCCCGGTGCGATCGAAATCGGTATAGTTACCTACCTAGACCGGGCTTTGGCCGGTGCGTACCAAGACAAGGCCCCAATCTATCGGCTGGGCCTGGCCACGTTGGATCGGGTGGCCCGCAAGCGTTACGAGGCGTCCTTCGTCGACTGCGCTCCTGAGCAGCAAGATGAGCTGCTGGCGGCCCTGGAGCAGGACAGACTGCCGAACTTTCGGGTTCCACCCCAGCGTGATTTCTTCGAGCTGCTGCGCACCCACCTGCAGGAGGGACTCTTCGCTGACCCTGGGTACGGAGGCAACCGCGACAAGCTCGGTTGGAAGTTCCTGAGCCATCCAGGTATCTGGTTCGAGAACTCGGCCGAGGAGAACCTCGCAACCGAGCCAGTTACCAAGGGTGGCGTTATGCAGTCACTGGAAGACGTGGGCTATGGTCTTGACGGCACTCCGCGCGAACCCGTAGAGATTCCCGGCTACGACCCACAAAAGAGCGTCGAGCCTCCGAGCGGGCCCGCAGATGTCGTGCTGGTAGGGGTGGGTGCCATGGGGAGTCTGGTGGCCGCTATACTGGCGCGTGCCGGGCTGCGCGTGGTCGGACTCGAAGTCGGGCCCTGGCGAACCAAGCACGACTTCGTGCCTGACGAGCTGGAATCCACTTACTACTGCAGGGGAGGGATGGGGCGCAAGTTCCTGAGCGAGACGCCGCGCTGGCGGCGCAACGAGGGCGAACCCACCCGAGAAGCGAGCTTCTCACTTGGGCGTATGATGAACGGCGTGGGTGGCTCGGTGATCCACTGGGGCGGCGCGCTCAGACGCTGGCATCCCCATCATTTTAAGTCCCTCACCCATGTGCACGAAAAGTATGGCGAGAAGGCACTGCCGGAGGGGCATACGCTGGTTGATTGGCCGCTAAGCTACGACGACCTGGAGCCGTATTACACGCAGATTGAATACCTAGTCGGTGTCGCGGGCAACGAAGATAATCCGTTCATCCCGCGCAGCCGGCCCTATCCTTTGCCTCCGCTCCGGCCCTTCCGCAAGAGCGAAATATTTCGCAAGGCGACCTTGGCGATGGGGTTGCATCCCTATCCCACCCCGGTCGCCGTCAACAGTGAACCCTATAACGGGTACCCGGCGACCACCTACTGCGCCTGGAGCGGCGGATTCGGTCCCTTCAACGACGAACGCTGGCACCCCGGTATGACCTGGGTACCCCGGGCTCTGGAGAGTGGCAACTTCGATCTCAAGACCTACTGCAGAGTTGTACGCGTGCTCACCGATGGCGATGGGCATGCCAGCGGCGTCGAGTACGTAGACGCCAACGGGAACGTACACGTGCAAGAGGCCCACACGGTCATCCTATGCAGCTATACGTTTGAGAACGTGCGGCTGATGTTGCTCTCCGGTGATAGGAAGCACCCGGGCGGGCTTGGCAACAATACGGGACAGGCTGGCAAGCACTTCATGACCAAGGTGTGGTCCGACGTATATGGCTTCTTCCCGGACGTTGTCTTCAACGCTCACACCGGCCCGGCGGCGCAAATGTGGGGCTTGGACGACTTTGTGGCCGAGAACTTCGATTCACTCGCGCACGGGTTCGTTGGTGGGGCCACCCCCAACATCGAGAACCAGGAGTTGCCGATCCAGATCAGTCGCGAGGGCCTGCCCACTGATGTCCGGCGTTGGGGGAAGGAGTATAAAGACCATCTGCGCAACTGGCAGCATCTCTGCCCCATTCGTCTTCAGCCCGAATCGCTGTCTTACCACACCAACTTCCTCGACCTGGATCCTCGCCACCGCGATCGCAGCGGTCTCGGTCTGCCCCTCATCCGCATTACCTATGATTTGCGAGAGAACGAGAGGCAGCTGATCGACTGGATGGGGGCCAAGGCCGAAGAGATCCTGCGCGTCATGGGAGCGACCAAGACCTGGCGCAGCCCGTATTTGAGCGGTGTGTGCAGCAGCCACGATCTCGGTGGCTGCCGTATGGGTGAAGACCCCACTTTTTCGGTGGTCGACCCCGATCTGTGTGTCCATGACACGCCTGGGCTGTACGTCTTTAGCGGGGCGGTGTTTCCCACCTGTCCCGGCGTCAATCCGACGCTGACGATGTGGGCCCTCTGCTGCCGGGCCGCCGAACACCTCGTGGAGCGTTTGCGCCGGGGAGAAAAGTAGCCACGGGTTCAGGTGTTTGGAAAATCAGCAAAGTTGGTAGGTGGTTCGCAATGGCCCGGATAGTGAACCGAATGGCCTGGTTATGCTGTTTGTGAGAAGGAGCAGTGGATCATGATTGAAAGGATTGAGACGGCGTATTACCGCCTGCCGCTGGAACCGATGGGCGATGCCGGGCACGGTGCCATTGACAGTGAAGAATTGATCACTGTCAAGCTTTCTGCCGATGGGCTGGTCGGGCATGGCTATGCCTACACCATCGGCCGCGGCGGGCGCGCCATTGAGGCGCTGATCGAACACGACCTGGCCTCATTGCTGGTCGGCCAGGACGCGACCCAGGTCGAGGTGCTCTGGGAATTGATGTGGCATCGTCTGCTCTACATCGGCCGCGGGGGCCTGGCGAGCTTCGCGATCGCCGCAGTGGACATCGCCCTCTGGGACCTGTGGGGGCTGCGGACAGGGAAGCCGCTCTACGCGCTACTGGGCGGTACCGCTCGCGATATCCCCGCCTATGGCAGCGGCGTCGACCTGCCCAAGCCGCTCGATGGCCTGCTTCGCCAGGTCGAGGGCTTCCTGGAGCGGGGGCTACCAGGGGTCAAGGTCAAGATTGGGCGGCCAGCGGCGGAGGACGAGGCGCGGGTGGCGGCCGTCCGGCGCTTGATCGGTGACAAGGTGGATCTGATGGTGGACGCCAACATGACCTGGACGGCCGAGGAGGCACTGGTGCGCGGCCGGCAACTGGCGGCATACAACCTCTACTGGTTCGAGGAGCCAACTATTCCCGAAGACGTGGCCGGACATGCTCGGCTGGTCGAGGCACTCCCTATGCCAATTGCGGTCGGCGAGAGTCTCCACTCGCCGCACGAGTTTGCCCACTACGTCGAGGCACACGCTGTGGAGGTGCTGCAGATCGACCCGGTCACGAACGGGGGGATTAGCGCGTCGCGGCGGGCACTGGCACTGGCTGATGCCGCGAGCCTGCGGACGAGCAGCCATTACACCGATGAGCTAAGTGCACATCTGTTGTGCGCAAGCCAGCACCCAGTATACCTGGAGAAACATGCCTTCGCACTTGACTCTTATCTAGAGGAGCCGCAGCGCGTCGTCAACGGGCATGTTCGGCCAACCGAGGTACCAGGCACCGGGCTGCGCTTCTCGGTGCAGGCGTTGGCCCCGTACCATCAGTGATGTCGACCTCGGTTGGGACCGCGCACCGTCTCAGGACCTCATCAAAGACCGTACAGAGCAATAAAGGAACCAGGAGAGATTGGAAAGGAAAAACGCCTAATGAAAGCCGTCTTTTATGAAGGGAACGAACGAGTTCGGGTGGGCGATTGTCAACCCGTTTCACCTAAGGCAGGAGAGGTGCAAATCCACGTGTCCTATGCGGGGACGTGTGGAACGGATTTGCATATTTTCCATGGACATATGGACAAGCGCGTCACGTTTCCGCACGTGATGGGCCACGAGATGTCAGGCATCGTTCAGCAGGTGGGTGAAGGGGTCACGAACGTTGCCGTGGGCGACCACGTCACGGTGAGGCCGCTTGCTCCGTGTGGACATTGCCCGGCGTGCAGAGCAGGGCACAGCCACATCTGTCAGCACCTGAAGTTTCTCGGCATCGAAACACCTGGCGCATTCCAAAGCTATTGGACTGTTCCTGCCTATAGCGTGCATCGGCTGCCCGATTCGTTACCACTCCAATACGGTGCGCTCATTGAACCACTAGCCGTTGCCTGCCATGACGTCCGCAGGGGTGAGGTGAAAGCGGGCGACTATGCCGTTGTGCTTGGTGGTGGACCAGTTGGCACGCTGATTGCTCTTGTCCCCGTGTGGTAGGAGCGCACGTGGTCGTGTCCGAAATCAATTCGTATCGGATTGCGTTGTTACAGGAATTGGGGTTTGCTACTGTGAACCCGAAAGAACAGGACCTGGTGGCAGTGGTGACGCAAGAGACAGGAGATGCGGGAGCTGATGTCGTCTTTGAAGTGACCGCTACCCAAGCGGGGGCGGAGGTGATGACCCAATTGCCACGGACGCGTGGACGCGTTGTAGTCGTGGGCATCTTTAGCCAGCCACCGAAGGTTGATTTGCATCGTTTCTTCTGGCGGGAGTTGCAGTTACGCGGTGCATGCGTGTACGAGCCTGAGGATTTTGAGCAGGCGATTCAATTTGCCTCGTCGGGCGACCTTCCACTAGGGCGGCTGATCACGGAAACGCTTCCGCTCGAGGAGGTAGAGAAAGGGTTTCGGCAATTAGAAACTGGCGGCAATGTGATGAAGATGTTGCTGGAATGCTCGTAACCAAAGGAGGAAACGGGAATGTCCGTCTTGGACTTGTTTCGCTTAGATGGGAAAACGGCGTTCGTCACCGGCGCGAAGCGGGGAATGGGCCGGGCGATGGCGGTAGCACTCGCGGAAGCGGGAGCCGATGTCATTGGAGTGAGTGCTACCCTTGAGCCGCATAATAGTGCTGTGGAACGTGAAGTTCGCTCCCTGGGACGGCAATTTACTGCATATGCCTGTGATTTTTCGGATACTGGGGCCGTGTACCAATTGATCAAGCAGCTGCATACAAACCATTCAACGATTGACATCCTGGTGAATAACGCCGGAACGATCTTACGCCAGCCTGCTGCCGAACACTCTGACGAGTATTGGAGCACGGTTCTCGCGGTGAATCTGAACGCCCCATTTATCTTGAGCCGGGAAATCGGCAAAGGCATGATTGCAAGGGGACAGGGCAAAATCATTTTTACCGCATCGCTGTTGACCTTTCAGGGAGGAATTCTCGTTCCTGGATATGCTGCCAGCAAAGGAGCCATTGGCCAATTGACCAAAGCGCTGGTCAATGAGTGGGCAGGGAAAGGGGTGCAAGTGAATGCCATCTGACCTTGACCCGCTTTTGGAGGGTTGGAGAAGAGAAATTTGTTATACTACAACCAGGAGGATTCCATGAACAAATCTCAACCAACCTACAGCAAAGAATTCAAGCAGCAAGCGGTTCATTTATTTGAAAGCAGCGGGAAAAACAAGACACAAATCGCCAGAGATCTGGGAATTTCTGACAGTGCGCTCTCGTAAATGGTGCAAAGAATTTGGGGAACATGGCGAAGAAGCCTTTCCAGGCAAAGGCCACCAGGCGACGATGGAAGAAGAAATGAAGCAATTACGTCGTGAAAATGAGATACTGCGCCAAGAAAGGGAAATCCTAAAAAAAGCCATGAGCATCTTCATGCAACCCCAGCGGTAAAGTTTGCCTTTATCCATGCTCATCGCTCTCTTTTCCCCATTACACGTATGTGTTGTGTGCTTGAGGTGTCAGAAAATGGCTATTTCAATTGGCGAAAAAGAGGTGTGTGCCAGCGAAAGCAGGATGATCTCCAACTCGCCGAGCGTATTGAAGATGCATTTCATGAAAATAGGGGAGTGTATGGGGGACATGGGGCAGCCCTCGCATTCATGCAGAACTCAAAGAACAAGGCATTCGATGTGGAAGAAAGCGTATCGTCCCGCTCATGCAGGACCTACACATTATGGCAAGAAGAAAGAGGCACACCGCCCGAAAAACAGACAGTACTCATCCGTTTCCATTGGCTCCTAACATTCTCAAGCGAGATTTTACGGCGGATGCTCTCAATCAAAAATGGATGACTGATATGACGTTCATTGCAACCTCTCAAGGATGGCTCTATTTGGCAGGCGTGATTGATGCCTACTCACGCAAGCTGATTGGATGGGCGATGGGAAAGGAGCACGATACATTGTTGGTGAAGCAAGCCCTTCAAATGGCACTTGTCCAACGCGAGCCTGGAATGGACTTGATCCATCATTCTGACCGAGGGAGTGAATACGCAAGCCAGAGCTATCAAGAAATGCTGCATCAGCGAGGGATTCAGGTGAGCATGAGTAGGAAGGGTGATTGTTATGATAATGCTATGATCGAGAGTTTTTGGGGAACATTGAAAGAAGAAGGCATCGGTCAAGCCATCTATCAAACACGAGAAGAAGCGAAAACAGCCGTGTTTGACTACATCGAAGTGTTTTACAATCGAAAAAGGAAGCATTCTTCTCTTGGATATCTCAGCCCAGTTGATTATGAAAAGCAAGAAAAAGAGAAGAAGACTTGACAAAAGGCGTTTATCTAGTATAATCTACTTATATCATCTCTTGTCTCTTTTTCATCTCTTGTGATGAAGCTCCTATGACTCAACTTCCACGTTTGGGTCCTCCCCAAAAGCGGGTCAACCTCATCACCCGTGGTTTCGTGGTATGAGACGCAGCAAGGGTTTTCACAAAGAAGCGCTTGCCGGCTTCAGAGTCTCTGGTTGGGCTCAGCAGGAAGTCGAGCGTCTTTCCATTCGAAGCGACGGCTCGATACAGGTACATCCATTCCTTTTTCACTTTGAGGTACGTCTCGTCGAGCTTCCAAGAGTCCGAAGTTGTCTTCATTTGAGGACGACAACGCCGCTCAAGCTCAGGTGCATATCGTTGGACCCAG
>JAABUX010006579.1_pt1 | contig 13826 bp, 15 predicted proteins | sample 5561851 | NCBI WGS metagenome assembly JAABUX01 (sample SAMN10711883, study PRJNA513361) | rock metagenome | isolation source: Antarctica rocks | place: Antarctica: Victoria Land, Richard Nunatak red sandstone | collected 2016-01-03 | reverse complement strand
CGCGTTGGAACACCGGCCCGCCCGGCTCGTACGCCGCTCGCCCGGGGCAGGCCCCATCGGCGGCCGCCGAAGCGCGCCGCGCCGTGCAGCTGCTCAGCAGCCGCCCGCGGTTGCGCCGGCTGCTGTTACTGGGCTGGCTGCCATGGACGTTCGCCTCCGGCGCTGATGGGCTCGCCGTCACGTACTCCGTGGGGGTGGGCGGTGGTGCGGCGGGCGCGAGTCTGCTGCTCTGCGCCCTGGCTGGCGGTACGGTGCTGGGTGAGCTGCTGGCCTCCCGGTTGCCTGTGGCGATCCGGCCGCGCCTGGTCGTGCCGCTGGCGCTCGCCATGCTCGTGCCGCTGCTGGGCTTCGCTGTCAGCCCCGGCCTGCCGGCGGCTGTGGCACTGCTGTTCCTCGTTGGGCTCGGCGCCTGCTACGCCCAGGGGCTCGACGCCCTGGTGCTCGCCGAGATGGACCTGGTTGAACGCGGTCGGGTGCTGGCGGTGCAGGGGTCCGGGCTCATGGTTCTGCAAGGGCTCGGCATCCTCGGCGGCGGCGCACTGGCCGAGGTCCTGCCGGCCGGCCCCGCCCTGGCACTGGGCGCCGCCTGCGAACTGGTCCTGGTCGCCCACACAGCGGCCGGGCTGCGCGCATGAGGCCCCTCTCGTCGATGCACGTGGTCACGCACCGCGCCGATCGCGCCGAGACTGTCGGTGAGCCGCTCCTGCTCGCACGGGTATCTACCTCCCACTCGGCGTCCCCGGCGAACTCCCGGTTTGAGGCTGTCGGTACGGGCGAGGTCAACATCGACGTGCAGGATCCGGCGCGGCTAGATGAGGTGGCCGTGTCTGCCGCTGCAGGCATATCCCTGCGGGTTCTTGTGCGCGTTGAGCCGTGTGTCGGGGCGTTGGCGGCGGAACGTCTTGTTGCACAGCGGGCACCGAACTGTGTAGCGGGCCTTTGCCTTCGGTCGGGAGCTGGCGGTGGCGCGCCGAAGGCTGCTGCGCGTGGTTGGGGGAGCGGGCGTTGGTCCTGTGGCGGCGAACTCCACGGCGAAGCGCGGCCGAAACGGCCGGGTCGTGATCGTGACGGACTGGATGCGGTCGACCCGGTAGGTCCGCACCTCTCCGGTGCCGGCTTTGACCGCGCCGAGGAGCAGGTGGCCGTCCTGAGTGCGTCGAAGGGAGTAGGGCTCGATCAGGCGTCGGGTGCCGTTGTAGCCGAGATCGACGTGGAGCCGGTTCGCGGCGGCGAAGCGGATCGACTCGAGCGGGACGCCTCTGCCCCAGGTGGTGATCGTCGGTGGGGGAGACCAGCTCCTTTCGACGTCGCGACCGACGGGAGTCGCTGGCAACGCGGCGCTCTGTCGGCCGTCAAGCCAGTCGAACAGTCCGGGTAGTTCGGACCAGAAGCTCTCCACGGGAGGCAGCACGGGAAGCTGGTGGGCGAGCATGTGCTCCCAGTCGGCGAACAACGCCGTCGACCGCCCGGCGTCGTTCAGGCTTGCGGCTGACGGTAAGGCGACGCCCTTGGCGGCGCACTTTTCCTCGAGTGCGGCTCGGATGAGCTGCGGCCGGGGGTGCAGGTCGCGGTGCCGGTAGAGGTTGACGATGTCGTAGAGGTCGCGGGGCCGTGAGCGTTGCGCCATCGCGCGGATCTTCTCGGCGAACAGCTCCTCAAACGAGTAGCACCGCACAGTCGCCGGCTGGGGGAGCTCATCGCTGTAGGGGTGGGTGACGATGCGCAGCACGGGTGGGCGCACGACCTTCTCATCGTAGGTGAGGTCGAGCTTGACCCTCGCTGGTTGGAACGCGCCGAGCGGTCCGCGGTAGTAGACCGATCCCTCGGTGGACAGGCCACCGGGGCGCGACCGCAGTCGGGGCACCGTGACCGAGAAGTCGATGCCGGACTCCTCGCCGACCCGGCGAAGGACATCGGGCAGGACCGCCTGCACCTGCTCGGGTGTGACCGGGCCGCCTGGCAGGACGGTGAAGTCGAGGTCCTCGGAGAAGCGGTAGGTCTCGAAGTAGCACTTCTTCAGGCAGGTGCCGCCCTTGAAGACCCAGCCGTCTTGCAGCCGCGGGTCTGACCCGATGCCCCACAGCAGCCAGCCCAGGACGTAGTCCTTCTCGATGACCGCGTGGCTCAGCTGTCACTCGGCGACCCGGGCGACGATCTCTGCGTGCCTGATCAAGGGTCGACCTGGACCGGCACGTTGACTCGCAGTCCCCAGCTCCGGTCGACGCTGCCGCCGGCGGGATGTCCGGGGTCGAGCAGGGTCACGCCGCTGCTGATGTTCTCGTGGCAGGCGCTGATCAGGGCTGTCTGCTCAGGGCAGACGAGCTGGGTCAGGTAGCCGAGTCGCTTGAAGACCGACCGGTTGCCGGCCCGCAGCGTGTAGGCGAGCAGGGCCTGGTCATCGCGCAGCGGCTCACGCAGGTACTCCGTCAGGACAGCGGCTATGTGTGCGATGCCGCCGCCCAGGGCGGGGGTGTCGAGGATGTCGATGAGGGTCTTGGAAGGATCTGAGACCTGTACACGTACCTGACCCCGCCAGACCGACCCGATGCCGAACAGATGGTCTGGCTGGATGGCCCGGACCAGGTAGGAGAAGTCCTGGATGGTCGGGTGCCTGTCGCGAACACGGCGGCCGCAAAGGACGACGACTTCGCGGAAGATCTGCTCGGTCAGTCCCCAGTGCTCACAAGCGCTCCAGCCGCCGATGTAGCACGGGTCGAAGGTCTTCGCGGCGATGACCCAGGCGTCCTCACGCCACTGGCCCTGGACGTGGGCTTCCAACGGGACCGCAACGTAGAGACCGCGGCGGACCCGCTCGAGCCATCCCCGTTGGGCGAGGTAGGCAAGCAGCTGGTGTGCGCGCGGTGTCTCGACACCGGTCGCCTCCGCGGCCTCCGCAACCGTGAAGGCCGTCGGGAAACGCTGGTGCAGTGTCTGCAGCAGAGGCAGGGTTGCGCGGGAGATACCTCCCCCCCGGGTAGGCTGTTGCTGCATCACCTGAACCTAGCACCTGGTCATAGGTTCTGGCTGCCGAGTGTTCTTAAGTGCCGGGTTGGCTAAGGTGAAGAGGTCTCACCTGCACCCGGGCACAGGTTCTGGGCGGCCGGACCCGCGTTGACAGTCGCTACATGCCGGCAGGCAGACCGTCGGGGAGTGGCGGGGTGCGTTTCACGGGCGGCCTGAGGGTCTGGGACAGTCGCAGTGTGCCCCGCGAGCCCGACGAAGACCTTCAGATCGCCCCGGAGCGCAACGTCGAGCTCAAGGCCGCTGACTCGGACCCGCAGCTGTCCCTGGCCGTGTGCCTCGGGCTCGGCGCAGCTGACCACGGCGAGCTGCGCCAGACTGACACCTACTTCCGCGCCCGCCACGGAGGCCTCAAGCTGCGCGAGCAGCATCCCGGGCGTCCGCAGCTGGTCTGTTCCTGCGTACCGAGAGCAGCGTCGAGCGGGAGAGCCAGTACCGACTGGCCTGGGTCGATGACGGGCCGAGCACGCGGGCCGCGCTCGAGCAGGCCCTCGGCGTCGTCGGCCAGGTGCGCAAGATGCGCCGCCTGCTGATCTGGGAAGGGGTCCGCATCCACCTCGACCAGGTCGACGGGCTCGGAAGGTTCATCGAGCTCGAGGCCGTCGCGCCACCGCAGTCCGACCTCAACGACGAACGGGCGAAGGTGGCAAGGTTGCGGTCGGCCCTGGCCATCTCGGACGACCGTCTCGTCGCCCTCGGCTACGCCGAGTTGCTGTACGGCCGGCTGCACTTCGGGGGAACCGCATGGCACGCCGACGTCGGTCGGAATCCGCTCTGGCAGTACCTCGACCTAGAAACTGGTTGTCATAAGTAGAACTATCAGCGGCCGGGCTACACGCCGGGGGAGACACGGCAGCGGGCAGGCGGGCGGCGCGCCCGACCACTCGAGGAGGCGGGTTGCATACGGCCGCCGGCGAAAGGCTAGGCGATGCTCCTATGTCAATCCGAGGGCCTCGTGGGGTAGGGCGTTAAGGACTTCGCGGGCGATGTACCGCTTGAGGCAGCGGATGACTTCCTTCTTGGTCTTGCCCTCGCTGAGACGTTTGGCCATGTAGTCCTTGGTGCGTTGGTCGTGGCTGAGGCGGACACCGGTAGGGGTCGCAGTTGCGCGTGAGCAGCAGGGTCTCCAATCAGCGCGGCAGGCCCCACCCCGACCGCCCGCGTCGACCGCCCCGGTGCACCTGCTGCGACGACCTCCGCCCCGCAACCCTGCCAAGCGCCACCATCCAGCCTGATGGCGGGTCGAGGGACCGACGGTGAGCCGGCCGCGAGCACCCGCTCACGGCTGCGCCGATCGGAGCGAGGCCCTACCGGCGGGAAGCCGGATGCAGGTGATCCTGTCGCGCAGATTGCGGATCTGTCGCCCTGAGAGGGAAGCAGCGCCTCGCTCGACTGGACGCAAGCTGGTCGGGACGGATGCGGCCCCTGCCCAGGCGGCAGGCTCCCCGGCTGGCCCGACCGGCACCGGCTCACCCTCGTCAGCGGGCCGCGCCCGGACCCCTGGGGCCAGGTGGCGCTAGGAGGCGACGCGTGCGCGAGCGGCCGTCGGCCGCCCAACCGTGCCGAAGCGGGAGCTGAATGCCCGCACCAGGCCGACCCCGATGAGCGAGACCAGGACCGAGCCCAGGACGTCGCCGGGGTAGTGAACGCCGACGTACACGCGTGAGAACCCGATCAGGACCGCGACGGCGAGCAGGACCGTGCCCCACCGCCTGGACAGGAACACGAGCACGACCAGGGCGATGGCAACCGCGGCCGTGCTGTGGTCGCTCGGGAACGCCTGCCCCGGGTGGTGGGCAATGAGCGGGTGCACAGCCGGGTGCGAGGTGAAAGGTCGCGCTTCGGGGTGGACCGCAGCCGCGACCAGTCCTAGGACGTAGCTGAGCACCAGGGCACCCCCCGGCCACAGGGCGTCCCGGACGGCGCGGCGAAACCCGTCGGTCCTGAGGCGGGCGAGCAGCAGCAGTCCCAGGACCGCGAAGACGCCGATGAGCAGGTACTGGGCGACGAACTCCATCACGGCGTCGAAGAAGCCGTTTCCGTGGAGCCCCTGAATGTCCTGGAACAGCGAGTAGTTCACGGGCCTGGTCCTTGTCTGTGGTCAGTTTGTGGTTCCGGGCCGGACGGTTCCAGTCCCTGGGTGAGCGGTCGCGCAGGCCGTGCAAGGTCGCGGCGCCAGGCGGTGAACAGGGCCGTGGTCACGGCTAGCCATCCGGCGCCCAGCAGGTACCCGCCCAGGACATCGGTTAGGTAGTGCACACCGAGCCCCAGTCGCGAGAAGCCGATCGCAAGGACCCACAGGGCGCCGAGCGTGAGCAGGAGCGGTCGGGTGGCGCGTCGCGCTGAAGGCAGGAAGACCAGGAGCAGCGCTCCGACCCCCACGACGCTGCCGATCGCATGTCCGGACGGGAAGCTCGCGCTCGCTGCGTGCGCTACCGGGTGGGCGAGCAGCGGACGCTTCCGCCCGACAGCGGTCTTGACGGTGCTGCTCAGCAGCCCCCCGCCGAACACGGTCACGACCAGCCACCCCGCGAGGCGGGGGCGTCGCCGGATGCCCAGCCAGACAGCTACGGCCACGGCAATGGCCTCGAACACCGCCGGATGCCCGACGGTGCTGATCGCCGTCAGGACCGTGACGTAGGTCGGGTGCCCGAAGGCGTCCGTGTTGAGTTGTGCGGCCACGTCATGGTCCAGCCGCCGCAGGGGCTGCCAGTGGTCGGCCACCAGCAGGAGCAGCAGCCCGAACGGGATCAACAGGATGAGCGTTCCTGCGGCGGCGAGTGTCAGGCGAAGCCCACCCCGGGTGTCGGGATCGAACCGGGGCCGGTGACGCGGGTCGGTCGGGGGCGTCCCGTGCCGGGTCGTCACGTTCGGCGGCCGGGGACCGGGATGGCGAGCCGCACCGCGGGGGCCCGGGTCATGCGGAGCCTGCCGCGGCGGCCGCGCAGGATCTCCAGCAGGACGGGGATGAGACTGACGACGATGACCACGGCGATGATCGGCAACAGGTAGCGGTCGATGTTGCTGACCGACGAGCCAAGCGCGTATCCGGCCAGGGTGACGCCGAGCGTCCAGACAAGGCCACCCACGGCCTGCCAGAGGGCGAACGTCCGCGCCGGGACGCCGCTGATGCCGGCGAGGGGGTTGATGACGGTCCGGACGAGGGGAACGAACCGCGCGAGGACAAGGGCCTTGCCGATGCCGTAGCGGGACAGGAACGCCTCCGCGCGCGTCACGGCGGACCGCAACCGCGGGCTGCCAGACCTTTCCAGCAGCGGCCGGCCGGCCTTTGCGCCAAGCAGGTACCCCACCTGCGCGCCCGCGAGGGCACCCACAGCGCCCGCGGTGAGCGTCGCCCAGATGCTCAGGTGCAGACCTGACTTGGATGTCGTGGCGCACAGGACCCCGGCGGTGAGCAGCAGGCTGTCGCCGGGAAGGAAGAACCCGAGCAGCAGCCCGGTCTCGCAGAACAACACGATCAGGACCGCGAGGGCTCCCAGAGCCGACAGCAGCGACGTGGGGTTGAGCAGGTTCACTGCGAGCAGATGAGGGCTGGCCAGCCAGCTGGCAGTCATCTGGGCCTTCCCGTAGGGGATTGCGGTGGCGAGGCGCAGGAGCCGTGGCACAAGCCGTCGGTGATGCCCTGGTGCAGGATCAGCATGAGCAGTCCAGCGGCGGCGAGCAGGATCAGCAGCTCGTCGATTCCGCCCCGCCTGATCCGCCTGTGGCCAGCCGACCCGGCGAGTCTGACCGCCAGGGCCAGCGCCGCCGAGGCAGCCAAGGCCGCGCCCAACGCGTCGTAGGCGTCGTACCCGGCGATGCGCTGCTGCGCGGCCGACAACACGAACACCTCGAGGCTCCTCGTCAGCCGACAGCGCCGATCGGCGCTGTCCCGTGAACCTACGAGGGGTACGTGAAGCACGGATGAAGCCGCACCTGGCGCACCAGACGAGCGCCCGGGGGTGCAGCGCGCGCCCCCGCTGGGGCCGCGGTGCCGACAGTCGGGTGCCGGGTGCCTGCAGGTCGGGCCGGGCGTGACTTCATCGGGCCTTCATGTGGCCTGCCTACCGTTCACGCCAGAAGACTTCGATGTTCGCAGGGACGAATGGACACGCCGCAAATGACTGTTCGGCAGGCTGAGCGCACAGCCACGTCTCGGCCGCGGGCGGTCCGCGGGCGCGGGCCTGCGGACCCGAGGGGGTCGTCTTGGTCAGGTCCGGCCGCGGCCCGGGTCACGATCGTGTCGGGCAGCGTCGGGGCTGGGCACGACGGGGTGGCCCGGGAGCTGGCTGCGCGGTTGCGGGCGGGCGGGATCGAGGTCACCGTCCTGGACCATCTGGCGTTCCTACCCAGGGCCGCTCAGCACGTGCTGCGCGATGGCTACACCGCGACGGTCAACCGGGTGCCCGCGCTGTTCGACTGGATCTTCCAGAGGTTGGAGGACTCACGGCTGATGCTCGGCGCATCCGACCTGCTGTGTCGCGTCGCCGGCCGGCGGCTCGGGGCCGCCTTGGCCGGCGCGGACGTCGTCGTCTCGACGTACCCACTGGCGTCCCGGTCTCTGGGTCAGCTCGTCGACCGCGGCCGGCTCGATGTCCCGACAGTCACGTATCTCACCGACCCGGCGCCACACCGGACCTGGGTCCACCCATCGGTCGATCTGCACCTGACCGTCACCGCCGCGACCGCCGCAGTCGGCCGACGCCAGTACGGAGTCGCGATGGCTGCTGCGGGCCCGCTGGTCCCGCCGGCGTTCAGCTCGCCGGTTCGCCGCCTGCAACGGCAGCGTCTGCGAAACGAGCTCGGGCTGGCCCCGACCGACATCGGGGTCCTGCTGAGTTCTGGGTCGCTCGGCCTAGGCGAGCTCGGTGCCGCTGCCGAGGAGGTGCGGGCCAGCGGCGCGATCCCGATCGTGCTGTGCGGAAGCAACACCGCGCTGCGGGCGCGGCTGACCGGCGACGGCGTCACGGCGCTGGGCTGGCGCGACGATGTGCCGGCCCTCATGGGTGCCTGCGACGTGCTGGTCCACAACGCAGGTGGGTTGTCGCTGACCGAGGCGCTGGCGGCCGGGCTGCCCGCTGTCACCTACGCCCCGATCCCCGGGCACGGACGGGCCAACGCCAAGGTCCTGGACGACGCGGGTCTTGCCCCGTGGGCGCGCGACAGGCATCAGCTCGGGATGCTCATCCAGCAGGCAGCGGAACGCCGACGCGTGCCGCTCCCTGCCCCCGCTGTGCCCGCTGCCGAGGCGATCGGCCAACTCGCCTGGGCCGAGTGCGAGCGACGCATCCCAAGCGGCACGCTTCTGACGGGAGAGGCGGTGTGACGTGGCCCCCGGCTATGCGGCACTCTCACCCCGGCGAGGCTCGTCACCTCGCACACGGTACTGACCACCAGGGCCCGGTCCGGTGCCCGCGCGTGCTGCCTGACGGCGACGATCCGGGTCCGCTGACGGCTCTCGTTCCCCGACTTGAACCCCCCACGGCAGGCGTCGGTGGCAGCGGACCGTGACCGGACACGGGTTCTACGGCCTCGCGGCCGCGTCCCGGGGCTACTTCGGGTTCACGCCCGCGGATCTGACGTGGGCGCAGGCCAGTGTCCTGGCCGGTCTGGTCCAGGCTCCGTCCGCCTACGACCCCTACCAGCACCTGGCCTTAGCCAAGTCGCGGCGGCATGTCCTGGACCGCCTGGTCGCTACCCACATCCTCACCACGCAGCAGGCCGATGCGGCGTACCGGGCGTCCCTGCCTCTGCGGTGACCCGCGCTCGTCACACCTTCAGGGCCACCGGCGGGGTGTCCTCGGCCCGGGCCAGAGCCACCACGGCGGTGAACGTCCCGGCCAGCACCAGCACCTCCAGGAGCTTGGTCGTGGGACCGACGCGGAACTGCTCGGCGAACAGGCCGATCCCGACGGCAATGCTGGCCACCGGGTCGGCCAGCGTCAGCGCCGGCACCGACGCGGGCAGCGGGCCGGAGCGGTAGGCGGCTTGCGACAAGATGAACGCGACCGTCCCCAACGCCACGGCGAGGTACGGGTATGACGAGCGGAACGCGCCGAGGTGCGGATCGCCGAGCAGCCCGGTGGTCGCTTTGAGCGCCGCCGCGGCCAGGCCCGCTGCCGTCCCCGAGGCCACTCCGTACAGGGCCGCCTTCGCCCGCGGTCCGCGCCACAACGCTGCGGCCAGTGCTGTCACGCCGACGACGGCCAGGGTTACCGCCGCGACGACGATCCCGGACCTGCCGGCGTCCAGGTCAGGCCGTGAGTGCCCGACGCTGCCGCGCGACAGCAGCAGGAGCAAGGCGAGGCCGACGACGGTGACGGTGGCCCACAGCCACTGCGCCGGCGTCACCCGCCGACGGTGCAGCCGCGCAGACAGCGGCATCGTGAACAGCAGCCCGGTGACCAGCAGAGGTTGGACAACGACCAAGGTGCCCTTGCTCAGCGCGACGCCGTGCAGGACCACCCCGGCGATCAACGCGAGGTTGCTCAGCAGCCATGCAGGGCGGCGGGCCAAGGAGAGGATGAGCCGGACGTGTCCCTGATCGGTGTCAGGATGGGCCACCGCCGCTTGTTGCTGGACCGCGGTCCCCACCGCGAACAGCCCCGCGCTCGCCAAGGCCAGCGGCACGGCGACGGCAAGCGTCACCGGCTCGTCCGCTTCACTCGCCTCACACTGCCAAGACCACATGAAGCCCCCATGAAGGCCACCCGGGTGGCACCGGAGTCCGGTGGCCGCCTGCTGGAACCAGGAGATGCGCGGTGAAGGTGCTGGTCGTCGAGGATGAGCAACGGCTAGCCGCGGTCCTCGCGCAGGCGTTGACCGAGGCCGGCCACGACGTGGATGTCTGCCACACCGGCACTGACGGGCTGCGGGTCGCCCTGGCAGGCCACCACACGGTGATCGTTCTCGACTGGATGCTGCCCGGCATGGACGGCCCGACGCTCTGCCGCACTCTGCGAGAACGCGGCCTGACCACACCCGTCATGCTGCTCACAGCCCGCAACCAGGTTCAGGACCGGGTGGAGGGCCTGGACGCACTCGCCGATGACTTCCTGAGCAAGCCGTTCGCGATCGACGAGGTGCTCGCGCGTGTTCGCGCGCTGGGCCGACGGAGCCGACCGCTCGACCTGCCCGTCCTGCAGCTCGGGGACCTGCAGGTCGACGCGCGGCAACGCAGCGCCCGCCGGGGGGACACACCCGTCATTCTGACTGCCCGCGAGTTCGACGTGCTCCTGCTGTTGGCGCAGAACGCCGGGTGGTGCGTGACCCGGCAGCAGATCCTGGACGAGGTCTGGGACGGTGAGACCGACTTGCGCTCGAACGTCATCGACGTGCACGTCGCGACACTGCGGGCGAAGATCGATAAGCCGTTCGGCCACGCCAGCATCGAGACCCTGCGCGGGGCCGGCTACCGGCTGTCCCAGAACGGCACGTGAGATGAGACCGCGTGCCGATGTGCGGCAGGGACTCACGTTGCGAGCAGCACCCCTTCGGGTACGGCTGGTTGCCGGGTTCGCGCTCGTCATGCTCGCCGTGCTTTCCGCCGCGGGGTCGTTCGTCTACTGGCGAGTGCAGGTCGACCTGGACCGCACCTTGGACAACACCCTGTCGGCTCAGGTGAACGAGTTGCGGCAAGCCCTCCAGACGAACCCGCAGAGTCCGGCCAGTGCCCTGGCGAGCCTTTCAGGGGAAAGCCGGGTCGCGAGCAGCCAGGTCGTCGACCCGACCGGCCATGTGCTGGCCAGGACCGGCAACGCACCCGCGACGTCGCTGCTTCGCCGCCAGAGCTCACTCAGTCCCACGCACCCGCAAACCGAGTACAACGTCGGAGAGCTTCTCGGGCCCGCAGGCCGGCGACTGCGCGTGCTTGCCGACCGGCTACCCGCGGTGAACCGCAGCCAGCCTGTTTTCATCGTCACTACTGTGCCGCTCGGCCAACGCGACGAGGCGCTGCGCGAGCTCCTCGCACAACTCGCGGTCGCGAACCTGGCCGCTCTCGCGATCGCCTCAGCCGTCGGCTACCGCCTGGCGCGTGCGGCGCTGCTCCCGGTCGAGCGGTACCGCGGCCAAGCCGAGGAGATCACCGCTGGGGCCACCGGAATCCGCCTGGAGGTACCCGACGGAACAGATGACGAGATCAGCAGGCTCGGACACACCCTGAACCAGATGCTCAGCGCGCTGGAGCAGGCCGGCACGGCGCAACGGCAGTTCCTCGCCGACGCCAGCCACGAGCTCCGCACCCCCCTGGCGATCCTCAGCGGAGAAGTCGAGCTGGCCCTGCGCAGACCGCGGAGCAACGCCGAGCTCGAAGGGACGCTGCGCGACGTGGCCCTCGACACGCACCGGCTCACCCACCTGGCCAACCAGCTTCTGGACCTCGAGCACGCCAACACGCCGCACGCACGCACGGGCGCCGGCGCTCGTCCGACGGCGGACCTGCACGCAGTGGTGCGGCGCGCCGTTCTGCGAGGCCAAGCGGTGCGGGAAGACGACCGCCGCGCCCTGCACGCGCGCGCAACGCATGGACTGCGGGTCGTGGGCACCGACACCCAGCTCGATCAGATCTTGGGCAACCTGGTCGACAACGCCGTCCTACACGGCGCCGGGAACATCGGCGTCGAAGCAGACCGCGTCACGACCACCGCCGGTGCCGCCGCGACGCGCCTGACCGTGCACGACGAAGGCGTGGGGGTTGCCCCTTCCTTCGTGCCGTACGCCATCGACCGCTTTCGCCGCGCGGACCCGGCCCGCGCCGGCGGCGGCAGCGGGCTTGGCCTCTCGCTCGTGCACAGCCTCGCCAGGAGCCTCGGCGGGGAGCTGCGGCTGTGCACGTCCGGGCAGCACCACACCTACCGGCCCGTCCAGTTCCCAGACGTGCCCTGCACCCACCCTGCTGCGGGCACGACCGTGACGGTCGTGCTGCCCGGATGACGCGGGCGGGACCGGCGCGACCACGCTCCAGGTCAGGCCCGCCGCGAACGCACCACGACAACGCGGGAGTGAGGCCGAAGTCGAGCGCGCTACGCCGTGGATGGCCGGCCCAGGTGCTGCTTCATGTGCCCTTCATCTGCCCTCGCCTACGGTCACGTGCCCCTCCCGAAGGGGACCCGGAGGGAGGAAAAGCGCGTGCTCACGGACACGGACGGCCTCCGCCAGATGCACCAGGCGGTCGCGCTCATCGGTTCTCGGCACGCGGCCCCACCGGCGCTGCCCGGCATCTTCCACAGCCTTGAGCCGCTGCTGCACTCCTACGGCTACCTCGCCGTCTTCGCCTTGGTGTTCGTGGAGGACTTCGGTGTCCCGGTTCCCGGCGAGACGATCCTGATCGCGGCCGCGGTGTACGCAGGCGCCGGCCGCCTGAACATCATCGTCGTCTTCCTACTCGGACTGGTCGCGGCCGTCCTGGGCGACAACCTCGGCTACGTCATCGGACGCAAGGCCGGCCGAGCAGCGGTCCTGCGCTGGGGCAAGTACGTGCTGCTCACCCCCGAGCGGCTCGACACCGCCGAAGGGTTCTTCGCCCGACACGGCGGCAAGATCGTCGCCGTCGCCCGCTTCATCGCCGGCCTGCGCCAAGCCAACGGGATCGTCGCCGGACTGACACGCATGCACTGGCTGCGCTTCCTCGCCTTCAACGCCCTGGGCGCCACGCTCTGGGTCGCCGCATGGTGCCTCGCCGGCTACTTCGCCGGCCAGAAGATCCAACTCCTGTACGACACGGTCACACGCTTTGGGCTGTACGCAGCCTTGCTCGCCCTTGGCATCGGCATCGCCCTGGTCCTACGGCACCGCTTCCGCGACGGCCACTCGACCTAACGGGAGAGGGCGTTGGCCTGGGCGGTGAACGCCTTGAGCTTGACCACGTAGGCAGCTTGAGCCTGGGCCTCAGGGTGCGCGTCTGCTCGGCTCTCGGCTCTCGGCTGCGCGAACCTGCGACACGGCGACGTAACCCAAGCCGACGACTACGGTCGCGGCGAGGGCCGCGACGTGCCGGCGACCGAGCCCCACCCTTCGGTCATCCGGCCGCGCCGAGCGCCCCTTGAGTGCCGTTAGCCAAGATCACGACCGACGGTGCTGGGCCTCGCTCCGGAAGCCGCTGGAGGACGAAGACCGGGTCGCGATGCTCTCGACCTGTTCCCGAATCGGCTACCGCCGCAGGCGCGGCCCCAAGTTGGACGAATTAGCCGCAGGCACGGCTAAATGGGCGAACAGTGACATGGTACTAGTATCGGCGCGTCGTTTTCACGCCGGGGGAGGGGCTTGAGCCGCGCCGTTTTTGGGGCCGGCGCGGCCGCTTGTCACCTGCCGGGAAGTAGCCGCCAGGCAAGCCAGCGGCGTTCCAGGGCAAGTTCGGCTGGGGATGCCGCTGCGGCGACGAAGCCCTGAGGTGTCGCCGCCGCAGCGGATCACGCGCGTCGCCGCGCGTTCGGAGCTGCCGGGACGCTCGGTCCGCGACTCGGCACGACCACCGCTCAGCGGCCGCCCTGCTCCCCCTTCGGGGTGCCTGGGACATGGGAGCCGAGCTCCACGCCGTCCTCGTCCGACGATCCGTCCGGCATGAGGGCAGCCGGCTGCTCGTCCTGGGGGGACCCGGTTCGGCCACCCGGCGTGTCGGACGGGCTCGGCGCCTTGAACTGGTCGTCGTCGACCGGCCCGGTGGCCCCGCCGACGCGGGCACCTTCGCGGTGGGTCCCGCCCTCCTGGTCGGGCTCGGCGCTGGCCTTGCGGTCCTCGTACGGCGGGACGGGCCCGCCGGGCTGCTGCTCACCGCCGGGTGGTGTCGCGTCCTTCGTGGGGCTGTC
>JAABUX010006578.1_pt1 | contig 13830 bp, 17 predicted proteins | sample 5561851 | NCBI WGS metagenome assembly JAABUX01 (sample SAMN10711883, study PRJNA513361) | rock metagenome | isolation source: Antarctica rocks | place: Antarctica: Victoria Land, Richard Nunatak red sandstone | collected 2016-01-03 | reverse complement strand
CGCGGGCCGGCGAGGCGGTGGACGACCCGAGAGCGTGGCTCCTGCGGGTTACGACCAGGCTGTGCCTGGACGAGCTTCGCTCTGCCCGGGCTCGGCGCGAGCGCTACGTGGGCCCGTGGCTGCCGGAGCCGGTGCTGACAGGCTCGGGGCAGAGCGTCGAGGACCCCTTCGCCCAGGTCGAGCGGCGCGAGCTGCTCTCCCTCGGGGCCGTCGCGCTCCTGGAGAAGCTTTCCCCCGCCGAGCGCGCCGTGTTCGTCCTGCGCGAGGCCTTGGACCTGGCCCATGCGGAGATCGGGCGGGCGGCTGGGATCAGTGAGGCTGGCTCTCGCCAACTGCTCGCCAGAGCCCGGCGCCGGCTCGCCGCCGAGCCAGGCCGCCGCGCCGCACCGGTCCAAGCCCAGCATGAGTTCGTCGCTGCTCTGGTGGCGGCCTTCGACTCGGGCGACTCGGGTCCCTTGATCGCCCGGCTGCGCGAGGACGTCGTCCTGCTCAGCGACGGCGGCGGCGAGGTGCCTGCGGCTCTCAGGCCGATCTTCGGCCGCGACAAGGTGCTGCGGTTCATGGTCGGCGTGCGGAGCAAGGTGGAGGCCGACACCCGGGCGACCCTCGCCCAGGTGAACGGCGAGCCGGCGCTCGTGTTGCGTGTCGGCGGCGTGCCGACCGGGGTCATAGCCGTGATGCTGGACGAGGGGGGCGACGCGGTCCGCCTCCTGCTCACCACCGCCCCAACCAAGCTGGCCTTCCTGCGGCGCCAGGAAAGCTCGCTCTCCTGACGCTGTCACGCTGGGTGGCTCCATCTCGTCCTAGGGATGAACATCACATCCATTGACCTAGGAGGTTGAAGATGGCACGCATTCCCCTGAGCACGTCAGAGAACGGGCTTCTCGCCCGGTTCGCGGCGTGGTACTCGAAGCGGCAGTACGGGAAGCTGATCGAGCCCCTTGGCGCCATGTCCCATCATCGGGCCGTGCTGGCCACCATCTCCTTAATGGAGCTCGGGGTCCAGCGGTGGCGCCGCCTTGACCCCACGCTGCAGTGTCTCGCCCTGATGGGCGCGGCGTCGTCCATCGGTTGCACGTGGTGCACGGACTTCGGTTACTGGGAGTTCCATCACCGTGGCGTACCGCCGGCGAAGATCGAGGGAGTGCCGCGGTGGCGGGAGAGCGAGATCTACACGGACCTGGAGAGGCTGGTGCTCGAATACGCCGAGGCGATGACGAGCAACCCTCCCACGGTCAGCGATGACGTTGTGGGCCGGCTTCGTGAGCGATTGGGCGACAGCCGCTTGGTCGAACTGACCGCGCTGGTGGCCGTCGAGAACCTGCGCTCTCGCTTCAACTCGGCGCTGGGCCTGGAGAGCCAGGGGTTCAAGGCGGAGTGCGCCCTGCCGCCAAGAACGGCGGCAGCTCAAGCCTCAAGCGAGGGTCCCCAGCTGATCTGACGCGCTCTTTGAGCGCCGCACTCGGCCTCGCGCCGCCTTGCCAGGGAGCGACAACGGTGACCAGCTGGCCGGAGAATCCCTATTGCATCCCGCTATATCTTCGTGATATATTAGCAAGCGATATGGAGCTCAGCAACACGTCCTACCTGCTTCTCGGCATCCTGGCCAAGGGGCCGAGGTCGGGCTACGACTTGAAGCAATTCGCCGATCGATCGACCCGCTTCTTTTGGGCCATCAGCTACGGCCAGATTTATCCGGAGCTACGCCGGCTCACCGATGCGGGCCTGGTGGAGCCGCAGGCGGCGCCGGTCGGCGACCGGCAGCGGACGGTCTACCAGCTGACACCGGTGGGTGAGGAGGCGCTGCGGGACTGGGTCGCCGACCCTGAGGTGGCGCCGATGGAGATCCGCGACGAGATGCTCCTGAAGCTCTTCTTCTCGGACGTGGTCAGCGATCGCGAGCGGGCTGAACTCTTGCAGCGGATGCGGCACCGCCAGCAGGAGATGCTGACGCGCCTGCGGTCGATCGAGCCCTGGGCCAAGAGCCAGGGCTTGGCCACCTGCCGCTACACGGTGCTGCGCGCCGGGCTGGGGCTGCACCAGTCGCTGGTGGACTTCTTTTCGCGCGAAGCGCGCGAGCTGGAGAGTGGCGCCGGCGGTGCCGGGAGGGAGGGACGATGAGGCGGCTGCGTGAGACCCCTGGGCCACTCGCGCAAAGCGCGTGAGCCGGCGAGCGGCGCTGGCGCAGCCGGGAGGGGGACGATGAGGCGGCTGCGTGAGAACCCCTGGGCCACTCGCGCGAAGCGCGTGAGCTGGCAAGTGGCGCTGGCGCAGCCGGGAGGGGGACGATGAGGCGGCTGCGTGAGAACCCGTGGGCCACCGTGTTGGTGGTGTGTCTGGGCTTCTTCATGATCATGCTCGACACCACCATCGTGTACGTGGCCACGCCGGCCATGCTGTCGGGGCTGCACGCGTCGCTCGACGAGGTGCTGTGGGTCTTCAACGGCTACCTGCTCGCGTACGCCGTGCTGCTGATCACCGCCGGCCGGCTGGGTGACATCTACGGTCCGCGAAACCTCTTCGTGGCAGGTCTCGTGATCTTCACCGTGGCGTCGGCTGCGTGCGGCTTTTCGCAGGATTCGACGCAGCTGATCGCCGCTCGGGTGGTCCAGGGCATCGGCGGCGCCCTGCTGGCACCACAGTCCCTGACCATCCTGACGACGACGTTCCCGGCGGAGCGCCGGGGTGCCGCCCTCGGCGTCTGGGGGGCCGTGGTCGGCCTCTCGACAGTGGCCGGACCCACGCTCGGCGGTCTGATCGTCACCGACTGGAGCTGGCCCTGGATCTTCTTCATCAACGTGCCCGTTGGCCTCTTCACTGTGGCGGCGACGCTGCTCGTAATCCCCGACGTCCGGCCGGGCCGCCGGCATCGCTTCGACTGGGTCGGCGTCGGCTTGGCGAGTAGCTCCCTGTTCGCGATCGTCTTCGGCCTGATCGAGGGCCAGCGATATGACTGGGGCGTCATAACCGGGGTGATCAGCATCCCGGCGGTGATCGGTGCCGGCGCCCTGCTCCTGGTTGCCTTCTTCGTCTGGGAGGGGCGCCAAGCCGAGCCGCTGGTGCCGCTGAGGCTCTTCCGGAACCGCAACTACGCACTGATGAACTGGGTCGGTGCGGCAATGCAGTTTGGCATCCAGGGGATCTTCATCCCGTTCACCATCTACGTCCAGTCCGTGCTGGGCATGACGGCACTGCTGGCCGGCCTTACCGTGGCCCCGATGTCGCTCGCCTCGGGTGCGGTAGCGCCGGTTTCGGGGCGCCTCTCCGATCGGCTGGGCGGGAAGTACATCCTGATGGTCGGCCTAGTCCTCTTCGCCGGCGGGACCGGCTGGCTGCTCTGGATCGCCTCCCTGGCATCCACCTGGTCGAGCTTTCTCCTCCCCTTCATCGTCGCTGGGATCGGGCTGGGCTGCGTGTTTGCGCCCATGACTACCGTCGCCATGAGCGACATCACTCCGGCCGAAGCGGGTGCCGCCTCCGGTGTGCTCAACACGACTCGTCAGCTGGGCTCGGCCATCGGCAGCGCCGTGGTGGGCGCGGTCCTCCAGAACCGGCTGGCAGTGGCGCTTCACGAGCGAGCGACGGCGGAGTCCGCACAGCTGCCGCCGCCCTTCCGAGCACCGTTCGTGCCCGGCTTCGACGACGCGGCGCGCGCCGGGCTTCAGGTCGGCCGTGGCCAGACTGGCGGGGCCAAGCTGCCGGCGGGTCTTCCTGCTCAGGTGGCCGCCCAGCTGCAGGCACTTGGCCATGACGTATTCGTGAACGCCTTTGTTGATGCGCTGCGGCCGACGGTGCTGGTTGCCGTCGTGGTGCTGCTGCTGGCGGCTCTAAGTTGCTTTCTGGTGGTCGGCCGGCGGCGGTCGGCGAAGGCCAGACTCGTCGCCAAGGTCGCATAGCCGCCAGCGCGCAGTCCGCCCTGGATCATCCGCGGGCTGACGGGTCGGCTCGCGCGCTCTCAGAAGCCTGCAGCCCATCCCGGTCCCGCCTCCAGCGCCGACGTCGACGCACCGATCAGAGATCTTTTCAATGACAAGACGCTTCGCCTACGATGGCGGTGATGGAGCTACAGCAGAAACCAGCGCGAACCCAAAGGCCGTACCACCACGGTGACCTGCGCCGCACTCTCCTGGACGCGGCCGTGACAGTGACGTCGGAGAAGGGACCGGCCGGGCTCAGCGTGCGAGAGGTCTCTCGCCGGGTAGGTGTCTCCCACGCGGCCGGCATCCATCACTTCAGGGATAAGCGAGGCCTGCTGACGGCGGTGGCGACCGAGGGCTTCCAGCGGCTTCGGAGCCAGCTTGGCGCTGCCTGGGAAGCCTCATCCGGCAGCTTCTTGGAGGTGGGTGTCGCCTACGTTCGCTTCGCGTTCGACCAGCGACCTTACTTCGAGGTGATGTTCAGACCGGACCTGTACCGAGCGGACGACCCCGAGTTGTCACGAGCCAAGCGAGAAGCCGCCGCCCTGCTCTACGGCGGTGTCGCCTCGGTTCTGGGCGCCGGCGTCGAGATGGACAGGTTGACTTCTGGCGTGGCCGCATGGTCACTGATGCACGGCCTGGCGACGCTCTGGCTGACCGACAACCTGCCTGCCGGGTTGGGCGACGACCCGGCGGAGGTCGCGCGGAAGGTTGGGCGCCATCTCTTCTAACTCCTAGCCAAACCGGGCAGGTGCGGGGACCTAAGAGGGTTTCCTGCGCCGCGATAGCGGTCTTGCCGGTGACAAGATCGAGCGGAGCTCGGTATCGTGGCGGCATATTGACATTGACAAGATGCACCCAAGCGAGGGCTGATGAGGGACTGGCTGATCGTGGCTCGGCGTAACCGACCGCTCCAACAGCGTGCGCGCGCTCCCAGAAGCGGCTGTCTGCTGGCCCTTGCCGCGCTTGTGGTTGGGCTGGCCTACGTCGCAACTAACGTCGCCCGAACCGCTCAGCGCTCATCGAGCTATCCCGCCTACTGGCAGGCCCGCTTATCCGAACCGGCGCCGGCCAACGCCCTTCGGCTGGTGGCGTTGGGAGACTCCTCTGTTCAGGCGATCGGTGCCGACGATCCGATGGATGGCTATGTGGGGCGCATCGCCAACTACCTGAATGTCACGACCGGCCACCCGGTCCACATCGCCAACGTGAGTTCGGGTAGCGACACGGCCTCGATTGCTCGCGATCAGCTGCCCCGAGTGAACCTTGCATCAGCCGACCTCGTGATCGTCGCAGACTCGAATGACCTCGAGAGCCGGGTGCCCCTGGACCGCTATCGGGGAGACCTCAGAACTCTGATGGCGCTCCTGCCGCCGGATCGTACGATCTACTCGGACTTGCCGCTCATGCCCGGTCGGCAGCCATATCAGAGAGTGCTGGCCGAGATTGCCGACGCGCACGGCATCGCGCGGGCGGACTTCGCCGGCATCTTCAGTCGGGAAGGCCGGCGCCTCGACATCTTCTCCTGGCTACCGCCTCACCTCAACAGCCGTGGCTACGGGTACTGGTTCAAGGCGTTCCAGCCGCAGGTGGACGTTGTCCTTCGGCGAATACCACGGCAGCCCACAAGCGGGCCCACACGATGAACGTGTCGTCCGATACGAGGAGCACCGCCGGGGTCCTCCTCTTGACGATCGTCGCGATCGAGTCCGGCGGCTGGTTCCTGCTTCGTGTGGTACGAGGGAGCCAGCCGGCGACGCCATTCCAGCAGGCGTTCTACCGGGCCGGTCATGCACACGCAGGCGTCCTCGTCACACTGGCGTTGGTGGCGCAGATCCTGGCCGACGCCACCCACGTCAGCGGCGTGCAAGCTTCAGTTGCGCGGTATGGGATCCCGGCTGCCGCCATCCTGATGTCGGCCGGCTTCTTCCTCTCCGCGGCTGGAAGGGGTGTCAGTCAGCCCAACCGCTTCGTGATACTGCTCTACGCCGGAATGGTGTCGCTGGCCGCGGGTGTCGTGGCGCTCGGGCTGGGCTTGCTGACCGCTTAGTCGTGGCGTCCTACTTCGCGACGAGCTGGGTTCGCACGCTTTGCGCCGCGGAGCAGTCGCCGGGCTCATCGGTGCCCATGCTGCGAGTCAATCGCCGGCTCGCTCAAGCCCCGCTCGGAAACGTGACCTCGCCGTCGATTTCCGGGAGGACGTCTCCCGCTCCAAGCAGCGCCGGTCGGGTTTGCGGCTGAACAGCCCGGCCTCCTCACTGGCTCGGCTGTGAAACGTGGGGTCACAGCCCGCGCAAGGCCCTGTGACGCTGCGCCGCCCGCACCGAAGCCGCCTGACCCGCGGCCGGCTACGCCCCATCTGAGGCAGGGAGCAGCGCGGCGATCATGGCTGCCGCGACAAACCGCGCATAGCGGTCCAGCGACCAACTCCGGCGGAGCGCGAGCAGCTCGTACAGCTCGGGCGAGCTGTAGGTCCAGAGCACGTCCCTCGCCTGCTCCAATCCGATGCCGTGGCGCAAGTCGCCGCGCTCGTGCAGGCGGCGCGCGTTCTCCTCCATCCGGACCAGTCGAGCGCGGTCCACCTCCTCCAGGAGCGCCGCCATCTCGGCATCTGCGGCAGCCGCCGTCCGGATCAGGAGGAGCACGGGCGCCACGGCGGGAGCCACCTCGGCCGTGAACCGTCCCCAGTTGAGGATCACCTGTCGCGCGTCGGTTGCCAGCGACTGCATCTCATCGGAGCGCTCCCAGGCTGGTATCGGACCGGAGCCGGCGAGGCCCCGGGTCCAGATCGCGCGGACGAGGCCCGGCTTGCCGCCGAAGGCCTTGTAGATCGTCTCGACAGATACGTCCGCTGCCGCTGCGATCGCCGCAATGGTGGTCGGCCCGTAGCCATCGGCAAGGAATAGGCGCCCGGCCGCTTCGAGGACCGCCTCTCGACTGCGGAGCGCCTGCCGCTGCCGGCGGCTCGCGTCGTAGCGACGCCCGGTCTTGACATCCAAGCTAATTGGGTCCATAGTACTGTATCAGTTACAGATAACTGTATCAGCTCTGCCAGAAGGAGGCAACCATGAACGGCACTTCCGTCGGCCCGAGGCCCGGAACCTGGGTGGAGCGTCTCTGTCGAGCCACCAACGATCACGACGTCGAGGAGCTGACCCGCTGCTTCGCAGCCGACTACCGCAACGAGACGCCGGCCCATCCGGCGCGGGGCTTCAGCGGCCGAGCCCAAGTGCGCAAAAACTGGGAGCAGATCTTCGCTGCGGTCCCCGACTTGACTGCCCAGGTCCGCTGGGTTGAGGACGGGTCCACTGCCTGGTCCGAGTGGGAGATGGGCGGCACGCGCCGGGACGGGCTGCCCCACCTCATGCGAGGGGTGGTGATCTTCGGCGTGGAAGGTGAAGAGGCGACCTGGGCCCGCTTCTACCTGGAACCTGTCGACTCAGGTCGCGATGGGGTCCATGCGGCAGTCCGCCGGGCGGTCGGCACGGCAGGAGGTCCGGGATGATCCTGGTTGCCGGCGGTACCGGTACCCTCGGGTCGAGGCTCGTCCGCCGCCTGCTGGATCGCGGGCTCTCGGTGCGGGTCTTGACACGGGACGCGAGACGGGTGGCCGACGACCTACGCGACGGGCTCGACGTGGTTGAGGGCGACGTGCGCGACCGTGCGGCCGTGGCGCGGGCGATGCCGGGGGTGGAGACGGTGGTGTCGGCGGTGCACGGCTTGGTCGGCACAGGTGGCGCCTCGCCGGCCTCCGTGGACCGGGACGGCAACGTGAACCTGATCGACGCGGCTGCCGCCGGCGGTGCGGCGGTTGTCCTGGTGTCGGTTATGGGCGCCTCGCCGGACAGCCCGCTGGAGCTGTCGCGAATGAAGTACGCGGCGGAGGAACACCTGCGCGGCAGCGGGACGCCCTGGACCATCGTCCGGGCGCCCGCGTATCTCGAGACCTACATCCGCCTGTTCGAGCAGACAGCAGCCCGCTCCGGCCGGCCACTGGTGTTCGGACGCGGCGACAACCCAATCAACTTCGTCTCCGCGGACGACGTCGCCGCGCTGGTCGAGCACACTGTAAGCGACCGCTGGGGCCGAGGCAGCGTGCGCGAAATTAGAGGGCCGGAATGCCTGACCCTGAATCAGCTGGCAGAAGCCTTGCAGAAGGCGGCCGGCCGGGCCGGGCGGCCACGGCACGTGCCGCGGCCAATGCTTCGGGTGATGGCGATCGGGATGAAGTCTTTCCGGCCGGAGATGGCCCGGCTCGCCCAGATGGCGCTCATGATGGACACTGCCGACATGACAGTGGCCGCCGGCCCCATCCAGGCGACCGACATTCAGCCTCCGGCGCGAAGCCTCGCCGAGCTGCTAGCGAGCCACGTCACAATACTCTCCGGGGAGAGTCGGCTCAAGCCCACCCGATAGATGCAGGACCGTGGCCGAGGTGTTCGACCTTGCCCCAGCCGGCCGCCCGGGGCGGCTTCAAGGTGTCCTGCTGGACCGAGTCGGCCACCCGCGACCGACTACTTTCGGCGGCACTGACGCGCTGGTGTGCGCGGGCACCCCGCGAGTCGTACGCACCGTTCAGTGAACGCCCGGGGAGCGAGTCCCCGAATTTGTCCCGCCCGAACCGCATCACCGCCGAAGCGACCGACGATCGCGCGCTCCTCGGCGGAGTCAGGCTTCGGCTGGAAAGTTGGCTCACTGCCTGGTCCTGGCGAGAAGCAGCCGCACCCACGCGTCGGCCAGCCAGCGCTCGAAACGGTCGCCACTCCAGCGGCGCTCGTGTACCAGCAGGAGGAAGAACTCTGGCGAGTTCATCGCCCACACCACGTCCGCGGCCTCCCTCGTCGACACTCCATCCCGGAGACCGCCCGAGTCATCCAAATCTTCGGCGAATGCGAGCATGTTCCGGGCCCGTCGCTCGGCGATGTCCACCCAGAGCGCCTGCAGCTCCATGTCGGTTGCTGCCGCGTCCCGGAGCACGCGGTATACGGGAGCCAGGCGCTCCATGATCCTGCGGATGGCTCCGGCGTAGATCTCGACCTTCCGCTGAGGGTCGGGCTCGCCCTTGAGCGCAACCACATAGCTGCGCATGTCGGCCGGAACGGCCTCGTCAGTCCCGGAGATCGCGGACTCCACCAGCTGCCGGAAAAGAACTGGCTTGGCGCCCACCGCGGCGTAGACGGTGTCCAGTGCCACATCAGCCTCGGCGGCGATGGCTGCCATAGTCGTCGCGACGTAGCCCCGCTCCAGGAAGAGGCGGCGGGCGGCGGCCAGGATCGCCGTCCGGGTCTCGCTAGCCGCTGCTGTCCGGCGGCTGCTGTAGTACCGGCGCCGTCCCTCCGGCTTGACTTCTTGACTCATTGCGCTTAGTCTATGAATATCAAACCGAAGTGATATCGGACGATCCGAGATACACTACGGCGAACCCGCAAGTAAAGGAGCAGCAAGATGCCAGTGGAGCAGAACAAGGCGAGCGTGCGGCGCGTTTTCGAGGAGGCCTTCGTGCGTGGCAACCTGGCCGTTCTCGATGAGACGGTGTCCGACGAAGTCAAGGACCGGCAGCATCCCGACGAGCCGAGCTTTCGAGCCCACTTAAAGGCGGTTATCACGGCCACGAGAGAGGCGTTCCCCGACCTGCGATGGGAGATCAACCAACTGATCGGGGAGGGAGAGTGGGTGGCGCTCCATTCGTTCATGATCGGCACCCACAACGGCAACCTGGGGCCACCGCTCAGCCCTCGGACCATCCCGCCCACTGGGCGGTCGGTCCGCGTAGCGCACATGCACATGATCCGATCCCCCGAGGGCCAGAATGGCGATCTATGGCACATCATGGACGCGCTTGGCATGCTCTCGCAGTTGGGGATACTCCCTGGGGCGCTGGGCCGGCCGGGTCTTCCCCAGTAACGGGCCTACGGTACGGGGTACGCTGACCTGATTGGAGATCGACGGCCTCGACCACGTGGCGCTCACGGTGGCGGACGTGGAAGCGACCTGCGCCTTCTACGAGCGGGTGCTGGGCATGCGCGTGGTTCGGGCCGCGGGTGGCCGCACGGCGCTCCACTTCGGCGCTCAGAAGATCAATCTTCATCAGGCGGGGCGCGAGTTCGAGCCCAAGGCCCGGCAGCCCGTGCCGGGTGCCGGCGACCTCTGCTTTCTGACCGCTACGCCGATCGCCGCGGTCCTCGCCCACCTGCGCGATCAGACCGTCGAGGTTGAGTTAGGGCCGGTGCAGCGCGACGGAGCGACTGGGCAACTCACATCGGTGTACTTCAGGGACCCAGACGGCAACCTGCTCGAGGTCGCCAACTCTGCTGCATAAGAAGGAAGAGTCGTGGGTAGGCGGTGCCAGGCAGGTGGTGAGCCGTCGCGACGTTGCGGTTGAAGTCGGCGGCCCTGGCTCTGGCGCTTGTTTGCCGAAAGGTTGGCCTGCCTCTAATGTGGGTCGACCTACGGCGGCGTAGGTATGGAGCGGCCCGGTGTCTTCACCACCAGGCAGGTAGTCGTGCCGTGGGCCAGCAGCTTGCCGCTCCGCTCGGCGATCAGGCGGCCCTCGGCCGTGACGATCTTGCCGCCGCGATGCACCACGATTCCTTCGCAGCGCACGGGCCCGGTGTTGAGTGTGATCGGCCGAACGAAGTTGACCTTCACCTCGAGCGTGGTGTACAGCTCGCCGGCGGCCAGGGTCGTGTGCACCGCGCAGCCCATGGCGGAATCGAGGATGGTCATGGCGAAGCCGCCATGAACGGAGCCGATCGGGTTGTAGAGGTGCTCGCCGGGCTCGCCGACAAAGGTCACCTTCCCCTTCTCGGCCGTCCCGCCGCCTTGGAATCCCATCGTCTCGGTGATCGGCGGGCTGGGCAGCCGGCCGTCGACCATTGCCTGCATGAACTCGAGGTATTTGAGTCACTCGAACGGCTCAGAGAAAACGTCCCGGACGACCTATACCGGCTGGTGCTCGAAGCTTCCGCCGCATCACCACTTGAAGACCTCGACATCTGACATGCGCGCTCTGAACGACGCCCCGGCCGACGCTGCTCTGGAGGCGGCCGGGCTGGTCAAGAGGTATCCCAAGTCCTCAGTCAACGCGGTCGACGATGTCTCGTTCGCAGTAGCCTCCGGAGAGATCTTCGGCCTACTCGGCCCCAACGGCGCCGGCAAGACAACCACTATCGGCATCCTCACCACCCGAGTGCGTCCAACCGCTGGCAGCGCCCGCGTGGGGGGTGTGGACGTGGTCCGCGATCCCGTCGGCGCCCGTAGCCGGTTCGCCGTCATCCCGCAGCGGAACAACCTCGACCGATCGCTTTCGATCCGCAACAACCTACTGTTCCACGCGGCATACCACGGGGTCCCCGGGCGTGAACGAGACGCCCGCGCCGATGAACTACTGCGGCAGTTCGGACTGTTTGAACGAGCCCGGTCCAAGCCGGACTTCTTCTCTGGCGGCCAGGCGCAGCGGGTCATGATTGCCCGCGCCCTCATGCACTCGCCGCAGGTGTTGTTCCTCGACGAGCCGACCACAGGTCTTGATCCGGCTGCGCGCCTGTTCGTGTGGGACAGACTGCGCGACCTTCGCGACAAGGGAGTGACGCTGCTGCTCACCACCCACGACATGGAGGAGGCGGCAGCGCTCGCTGATCGGGTGGGCATCATGGACAAGGGCAGGTTGCTCGCGCTGGACACGCCGACCGCGCTCACCCGCTCACTCCCGGGCCGGTCGACCCTGGAGCTGACGAGTGCGGACGCAGCCCGCGGCGGGCGGGAGGCGGTGCTGGCGGAGCTGGCCGGACTACCGGGTGTGGAGAAGGTCGATGAACTGTCAGCAGGGCCGCCGGCTGGGCGTCCGGCCGGGCAGCCTTCCGCCGGCGGCGGAGGGCAGCTGCGGGTCCGGCTCTATCTAATGGTCGATGCGCCGAGCCTGGTCGCTCCCGCGGCAGCGGCTCTCGCTCAGCATCAGCTCACTCTGGCCGATGTCAAACTTGGCGCGCCGTCTCTGGAGGATGTCTTCATCCACCTGACTGGGAGGACACTGCGATGACCGTTGAGGCCGTGACCACGCTACGCCCCGTCCCGCGGCGCTCGTCCAGCGGCCGGGCCTTCCTGGCTGTGCTGAAGCGCGACCTGTTCGTGACGGGCAACGAACTGCCCGCCTTCCTGGCCCAGGTGATCCTGCAGCCGCTGTTCCTGCTGCTTGTCTTCGGCAAGATCCTCGGCAGCCTGGGCTATACGCGCCCGGGCTACGCGAACCTGCTCTTTCCCGGACTCCTGGCCATGACAGCGGTGATCACCGGGATGCAGACGCTTGCATTTCCCTTGGTCGCCGAATTCGGCTGGACCAAGGAGATCGAGGATCGGCTCCTCGCGCCCATGCCGACTGCGCTGGTGGCGGTCGAAAAGGTGGTCTTCGCCGCTCTGCGAGCCCTCCTGGCAACCGCGCTCATGATCCCCATCGGGATGGTGGTGCTGGGCTCGATCCCATGGCGCTGGGACGCATTGGGACTCTTCATCGCGGTTGCCATCCTGGGCTCGCTGGTCGGAGCCGCGATGGGATTGGTCCTGGGCACGTTGGTCCCGGTCAACCGCATCACCGTTCTCTTCTCTGTCGTCTTCACTCCCCTGCTGTTCACGGGCTCCAGCCAGTACCCGTGGCCATCCTTGCAGGCGGTGCGCTGGTTTCAGGTGATCTCGGCTGCCAATCCCCTGACCTATGTCAGCGAGGGGCTGCGAGGCGCGATGATCCCGGCGGTCCCGCACATCGCGCCCTGGGTCTGCATTGCCGTGCTCCTCGGTTCTTTTGCCGTGCTCATGGCGATCGGAGTCCGCGCCTTCGACCGTCGCGCCGTGGACTGATTCCGGGTTGGGTCGCGCAGGCGCGGCGCTCGAATGGGAGAGTGAAAGTGGGTGACCGGCCGAGCCGGTCAGCCACGAGTTGCGCAGTCGCTGTTGAGCCCCGGGCACCGGCGGGTGTCGAACCCGCCTGGGCTGGGCACTAACATCCGGATCATGGCGAGCGCGCAGACCGGCCCGGCGATGGGGGCTGGGCAGGGCGACCTGATCAGCGTCCGCGGCTTGAGTCACGCCTATGCCAGCTCGGGGGGCAGTCTCTCCGTGCTGAGAGAGCTCCGGCTCCAGGTCAAGGCGGGAATGTACATCGCACTCACCGGCGAGTCCGGACAAGGCAAGAGCACTCTGTTGGCATTGCTCGGTGGCCTGCAGCCCGCGCAGTGCGGCGAACTGGTGGTTGCCGGGCACGATCTGCGGCGCCTTTCTTCCGGCGGAATGGCGCGCTTCCGCAGCCGCACGATCGGCTTCGTCTTCCAGCATCACGGTCTGGTCGAGAGCCTGACGGCGGTGGAGAACGTTGCCCTGGCCGCCCAGTTGAACGGACTCCCGCGGCGCGACGCTGTTGCCCGTGCACGAGATCTGCTGGGGGCGATCGGTTTGCTGGACAGGGAAGGCCATCTACCCGGCCGGCTGAGCGGGGGAGAGCGTCAACGGGTGGCTGTGGCCCGGGCGATGGTGAACCGCCCGGCGCTCATACTTGCCGATGAGCCGACCGGCAACCTGGACGAGCGAAACGCTCAGCGCGTGATGGAGCTGATCGAGATGCTCCGCCAGCAGTACGGCGCCACGCTCTTGGCGGTGACGCACGACAGCTCGCTGGCCTCTCGGGCGGACACGATGCTGCGCCTGCGAGAGGGAGGGCTCGAGGCGGCATGAGCTGGCCGGCGGCACTGAGGCTGGCCGCAAGCAGCCTGCTCAGGCGTCCCGCCCGAAGTGGCTTGACAGTTCTGGGCGTGGTGGTGGGCAGCGCTCTGCTGGTTGCCCTCGGCAGTATCGCTTCGGTGGCGGAGAGCCGCGCCGTCGAGCACTTTGGGAAAGGCTTGCCGGTCGGCGCCATCAAGGTCGCGCC
>JAABUX010006576.1_pt1 | contig 13838 bp, 10 predicted proteins | sample 5561851 | NCBI WGS metagenome assembly JAABUX01 (sample SAMN10711883, study PRJNA513361) | rock metagenome | isolation source: Antarctica rocks | place: Antarctica: Victoria Land, Richard Nunatak red sandstone | collected 2016-01-03 | reverse complement strand
TCTATCAGTTCTTCCCCAACAAAGAGTCGATCCTGCGGGCGCTAGCCGACCGCTACGCGGCGCAGGTGCGGGCCCTGTACGATCGCGTGCTCGTGCCCGAGGCGGCCTCCCTCCCGTTGCCGGCCCTGCTCGACAGCCTGATCGACCCACTGGTCGAGTTCTGCGCCACCACGGCGGGCTTCGCGGCGCTCGTGGTCGGGGGCGCGCAAGACGGCGCCGGCGACGACATCGACCAGGAGGTGTTCGGGCGTGTCGAGGCGATCTACGCCGCGCGGGCCCCCGGCGTCGACCCCTCCCAGATCAGGCTCTCCGCGCTGGTCAGTGTGCAGGTCGTCAAGACCCTGCTCTCCCTGATCAAGGGTGGCGCGTCCGAGCACGCCCGGCTCGTCGCCGAGTTCAAGCATCTGCTGCGAGCGTACCTGGCGCACGTGATTGGTGATTAGCGACGAGGCCGGAGCAAGAGAGAAAACACTAGGTCGTCGCCCGCACGGTCTCCAGGATGGCGTCGGTGCCCTTGGCCAGCAGGCGCGCGGCCAGCCGATCGCCGAGGGCCAGGGGTGACCCAAGGGGGCCGTCGAGGGTGTCGCGGACGAGCCGTCCTCCGTCCTCCGAGGCGACGACGGCCTCCATCACCAGCGTCGCGCCCTCCACGCGGGCCAGGGCGCCGATGGGCACGCGGCAGCCGCCCTCCATGACCTCTTGCAGGCGCCGCTCTGCCTGGCAGCAGACGGCGGTAGCGGGGTCGGAGAGCGGAGCGGCCAACGTCCGCGTCGCCTCGTCGTCCGCGCGCGTCTCGATGCCCAGCGCGCCCTGCCCTCCTGCTGGCAGGATGACCGCCGGGTCGATATAGGCGGTGATGGCGTCACCCAGACCCAGGCGGTGCAGCCCGGCCGCGGCCAGCACCAGCGCGTCATAGTCGCCGTTCCCGAGCTTGCGCAGCCGCGTATCCACGTTGCCGCGGATCTCTTCCAGCCGCAGGTAGCGCAGTTGCGCGCGGCGGCGCGGCGCGGCGCGCTGGCGCCGACGCGCGCGCCGCGCGGCAGGTCGTCCAGAGGGCGTCGATACGCAGCCCTTCGAGGCGGCCGGGCGGGAGCGCGTGAAGGTACGCGACGGCGTCCGCGGGCGCCGCGGCCAGGTCTATGTCCGTCTTCAGACCATCTTTTGACATAACCGAGAAGAGCAGTACCCTTTCAACATCGTGGTTCTATGGTCGAGCGTCGCGCGCGGCGGCGACATGCTCCGTCGTGATCGCGTCGTGCGACGCCGACCAGACGGCCCGGCCGCGCCGCAGCACGATGACCTGCGGCGACTCGTGCCGCACGCCGGTGCGCTGCTCGATGGCGCGCGAGATGTCCTTGCCGCGGCGCACGTCGACCAGCCCCAACTCGCATCCCAGCCGCGTCATCTGGCGGTAGGCCGCCGCGCTGATGGGACAGCCCCCGTCGTGGAGGAACAGCACCACCGGGCCGTCCCCGGAGCGCGCGAACAGCGGGTCCAGCGCCGCCACGTCGGGCACGGGAACGAAGCGCGTCGCCCCGTCCCCGTCCTCGGCCTCGTCGCCGTCATTCGCCGCGCGGTCGAAGGGCTGGGGCAGCCGCGGGCCCACACGCGCGATCACCGCGTAGCCGAGTGCGGCCAATGCAACGGCGGTGAGTCCTGTCGAAACGTCCATCATGGGTCTCCTTCCTTGCGAGCGATAGCGACGCGGCGCCGGTCGTGTCCATCGCCGCCAACGGTCGTGTCCATCGCCGCCAACGGTCGTGTCCATGCCCGGCGCGAGCGGTCAACGCGCACACGCCTGCGTTGGCGGTACATCTACGTAGGTGTACCGCCAACGTAGGTGTACCAGTGTCTCGACGTCGACGGGCCAACAGAGACGCGCCGATGGCGAATGTGCGCTGCGCGTGGCGGTGGTATAACGTGGGTGGGAGGGGTAGAGACATGGATATGCGGGCAGATGCGGTCGAGCCGCCCCTCTTTGCGCTCCGCGGTCCCGTCCCCGAGTACGTCCTGGACGAGGAGATGATGGCCATCGAGCGGGGCGCGTATCCCTCGTGGCGGGTCGTGCGCGAGGAGCGCAGGGATCGTTCATGGAGCCTGTGGCAAGCGATCGGCAGCGTGCTGTCGTCGGGGTCGCGCATGTTCGCGAACCCGCTTGTGGCGCCGGTGCGGACGGTTGTCGTGGAGCACGCGGGGTATCGCCGCCGGCGGACGTTGGTGTTCGAGTATCTCGGCTGCCGCCATGACGAGCGCATGTGGCGCCGCGCCGAGGATCCGGCGCGGGAGCGTAGCGCCGACGGATTCGATCCTGCCCTGTGAGCCATGCGCAAAGGCGAACCGATGATGATCCGGTAGCTGCTGCTGTGCGACAGTGGTGTCATTGGCAACTGGGACGACGCGTTGGCGTCCTATCGGCAGAGCGGATGCGCGAGGTTGACCGTTCCATTCGCCTCAGTTTGGCTGAGTGAACAATGGCTTGCCGAGGTATCACAAAGCATAGACACCGGAGCTAGCTACCAACTAACGTTTGCTCATGGCAGTTGTTGCCCGTGTCTTAGATTGAACTGACGCGCTGGCTTACCTGCGCTGTGCCGGGGCGAGGTCGCCGTCGCGGAGCCCCAACCGGTGACCCTGGAAGCGGAACAGGTTCCTCCTTCGTTCCATGCGACAATCTCATGGTACAGGGTGCGCCGCACCAAAGCTCCCTTATGCGGTGCGGCAGCAAATTGGTATGACCGCTGTGCGCGTGCTTAGGAACTTTCTTGTGGCCCACCCCACAATGGAATGGTACACAGGGTCTGTGAAAAGTCGGCCTGGGAGCGCGGGCGTCTCGCCCGTCCCCGCGTTGGACCCGGGACGGGCGAGACGCCCGCGCTCCCAGAGACACCCCTCCCATCACCGCGGCGGCGACTTTTCACAGGCCCTGGGAATGGTACACCGGACGCTTGTCAAAGACGCCGATCCGTGTTACAGTACTACTGTACACTTCCCCGGTGATACAGACACGGATATCGTTATGTGTCGCGTGTCACAGAAGGCAGCCTCGGCAAGGAGGTGATACTCCAGGAATCAACCGGATAGCAGTGAGCACCATCCCAATAGGGAGAACGGTAACAGCCCAAGATGTTACCACGGTCCCTCGGACCAGGATTGCAGGTCAGCCACCTCTGACCCTGGCAGCCGGCACGACGGGCGATCCCGATAGCATGGTAAGATATGTCCTGCCAAGACACGGCTCATGTCTTTTTCATGATGAGCGCTGCCCAGTAGCTCAGAACCATGCGGCCCACAACGACGCAGCCCACAACGACGCGTAGTTCGCGTGCAGCCTATAAGCATAGATGAGGCGTCCCCTGATCTAGGAATAGGAAGGGCCTACAGCCATGTTTAGGAATGCGACTATACGGTGGGCTTCGGTGCTGTCGGTGCTAGGTTTCCTGGCCTTGGCGCAACTCGCGCCTGCCACGGCATCGATGGGATCCGTCCACGCCGCGAGCAAGCCCCCGAAGTACACGATGTCGTCCCACGGGGCCAAGCCATCCACCGGGCACAAGCCGAACAACGGACACCATGCTAAAAACGGCAACCCCGGCAGCATCGAGACGACCTACAGGCGCTCGTACACGGCGCGCAACTATTCCCAGTTGTCGTGCAACACCGACTTCTTCGTGGTCGGCGCGAACTTCGCCACGAAGAAGGGCTTCGTCTACATCCTTGCCAAGGGCGCTCACGGAGGGTTCGTGGTCGTCGCGGCCTACGGAACGTACAAGGGAGGCTCCGACCCCAAGCATGATGACCGTTACCGGTTCATCAGCGGCCGGTACAAGCTGCATCACAACGGCGAGTACAAGGTGCTCGTGTCGAGCGGCAAGGGACACTTCAAGATCAAGATCATCTACGTGCTCAATTGCCCGTCGACGCATCCGATGTCTACTCCCACGCAGACGCCCAAGGCCACGATGACGCCCAAGGCCACGATGACGGGCATGGCGAATGCGACGGGCACGGCCACGAAGACGGCCATGACGACCGGTACTGCGACGGCCATGATGACGGCCATGCCGACCGGCACCGCCACGGCGATGAGCACGGCCATTCCTACACAGGCAGGGACGGGCACGGCCACAACCATGGGTTACCTCAAGATTTGCAAGGCCGGCAGCGGGGCGCTGCCCGACCCTGGAACGCGCCAGTACACGTTCACCATCACCGATCAGGGCGGGAACAGCGTCACGCGGAGTACCTCCCTCGGCCAATGCACGTTGCCGTTCACGTTGCCGGCCGGGACCGCCACTATCGTGGAGCAGGCCTCGAGCGACACCACGCTCGTCGGCGTGAGCGCCGAGCGCAATGGCCAATCGATCCCGGTCATCTCCGACCTCGGCGCCCGCAAGGCGGTCGTCACGATCGTGGCTGGGGATAGCTCGACGGAGCTCCGCGTCACGTTCACCAACGCCACGAGCCCCACGCCGACGGGCACGTCGACGGCGACGAGCACCAACACGGCGGCCAATACGGCCACGCAGACGAGTACGAGCACGGCCACCGCCACGCAGACGGGGACCGCGACGCAGACGGGGACCGCCACCGGAACGGCGACCGCCAGCGCGACGCAGACGGGCACAAGCACGGCTACCCCTACCCAGACGAGCACCGCCACCGGGACTGCCACGCAGACCGGTACCGCGACAGAGACGAAGACGGCTGTTGCTACCAAGACGGGAACGGCGGCCGCCACGGAGACGGAGGAGACCGGGACCGCTGTCGCCACGCGAACAGGGACCGCTGTCGCCACTCAAACGGAGCAGACGGGGACCGCTGTCGCCACTCAGACGCAGCAGACGGGGACCGCTGTTGCGACGGAGACGGGAACGATAATAGCTGGTGCCACGCGGACGAGGACGGTCGTGGCTACCCAGACCGAAACGACGGTCACCACCCCCACCCAGACTGAGACGGGAACCGCTGTTGCGACGCGAACGGGAACGGCTGTGACTACCCAGACGGGAACGGCTGTGACTACCCAGACGGGGACGGCTACCACCACGGCGACGCGGACAGGAACGGCGGTCGCGACGGGAACGGGGACTGCTGTTGCGACGGGGACCAGCACGGCGACAACGCAGCTCGAGATTTGCAAGCTCGTGACCACGGGGTCCGGCGCGCCAACCCCTACCGCCGGGAAGGAGTTCACGTTTGACGTGAGCATCAACGACGGCCAGGGCACGACCTCCAGCTTCGTGACGACAGCGGGTCGCTGTGCGCAAGTCACCGGGAACTATACGACTGGCACACAGGTGACCATCCAGGAGGAGCCCCAGTCCGGCTACCGGGTGAGCAGCATCACCGATTCGAACGCGAATGATACGGGAGTCAGCACGAATACGCAGAGTGGGACAATCGTCCTCACGCTGGGTGGCGGAGCGTCGACTGTGACGTACACCAACCAGACGATGGCGACGACCACGACCACGACCACCACGGCAACGGCTGGAACGGCGACGACCACGGCTACGGCCAAGACCACCACGGCCACGACGACCGCTTGCAGCGGCGAGGACAACGAGTGCGACGGCCACACAAACGCTCATAAGCGTTAGAAGCGACCGCGGCGTCTAAGCGGGACTCCGCAGTTACTACTGTCCCCATTCAGGCCCCGGCCTGGATGGGGACAGTGTTTTTTCCTCTCTCCACGCTGGTCGAGCATGGTGGATTCCCGTCGCAGAGGGCGGTTCTCCTCCGCAACAGCGCCTACGTCCCCGACCGCACGGCCTCCAGGATGGCGGCGGCGCCGTTGGCCAGCAGCCGCGCGGCCAGGCGCTCGCCGAGGGCCAGGGGCGACCCAAGGGGGCCATCGAGGGTGTCGCGGACGAGCCGTCCTCCGTCCTCCGAGGCCACGACGGCCTCCATCACCAGCGTCGCGCCCTCCACGCGGGCCAGGGCGCCGATGGGCACGCGGCAGCCGCCCTCCATGACCTCTTGCAGGCGCCGCTCTGCTTGGCAGCAGACGGCGGTAGTGGGGTCGGAGAGCGGAGCGGCCAACGTCCGCGTCGCCTCGTCGTCCGCGCGCGTCTCGATGCCCAGCGCGCCCTGCCCTCCCGCTGGCAGGATGACCGCCGGGTCGATATAGGCGGTGATGGCGTCACCCAGACCCAGGCGGTGCAGCCCGGCCGCGGCCAGCACCAGCGCGTCATAGTCGCCGTTCCCGAGCTTGCGCAGCCGCGTATCCACGTTGCCGCGGATCTCTTCCAGCCGCAGGTCGGGCCGCAGGTAGCGCAGTTGCGCGCGGCGGCGCGGCGCGCTGGTGCCCACGCGCGCGCCGCGCGGCAGGTTGTCCAGGTCGGTCGCCCCCCCTGGTCTGACCACCAACGCCTCGCGCGGATCTTCGCGCGGCGGGACGGCGGCCAGGGTGAGGCCGGGCGGCAGCACGCTGGCCAGGTCTTTGAGCGAGTGGACGGCGAGATCGATACGGCCGTTCAGCAGGGCGTCCTCGAGCGTCTTTGTGAACAGGCCCTTGGCGCCCAGCGCAGCGAGCGGCACGTCGGGCGCGGCGTCGGCTGGCGCCACGATACGCTCGACGTCGACCGTGAGGTCGGGGTGATGGCGTCGCAACTCCGCCGCGACCCAGTTGGCCTGCCACAGCGCCAGCGCGCTGCCGCGCGTGCCAATGACCACCCTCTGCCGTGTGTCCACCTGTGCGTCTACTCCTGTTATTTGTCGTGTGGCGCTCCGACGTGAGCGTAGAATCCGCTTGCGGACAGGGCGTGTGAACTCTCGGCCTGGGGGCGCGGGACGCGGCCCCAGAGACGCCTCCACGACGGCCACACAGGTGAGAATCCGTGGGCCGTGCGATGTCCGATGACGAACCCGAAGCCTGGGCGCTCTACACGGTATAATACGCGGGAGGGCCGTGGCGCGGCTTGCGTCCGGCTGAGTATGCGCATCTTGGCCATCTACTCTCTACTAGGAGGATAGCAGTGCTGCGGTTCCTTTTCCGGGTCATCCTGTTCGGCGTGGGTATTGCCCTCGCCTACCAGCTCGTCGGCCGCGCCTCGGGCGCCTATGCTCGCACCACCTGCCCCCACTGCGGCAGCCCCGTCGGCGTCTTCTTCCCGCTCGAAGGCATGGAAGTCTACTGCGATTCATGCAACCAGCCCATGGTCATCAACAAGCAGGGCAACCGCTGGACAACCGAAGCCGTCTCATAGCAACGAGTGGCTCGTACAGCGTGGCGCAATTAACCCGCCGATTGGTACCGGCCCGCGACCGATGTCGCATGGCAAACCACGGACCCTGACGTGTCTCACCCGATCACCGAGCGACGTGAGCTACGTTGCACAAGCAGTTGCATGGGTTCAACGTATGTGGAGAAAGGGGTGGGGCCGCATTCGAGTGTATGCGGCCCCACCCTTTCTTTATCTGTGTAGGCTTGTCGTGAGCAGAGTATAGCAGACGAAAGGAGGGGCGCGGGGACCGTTGCCTTCGGGCGATGGAGGACGCGCGCAACAGTTTATGGACTTCGCGCTGACACCGGAGCAACGGATGATCGTCGATACGACGCGGGAGTTTGTGCGGCGTGAGCTACTCCCGCTGGAAGCGGCGGTGCAGCAAGCCGAACGCACGGGCGCCTATTTCCCGGGTCCAGACGACCTGCGACAACTCCGCCTCAAGGCCAGGGAGGCCGGCCTGTGGGGGTTGCTGACGCCCGAGGAGTATGGCGGCGCGGCGGTGGGCGTGCTGACAAGCTGCCTTATCCTCATGGAGACTGCCCGCGCGCTGGTCCCTTTCACCTATGGCGGAGATGCCGACAATATCTTGTACGCGGGAAACGAGGACCAGCGCCTGCGCTACCTCATCCCAACCATCGAGGGTAAGCGCCAGAGCTGTTTTGCCCTCTCGGAGCCCAACACGGGCTCCGACGCCGCCAACATCCGCCTGGCGGCCACAAAACAGGGCGACAACTGGGTCCTGAATGGGACCAAGACGTGGATTTCGCACGGCAACGAGGCCGATTTCGCCATCGTGTTCGCGCTGACGGATAAGGAGAAAGGCCATCGAGGCGGCATCACCGCGTTGCTGGTCGATCGCGCCATGGGCTGGACGAGCCGGCCCATCGAGACAATGGGCGCGTGGCGTCCGGCCGAACTCTTCTTCGAGGACGTCCGCGTGCCGCGCGACAACGTGCTCGGCGAGGTGGGCGGGGGTTTCAACCTGGCCATGCAGTGGATCGGACAGGGACGCGTGCTCATCCCGGCCGTGGCCGTGGGCCAGGCGCAGCGGCTGCTCGAGATGGCTATCGACTATGCCAAGCAGCGCGTGGCGTTCGGCCAGCCCATCGCCGAGTACCAGGCCATCCAATGGATGCTGGCCGACAGCGCAGTGGAGATCGAAGAGGCCAAATGGCTGGTGCTGCACGCGGCCTGGAAAGCCGACCAGGGACGGGACGTCCGCCACGAGTCCTCAATGGCCAAGCTGGTCGGCGCCACGATGGCCTGGCGCGTCGTCGACCGCGTGATGCAGGTCTTCGGCGGCATGGGCTACACCAAGGAGATGCCCATCGAGCGCCTGATGCGCGACATGCGGGTCTACCGCATCTACGAAGGCACCGACGAGATACAGAAGCGGACCATCGCCCGAAACCTGCTCAAGGGGCATGCCCCGGTCGTCTCCTGGGACCGCTAACTGGCATGAGTCACGAGCACACGGCAGCGCGGACGGGGTGAGGACCAGGCAGCCTGAACGCATTGCTCACGATGGACCCCGTGTCAGGACATCCTGGTCCCATCGGGATAGGGATGGCCGAGGGCCGCGAGCCGCGCGGGCAGGCCCATGACGGCCAGCACGTCACCCTCCGCCAACCGGATATCGGGCGAGGGATTGAGCGTCAGCCGTCCGTCCGTGTGCAGCGCCAGCACTCCTACCCCGCGCAGGTGGTCGCGCTGGGCCTCGCCCACGCTCAGGCCACGGAGGGGCGAGCCGGGGCCAATGCGGAGGTCCGTGAGCGTCACCTGATCGTCGCGGTTGTGCAGCACGGCGTCCACCACCTCGACCGACAACGGGCGCAGGGCCATCGCCGCCATCAGACGGCCGCCGACAGAGTAGGGCGAGAGCACGCGGTTGGCGCCCGCCCGCTCCAGTTTTAGTTCCGTGTCCGGGTGATTGGCCCGCGCCACGATGAACAGGTCGGGCCGCAGCACGCGCGCCGAGAGCGTCACGTAGATGTTCTCGGCGTCGTCGTCTAGCGCCGCGATGAGGCCGCGCGCCGTGTCCAGGTGAGCGTGGCGCAGCACGTCGTCGCCGGCCGGATTGCCCGAGATGACCAATTGGCCCTGCCGCGCGGCCGTTTCAAGCCGCTCCTGGTCGATGTCGATCAGCACAAACGGCGTGGCCTCGCGCGCAAACTCGTTGCCGATCTCACGCCCGACCCGGCCATAGCCACAGATGATGTAGTGGCCCCGTAACCCCTCGATGGCCCGTTCCATGCGCCTCCTCCGCAGGCTTTGCGTCAGCCGGCCCTCGACCACGAACACGGCCAGGGTGCTGAGGATATAGAAGCTGGTCGCCACGCCGACCAACACGTAACCGACGGTGAAGGCCCGGCCAGCCGCCGAGGACGGGCCGATCGTCCCCAGCGTGGTCAGCGTGGTGACCGCCGCGTAGAGCGCCAGGCCGGGCGACCAGCCTTCCGTGACCACGTAGCCGACCGTGCCCACCAGGATCAGCACGACCACCAGCAGCAGCGCCGCCCGCAGGCTCAGGCGTTCGGACACGGCGACCTCCGGTCGAGTAGGCAGTAGGCAGTGGGCAGTTCACAGAAGGACGAGTCGCGCATTGGCAATTGTACTCGCACCGGGAAGGCTCCTCTACAACGCTTTCTACTGCCCACTGCCCACTGCCCACTGCCCACTGCCCACTGCCTACTGCCTACTGCCTACTCCCGATTGTCGATCTGCGCCCGCTGCAGGACGCCGCTGTAGTCGACATAGACGCTCTTGATCTCGCTGAACCCGTCTATCGCGCTGGTCCCGGCCTCGCGGTGGCCGTTGCCCGTGCCCTTGATACCGCCGAAGGGCAACTGGATCTCGGCGCCGATGGTGGGCGCGTTGACGTAGACGATGCCCGCCTCCAGCTCGTCGATGGCGCGGAAGGCCTTGTTGACGTCGCGCGTGTAGATGGCCAGCGACAGTCCGTAGGCGGTGCCATTGGCTACCTGGATGGCTTGCTCGAACCCGTCCACCGGGATAACCGAGACGCTGGGGCCAAAGATCTCCTCTTGCGCGATGCGCATGCCAGGATCGACGTCGCCGAAGACCGTCGGGGCATAGAAGTAGCCGTCGCTCAGCGCGCCATCGGCCAGGATGCGGCCGCCCGTCAGCAGCCGCGCACCCTCGCGCTGCCCGATCCCGCTGTAGCTGTGCACGCGCTCCAGCTGCGGCGCGTTGACCACCGGGCCAACCTCGACCTCGGGCCGCAGCCCGTCTCCCACCGTCAGGGCCTCGGCGCGCGCCACCAGGCGATCCTGCACCTGCGCCACCACGCCGCGCTGCACGATCAGGCGCGACGACGCGGTGCAGCGCTGGCCGGCCGTCCCGAAGCCGCCCCACACTGCGCCGTCGATCACCAGGTCGAGGTCGGCGTCGTCCATCACCACGATGGCGTTCTTGCCGCCCAGTTCCAGTGAGACGCGCTTGAGGTTGCGCCCACAGGTCGCGGCGATCAGGCGGCCCACCTCGGTTGAGCCGGTGAAGGAGATGGCGGCCACGCGGGGGTGCTCCAGTAGCGGCTGCCCGGCCTCCTCGCCGTAGCCAGTGACCAGGTTGAGCACGCCCGCCGGGACACCCGCCTCGACGAAGATCTCCACCAGGCGCGTGGCGCAGGCCGGGGTGTCTTCGGCCGGCTTGAGCACCACCGTGTTGCCGCACAACAGCGCCGGCAAGAGCTTCCAGCAGGGGATGGCGATGGGGAAGTTCCAGGGCGTGATCAGTCCGACCACGCCGAGTGGCTGGCGCACGGTCATGCAAAACTTGTTGCGCAGCTCGGAGGGCACGGTCTGGCCAAAGTAGCGGCGGCCCTCACCTGCGATGTACTTGGCCATGTCGATGCCTTCCTGGACATCGCCGCGCGCCTCCTTGATCACCTTGCCCATCTCGCGCGTCATCAGTTGGGCCAGGTCCTCCTTGCGCTCCTCCAGCAGCCGCGCCACCGTGTAGAGGATCTCGCCGCGCTCGGGGACGGGAACCTCGCGCCAGGCGCGCGCCGCCTTGGCAGCGGACCCGACGGCCGCCTCGACGTCGGCCGCGCCCGAGCGCTGGAAGATGCCGATAACGTCGGATCGGCGCGCCGGGTTGATGCTCTCAAAGGTTTGGCCGCCGACGGCCTCGCGCCACTCGCCGCCGACATAGTTGCGGAACGTTTCTGCCATTGATCTGTCTCCTCCTCACACAGTGTCATCGTCGGCCCGTACCCCCGAATTATGACGCATCCGCCAGGGTAGAGGGGCGAATATCGTGCGGCGACTTCAACCGGCGCCACGCGACGGTGGTACACTGCGTTTATCAGGACCGAGCGGACCGATCAGTGGAGGGACGATGTGTCATGGCCGTGCGCGCCCGCGAGACCAATACGACAACACCCTACATACTCCTGACCCCCGGAGTCGTCGATGTCGACCTCTCCACGTTCCCCACGGACGACGGTAAGCCCATGGCCGAGACCTTCGTCAACCAGGTCCAGATGGTCGGCCTGCAATACGCGGTGCGCCGGTTGCTCGAGGCACAGGGCCGCGACGCCGCCATCGGCGGCAACCAGTTCCTATACTACAACCCGTACAACCGGCGCGACAACCTCTCGCCTGACGCCTACGTCGCCCTCGATGTCGCGCCGGGAGCGCGCGACGCGTGGTTCACCTGGTCGGAGGGCAAAGCGCCCGACATTGTGTTCGAGATCACCTCGTGGACCACACGGCGCCAGGACCTGAGCACCGCGCCCCGCGGCAAGCGCGCACTGTACGGGCGCATGGGCGTGCGCGAATACTACGTGTACGACCCCGCGGCCCTGGCGCCCCCGCACCTGCGCGCTTTCGCCCTGCATGGGGACGGGCAGGAGCAACGGCTGGAGGAGGTGACGCTCTTGCCGAGCGGGGGCGTGCGGAGTCCGCTGCTGAGGGCGGAACTGCGGCCGGTAGCGACTCCGGGAACGGAATGGGAGCCGGCGGGGATCTACCTGCGCGTGATCGACCCGGCGGCGGATGAGCCGATCCGCGTGGCCGAGGAGGTGCAGCAAGACTACCAGGCGGCGCTTGCGCAGGTCATGGGTCTTCAGGAACGACTGACCGAGGTCGAACAGGCCTCGCGGGAGCGGCTAGCCGAGGTCGAACAGGCCTCGCGGGAGCGGCTAGCCGAGGTCGAACAGGCCCACCTGGACGCCGAGGAGCGCGCGCGGCTAGCCGAGGAGGAGTTGGCAAAGCTACGCTCCGCGCAGGCCCAACAGGAAACATCGTAGCAGTCGGGGGCCGGCGATAAGCTACGACCCCGCTGAGAATCAGCGCATGCGTCGCGAAATATGATAAAATACGTTGTTGGCGCGTTATTCCCCTGCATGCCCATTTGGCCGCGCCTGACCCGTAGTGAGAGAGGCTGTATGAACGGTCGTCCTGGCGTAGTACCTGGCGTCCGCGCGCGACTCGATGCGCTGCCGATGCCATCCTGGACCGATATCTGTGCCCTGCCCGGTGAGCGGCAGGCCAGTTGCGACGTGTTTGCAGAATACAAAGAAGGGGACACCTGAATTGCTCTACCACCTGATGTTTGAACTCTACGGTTGTGACCGTCCGCGCCTCGAGAACCCCGACCTCCTCCGCGACTTCCTCCAGCAGCTTCCTCCCCGTATCAACATGACGGCCGTCTCTCCCGTGCACTTGTACGACATTCGAGAGTGCACCGACGAAGACGACAACGGCCTCTCAGGCTTCGTCATCATCGCCCAGAGCCACGTCTCCGTGCACGCCTGGGGCCCCTACCACGAACTCGATGTCGACATCTGCTCGTGCCAGCCGTTCGACTACGATGTCGCCGTGCGCTACGCCAAAGACCTCTTTGGCGCGCGGGACGTTGAGATCCACACAGCGGATCGCGCCACCCGCTCCGAACGCGACCTCGCGCGGGACGAACGCGCCCAATTGAACGCCGCCGAAACGCGAGAGCGAGAGCTAGAGCCCGTGGGCGCCTAGCGCACCAGGTGACGCATGGGCCTGCGACTGCGGTCGCGTGGCAAACGACGGACTGATGACGAGCCTGCGACTGCGGTCGCATGGCAAACCACCGGCCGACTGCGGTCGGTTGAGGATGGCCGGTTCGTACATCGTTCATGGAGATGAGTTGATTGAGTGGGGCGCCGAGCAGTTGAACGTGGTGAGCACAGACATCCCACGTGGGCTAACAGCTAATGGCTAATGGCTAATAGCTCACTGCCCGGCAACCCGGGAATGAAGGAGCGAACAAGACCGATGGCAACGCGAGAAGAGTATTTATCCAAAGAGATGCGCACGATCGAGGTGCGCAAGCGCAGCATCAGCGAGTTGCTGGAGGCGATGAGCCACACCGGCTTCCAGGGCCGCTCACTGGCCGACGCCTACACCGTGCTGCACAACATGATCCTGGAGCCGGACAACACGATCTTTCTGGGACTGGCCGGCTCGATGAGCACGACAGGACAGTGGAAGATCGTCAAGTGGCTGATCGAGAACCGCTACATCGACGTGCTGGTCTCCACCGGCGCCAACGTCTCGGAGGACCTGCTGGAGGGCCTGGGCCACTCCTACTACCAGGGCAGCCAGACGG
>JAABUX010006575.1_pt1 | contig 13839 bp, 12 predicted proteins | sample 5561851 | NCBI WGS metagenome assembly JAABUX01 (sample SAMN10711883, study PRJNA513361) | rock metagenome | isolation source: Antarctica rocks | place: Antarctica: Victoria Land, Richard Nunatak red sandstone | collected 2016-01-03 | reverse complement strand
TCGTTCACGCCGGACGCGTTGCCCGCCGTCACGCTGCCGCCGTCGCGGCGGAACGGGGTCTTGAGCTTGGCCAGCGCCTCCAGCGAGGTCTCGCGCGGGTGCTCGTCGCGGTCCACGACGGTGTCGCTCTTGCGGCCCGGGATCGTCACCGGCGTGATCTCGCGCGCGAAGAAGCCGCTCGCCTGGGCGGCCGCGGCCCGCTGCTGGCTCCGCAGCGCGAACGCGTCCTGGTCGGCGCGCGAGATCTGGAAGTCCTGCGCGACGTTCTCTGCGGTTTCCGGCATCGACTCGACGCCGTACTGCGCCTTCAGCACCGGGTTGACGAAGCGCCAGCCGATGGTGGTGTCGAAGATTTCGGCAGTGCGGGAGAACGCCTCCGTCGCCTTGCCCATGACGAACGGCGCGCGCGTCATGCTCTCGACCCCGCCCGCGATCATCAGCTCGGCGTCGCCGGCGCGGATGGCGCGCGCAGCCGTGCCGACCGCGTCGAGGCCGGAGCCGCAGAGGCGGTTGATGGTGGCGCCCGGCACGACATCCGGCAGCCCCGCCAGCAGGAGGGCCATGCGCGCGACGTTGCGGTTGTCCTCGCCGGCCTGGTTGGCGCAGCCGACATAGCAGTCGTCCACCGCGTCCCAGTCCACGCCGGGGTTGCGCCCGCGCAGCACCCGGATCGGGATAGCGGCTAGATCATCGGCGCGGACGTCCTTCAGCGCGCCGCCGAAGCGGCCGATGGGGGTGCGGACGAAATCGCAGATGTATGCTTCTGGCATGGCGGCGTTTCCCCGAGGGCACACTGACGTTGACAGGCTGATTGGTTGACCGCGACTCTTCCACCTAGGCCGGCCCGAACACAAGCCGGGACGTCCAAGGGGGCCAGGACGTTTAAGGGGGATAGATGGAAAAGCTGGTCCGCGTCGAACTGCACGAGGGCTGGCGCGCGCTGGTGCTGAACCGGCCCGACCGGATGAACTCGCTCACCGAAGCCATGCACCTGGCGCTCAGCGCGGCGCTGGACGACGCCGAGGCCGACCCGGCCTGCCGCGCGCTGCTGCTGACGGGCGCCGGACGCGGCTTCTGCGCCGGGCAGGATCTCAACGATCCGATGGCGACGGGCCCCGATGCCGACCTCGGCGTCATGCTCGACCGGTTCTACAACCCGCTGATCCGCCGGCTGCGGGCGCTGCCGGTTCCGGTGGTGTGTGCGGTCAACGGCGTGGCGGCGGGTGCCGGGGCCAATTTGGCGCTGGCCTGCGACATCGTGCTCGCCGGGCGCAGCGCCCGCTTCATCCAGGCGTTCGCCCGCATCGGCCTGCTGCCGGACGTCGGCGGCACGTTCTTCCTGCCCCGCCTGGTCGGCGAAGCGCGCGCGCGGGGGCTGGCCCTGCTCGCCGAGCCGCTCCCGGCCGAGACCGCAGAAGCCTGGGGCCTGATCTGGCGCGCGGTGGACGACGATCGGCTGATGCCGGACGCGGAGGCGCTGGCGGTCCGATTGGCGACGCAACCCACCCAGGCCCTGGCGCTCACCAAGCGCGCGTTGGCGGCGTCGGCGGCGAATACGCTGGACGCCCAGCTCGACCTGGAGCGGGACCTCCAGCGCCAGCTTGGGGCCACGCCGGACTTCGCCGAGGGCGTGCGCGCCTTCCACGAGAAGCGCACGCCGCACTTCACCGGGCGTCGCGAATGAACGACCTTGCCCGGCGCTGCGCCGACGCGATGTGGGCGCAGGACCGGGCGAGCGAGGGCCTCGGCCTGTCGCTGGATGAGATCGGGCCCGGCCGCGCCGTGCTGTCGATGGTGGTGAGTGCTGCCCTGGTGAACGGCCACGGCATCTGCCACGGCGGCTTCATCTTTACCCTCGCCGACAGCGCCTTCGCGTTTGCCTGCAACTCCGCCAACGAGCGCCACGTCGCCCAGCACTGCAGCATCACCTTCCTGCGCCCGGCACGGGAAGGCGACCGCCTGGTTGCCACCGCGCGGGAGGTCGCGCGCGCCAAGCGGTCCGGGCTGTACGACGTCGAGGTGGCCACCGCAGCCGGCGAGGTGGTCGCGCTGCTGCGGGGCCATTCGCGCGCGTCAGGCGGCGCGGTGCTGCCCGTGGAGGCAAGCGATGCTTGACCCGATCGAGCGTGCCTCCCGCGACGAGGTGATGGAGCTGCAGCGGGAAAGCCTCGCCTGGACCCTGCGCCACGCCTACGACAACGTGGCCGCGATCCGCGCCAAGTTCGACGCGGCCGGGGTGCATCCGTCCGACTTCCAGCGGCTTGAAGACCTCGCGCTGTTTCCGTTCACCACCAAGGCCGACCTGCGCGACGCCTACCCGTTCGGCATGTTCGCCGTGCCGATAGAGCAGGTCGCGCGCCTCCACGCCTCGTCCGGCACGACGGGCAAGCCGATCGTGGTCGGCTACACGCGCGACGACCTCGATATGTGGGCCGGGATCGTCGCGCGGTCGATCCGGGCGGCTGGCGGGCGGCCCGGGATGCGGCTGCACAACGCCTACGGCTACGGGCTGTTCACCGGCGGCCTCGGCATCCACGCCGGCGCCGAGCGGCTGGGCTGCACCGTCATCCCCGTCAGCGGCGGCATGACGGAGCGGCAGGTGCAGCTCATCACCGATTTCCGTCCGCAGATCATCACCGTCACGCCGTCCTACATGCTGGCGCTGCTGGACGAGTTCCGCCGCCAGGGCCTCGACCCTCGCGCCTCGTCGCTCGAGATCGGCATCTTCGGCGCCGAGCCGTGGACCAACGCGATGCGTACGGAGATCGAGGACGCGTTCGGCCTCGACGCCGTCGACATCTACGGCCTGTCGGAGGTGATCGGCCCTGGCGTGTCCCAGGAGTGCCTTGAGACCAAGGACGGCCTGCACGTGTGGGAGGACCAGTTCCTGCCCGAGATCATCGACCCGGCGACCGGCGCGGTGCTGCCGGACGGCGCGGCGGGCGAACTGGTGTTCACATCGCTGACCAAGCAGGCCACCCCGATCATCCGCTATCGCACCCGCGACCTGTCGCGCCTGCTGCCGGGCACGGCACGGCCGGGGATGCGGCGGATGGAGAAGGTCGTGGGCCGGTCCGACGACATGATCATCCTGCGCGGGGTGAACGTGTTCCCGACGCAGATCGAGGAGGCGTTGCTCGCGGCCGCGTGGTGCGCCGGGCATTTCCAGATCGAGCTGACGCGCGAGGGCCGCATGGACGTGATGACGGTCCACGCCGAGGCACGGGCGGAGGCGTGGGACGGCGCTGGGCTGCCGCATCAGGCAGCGGCGGTGGCGCACCACATCAAGGGCACGGTGGGCGTATCGGCACGGGTGGTGGCGGCCCCGCCGGGAACGCTGGAGCGGTCGGTGGGCAAGGCGAGGCGGGTGGTGGACCGGCGGGGGATGCCGTAAACCCGGGTTATGACCGATGTCGTCGCGTGCAAAGCGTTGTCACCTCTATGAACTGGTCATCACTCGCCCGGATCGCTCTCTCACGAACCGCGATCGGCTCGGCCTTGGGGCGGATGCCGTTGGTGAAGACGGCTTACGCGCGGCAAGCTGCTGGAAGGCGCGACAGTCCGGCCCTGCAATGGGGTATCTTCGACAGCTACGACGCGGCAGCGGCGTCCATTCCCGGTCATCGCGCCGCCGGCTGGGACAATGCCGATTCGGCTGCGATCTGGACAGACGAGATCGATCCGGTACGGCCAAGTTCCTATCCGATATTCTTCTGGCTGCGTGAATTGCTTCGACCCGGAAGCTCGTTGATCGATCTCGGCGGCAGCGTCGGATTGACGTTCTACGGCTATCGCAAGCGCGCCGAGCTTCCGGCGGGGGTTCGATGGACCATCGTCGAAGTGCCGCATCTGGTCGCGGCCGGGCGGAAAATTGCCGCACGCGAGTCCGCCGATGCGCTTAGCTTTGAAACCGACATGAGCTCCGTTGCAAGATGTGACGTTCTCCTCGCAGCCGGCGTATTGCAGGACATGCAAATCTCAATCCCAGAGCTTCTCGAACGACGGTCTAAGTTACCTCGGCATATTCTTCTTAACAAAGTGCCGTTCACGCACCACGCCGATTTCTGGACGCTGCACAATTTTGGGCCGGCAATCACCCCGTATCGTTTGTTCAACGAGCAGGAGTTCCTGCTCTACTTCACCCAACGCGGCTACGAAGTGGTCGATCGCTGGGACGTGACCGACATGTCGTGCGATATCCCATTCCACCCGGATCGAACGGTTGAGAGGTTCACCGGGCTTTACCTGGCGCTGGCCAGCTGAGGCGAGCCGGTCCTGAACCGGCGCCGCTGCCCTCCGATGACCCGAGCCGCCAATGTTGTTGAAGCCGCTCGCAGACACTCCAGATAAGATTTATGATCGTCCGGCAGCATCGAGACACGCGGCCGGCGGACGCCTCGACGAAGTAAGCGAAAAACGCTACACTTGCCCGGCGTTGTTTAGCATATGTTATAGGTTTCACCGATGCGGCTCCAGTTTGCCTCCCTTGCGCTCCTTTTGTCTGGAACGGCGGGCGCGTGGGCGCAGCCGGCTCGTACCACGCGGGAGGCGTATGCTTGCGTCGATCCCAATGCGGTCAGGGCGCTCAGCAACACCGCCGAGCCGCGACGCTACGATCGCGACTGGGTCAACTACGTCGTGCGGAAAGGCAATTGCGGCACGCTGCCGGCCGGGACGGTCGTCAACAAGTCGGGCGCCTCCAACGAGCTGTCGAGCGTGCAGGTCACCACGCAGGGTCAGTCGGCACAGCTCTACATCCAGGGAAGCAACCTGAACCTCGACCCGGCCCAGTCGGCGCCGGAGCCGCCGCCGACCACGGCCGTTGCTGCCGCGGAGTCAGCGCCGGAACCGGCCCCCGAGCCGGCCGCTGGGGCCAACTCCGCCCCGGAGTCCGGCGATGACCTCGCCAAGCTCGTCGATAAATTGCGGGTTGAGCCTCGCCGCCAGCGCTCGTCCTGGAAATTCACCCGGCCGGACAACGGTTCGGGATGCCAGCTCGACGGGTTCACCAAGCCGGGTCACACCGTCATCCTCGCTTCGCCTGAGCACCCGGGCGTGCTGCGGCTGATCCTGCAGAAGACCTCCTGGCGCATTCCGGCGAACACGCCCGTCAACGCCGCCATCGCGTTTTCGGACGGCAGCAACGTTCCCTTGACGGGCACTGGCAGCGGAACCGACATCGCGTTCGACCTGACCGAGGCTACGTTGAAGCCCTGGCTGCACGGCTTCACAAACGCTCCGAACGGAAAGGTCAATTTCACCAGCGGCAACGAGCCGGCTTGGAAGCTCGACCTCGCGGGCACGCCCGTCGTGGTGAACACCCTGCGGAAATGCATCGTGGACGCCAAGCTCGACGTGCCGGCGCCGCTGGCCGAGGCGCCCACGCAGCCGTTCAGCGTCTCGAATGGCCCAACCCAGCCCTTCGGCGCGCCGAGCCCGGTCAAGCCGGAGTCCGCTCCCAAGAAGGAACCGGAGCGGGTTGCCAGTGCGTCAGCCCCGCCGGCTGCGCCATCTCCCCCCGCCCGGGTTGCGGCGACTCAGCCGGTTGAGGCAGCTCCGCCACCGCCTCCTCCCGCAGCCCCTCCGGCCGCTGCCGCACCCGTCAACGCCAGGCCTGCGCCGACGCTGTCCTGGAACGACCTGCCGCGCTTGAAGCAGGAGTTCGACTCCAGTGGCGGCACGTTCAGAGGCACCGCCGACCCGGTGTTCTCCGGCGAAGGCGTCTTCCTGGGCTTCACCACCGCCGACGCGGCCGAGCAGGGCAAGACGGGCCTGTGGATGGCGATCGTCGACTCGGCCCCGGCAACCGAGCCGAACGCGTTCTGCCTGTTCACGAACTACCGCAGCGATCTCGCGCAGTTGAAGAAGGGCCAGCCGGTACGAATCTCCGGCAAGGTTGTCGTGCCGATGGAGGGAAGCGTCGCGCTCGAACGCAACTGTTCGGTGACCCCGGGATAGCTTAGCTATCCCAGGCGCCGGGGTAGTTCGTCTAGACCCGATCGTAGTCGATCGTGATCCGGGCCGTCGTCGGTACGGCCTGGCAGGTCAGCACGAAGCCGGCCTTCGTTTCCCACGGCTCCAGCGAGTAATTGACGAGCATTTCGACCGCGCCCTCCGTCACCTGGGCCCGACAGGTGCTGCACATGCCACCTCGGCATGCGAACGGCAGGTCCATCCCGACGCGCAGGGCCGCGTCGAGCACGGTTTCACCCGCCACCATGCCGACCTCGCGCCGGTTTCCGTCCACGATCAGGGCAGCGAAATGGGCCGGCGCTGCGGATACTGTGGGTATCGGGCGTGGCCGCGGTGCGCCGCCTAGCGCCGACACGAAGCGCTCGACCTGGATGTTCGCGACGCCCAGCTCGCGTAGGGTCGCTTCGATCTCCTCGGCCATCGCCACCGGGCCGCAGACGAACGCGTGGTCGATCGACGCCGCCGGGACCATGTGGCGCAGCAGCACGCGCACCTTCGCCGCATCCAGGCGGCCGTCCAGCACGGGCAAATCCTGCTGCTCCCGCGAAAGCACGTGGAGGACGGAAAGGCGTCCGAGATAGCGGTCCTTCAACTCCTCCAAAGCCTCGCGGAACAGCATGCTGGAGGCGCTGCGGTTGCCGTAGAACAGGAAGAACCGGCTGCGTTTCTCGCGGGAGAGGATGCCGCGGACGATCGACAGGATCGGCGTGATCCCCGACCCGGCGGCGAAGCCCACGAAGACGCGCGCCGCGTCCGGCTCGGGGGCGACTCCGAAGCGTCCCACCGGCGTCATCACGTCCAGCCAGTCGCCCGCCGCCAGCGTCCCGTTCGCCCACGCCGAGAACGCGCCGCCCTCGACCAGCTTGACCGCGATCCGCAATTCGCCGTCGTCCGGCCCGGTGCAGATCGAATACGACCGGCGCATCTCCTCGCCGCCGAGCGTTGTCCGCAGCGTGAGATACTGCCCGGCGTCGAACCGGTACTCGGCCGCCAATTCCACGGGCACGTCGAAGGCGACCGACACGGCGTCGGGCGTCTCGCACCGCACATCGGCGACGCGCAGCCGGTGGAATGCGGGTTTCAGTGACACTTGAAGTAGTCGAACGGCTCCCGGCAGGACTGGCACTGCCACAGCGCCTTGCAGGATGTGGAGCCGAACTCCGCCAGCACCCGCGTGTCGGTGGAGTCGCAGCGTGGGCAGGCGACGACGTCCACGCCGAACAGCGCGCGCCGGCCACCGCCGGGGACCGGGGGTGCGACGCCGTACTCCCGCAGCTTGCGGCGTCCGTCCTCGGTCAGCCAGTCCGTCGTCCAGGCGGGGCTCAACACGGTGCGGACCCGCCCGCCCGCGATGCCGGCGCGCCGCAAAGCCAGGTCGATCTCGACGGCGATCATGTTCATCGCCGGGCAGCCGGAGTAGGTGGGCGTGATCACAACCTCGACGGCGTCGCCCTCGACCGTCACGTCGCGCAGCACGCCCAGGTCGGCGATGGTCAGCACCGGGATTTCCGGGTCGACCACGGACGCCGCCGCCTCGAACGCGCGGTCGCGAAGGCTCACCACGACGCGCCGGGATAGGTGCGCGGGAGGTGCTGCATCTGCGCCAGCATCGGCCCGAGATGCTCGGTGTGCCGACCGGTCCGGCCGCCACGGTGCATGAACGTGCCCGTCGGCCACGACAACGTCGCCCGGGCCAGCACGGACCGCACGGTGGCAGTCCAAACACCGTGCAGCGCGGTAGGGTCGGCGGCGACACCAGACTCGACCAGCGCCGCCTCGTCCTCGCTCGTGAACATCTCGCCGGTGTAAGGCCACAGCGCGTCCACCGCGTCCTGCGCCCGGCGGTGGCTTTCGGCCGTGCCGTCGCCCAGCCGCACGATCCACTCGGCGGAGTGGCGCAGATGGTAGGCGCTCTCCTTCTCCGATTTGGCGGCGATGGCGGCGAGCGCCGGGTCGGTGGAGGCCGTCATTGAGCGCCAGTATGGGTCGGCGAAGGCGGAGTAGAAGAATTGCCGCGCCATCGTTGCCGCGAAGTCGCCGTTCGGCTGCTCGGCCAGCAGTGCGTTGCGGTATTGCGGGGCGTCGCGCAGGTAGGCGTAGCCGTCCTCGGTATTGCCGGCGTCCTCGGCGTCGGCCGCGGCGGCGTATAGCGAGCGCGCCTGGCCGATCAGGTCCAGCCCGATATTGGCCAGCGCCATGTCCTGCTCAAGGGTCGGCGCGTGGCCGCACCATTCCGACAGGCGATGCCCAAGCACCAGCGCGTCGTCGGCCCGGCGCAGCAGATACAGCACCAGGGGCGTCTCGCGCACGGCGATTGAGGTCGTGGCCATCTCACATGTGCCCGATCTCGTCCGGCACCTCGTAGAAGGTCGGATGGCGGTAGATCTTGCTCTCGGCGGGTTCGAACAGCATCGCCTTGTCCGCCGGGTCGGAGGCGGTGATGGCGGCGGAGGGCACGACCCAGACCGACAATCCCTCGCCGCGCCTGGTGTACACGTCGCGCGCCGCCTGCAGCGCCATCGTCGCGTCGGCGGCGTGGAGGGAGCCGACGTGCTTGTGCGCCAGCCCGTTGCGGCTGCGGATGAACACCTCCCACAATGCCGTGTCCGGGGTCATGCCGCCGCCTTCGCCCGCTTGGCCGCGAACGCCGCAGCCGCCTCCCGCACCCAGGCGCCCTCGGTGTGGGCCTTGTTCCGGGCGGCGAGGCGGTCGCGGTTGCACGCCCCGTTGCCGGCCAACACCTGGCGGAACTCCTCCCAATCGATGTCGCCATACGCCCAATGCCCGGCGGCCTCGTCGAAGCGCAGCGCCGGGTCCGGCAGCGTCAGGCCGAGGTAGTGGGCTTGCGGCACCGTGGCGTCCACGAACTTCTGCCGCAACTCGTCGTTGCTGAACCGCTTGATCTTCCAGCGCGTGGACTGGTCGGAGTGCTGGCTCTCGCCGTCGGGCGGGCCGAACATCATCAGGCACGGCCACCACCAGCGGTCCAGCGCGTCCTGCGCCATCGCCCGCTGCTCCGCCGTGCCGCGGCTGAGCGTCAGCATGATTTCGAAACCCTGGCGCTGGTGGAAGCTTTCTTCCTTGCAGACGCGGATCATGGCGCGGGCGTACGGGCCGTAGGAGCAGCGGCAGAGCGGGATTTGGTTCATGATCGCGGCGCCGTCGACCAGCCAGCCGATCGCGCCGATATCGGCCCAACTCAGCGCCGGGTAGTTGAAGATGGACGAGTACTTCGCCCGGCCCTCCAGCAGGGCGTCGACCAGCGCCTCCCGCGAGGTGCCGAACGTTTCGGCGGCGGCGTAGAGGTAAAGTCCGTGGCCGCATTCGTCCTGCACCTTGGCCAGCAGCGCCGCCTTGCGGCGGAGGCTGGGCGCGCGGGTCAGCCAGGCGCCTTCGGGCAGTTGGCCGACGATCTCGGAATGGGCGTGCTGGCTGATCTGGCGGATGAGGGTGCGGCGGTAGGCGTCCGGCATCCAGTCGTTCGCCTCGATCTTCTCGTCGGCGTCGATGCGATCCTGGAACCGGGCGAGTTGGGTGGCATCGCCGAGAGGGGCGGCCACCGCGTCGTTGAGTGCCTGCGTGTACATCGCGGTCCTCCCTGGTAGTTGTGGACATGATATGTAACCGAATATTGAGCGTCAACAAAAATCGGTAACATTTCGCGGCGTCTGCTGTCACTCTCCTTCCGTTCGCAAGGAAGCGGAAAAGCGGTCCCATAGCGCGGGGTAGGCGGGCGGGAGGGGGCCGGCTTCGGTGCGGGCGTGGCTGTCGAGCCAGGCTTCGGAGGCGAGGAGCAGCATCGGGTACAGCGTGGCACAAAGGCGGCGTGCGGCGTCACCGGGCCAGTCCGGCGGCAGGATCGCGGCCGGCAGCAGCGGGTCCTGCAACACGATGCGGCGGTACTCGTGCACCAGCAGGATGCGCGCGGCGAGGGCTTCCAATGGATCGAATCCGGACCAGCCCGCCATCGGCGAAAACACCTCGGTGAACTTGGCATAGGCCGCGGCAACCCGGTCCAGCGGCCAGGTCTGCGCCGTGAGACGCCGGACCGCGGCGTCGTCAGCCGTGGCGAGCAGCACGATCGATCCGGCGATCGGGGGCTCCAGCGCCGGGTCGGCGGTGACGAACAGGCCAGGGGCCGCCACCCCGTAGCCCGCGGCGAGGAAGGCCGCCCGGTGGTCGGCGCCCGCCAGCGCCAGACGGAACCGGCCGTCCCAGCCCGGCGGCGGTGCGCCGTAGATGCGGGCGGTGGCGCGGGCGAAACCGGCGTGCGACTCGTCCAGGCGGTAGAAGCTGTTGCGGCCGGCCCGACTCCGCACCAGCCAGCCGTCGGCCGTCAGCCGGGACATGGCCGTGCGGACGCCGCCGCCGCCGATGCCCAGCGCCTCGAACAGCGTCAGCAGCGTGCCCAGCCACACCGAGCTCCCACGCGGCACGATGGCGTCGCCGAACACCGTGATGACGATCGACCAGGTGCGGGACGGTTCGCGGCGGAGGTGTTGCAAAACTGCAACGAGCGGGGATGGCGGCATCGTGAGCAGTCCTACAGGCAGCCCTGCGAAAGGGAAGCCTTCTCTCCGGGCGCTGCATGGCATAACTGTGCGCCCCTTTCGAAAGCGACCCGCCCTGATGCCCACGGCATTCTCGTCCTACGACCTCGGCCTTGTGTTCGAACCGCGCGCGCTGACCCGTGCCCGCACGCTGATCCTGATCGGCGCGGTCGAGGTGCAACCGGATGGCGAGAGCCTGCGCGGCGTCGTGGAGGAGCTGAAGAAGCGCTACATCGCCCGCGTGACCCCCCGCTTGGATGGGGAGCGCGTGGGGTTCGATACCCAGTGCACCTGCCACAAGCCCGGCTGCCCGCACCGCGCCGCCACCGCATTGGCCGCGCTGGAGCGCTTCCCCGCCCTCCGCCGGCCGGAGCCGAAGGGCCTGTTCGACGCGCTGCCGCCCTCGACCACCGACGAGGCGAGCCGGGCGGTGTTCGAGCTGTCGCCCGGCCTGCCGCCGCACGCCTGCTTCGTCACGACGGCGTTGGCGGGCGAGCGCACCGGGCGGCTGACGCCCACCACGCCGCGCGCCCTGGCGGCCGACCCGGCTTGCCCCGAGGACGTGAGCGCCGTCGCAGCCCTGCTCGGCGCCGGCGACGCGCGGCGCACGGCGGTGCCGCCCGCCCAGGTCGCGAAGCTGATGGCCCTGCTCGCCAAGTCCGGCCGGGGGCGCTGGCATGCCAACGGGCGCAAGCTGGTCGTTGGGGTGGAGCGCATCTTCGAGGCGGACATGCCGCCGAAGCTGCCGCCGAAATCCGCGGTGATCCTGGGCGAGTCGGGGCCGTGGTACGTCGATGCCGCCACGGGCGCGCTCGGGCGGGTACGCCTGCGCCGCCGGGCCGCTGCCGTGCCGGTCAAGCCGCGGCGGGTTGCGGCGGTCGCCGCGGCGCCGACCGAGCGCGTCATCGAGGAGCGTCCGCCGTCGCCGCTGATGCGCCTGGCCCGACGGCCCTGCCCGGACGAGAACGGCCGCCCGGCGCTGACCGATACGCTGGCGCTGGCATTCACCTACGGCAGCGTGGTCGTCGAGCCGGACGACGCCCGCCAGTTCATCCGCATCGAAACCGCGGCCGGGCCGACCTTCCTGCGCCGCGATCCCGACACCGAGGCCGCCGCGTTCGAGACCTTGCGGCAGGACGGGTTCGTGCAGATGCGCGTGCCGGCCGCCGGGTCGGCGAAGGGCACGCGGGTGTTCGCCTTTCACGGGCGGGAGGCGCCGGAATGCTGGCAGCGTTTCATGGCCGAGCGCATGCCCGCGCTGGAGCTGCAGGGCTGGACCAGCCGGGTCGAGACCGGGTTCGGCCCGCGTATGGCAAGCGTGGGCAGCCTGTTCGATATGCAGGTGCAGGACGCGGAGGCCGGCGCGTTCTCGCTGGAGTTCGGCATCGAGATCGACGGCGTCCGCCGCCCGCTGCTGCCCATCCTCAGCCGGCTGCTCGACGCCGGCGGCTACGAGGCGGCGACGATCGTCGGCGACGAGCTGGTGACGAGCCTGGACGACGGGCGGGTGGTCAAGCTGCCGGCCGAGCGGATGCGCCGGCTGTTGACGGTGATGACGGACTTGATCGAGGCGTCCCAGCGCTTGGCCGACGGCGCGATCGTGCTGCCCGGCGCCGAAGCCGCGGCGGTGGTCGACCTGGAAGACCTGCTCACCACCCGCTGGCAGGACAGCCGCGCGATCGAGGCGGCGGTGGCGCGGGTCCGGGGCGTCGAGGCGATCCCGACCGCTGCCCTGCCGGCGAGCTTCACCGCGACCCTGCGCCCATACCAGCAGCACGGCGTGGATTGGCTGCAGCACTTGGCGGCGAACGGGCTCGGCGGCTTCCTGGCCGACGACATGGGGCTGGGCAAGACCGCGCAGACGATCGCCCACATCGTCATCGAGCAGGCGGCCGGCCGGCTCGACCGCCCGGCGCTGATCGTCGTGCCTACCAGCCTGGTGCCGAACTGGACGGCGGAGCTGGCGAAATTCGCGCCGCATTTGCGCCTGGAGGTGCTGCACGGCATGGACCGCCACGCGCGCCGCAGCCGGCTGGACGGGGTGCACGTGGTCATCACGACCTACACCGTGCTGGCCCGCGACCTGGAGGAGATGCGCGACCTGTCCTGGCACGTCGTCGTGCTGGACGAGGCGCAGGCGGTGAAGAACCCCGACGCCAAGGCCACCCGCGCCGTGTGCCAGTTGGACGCAAGGCAGCGCATCTGCCTGTCCGGCACCCCGATCGAGAACAACCTGGACGAGCTGTGGTCGCAGTTCGCCTTCCTGATGCCGGGCCTACTCGGCGACCGCCGCGGCTTCACCAAGCGGTTCCGCACGCCGATCGAGAAGGGTGGCGACGAGACGCGCCGGCTGCAGCTGGTGCGCCGCATCCGCCCGTTCATCCTGCGCCGCACCAAGGCGGAGGTGGCGACCGAGCTGCCGCCCAAGCATACCATCCTGCGCCGCATCACCCTGGCGGCCGACCAGCGTGAACTCTATGAAACGATTCGCGGCACGCTGTACGATCGCGTGCGCGAGCAGATCGCCGAGCGCAGCTTGGCCCAGAGCCGGATCGTGGTGCTGGACGCGCTGCTGAAGCTGCGCCAGGCGTGCTGCGATCCGCGGCTGGTGAAGCTGGCCTCGGCGCGCGGGGCGGAGTCGTCGAGCAAGCTCGACGACTTGATGGAGATGCTGGGCGAGATGCTGCCCGAAGGCCGGCGCGTGCTGCTGTTCTCGCAGTTCACGTCCATGCTGGACTTGATCAAGCCGCGCCTCGTTGCCGCCGGGATCGCGTTCGTGGAACTGCGCGGCGATACCAGGGATCGGGCGGAGCCGGTGCGGTCGTTCGAGGCGGGGGAGGTTCCGCTATTCCTCATCAGCTTGAAGGCGGGCGGCCGCGGGCTGAACTTGATTTCGGCCGATACGGTCATCCACTACGATCCGTGGTGGAATCCGGCGGTCGAGGCGCAAGCGTCCGATCGTGCGCACCGGATTGGCCAGACGAAATCGGTGTTTGTCTACAAGATGATCGCCGCTGATACTGTCGAGGAACGCATCCTGGAATTACAGGAGCGGAAGGTCTCCCTCGCTACCATTGCATTCAGCGAGGAGACAGACACAGCAAAGCTGGAAATGGACGACATCGATTATTTGTTTGGCGGAGACCGCTTGCGCGATGCGGCTTGATCGGTGACGGATGGTACGCTGTGGTATCTGCTCAACCCGGTAGGAGCACGGACTGGCCTGAGAGGGTCATGCGGACAGCCTGATAGGCATTGATCCCGCGCCGTCCGGCGGTTCCAACGACGGAGCGAAAGGCAGCGAACAGGTCTTTGC
>JAABUX010006574.1_pt1 | contig 13843 bp, 14 predicted proteins | sample 5561851 | NCBI WGS metagenome assembly JAABUX01 (sample SAMN10711883, study PRJNA513361) | rock metagenome | isolation source: Antarctica rocks | place: Antarctica: Victoria Land, Richard Nunatak red sandstone | collected 2016-01-03 | reverse complement strand
GGCCGTTTCCTGGAATCTGGAGCGACGTACGGATACGCGGATAGGCGGAGTCATCTCGCGGAAGATTTCTCCTCCTACGAGCGGGCCGTGACCTGTTATGATCGCGATGGAGACGTATTCGCTCGCCGTCGTCATAGAGGGTAAGGGAGAGCGCCATGGCACGGATCAAGCTGGCCTACATCGGCGGGGGCAGCACGCGCGCCCCCGGCACGATGGCCTCGTTCATCGCGCAGGGTACGAACTTCGCGGGCTCGGAGGTTGCGCTGGTCGATCTCGATCCCGAGCAGTTGGACGTCGTCAAGACGATCGCCCAGCGGATGGCCCGCCACGAGGGTCTCGACCTCGTAGTGACGGCCACCACCGACCGTCGGGCCGGCCTGGCCGACTGCGACGCCGTGCTGACGAGCTTCCGTCCGGGCGGTTTCGCCGCCCGCTACCTCGACGAGAGCATACCGCTCACGTATGGAGTGATCGGCCAGGAAACGCAGGGACCCGGCGGGTTCTTTATGGCCCTCCGCTCGATTTATGCGATGCAAGGCATTTTGCGTGACATGGAGGCCGTCTGTCCCGATGCGCGGCTCTTCAACTACACCAACCCGGTCAACATCGTCTCAGAGGCCGTGACGCACCACAGCGCCATCCCCACGGTCTCGTTGTGCGAAGGGCCCATCATCTTTCCGCGGCAGCTGGCGCGGGCGGCAGACCTTGATCCCGAGCGGGTCGACGCCGTGATGATCGGGCTCAACCACGGCTCGTGGAGCGTGCGTCACCGCTACGATGGGCGGGACATGATACCTCTGGTGCGCGACGCCTACGAGCGCAAGCGGGACGATCCCGCGGTCGGCCCGCACGACCTGCGCATGCTCGAGCTCGCCGCGACGATGGAGTCGATCCCCGCGGCCTACTTCCAGTACTACTACTACAAAGACGAGGTGCTGGCCGACTTGCGGGCCAGGGGTACGACGCGCGCCCAGGACATCATGGCCGCCGTCCCCGACTACTGGCGGCACTACCGCGAACAGGCCGCCCTCGACCATCCGCGGCTCGACCCGGCGCACTCGCGCGGGGGCATCCACGAACTGGAGCTGGCCATCGACGTGATGGACGCGATCTACAACGATCGCGGGGAGGTCTGGCCGGTCAACGTGCCCAATGCGGGCAGCGCCATCCCGGACTTCGCCGACGACCTCGTGGTGGAGATTCCTGGTCACGTCGACGCCCGCGGCGTCGTCCCCTTGCCGCAGGGTCCCCTGCCGCGCCGCGTTTCGGGTCTGGTCAAGATGCTGGGCGAGTATCAGGCGCTGGCGGCCGAGGCGGCCTGGAGCGGGACGCGCCGCGAGGCCATCTGGGCCCTGGCCAGCCACCCGCTGGTGTTCTCGCTCCACACGGCTGAGCGGATCTACGACGAGATGGCCAGCGCGTTGCGCGCGTACCTGCCCGAGCGTTTGTTGCGCTAAGAGGTGGCGCCGACGCCAAGCGCACCGATGCGCGCTGGTGCGCTAGACTACTCGCCAGGAGGGAGCGATGAGACAGGTCGGGACAATCGTGCGACTGCAAGTTCAACAGTTGGACCTCAAGGCCCCGCCGCTGCCGGGTGAACGATGGGAGCGCTACGTCCCCGCCGGCCTGCGGCCCCTCTCGCGCTGCACCCTCGACGAGGGTGGAGTCACGGGATGGAGCGAGGAGGGCGAGCGCATCCTCGACATGCACCACCGCGATCACCCCCGCTCGAAATACAGGGGCGAGAACGGTATCTGCATCGCCTTCACGGCCGGCTACCGCGTGATGCGGGCGCGGTTCGGTGAGCACGTGACCGATGGGCTGGCCGGCGAGAACATCCTCGTGCGGAGCGACAGCCTACCCCTCCCGGCGGATGTGGCGGGCGGCATTTTTATCGAGACGGATGAGGGAGACGTTATGCCCCTCCGAGATGTCGTGGTGGCCGAACCGTGCGTCACCTTCACGCGCCATGTGATGCGCTACCCGCCTGCCCTGCGCTCCGACGAACGGGTGAAAGAGGCGATCCAATCGCTACGGGCTGGTGTGCGTGGCTATTACGCCGCCCATGTCGGCGCGCCGATCGTCATTCGTGCCGGCGCCGCCGTCTTCCTGACCGTCCTGCCGGAGGGCTAGCAGCGCAATCGGACCATGACCACGAACGCGGTATCACCCTTGTCGGTACGGCTAATGAACGTACACGTGGGACGGAAGCCGGACCGTTCATAGACGGCGATGGCGCGATGATTGAAGGTAGCGACGGAGAGGCGGAACGAGCGCGGGCGGAACGTCGCGCCGGCGAACTGTAGGCCTGCCTCGATGAAGGCGAGGCCACGGCCACGGCCGGTCAGGTCCGGCCGCATGCCCAGGCCAATGTCGAGTGCGTCGGGGTCGTCGTAGGCGCCGGCCGTCAACCCAGCCGGCGCCTGCGCGGTCTCTCCAAAGCAGAAAAATCCGATGATGTCCCCGCTGCCATCGGCGACGGCATAGTAGGGGTGACGGCGGTCAAGCAACTCCTCCAGGTCCGCGGGGTCCGCGTCGGAGTTATAGAAGTCGTAGGGCGGTTCGTAGCGCCACGCGGCGATGGCGCGGGCCTGCTCATTGCTCAACAGGGAGAATGTATAGGTCATGGGCGCTCCTGATCGTATACTAGAAGGTAAGTTGCCATAACATCAGCTGCATGTTACTACAAGATGTATACGCGTTGCCGCGAGCACGCTGCCGCGAGTGCGTTGCCTTATAGATAGAAGGCAGCGTACAGATATTGTTTGCGCGCGTGGTAGAGGGAGTTATCCATGAAATTCTCAAAGAAAACCGAGTATGGGCTGCTGGCTCTGATCGATATGTCTATGCAACAGGAGCGTGGCGGGCGGCTGACGACGCACGACATCGCGGAGCGGCAGCATATCCCCGAGCGGTTTCTGGAGCAGCAGATCACGGCCTTGCGCAACGCCGGCCTGGTGCATAGCCAGCGCGGGGCCTTGGGCGGTTGCGGTCTGGCCCGGCGCGCCGAGACGATCACCGTGCTGGAGGTGGTGGAGGCGCTGGAGGGCGCCATCCTCGAGCCAGCCGGTGAGGACGGCGATGGACGAGGCGAGGGCTCTCCCGGCTGCGGCGCCATCTCCGAGTTGGTGGCGCGGGCACAGGAGCGCCTGACCGAGCTGTTTGGGTCGGTCACCGTCGCCGATCTGGCCCGCCGCCAGTTAGAGTTGTACGAGCAGGGCTGCCAGATGTTCTACGTCTGATATCATTAACTGACAAGTATATGAAAGAAATCTTCCGCCGTCGTCCTAAATATCTGCCCTTGCCCGAGCGCACCAACGATGCCAGCCGTCGCGTGCCCGACAACATGTGGATCAGCTGCCCGCGCTGCCACGAGTTGCTCTACGCCAAGGAGTATGAGGATAACTTCAAGGTGTGCAGCAAGTGCAAGTATCACTTCCTGCTCTCGCCCGATGAGCGCCTGGCCATGCTGCTCGACCCTGACTCGTTCGAGGAGTACGACGCCGATCTCTGCTCGTCCGATCCGCTGCGGTTTGTGTCCGGTGAGGAGCGCTATAGCGAGAAGCTAGAACGACACAGGCGCAAGAGTGGCAGCCGTGAGGCCCTGGTCAGCGGCTCCGGGTTGATGGAGGACCAGCGCGTCATCGTCGCGGCGCATAACTTTTCCTTCATCGGCGGCTCGATGGGCGTGGCGGTCGGCGAGAAAGTCGCCCGCGCCATCGATCGCGCCGTGGAGCAGGCCCTGCCCCTGATCATTGTGTCGGCCAGCGGGGGAGCGCGCCAGCAAGAAGGTGTCTATGCCCTGATGCAGATGGCCAAGACGGTGGCGGCGCTCGATCGCTTCAAGGCGCGCCAGCTGCCCTACATCTCTATCCTGACCGATTCGACGGTCGGCGGCGTGCCGGCCAGCTATGCGCTGTTGGGCGATGTCAATCTGGCGGAACCCGGCGCTTTTATAGGCTTCGCCGGGCCGCGCGTGATCGAGCAGGCCACCAAGCAGAAGCTGCCGGCCGACGTCAATACGTCGGAGTTTATGCTGGCCCATGGCATGCTCGACCTGGTGGTTCCGCGCGCCGAGTTGCGTGGCACGGTCGTCACCTTGTTACGTGTGCTTGGCGCGCGCACCTACGCGCCGGTCGATGGGGCGGGCTATGCCGCCGTGCGGGCCGTTGCCGGTGGTCTGGCCAACGGCAACGGGCACGCCACGAGCCAAAAGAATGGGCATCATGCCTCCTAACCGGTTGGACTTCGAGGACGGGCTGGCGCACTTAAACGACGAAATCGAGCGCCTCCGCGGCGACGCCAAGGGCGGGCAGCCCGGCGCGGATACCCAGGGTAAGATCGCGGCATTGGAGCGGAGGTTGGCCGAGGAAACCGTGCAGCTCTACGCCGGTCTCACGCCGTGGCAGAAAGTGCAGGTGGCGCGCCATCCCGAGCGCCCCTACACCCTGGACCATGTGCGCTGGGCCTTCGCCGACTTCGTCGAACTGCACGGTGATCGTCGCTTCGGCGACGACGCGGCAATCGTGGGCGGTCCGGCCTCGCTAGGCGGTCGCGCGGTGATGGTGGTGGGGCACCAGAGAGGGCGCAAGGCGCAGCGCCTCTTCGGGCTCGCCGAGTCGCTTGCGCTGCCCGTGGTCACGCTCGTCGATACGCCCGGCGCGGCGGTCAGCGTGGCCGATGAAGAGCGCGGCCAGGCCGAGTCGATCGCGCGGTCCATCGCCGTGTTGATGGGCTTGCGCGTGCCCGTGGTCGCGGTCGTCATTGGCGAGGGCAACAGCGGCGGCGCGCTGGCCCTGAGCGTCGCCGACAGCATCCTGATGATGGAGCATGCCTACTACTCGGTGGCCGCCCCCGAAGCGGCCGCCTCGATCATGTGGCGCTCGGCCACGCACGCCCCTGAGGCCGCCGCCGCGATGGGCATCACGGCGCAGGGCCTGCTGCGCGGCGGCGTCGTCGACGGCATCATCCCCGAACCGCCAGGTGGGGCGCACCGCGACCACGCCGCCGCGGCCGTGGCCTTGCGGGAGCGCGTCCTGACCGAACTCGATCCCCTGCTGTCCCTCCCTCTCGACGAGTTGCTGGCCCGCCGCCACGAGAAATATCGCTCGCTCGGCCCGTTCAGTAGTGACGAGTGACGAGTGATGATGCAGGAGCGGATGGTGCAAATACGTGTCGACACCGATGCGGCCATCTGTCCTATCTCACGCATCACTAGTATCTTGTCCCACCCTACCTCACTCGTCACTAGCCACTAGCCACTCGTCCTCCTCGTCTGTGAGTTTTATATCATGCGCCCGGCGGCGCCTATGTTCTATAGTAAGGCATGATTGAGGGATGCCGATGGGCCTGGTGTCATCGGGGTCACAAAAGCGGGTTGATGGCGCTGTTTAGGGTGTTATCTTTCGTCTCGCCAAAGCGTTATAGATGATAGAGCGGAGCTTGTGAGGTCCCGAACCAGCCGGGCTCTATCTTGACATAAGAGATATGATCTGGTACCCTATGGGTGTACGGAAGGTTAGGTGAGGTTTTATGCCACGACTATTACCGCGTCAGGATCCCCCTTTCGAGCCGCCTCCGAGCGCGGGCCGTGCCCCGGCCTGCATCGCCTGCGGCAATCGGCGCACGTTCTGGATGCGCAAAGGTGATGAGAACATGATCCGTAATGCCTGGGAGATCGAGCCCGGCATGCGCATCGTGGCTTGTGGCCGCTGCCGCTCCCGGCACTCGGTGGTGTTCGAAACGACCGACATGTAAACCCATGGTTAGGCCGCTGCCCGAGAGGGCGTTGGGGAAGGGCCGGACGTGCCAACGTCCGGCCCTTCCCTTTTGTGGTTGGCAGTTAGCGTCGCTCTCTTGACCCCACCCCACCTGGGGTGGTAAGATGAGGATGAAAGGGATGCCACGGGCGTATGTAACGTTATCGTGGCGGATGAACAGGGTCATGAAACAGGAATACAAGAAGGAGGCGGCCCTACGCCTCAAGGTCGCGGCGGGCCACCTGGACAGCGTGCGCCGCATGGTCGACGACGAGACCTACTGCGTCGACTTGATGAAGCAACTCAGCGCCGTGCAGTCCAGCCTGGAGAAAGTGCAACAGATCTTCCTGCGCAACCACCTCTCTACCTGTGTCTCCGACGCCATCAAGGGCGGTATGGGCGAGGAGATCATCGACGAGTTGATGGGCGCCCTCAAGTTCAACAAGAGCCTGACCGACGGGCGCAACGGCATCGCGCTCGATGACACGCTCGCGGTCCTCGCCGTGGGCGAAGGCGACGCGGGCGCGCCGGCCAACACGTCCTGCTGCCAGCCCGTCCCGACCATCGTGGCCGACGCCAGCGCGGCGCCCACGACGCGCCGCGCGGATAAATAGGTAGGACATAACCATGATCGCCGAAGAGACCGTCCAATCGGCCATGCCGACAGTCGCACAGCCCGCCGCGACGGCTACCGCCGTGACCACCGTGGCCGCGACCGCGCGAATAGACCTCGCCGTCGAGGGGATGACCTGCGCGTCGTGCGTGGCCCGCGTCGAGCGCAAGCTGAAGCGGGCGCCCGGTGTCGCGGAGGCATCCGTGAATCTGGCCACCGAACGCGCGACGGTCGCCTATGACCCTGACGCGGCCAGCGTGGCCGACCTGATCGGCGCCGTGGAGGCGGCAGGCTACGGTGCCGCGCCCGTCGTGCAAGAGAGCGTGGAGGCGGCGGCGGACGATGCGGCCGCGCGCCGCGCCGACCTGCGGCGTCGTCGCCTCACGCTGCTGACCGGCGCGGCCCTGTCCGCGCTCATCCTGGCCCTGGCCATGGTCCCCGGCCTGATGGACTGGCCGACCATGGGCGCCCACAACTATTTGCTGGCTATCCTGGCACTGCCGGTGTGGCTTGGCGTGGGTTGGACCTTCCATCGCGGGGCGCTCGTTAACCTGCGCCACGGCGCGGCCAACATGGACACGCTGGTGTCGCTCGGCTCGTCCGTGGCCTTCGTCTACAGCTTTGTCGCCACGGTTGCCCTGCCCGGCCAGGCGGTCTACTACGACACGGCGGCCCTGATCGTCACCCTGATCTGTGTCGGCAAGTATCTGGAGGCGGCGGCGAAGGGCCGGGCTACGGAGGCCATCACCGCCCTTGCCGGCCTCCAGCCGCGCACGGCGCACGTGGTGCGCAACGGGACCGAGCGCGACATCGCGCTGGAGCACGTCGTGGTGGGGGACATCCTTGTGGTGCGCCCCGGCGAGACGATCCCCGTGGACGGCGCCGTCACGGACGGCTGCTCGACCGCCGACGAGGCCATGCTGACCGGCGAGAGCCTGCCGGTCGATAAGACCGTCGGCGACCCCGTCACGGGCGGCACGCTCAACGGCGCGGGTCTCCTGCACTTGCGCGCGGCGCGGGTGGGGCGCGACACGGCGCTGGCTGGTATCATCCGCCTGGTGGAGCAGGCGCAGGGCTCCAAGGCCCCCGTGCAGCGCCTGGCCGACCGCATCTCGTCCGTGTTCGTGCCCGTCGTGCTGGGCCTCGCCGCCCTCACCTTTATCGGCTGGCTGCTCACGGGCCATGGCGGGACGACGGCCATGGTCGCGGCGGTGGCCGTGCTGGTCATCGCCTGCCCTTGCGCACTGGGTTTGGCCACGCCGACCGCCATCATGGTCGGCAGCGGGCGTGGGGCGCGCCTGGGCATCCTGATCAAGGGGGGAGAGAGCCTGGAGCGCATCGGCCGGCTGACCGACGTGGTGCTGGACAAGACCGGCACCGTCACGACGGGCAGGCCGACCGTGACCGACATCGTGCCCCTGGGCGCGTGGTCGGCGGACGCGGTGCTCCGTCTGGCCGCGGGCGTCGAGCGGGCCAGCGAGCACCCGCTCGGGCAGGCCGTCGCCCGCGCCGCGACCGAGCGGGCCTTGGCTGTTCCCCTGTTGCCATCCGGCTTCCGCGCCACGGCCGGGGGCGGCGTCGAGGGTACGGTGGAGGACCATGCCGTCCTGGTGGGCAGCCGGCGTCTGCTCGTGGAGCGCGGCGTCGCGGTCGAGGAGGTCATCTCGACACTGAATCGCCTGGAGGCGGAGGGCAAGACGGCGCTGCCGGTCGTCGTCGACGGCCGCGTGGCGGGTGTCATCTCCGTGGCCGACGCGGTCAAGGATGGCGCGGCCGAGGCGATGGCCGCCCTCAAGCGTCTCCATCTGGAGCCGGCGCTGCTGACCGGCGACAACCGGCGCACGGCCGAGGCGGTGGCCCGTCAGGTTGGGATCGCCCCGGACCGGGTGCTGGCCGAGGTACGCCCCGCCGAGAAGGACGCCGAGGTGGCGCGCTTGCAGGCGGCTGGCCGACGCGTGGCCATGGTCGGCGACGGTGTCAACGACGCTCCGGCTCTGGCCCGCGCCGACGTGGGCGTGGCCATGGGCAGCGGAACCGACGCGGCGATGGCCGCGGCCGACATCACGTTGCTGGGCGGCGACCTGCGCGCCCTGCCCCGCGCGTTCGCCCTCTCGCGGGCCGTGATGCGCGTCATCCGGCAGAACCTGTTCTGGGCCTTCGCCTACAACGTGGTCCTGATCCCCGCCGCCGCGTTCGGCCTGCTCAACCCGATCTGGGCCGCCGCCGCCATGGCCCTCAGTTCCGTCACCGTCGTGACCAACAGCCTGCGCCTCAATCGCGTCCGCTTGTAACGCACACCATTCATCATCCACAGAAGGAGACAGACCGATGGAGATCACAACCCTGACCGCCCTCGCCATCTCGTGCGAACACTGCCAGCGCACCGTCGAAGGAGCCGTCGGCGCACTGCCGGGCGTCGCGAGCGTCCACGTCGAAATCCCGTCGAAGACCGTTCAGGTCAACTACGATCCCGCGCGCGTCTCGCCCCAGCAGATTAAGGCCGCGATGGACGAGGAGGGCTACCCGGTCGCGGAGTAGCCCTCTTCGTCCATCGCGGCCCCTGTATCCTCTGACAACGATGGGCAGGGAGCGATCAAGCGCGTTCGCTGTGGCTCGTCCTTGCGTACCTACGGCTCATTGGCCCACCAGACCACGACGGCTCCGCCCAGCCAGAGAGTGGCGATGGGCACGGCGTACAGGATAGCCCAGCTCAGCCAGTACACCATGGCATTGGGGTAGTCAATACACGACGGGTCGCCACTGTGGCCGCACCAGGGCAGGAAAGCTCGCTCCAGGCGGAGCATGGCGAAGAAGACGCCCATCGCAAGGGCACATAGGGGTAGCCAGGCCCACGCGAGGCGCATCTGGTCCATAAGGAGGGCGATGCACCAGCCACCGGGAACGGTGAAGAGAGAGAGAGTGATCGGGAGAAAGAAGAACGCCCAGCCCCCATATGGCACAAGCACCATGATGGCGCAGGTTAGGCCGGTCATGACCAGCGGGATGGTGAGGGTTGGAAAGGCAGCATATTTCAACGCGTGCCGCACGCTCCGATGTGACGATGCTCTCATAGGGAGAGGTATCGGCACAAGCCAGGACGATCTTGACCTTCATGTGGTCGCACAAGGCCGCCACCCGTGAGCGGGACGACGGCAGACGGGATACGATCATGGATACGATACTGTTCGCCATCGGTCAGGCGCTGCTGACCGCGTTCGACATGTTCTGGGATGTGCTGTGGCCGCTCGTGTTCGGCTTTGCCCTCTCCGGCGTCGTGCAGGCCGTGGTCTCGCACAAGACCATGGCCAGGCTGCTGGGCGACGACTCGCCGCGCAGCCTCACCCTCGCCACCCTGTTCGGCGTCGCCTCCAGCTCCTGCTCCTACGCTGCGGTGGCCCTGGCCCGCTCGATCTTCCGCAAAGGGGCCAGCTTTACCTCGGCCATGGTCTTTGAGTTGGCCTCGACCAACCTGGTGATCGAGCTGGGCATCATCCTGATCGTGCTGATGGGCTGGCAGTTCACCGCCTCGGAGTTCTTCGGCGGCATCGTCATGGTCATCCTCATCGCCCTGATCTTCCGCTTCACCCTAACGCCGCGGCTCGTGACAATGGCGCGGGAGCACGCGGGGCGCGGGGCACAGGGCCGCATGGAGGGCCATGCCGCGATGGACATGAGCGTCGAGGGCGGCGGCTCGTTCGCGTCGAAGCTGTTCAGCGGACGCGGCTTCACCGCCGTCAGCCATCTCTTCGTGATGGACTGGGCCTCGGTCTGGACGGACATCGTGCTGGGCTTCCTGATCGCCGGCGCGCTCGCGGCCTGGGTGCCCAACAGCTTCTGGCAAGCCTTCTTCCTGACGGCGCACCCGACGCTGGCCAGGATCGAGGGGCCGCTGGTCGGCCCGCTGGTGGCCATCCTGAGCTTCGTCTGCTCGGTGGGCAACGTGCCTTTGGCGGCGGTGCTGTGGCGCGGCGGCATCAGCTTCGGAGGCGTGGTCTCGTTCATCTTCGCCGACCTGATCGTGCTGCCGGTGCTGGACATCTACCGCAAGTACTACGGTGGCTGGGTCGCGCTCTATATTCTGGGCACGTTCTACGTCACCATGGCCGCGGCCGGCTACATCGTCGAGGTCGTCTTTGGCGCGCTGGGCATCATCCCCACCAACCGCGCCGTCGGCGTGATCACGCAGGGGCCAAGCCTGAACTACACCAGCGCGCTCAACGTTCTCTTCCTGGCGCTCGCCGCCGTGTTGGTCGTGCGCTTCCTGCGCACGGGCGGACCGGCCATGCTGCGTATGATGAGCATGCCGGAGGATACGATGGGGATGGACCATGCGGACCACGGTGCCCACGACAAGCACGCTACGGCCGGGATGGACCACGGTGGCGCCGCATAACGGTCGGGTACGCTGGAGGAGGGACCAACACATCATGGGAGGACAGAGCATCATGCGGGCACAGGGCGGTGCGAGGCGGCGATGGCGGGGCATCTATGCGCCGGCCGCGTGTGCCATTCTTCTGCTTGCGCTGCTCGTCGGGCACCATCCGCTGATGGGCCTGATGGACGATCAAGGCATGTCCAGGCCCGTTTCTGGCGCGATGCCCTCTCAGGGGGTGGGGTCCTCGTTGCCGACACGGGGCATTGGGATGCTACCGACGAGCCCTGTCTCCGTCACCAGTGCCCTCGGCGTGGCCGGTACGACGGGAGACGGCTGTTGCCTGACCTGCCGGATGGTGTGTCCGTTGATGGACGCGACCACTCCGGACCGAGCCGCACTCCTCTCACCAGCCTCGCATCCGCATCGGGACGTCGCGCTATTGCCGTCGATCTCCTCAACCTCTATCCTGGGCGCCGTCCGCGCGCAACGCGCTCTCGGCTGGCCCGGTGGGCATATCCCCGGGGCGCGTATCCGACGCGCTCTCCTCCAGGTGTATCTGCTATGAGCTGGGTCCGTTAGACGCCGTCGACCGTTCGCGGTTGGACGTGCCGTCGATTGTGCGCTCGTACCCAACGACTCGACAACAACAGATAGAGAGACCCGGAGACATCGGGAGGAGTTCCATTCATGACTACCGTATCCATCCGCCGTGCCCTGCGCCCCCTCGGCGCGGCCCTCGCGCTCACGCTACTTGCCACCGTAGCGACACCTCGACTCACCCCCGCCCATGCCGCCCTGTCCGCGGCGGCGATGGCGCCGTTCGACCGGCAGTTCATCGACATGATGGTCCCGCACCACATGAGCGCCGTGGCCATGGCCCAGATCGCCCTCACGCGGGCGCGGCACCCCCAGATCAAGACCCTGGCCCGGTCCATCATCTCCGACCAGAATAGCGAGATCAGCCAGATGAAGATCTGGCGCCAGCAGTGGTACGGCAGTGCGGCCACACCGGACATGATGCATATGCCGATGCTGCCGGGCCTGACGACGGGCATGGGCATGGCCGACATGAACGCCCTCAAGGCGGCCAACCCCTTCGACAAGGCGTTCATCACCGACATGATGCCGCATCATCAGCTAGCCACCGACGCGGCCACGCTGGAGTTGGCCCACGGCTCACACCAGCAGCTCAAGGACCTTGCGATCTCCATCATCAAAGGGCAGTCCCACGAGGAGGGGCTGATGCAGGCGTACCTCGACCTGTGGTACGGCGGCAGCATGGGCGCGATGGGCGGCATGGGCCACTAAAGGGAGGTTGCTGAACCGACGCGCCGCCGTTACCGTTGACCGCGGCGATTCGTTCTTACTTGTGGTAGGTCCCCTCTCCTCGATCCACTAAAGAAAGATGGTGTCCTATGGCGCGCGTGCATCGATCCACCCTCATGTCCCTCGTGTCCCTCGTGTCCCTCGTGTCCTTCGTGTCCTTCGTGCCCCTCGTCGGCGGTGCGGCACCTCGACCGCAGGCCCTCGCCGGAGCGTCGAGTAGCACGCCCCAGGGCGTTGCGTCGTGCCCCACCGGTCTGCCCGCGACGATGGTCTGCGACCGTGCCCTGGGCGTTGCCGTGACGCCACCGGCGGGCTGGACCGTCCCGTCGGCCAGCCATTTCCCGCCGAGCAGCCTCGTCTTCTGGACAGCTGTCGCGGGCCAACCCGACGCGACCCTCCATCTGGTGATTTCCGCGCTCGGCCCCGCTGATACGGGCGATCCAGGCGCGGCGGCGGCCGCCGGGGCCGATGCGGAGACGCAGGGTGTGACCACCGCCGTGACGCCGACGGCCACGACCGTCGCGGGTGTCCCGGCGGTGGTGCTACAGGGAACACCTGGTGGCCCGGCTTTCGGCCAGGAGATCCTGGTCGCGCACGACGGCCTGCTATACGGCATCGATACCTTCGATAACGCTCGGAGGGCGCTGACCCCTGCGCAGCGTCAGGCCCTGGCCAGCCTGCGCTTCATCCCGCGCGCCGGCCCACACCCGCCCTTTGACCCGTCGCAGCCCCTTATCGCCGCGCTCCGGGATCCCTGCCTTGACCTGGCACAGGGCGCGCCATCGGCCGCGCCATCGGCGCGCGCCGTCCCGCGTTTGCGTCTGACCTCCCGCGTGTCTCCCGCACGCGGCAACGATATGGCCGTGGTCACCGTTGCGGGCGCGGGCGTGCGTCCCGGCGCGCGGGTCATGCTCACGATCTGCTGGAACACGGGCGGTCAATCGACCTATACCCGCTACCAGACGACCATGCTTGCCCCGGCAACGACGACCGGGACCGTCGGGACATCCACCGCCCTCTATGTCCCCTCGGGCACATTCACCGCATGGACGGTGCGCGCGGTCGCCACGGAGGCCGGCACAGGGCGGGTGTTGGCCACCGCGACACGGATGGGACGGGAGCGGCCGCCGACGCAGGGTCTCCGGCTGCAACCGCGGAGCGCGTATGTCGCGGCCGGCCGCGCCTATCCCTTCAGGCTCTACACCCACTGCGGCATCGACTTCTCCACGGATTTCGCCCATGCGTTCTGGGACGTGGCCGACGCCGCCTGGCGCGGGAGTCACGGCAATCCCCCCACCGGCATCGGCAATCCGTTCCAGATGGGGACTATGACGCTCGTCGATCACGACCATGCCCGCTTCGACAGCGCGGGCGGCGGCGCTACGACTCCCCCCTCGCGGGGCGACAGCATCCGCTTCATCCGCCACCAGGGACCTAAGATCGTGCCCGGCTACTGCGCCTGATCGTCGCAGCGGGGCGAAGCGGGACCACCGCCACGCCTCCGAACACGACGCGCCGACGCCCGCGTCCCCGAACACCACGCGCCGACGGGCACGGCCGATACCGCATTGTCCCATCGTCGGCGCTAGTCGTCGTCCTGGCACTCCTCGAAGTCGGGGACGCTGTGGAAGCTCGTCAGCAGTTCGCCCTTGCCATGGTGATGGTTGTAGGCGAACTGGCCGCCGGCCTTCACGGCGTGGCCCAGCACCGTCACCGGGCGGGTCGCCGTCCACACGGGGTCGAAGGGGCACTCGGCCATGTACGAGGACG
>JAABUX010006572.1_pt1 | contig 13844 bp, 19 predicted proteins | sample 5561851 | NCBI WGS metagenome assembly JAABUX01 (sample SAMN10711883, study PRJNA513361) | rock metagenome | isolation source: Antarctica rocks | place: Antarctica: Victoria Land, Richard Nunatak red sandstone | collected 2016-01-03 | reverse complement strand
TACCTTTTGACCTGAGACCAGTTCTGGTACCTGGAGGAGGAGCTGAGGCCGTTGATGGCTCGCCTATAGGCTACAATTGATTGCAAAATGTTAGACTGTAAATCAAAAGCTTTCATGAACGGTGAAGTTATCGACGGGCTGTTGCGGGGAGAGAGATTCACGGGTTCTTACCTTCTGGATACGCTTTGTTTGTTTAGTGCTCTTTGAAACTTTTCGAGGGATTTGACGTAGCATTTTCCCCTTTTTCAGATATCGGTTGATCAGGTTGAAGGCGGATAGAGCCCATATCTTGGCAAGGCATCCATTTCAGGGGATAGTGCCAAGGCCCGGATGCCAGCCTTATCTTAGACTTAGGGACACCCGAGATTCTGATCGATGAAATGAAAAGGACAAAGTACTAAGGTTCGGAGTAGGAAATACTGTAAGACATATATGAAGAACAAGGATGGATGGAGGATGATGAAGGGGGGGCGGCAATGAGGCGAAGTGTCTTGAGGGGAAATTGGGCAGGATCGAGGGTGTACTGTTCATTGGTACGTCGCTTTCTTAAGTAATCCAATTATCGCTCCTAGTTTCCACACGCCACATTTGAGTTTACGTTGCCAACGAGATCTCTGCAAGGTAAATCCCGCAATTAATTATATGTTGAATTGGGAAGCTTACTCAATTCAAAGCATGTCGATTACTGAAGCCGAATCACTTGTCAATTTTTATGATTGGGCTACAGGACGCAGGGAGGATGGCACCACCTACAGATACAAAGTAAGGGACTGTGGTAATCCAGAGTGCCGGTATCCAAGCGCCAAAACATAAGGGAGTTTGAGAGGGCGTTTCAGTAGCAATAAGTGTCGCTCGTGAAGAAGTGGTGTTGGCTCCCATCGCTGATGTCTCTAGTCTATGGTATGGATGAGGTAGATCAAGGAAAGAGGAGTAATACATGGTCCGTTCTCAGGCTTCACATATAGAAGCTTTGACACTCTGAGGTTTTGGAATAAGTTCCAATACACTTCCTATTTCGTACTTGCTCCCATATACCTCAACAGTCATAACCAAGTAAAGACCTTTGACAAAGGTGTTTCGAAAGCTGCTCCAGTCCGAAATCATCGTTCTTGCGTTCCGAGCTTGTGCACATAGTACCATCTGTCCAGTCGGGTGTACCTGTGCTGAATAAAAAACCACCCTCCCATTGGCACGAATCGAAGTCAATGATGATAAGCACATCTTGCTTATCCAACATGATGTTTCGAGGATTAATATCATTATGGTTTAGACCTAGGCTATAAAGGTGATCCAGGCCCTCTTTGACGCCCATTAAGCATAAATAGAAATTCAAAGGCCGGGTGGAGTCTCTCAGGCGATCTGATAGAGTCATATTTGACAAAGCAAAGACCCGTGGCAACTTTGCAAAGGCATCGTCTGGTATCGGATGAGGCGCAGGTGTGAGACCACTCGTAAAAGGAGACCAAAGATCTTCGGCTGGAATTGGAATAAGAGTGCAATCGAGCTCTCTAATTTCGATGCCTTGGTAGAGAACGTATCCATGTTGACTCTGTGCTTTGAAAGTCTTGGTGCCCTTCTTGAGTATTATCGAGAAATGGTCAAATTCCAATTCATCTCCGTCTTCCCTATAAGCCTCGACGCATTCAATCACCTTCATAATGAAATGTTCGTAAGGAATTCTGAAAGTATGTAAGCATTGGTCGATCACGACAAGGAGGGGCCATGTGTTCTACCAGCGCAATTCTCTTCACACTGATTCGGTCCGATCAGGCGGACCGACGACAGCAAAGGGATAGCGCATACTTACGTAAGCAGCTCTATTTGGGGACGGGGCAGCTTTACAATATCTCACCTCCACACTTGCAAAACACCTCCCAGCAACAGGAGGGTGTTACCGCCCGGCTGCGGAGTCAGCATCGCCAACCCGAAGGGGCTTGGCGCCCGGCTTGGAACACGTCTGAGGGACTGAGGCAAAACGGCACCAAGAGCATGGCAGACCGTCTCCAAGGCAGATAGAGCTTCCTAGCTCGCGTCTCGGTTTTTGGAGGGCTGTAGGGAGTACATCTCCAGCGGAGAAAGCCGGGCGCCCGTATGTGATTTCTCAAGGACGTCTGTCCTCACTCTTGTTGGGACCTCAAGACATTCCACCAACATTCTCTAATCCCTCCCTCCTCTGGTTGCCAATTCACCTGCCCTATACTCCCAAACGGCAACCAAATGAGGCATTTTTCGGCAAGACTACCACGCTCTGCAATACCCTCTTTCTTTGTTTTGACAGGTATGCTCTTCAGCTCTCCAGTCGCGAGGGTTTCGGCCCAAAAGGAGATTGATATATTTGAATGATACTCAAATCTGTTCTCTTCGCTCTTGCTCTGGCGTGATACCAACATCCATCTTCCGGTTGATAGGAGATTCATCAAGATTGACGCTGGGCCCTCGGTATAGCTGCCGGCAAGTTGAAGAATGTAAGCCTCGGTCGTTGACCCACTCCACCAGTCCCTTCACGAGGTCTTGAAGCGGCTCCAATACGAGTTCCTCCTTTGCGCCTGGAGGCCACTTCATCAAATCGGAGCCTTGTTTGTAGAGCGGTGTTTCTCCCTCTTGAAAAGTATTGAATATCTCCTCTGCCAGCTCATCGAGTCGAGGGACACGTCCTAAGGTTGTGTAAGTGCGATCAGAGATATCGATTCTGAGGATTTGAGAGTTGGAAGAAGCTCTTCTATCAATGCGTCATGACCTGTATCCTATGCTTAGACGTATCTGCAAAGCAGGCCTTTTTCAAGGAGAGGCATTGGCTGGAAGGACGAGGAAAAGGTACGGTCGGAGGGAGGAGGAGTGGTTCGCTGCGATAATGATTCCGTTCGCACGATGAGGTCCAGTATAGCTGCTCAGATCTCTATACCGAGGGTCTGAGGAACCCTGAACTTCCCGGCGACCACAAGGTCTAGCAGCAGGGCGACAATTCGGTTATGTTTTAGACCTGAAGAAAGGCGAGCATGAAATGTCTCCATGTCATCTTTAGTCAGCCCTGCTAACCCGAAGTGGCTTAGCGACCGAGGTTTACCCCGAGCTCAATTCCAACACAATTACTTTGGAGGAATTCCATGGGAATTACTTTACCGATTCTTCATTTAGCGTATGCAAGACCAAGAGTTGTATCAATCATATGCGGGGCTGAAAGAGAGCAAAACATAAAATAAGGCAGCATTTGACTTAACAAAGATAGCCTTATTGCCGCGTCTGTATTCTGTAGTAACCCCTCACTTTAAGAACCAATGACGACCAAGCATCTGAATTCAATCTGAAAGGTCTCTCCAATACCTTTCCTGAGACGATAATAGTCCCTCCCCTTAATTCAGCTCACAACAAGACGTGGCGGTACAAGAGGTGGAGCAAGTACGCCTACAACGCCGCCAGCGCCTGAGTGGAAGCCTACACTGGGAGCATTTGTAGTAAGAGATAGCGAACCAGCAGCCAGACATGGGAGAAGCATACATATTTGGTGGAAGGCGTGGTGGCAGCGTCTCTATTTGAGACCGGGGGACATCGCCATCGCTAGATATTGATTAATCAGAGCACGGGCTAGCGAAGCAGTCATATTTCGAGTCCAACTCCACCGGCTTTTAGATAGATCGTGCGTGTGGACTTTTTACATGGGATTCACCCGGACTGTAAAGTACGTGGCTGGGAAAACGAACCCTTTTATCAATTTACTCGCCAGATATACCATATATCCAAGGTGCGCCCAATTATTTCCTTCAAGAACTCGCATTTTAAGCCAGTCAGCGATTGCTCATTATCCTTCAGTACGATTACGACAAGTTGTCGGTAATGCCGAAAGGGTCAAAACACCATAGAGAAATGACGAGGGAGGCTATCAAGGCCTCGAGCGAACTGGCTAGGGGCTAATACTCCAGTTTCCTCTACATCTACATCAATCCTTCGAGGCGGCTGAGCAGTGCCTTGGGCTCCTCTATAGCCTCGACCTTCAAGAAACTTCGGATGACGAAACAGACTGACGTTAGTTGACGAATGGTTATTGGCCTGGGGTGGTCGAGGAACTGAAGTGCTTCTTGACAAGGATGTGGACCACACCGGCGCTGACAATGTCTGTTCCATCCAATCCACATATTATTTTCTACCACACCATAGCAAATGGCCTACCCTCCTAGGCCCCCCCCAAGCCAGTAGTGTTAACGACCATGCCAGCACCGTTCGAACTCAGGACCGGTCTTTCATGGTTCTGTGTTCACTGCGGGTTGCTAGCTGATGATAGCGAAGTGAAGTGTTATTGTTTCCCACAGCTCACCTCCTCCGTTCTTTTCTTTCTTTCTCTTTCAACATCATCACCATTCCTCCAATTCTTTCATCCTATCATTGCTCCTGTTCGCTGCCTTCCATGGGACACCACCTGTTGTCCTAGCACAGCGCTATCAATCACAAGCCCTATCACCCACGCTTGTCAGGCATTCTGGCAAGATGAACAGGGCGGCCGGAGGCGAGCGATGTCTGCCAGAGGGAAGCTATTAGAATGCTACTTGGAGGACGTAGAAATCCGGGATGGAACCATACTCGTGAGCTTATCTTTACCCGCACCTATTGAGGCAATGCGTTGTCTCTCGAATTTCCTTTCCCCTGGCCACTTCAATCACTCGAGAACGTTGAGATGTTTATCTCAACAGCATGTGCGGGGTTCAGTCCTCGCCAACCCACTTTTACGAGCTCAGCCTCGTCGATCATGTAGAACAGCTGGCTTACAGCAGCACTAATGCATGTATGGGTCAATTACAAATCTCTCACACCGAGAGACGGTCTGCTTTTGACCAGGTTTATTTCCCTGAGCTTCACCGATTGGGCAGGGGACGAATCAAGCGACTGGTGGATTTGTTGGATGTCTTAGGGCGATGGATATTACCCTTCTGGTTGAACGGAGCAAGGCTTCCCCTTGTAAATTTTACCAGGCCCCATTCATCTTGGTGTGCGACAAATAGATTGAGGAAAATCAAGGCCGCCAATCAATCAGATTTCGCATTTAGTTATTAAGATCATCAGGTAGCTAGGATAAATTTATAGTCCGTGAGAAAATGACTCTTAATCACCATCTGATATCCAAAATCCCGAAGATCCCTCCGGACGAGGAGAGTCAGTCTCTGATGCCGAGTTAGAGGTTGTCCCTTGATATGTAGGCGAGCTTGAACTGCTAACCGGACCTAGTTCCTGAATCTTTGTCTTCACGGTATCAATCATCCTGCAGAAGGTCCCGCTTGCCGGACCAGTGCTGAAGTCATAGAGATCCTGTAGAACGTCCATCATGTTGGCGGAAGAATATTGTGAAGAACAGACCGCCCTCAGAGGTGAAAGACCAATTTTGTTAGGCTTTGTAACGATTGCCCCACTCCGAAGCAACTCCTTGATAGCAGGCCGCGCATCGGATAGCGGACAGTGACAGCAAACCACGATCGTGGTGCATCAAAGCCTGGAGTGGGGTCCGACAGTTTGGATCGGTATCTTTCCACTCGGCGTCCCTTTGGAGCAGTAGCTTGATTGCAGAAGAGTTGAAATTATCTACAGCAATTGCGATCGGTGACTTGGTAGACACTGCAGGCATATAGCCTCGAAATGGCCGAACTGAAGAGATTGTGTGAATGAGTCAGCTGTTCTTGACCAGTATCGCCTCTCACGGGGACTACTTACCACCAGCGGCGACGGAGACGCCAGACCCAGTCAATCAGAACGATAATTTGCCCCACAGTAGTATCAGACTCGGTCGTAGATCGCCTGGGATGTTTAACCTTTCACAAATGGCAACCAGATCCTGCTGGGATAATTCTTTCCTCATTCGTGGACTCGCCAACATTCCAGTACTCGGCTGCTCTAGGTTCTGCGAGTCCAGGTGCTTTGGCCGCTTCTCGGTGTGATCCAGAAGCTGGCTCTCGCACAGGGCTGCACTTTTGCCGATTGGCAATAAGGATTGGTTACTTCGTGTCATAGTTAACGGACTAGTTGTACAGGAACTTGGAAACATCATGACAGGACATCATTATAATATGATTTCAAGTGTGCTCAGCAAATCGTACAATAAAAGCCGTAATCTCTGGGTTTTCGCGGAATTCTTCACATATACCTTGTCTGCTCGCTCATTTGCCTGTGGTGGAGGTGGTGAAGTGAAGGTAGAGTGAGGTTATTGGGATGGTGATCCGTGTAAAGGTGGTGAAGACAATGCAAGGTGAGGTTACGGCGGTAATCCTTATAGTGGCAGTGAAGGAAACGTAGCGTGAGTTTTTATTGTTGATCCTTGTGAAGGTGGTCGAGGAATTGTAGTGTGAAAAAGTGGTGAGGGTAATTGTACCTCAGGGAGGGTGGGTAATTGTTCGCTAGGTGGAGTGGAAGGGGAAAAGTGAATATGCAGAGAGAGAGCGGCAGAGAGGTCAAAGCATTCACCACACAGAGACAGTGGAGCGCATGCGTGGAGAAAAGGTGGATTATCAGTGAAGGAAAATGTGCAGGAAAGGCAGGTCAACGATATCGTGAACTTTGCGACTGAATATTAGTATTGTCAACCTTCCATTGCATCTTCACCCGAACAAGGGCCACCACCTCATCATTTCGACCCAGCCTTCCCTCCACCTCTTCGATATCCACCACCACCATCACGCTTTCACGTCGGATTTCCACAACGACCTCCACGAGCACCCGAATCTCAACACTACCAGGAGTCATTGACCGCGCCAGCAGAATTAGAAGCGAACAATTGGTGGCTACCCCTCAATAAATCCTGGCCACCACACGAAGACTCCGCCTCGAGGAAATCCCATACCAGCCGAATCCATTTCCTCCCCGCAAAAAAGCAGGCACACACCCACATTTTCGACCTCAACCTCCTCCTCCGAATCCTCCCTCCCCAAATCCGCCAACACCAACACCAACACCAACATCGTCGCCCCTCTCTCACAACCCCAAAACAACGCCAGCACCACTCGCCCACGAATAGTCTACTTCCACAGCGGCCTTGGTGGCGCCGGCAACTACCACAAAGCGATCCGAGAAGACGACATTTTCAAATCCATGATTGGGAACCGGTCCGCTCATCCGAAGTTTCTGTCCAGTCTCCTTGGGACCCTTGGTGGGAAGAAGGCGAGGATGCAACAGCAGCAGCAGCAGCAGCAGCAGCATGATGGGACAGAGAACTGCCAGAGGAGCAGTCAGGCCTTACCGTTGGGGGTGGCGGAGGTGATGAGGAGGAAGATGTTGGGGTTGGATGGGAAGGCGAGGTCGAAGGGTTGAAGAGATCGTGCGGGACGGTTAGGCCTCAGTCGGTGGATGATGATGATGATAATGATGATGATGAATAATTGCTTGCTTGCAAGAGGCATTGCGGTCGGTAGCGATGACAGAATCCGGACGATGATACCACTTCCTCAGGCGGTTTTCGATCAAAGGAAAATTCTTTCTTGCAGGTTTCGAAACGCATAGTATCTCTATTGAGGATGATAATAGAGTGGGTTTGGAACGTAACATATCTGGCATACATCTGAGCCACAACTTGACAGCCCATTGAATACAGGATGGATATTGAATATGGGCAGGCTCTGATCCCGTCCGGGCTGCTCCCATTGATGATAGAGCATCTCTGCCAAGGATCGCTCCTTCATGAGCCCTCTTCCCCATGGAAATGAGCATGTCTGAACGGTCTCTTCCTCGATGCTAATCCCACAAGACTCATGTAGTCTTCTAGCCGAGACGAATGCAGTCTCTGGAGGCCTATTAACCTCAAACGTCCAAGAACGACAGACGAATGGTAGTCAATTTTCGCGAGGGCAGCTCTGACGCTGGACCATCGACCACTTGCCTCGAAGAAGGGGACATCACTCGTGTCGTCACCCAGACTGTATACACTAAAGTACGCCTGATCACGCCAGATGCATGTTCTCCCTCCGTACACTCGCTCTCATCAATCAATTCATACAAGAAGTATTCCAAACATTACTAGAACGGTCAAAAGATATCGTATGTCCAGAATATCGCATGTTGGTTTTATAGACTCCTAACTTACGTCTTGTTACCCCTCGTGTGAACAATCAGACCTTCTCTCAAATTGAATCGGAGATTAGTCCACTTAGTAGCCGAGTAAGACGTGAAGTCCAGGGCCATTAAGTATAGCTCCTAATTCCTTCATATGTAGACTGAGATTAGGTATATAATGAACGTTTATTGAGGGTTCTCAAGAAACCAAACGCAGTCCGGCACCTCGTGGACATGGTACCAGACCCCTCTTAAAAAGCGAGAAGCATATAAATCGCAACATCCTACATTAGCTACAAGTGCCAACCCAGGTCCATATGATCTCCCCAACTCTCCCCGTCGCCATTCGGCGCCATTTTTGCAAATAAACTTGGACTAACGATATCCTCTGTCCCGCAACTGACGCATGAATCTACTAACTCGGTGTGAGTAATAGCTTGCCACTACCTATAGTAGCCCAAGAAGCTGTCCCAGCGGCGGGATTATATACACTGATCTTGCTGAAGCACTGCAGAACCCTTCCATCAGCACATCACCTCTCCAGTCGTGTCCTTCTGTCACATTGAATCACTCTCATCAATGCCTAGAATCACCTTCGGGTTCTTGTTCGGATTGGCCCCGTTCGCCATTATTTGCAGACTTAATGCCACAACATCGTCGGTAGCAGCGGATGTTGCACGGCAGGAACCGCTGCCGGGGGTGTAGTGGTTCATATCTCCGACATATGCTGCCGCGAGAGGTACAGAGACCGCCAAAGCGAATGCCAGGGCGTGCTTTCTCATGATAGTCTAGAGGACGAGTGCCAGACCGTCGTATAGATACTCGACCTTTTCCACTGACCGCCAATGACCGGTTATATATCTTTGACCTGTGTGCTAATTCTGGATCCATAAAGGGAGCACATAGGTTGACGCCGGCAATGGTACCTTGACCAGCCTAAACATTCCTTGTTTTTGCTTGTAGTATGACCGTGAAAGTCAGGGGGAGAAGCAAGCTTAATGGCTTTAGATCACCTGGCCGGCAGCCCCACGCCTATCAATTCAATCAGCATTAGACGTTGCTCCGCTGGCGAATACACGAAAGGTGGCTTTGATCGAAATTCCAGCCAGTGTATACACGCTGACATAGAAGATGTGGAGCAGCACTTATTGAGTTGCATCTGGCAGGGAGGACTGCTCAGTCTTTCCAACCTGTACATCGCTCGGTTGAAGATCCTCCCGAAACCCCCTTCGCCGTGTCTCGTGCCACACAAAACTTCCACGTAATGACGCTTCAAAAGCATGTCAGATGGACTTTCCTTTGCGTGGCATCGTGATGATGTGAAATGCAATCTACTTTCCCCGTCGATTGAGCATGACGTGCTCCGTACTCCACGGCCACCAGAACATTTCTAAGCTTGATTTTAGAGCTCGCATATTAGCACTTGATGGTCTTCTTGGGCTACCGTCTTTCTTTCTTGGCAACGGATTCCGGAGTAGTACTTGTTCGGAGTGTAAATGTTGGAAAATAAAGCTCCGGTGATGGCTGTTGGTTGTCTCGATGATTATAGCTCCGTCAAAGTGTGTATGACCTATGATGTAATTCAAGCAAACTCCACGCCCTCGTGCTCCAATTGCCTCCTTGACGATATTTGACCAGAACCACTCTCTCAGATTACCAATCAGTGCATCCGGACATTCAACAGCTGGGAAGTGCCCTCCAGTATCATGCTCCTTGAAGAATTGCACATTTGCAAATGCTCGCATCCAGTCCATAGGGAGAATGGCGACCTCTTTCGGAAATTTACTCATGCCCATTGGGGTCGAATGGTAAGTCGTAAAGGCGTTTTTCATGTTAGTAGGCCCACTCTCTTGAGAAGCGGCTTTGTAGTATCCGAGTCCGGGCGTGGCAGCTTGCATCCAGTGCATCATTACAAACGTGATGACCTCGTCGTCGACCGATGGGTGAGTCACCTAGCCCGAAGCCCAAACTCTGCGGGCATGTCGACTGTTGCTTCAAGTACCCATCTCCTTCTCGCATATAGTCCATGAGTTTTTATAGCCCTTGCTTCTCCCTCTTCGTGTACAGCCAGGAGTTGAAGATGAGTCTTGCCATCGTCAAGGGCGCCCTGTACGACATGGCATGCTTTCGCGTGCTAAGGATACTGCATAGCCAAGCTCCGTGTGATATAAGCACCCCAATCCGTCCCTTGCGTGACGAAATTGTCATAGCCCAGCACCGTAACCATGAGGATCTTGAACGCCGTAGCAGTGATCACGGGACCGAAGCCTGACTTCTTTGGGGCGTTTCCGGGGCCAAAGCCGGGGATGCTGGGGACAACAACGTGAAAGGCTTGGGTATCTGACGACATAGGATGGGTGAGGAATATCTTTCGAGCTTCGAGAAAGAAGCTAGGCCAGCCATGGACGAAGAGGAGGGGAATGGCATTCGAGGAGGCACGGTGGTGGGCGAAGTGTATGAGCTATGGGCCATAGCCCGGGACGTCTATCTTGACCTTGTACTGCTCGAAATCTTGATTGATCGTTGCCTAGAAGCGAGGATGGATTATTAGCTGTGAGCGAGAGAGGGGAAGACTCGGGAAAATTGAGGAGGAAAAGCTGACTTCTTGTGCGCGCCACTCATATCCACATTTCCAGTAATCAGCAAGCCGCTGGACATGTCTCACTTTAGCGCCGTGACTCCATCGTCGTCATCGAGATCGGAGAGCTCTTCGGGATAGCGTGCGAGCTGAAGCTTTTGTCGGGTGAGAGAGATGAGGTTTTGGTCAACGTGCAGTTGATAGGGGAGCGGCTTGTTGAGCACACACGTTGACTCAGTTGACGTTTTTTAGCCATGGTGACAATACGAGTAAAGTTTGGTGCCGACTGGTATCCTAGCTCTAGTGTGGAGCGGATTGGTACCCTAGAGGCTAGAGCTCTACGTAGAGTGGAGCGGCGTGAGTAGGGCCACTGTGTGATTTGAGGGACTCTGGTAGCTCTTGAATGACGAGCTTTAACAAAAGCAGTACGTTTCTCAATTTCCCATCCACTGGTATATCCATCTCTTTTGTCGATTGCACGTGTCAATTGTTGCTCATACTCCGCGAGCCTGATCTGCTTCAAATTGGGCGACCTCTGCGCTCCATTCCCTTGCTTCTCGTTCTTTCTAAGCGCGGACGCGATCAGCGACGTCGCTCTGCCTTTGAAGCTCCCTAGCGTATTCAGCGCGTATTTGCCTGCCTTCGAGGCTACTAGGATGGTCGGCACCTCGAGCGGCGTGGCGAGCCTCCTCGCGTAGTTTTCTTGCTCCTTCTGGATGCGGCGCTCTTCAAGCTGTCTAGCAGCGTCTTCGGCCTTTTTCGTCTGTTGTCTGGCCTTTTTTGGAGGCCTGGAAACCCTGTTGGCTGAGGGTGTGTGGGGAGGAACGAGCTCAGGCTGCTGCCTGTGTATACGGCGAACCACGATGATCATGATGATAAGTCGCAGAACAGTGAATCGCTTCAAGAAGACCTAATCAGGATAAAGAAACAGTATAACCGTATCTGTGGGGATTCATGGAATATTTACTAGCAAAACAGGTGGGGTGGTGTGGTTTTTTGCCATCCTAAAAGCTCCGATTGGTACCCAAAACTTATGCAATTTCCTTTGACCTCAGCTTTGATCACGGACTTCTATCCCCGTCGATCAATAAGCAATCTACAATGAAATGCCAGCTCCCGATCATGCAATCCATAACATTCTACGTATGACAGGCTCTATCCCATCGCAACCTAACGAAGCAGAAGCACGAATGCAAGCATTAATGAGCAAGAACCTCGACCAGCGAGGACCTAAGCTAGTTCATGCCTCGTCAGTACTCTCAACTTCACCACTCCAACTTCTCATCCAGCAGCTCCACAAATTCTTTAGCTCGGGCCTTACGGATGCTGCTGTCAAATTTGCCGCTCTTCGTCTCGCTCCGTTGGAGGGTAAAACTGCTTTCTTGTGGCGGGACTCAGGGATTCGTATCTCAACGCTAGCGTGATCCTGCTTTGAATTACGTCATCAAAGTCCCGGACTCGATTGGTGGTGAGAAACATGAATCGCGAGCGTTTTGCTGATTGTCACTCGAGCGCGCTTGCACAAACACATGCGCCTCGTCCAGAAGGACCAGAGCTTTCCAGTGATGAGCACGCTGAAAGATGTGGGATAATTGCTCTTCCAGCGTCTTCGGGTCATGACCCAACTCTCCAGAGTATGCCCGAAAACATCTAATGGAAAGAGCGCATACCGCGTACAACGGCCGTTTGAGATGTTCCGACAGTCCTTCGGCAAAAAAACCGCCGGCCCCGTGCTACGAGACCGGCCCTCATCTCAGTCCGGTGGGGATGATGTGCAAGGGGAAACGCGTCGAGGGCGACGATTCGTTTGACACCGGAAAATATCGCAATGTCGAGTGCAGTCGGGACTTCGCCAAAGACAGCTCCGTCAGAATCGAGATATCGGCACTCCATATGGAAATACGTCATACCGGTCGACGACATCTTCTCTTCGCCCTTATAGGATCGGATGCATAAGGCTTTTTCAGTGTCAAGACAGGTAGTATAAAGAACGTCTTTGGCCTGAAGAGAGCCCAGAGCAGATCGTATGTAATTTCGTCGGTCTTGAGAAGCGGAGTCAGACGAGCGGTCGTCGAGGCGTATTCGCTTTTTAAGAAGTCTAGCAAGAGGTTGAGGTGCTTCAGATCCGCCCCGTCTTGACCGATATTGTCGCTCAGTTTGGTCCCGTAAGCTTCCAATTCTGGAAGATAGTGGTACAGGAGATTTCGATCAACCTGTGAGATAAGTCTAACTTGGAAACTTGTGCAAAATGAACAGAAAGCCATGCCGCAGGCTTGTCCTCTCGAAGAGAGACACCGTGGACGCCCTGCAGGACAGTCCTAAGGATGTCTCGCAATATTTCTGATTTGACGTCGATATAATGGGATCAGAGGAATTTCTGTCTGATATGTCTCAGAAACCAAGCTCTTAGCTATATAGGTGTGTACTTATCGATCCGTGCGCGAGCGACAAAGACATACTCGTCCAGCCCTTTCACTTGTCCTGGACATGAGGCCTCTACAGTCTCGTATTGGCCTGTCTTTTCGTTCCAGCTGTGTTGTAGCGGTGTTAGCTCGATCGCATGTGCATGCAGTAGGGCTTTACCGCTCGTCAACGGTCTTTAACTCCAGCCTCGAAGCGCGAGCTCTCGGTCCCGAAGGCGCAATAACCGTACGGAGGCTGTGGTTTGGATTTCGCCTGTGGACTTCACTTTTTGGGCTTCCTTGATTAGCCCTACCACCAATCTCCTGAGATCATCGACCGTAATGGACTGTGGGAATGGTGGGGATGTGGGGCTGCCAGGAGGTGTGTAGCTTGTGGCTGCGGAGGGACAGATGGCTTCTCTATTGGTGCTTTTATCTCAGCGATAGATGTTTAAGAAAAGAGGTTCTCAAAGCGTCCGGGAATGCGGAATGAGTTGTGCAGATCTTGTGCCATCTAAACGCTTGAGGAGGGTAGTGGAAGCCCTGGATTCAGAACCATTGAATTGCCTCAACATTTTGGAAGCACGGTTTGATTCTTGGAGAGCCTTGATAAGAGGAGTAGCTGCGCCAGGATTTGACGGCATACGGACCTCATCCGGCACATGTAGTTGAAAAGTTTCCACTCGAATTCGTCGTGCTGCCAATATAAGTTCGGTACTTGCCTTGTAGACTGGCCTAGCTTGGCCATCCTATCTTGAAGACTTGTCCTTTTAGCGGCACCTAACGCTGACGAATCATGACGAGAAGCACTAAACACAGCAGACTGGCTTAGGCAGTGACTA
>JAABUX010006571.1_pt1 | contig 13845 bp, 17 predicted proteins | sample 5561851 | NCBI WGS metagenome assembly JAABUX01 (sample SAMN10711883, study PRJNA513361) | rock metagenome | isolation source: Antarctica rocks | place: Antarctica: Victoria Land, Richard Nunatak red sandstone | collected 2016-01-03 | reverse complement strand
CGGCACCTATGCGTTTCACTGCAGCATCCACAACTATATGACGGGCACAATCAAGGTCACCGGCTGACACGCGAACCGCGGGGGCATCTCTCTGCGCCTGCACGTTGACGCTCGGAGCAGACCGTTCACCGGATCAATCGGCGTTCCAGTCCTTGTCGTGGACGTCGGGGTAGGCGAGCCGGTCGGGCCGGAACAGGTCGAGCAGCGTTTCTCGCAAGTCGAGCAGGACCGCGTGCAGGCGCGTGGTCGTGCGCGCCCGGATGACCTTGCGCGGAAGAGGTAATCCGATCTCCGCTTCCAAGACACGCAGGCGCTCCCGCAGTTCACGGTCAATGGTGCGCCTGCCGCCGAGGTTGCGCTCTTCCAGGAGGCCGGTGAGGGCGTCCACGGCAGCAAAGATGTGCCGGTGGCCCGAGCCATCCATTCGCTGCTGCATGGACGCCATCTGCAGGGTCCACGCCTCGCCCACGGCTCGTGCGAAGCGGTCTCCATCTGCTGACCGCGGAAGTACATCCGTCACGTCCGGCCTCTGCTCCTCTCACAGGGCGAGCCGGCTTGCCCACCGTGTACGAAGAGTGATACGACCGACGCAGCAAGACAGATCAGTCGCACCCTCAGCTTGTGGCCTCGGCATAGCTGGCTCCCCGCCTTCCCACGACTACTGGCGAGTACCACCCTGCCACGATTATCGCCGGAATCCTTCGCACGCGCCGAGACCATCGCTCCCCCCGAACCCACCAACCGTGACACATCGTACCACGCTTCTGTGGCGAGCTCACGGCATCCCGGAGGGTGGCTGGGGAGCAAGCCGCCCGCTCACCGTGCTGCTTCAGCACGCGGGCAACGACCTGGGATGGCTCACCACCGTGGTCCTCGGCGACCCTCGCCCGCGGTGAGCGGACGCTCGCTAAGGAGGCGTCGCGGACCGCGGGCGCCCACGTCGCCAACCTGCACGGCGCATTCCTCGGGACCACCGGCATCCACCAGCTGAGTGATGCGGAGCGAGGGCTCGTCACCGAACGCGGTCTCAGCACATGGAGTGACTGCCGTCACCTCCTCCCGCGGGCGGAGGCCGTCGGCGAGGAGGCAGTCGACACCGAGTAGGCGCGGTCCTCCAAGGGGACGGCTGCCGCCGCGGTGGTAGTGGCCGTCCTCTGCGAGGGCGGACGTCCGGGCCAGACAAGAGGTGTCCTCCGGACGGTGAGCTAGATCGCTGTCGTGGCATTCGAGCAGCGCGCGGCCTCTACTGGGACCTGAAGCCGCACTACAAGATGGTGGAGCGGGAGCTCCCCGTCGCCGGCCAGAACTGGCCGTGGGGCGATCCGCACAGCTACCCATTTTCGCCGCACCCAGTCAGCGAGTCGGCCCTGCGGCTCTGGGACGGAGCCGAGAAGCTCGGCATTCCGATGCGCGCTGGGCCTGTGGGCATCGTCAACGGAACCTTCGGCAACCGACCCCACTGCATCTATCGCGGCTACTGCCTGCAGGGATGCAAGGTGAACGCCAAGGCGAGTCCCTACGTCACCCACCTCCCCGACGCCTTGGCGCACGGGGTGGAGATCCGCGCCAACAGCATGGCCGTGCGGGTCGAGATCGACGACGCCGGCCGTGCCACTGGCGTCACGTACATGCACGAGAGGGGAGGGTTGGAGCGCCACCAGCGTGGCCGCCTCGTGGCCGTCGCGGGCTACTCCATCGAGACCCCGCGGCTCCTGCTCAATTCGGCGTCCAACCGATTCCCCAACGGGCTCTGCAACAACGAGGACCAAGTGGGCCGCTACGTGATGGTGCAGGGCGCCTCGCAGACGGCCGGTCGCTTCCCGCAGGAAGTGAGGATGTACAAGGGACCGCCGCCGGAGGTGTCGTCGGAGCACTACTACGAGACCGAGAGTCGCGGCTTTCAGCGCGGCTTCAGCATCCAGACGGGTAGTCCGCTGCCGATCGGCTGGGCCGAGCACGTGCTCGCCGACGGGCACTGGGGCTCGGCGCTGCGTGAATACATGCGCGACTACAACCACTGGGCGACGGTCGGCGTGCTCAACGAGCTGCTCGCGCAACCGGACAACCGCATCATGCTCGCCTCCGAGACGGACGAGTACGGCATTCCCGTGGCGCGCATGGACTACACGCTATGCGACAACGACCAGCGCAACATCGACTGGTCCACGAGGGTCATCAAGGAGATCCTCACTGCGGTTGGGCGCAGGACATCCTGACCATCCATCGCTATGCCCACCTCATCGGCGGCTGCCGCATGGGAACGGCGCCCGACAACAGCGTCGTCGACGCCGATCAGCGGGCCTGGGCCGTACCGAACCTGCTGATCGCCGACGGCAGCGCGTGTCCGACACAGGGGAGCGCCAACCCGGCGCTCACCATCATGGCGATGTCCTCGCGGCTTGCCGAGCGGTTGCTTCGGCGCCAGCTGGATCTCGGCAGTCCGTCGGCGAGAAAGGCGACCGCGGCGGGAGCCTCGAGGTGGTGAGAGCCGACACATCGTGGACGCAACGATAAGAGGAACGCGCATGAGCAATGGCAAGACGGAGGTGGTCATGGTCACTGGCTCCTCGGGCGGGGTGGGCCGGGCGATCGCTTACGCGTTCGCCAAGCGTGGTGCCGCCGTGGGCCTGCCGGCGCGCGGCGAGCAGGGCCTGCAGGAATGCCGCCACGAAGTTAAGTCGATGGGTGGCCGTGCGCTGGTCCTGCCAGCGGATGTGTCGAAGGCCGGCGACGTGGACGCCGCGGCGACGGCGCTGGAGGAGGCATTCGGGCCCATCGACGTCTGGGTCAACGACGCCATGGCGACGGTGTTCGCCCCCTTCATGGAGACGAGCCCCGAGGAGTTTGCCCGCGCTACTGAGGTGACGTACCTCAGGCCTTCGTCCACGCCCTCCTGCTCGAGTGCGCGACGGTGATGGCGCAGTGACGGTAGCACAGCGGAGCACGGTCACCGCCGCTTGGCAGCGGCCGATGTAGCGTGGATCGGCAACACAGGAAGGTAGCGACGTGGACCTCTCGCCGGTGTGCCGTGGTGTGTGACGCGCACCATTCCGCTCTCCGTTGATCCGCGCACCGACCTTTGGCCGCGGCCTCGCAGCACCGAGCAGAGGCTGGGGCGCGGGGAGCACAAGTGCGTCGATGCGGTGCTCGCTTCCCGTAGCGCCGGGCACCCTCCAGCCGGCTTCGTGCGCCGTAGTCAGCTGCGGGTCGGGTCTGCGCACGTCATCTGACCCGCAGGAGAGCCTGGTTGCCCGCTCGAGTGCCGCGGAAGGAATTTTTTTCTCGGCCGTTCCGGCGGCCACAATCCACGGCATCCGTCATTGACAGCGCACGGCAGGACTACGGCGCGACCCTTGGCGCCCCAAACCGGCCCGACCACTGAAACGCTTCCGCCGGGACAGCCAGCGGCGCGGCATCGTTGACGTCGCGGACGATGGTTCTGGCCCTGCCCTCATGTTTCGCCCTGTACAGGGCGCCGTCTACCATTCGTCGAACGATCTCGGGGTCGCCTGCTTGGGCCGTGCAGTACCCCACGCTCAGACGCGCCGCGCCGGTGGCGACACGAGTGCGACCGACGGCATCCTGGATGCGTTGGCCAAGTCGCGAGGCGGTCTCAGGTGACGCGTCCAGCATCAATACCGCGAATTCGTCGCCACCTACCCGGGCCACGGTGTCGCCGCGGCGCACGACCGACGAGATCGCCGTGCCGACGGCGGTGATCAGCTCGTCTCCCGGCGCGTGGCCGAAGGTATCGTTGGTCGCCTTCAGACCGTCGATGTCGGCGGCGAGGAAGGCAAACGGACGATCGACGGGGAGGCGTGCGACAGCTCGTTCGAACTCGCGCCGGTTAGCCAAGCCAGTGGATGTCATGCCATTGTTGGGAGGCGATACAGCACGGGATTCTCAGCGCCGAGCGTGGGGTGCCGGGACGACGCGGATCCGCGCCGGCGACCCCGACGTGGATGCCGTGCTCAGTCGAGCGGTACACGACCTCGCGGCAATGCGACTCCACCGTCATGACGAGTGGGGCCCTCCGGGCGACGAGCAGACGGCGGGATGGCTGCCGGCTGCCGGTATCCCTTGGTTCGTCACGCTGTTCGGCCGCGACAGCCTGATCGTGTCGCTCCAGACCCTGGTTCTGTCGCCTCAGCTGGCTGTCGCCAGCCTGCGGGCACTCGCCGCCTTGCAGGGCGACGACTATGACGACAGCCGCGACGTGCAGCCGGGCAAGGTGCTGCACGAGCTGCGGCACGGTGAGCTGGCGCACCTCCACCTCGTCATGACGTGCCGGTCTCCGAGCCGGCCTCATGACAATGCCCTCATTGCCAATGGATTCCATGCCTATGCCCACCATGACGAGGCCTGGCGGATCGCGCGTGGGCTCTTCGACGCGGCCGCTCGCTTTCAGTACCAGCGCCTGCCGGAGGTCTTCGCAGGACTCGATCGCGATGCCGGATCGTTTCCAGTGCAGTACCCGGGCGCCAACGTCCCCCAGGCGTGAGCCGCCGGCGCGCTCATCCACTTGATCGCCGGCATGCTGAACGCGGATCCGGATGGAGCCCGGGGAAGCCTGACGTTGAAGCCGCGGCTTCCAGCATGGCTGCCAGAGCTCCGCCTCGGTGGACGTCGGGTTGGTGATGGGGCGACCGATCTGCGCATCCAACACACCGAGCTGACGGTGGAGTCTGCGACGGGACTCCAGGTGAAGCCGGCGTAATCCGGGGCTCCCGGCTGTCTCCGCCTCCTGCTGGCGCGGGGACCCGTGCATGCCGGAATCGACTGCCGAAGTGTTCACGGACACTACGCTCTCGTCAGATGGACTGGTGGTATCCGAAGAACTCGTGATCTTGGTTGTAGCCACCGTAGCCACCGCCGATTTCAGAATAATCAGCGACAAACTCCACGCCGGCGATCCATTTGACCTGCTTGAAGCCCAGCTGCGTCTCATTCCGCAGGCGCAGCGGGGCGCCGTGACCAAACGAGAGTGGTTCTCCGTTCATGTCGTACGCCAGCATGGTGAGGTGGTAGCTCATCTGCTCGATCGGATGCGCGTCGTAGTAGATGCCCTTGTTGGGGCCATCGCCGAGCGAGTAGAAGACGACCCACCTCACCTCGGGCTGGGGCCTGACCAGCTCCATGATGGTCTGCATCGACACCCCACCCCACTTGGCGACCCCCGACCATCCCTGGATGCAGAAGTGCTGGGTGATCTGCTCGTGGTGCGGCAGCGCTCGGAGCTGATCCAGGTCCAGCTCGACCGGCTTGTCGACCAGACCGCCGATCCGCAGCCGGTAGGCCGCGAAGTTGCCGTCGAACAGAGCCTTGTACTCGTCGGAGTCGGGGTAGTGGCCGTTGTGCCAGAAGTAGGGCGAGATGTCCTTCTCGCTGTATTCCCCCGGCGTGGAGTCGACATGCTCGAAGAGCCGCTGAGCAGGGCCGATCAAGGCGAAGCCGACCCGCTGCACAACCCGAGGGTAGCGCAGGGTGAACGGAGTCGCGGCAACCCAGGCGACGATGATCACGACCATCGAGGCAGCAAAGATCCAGAATCCGAACCAGGTGTCGTCATCGCGGCCCGCGTAGATGTGGTTCAGGTTGCGCAGCAGGCCGGTGGTGAACACCAGCGTCACATGGACGAGGATGAACAGCAGGAACCAGGCCATCACCAGAAAGTGCAGCGACCGAGCCGTCTGAATGCTGAGTACCTTGCTGATGCGCTTGAACCGCGTGGAGAGCGCCGGTGACATGCCGAGCCCGGTGATCAGCGCCAGCGGAGCCGCCACGAACACCGTGATGAGGTACGCGAACAACTGGAGGCCGTTGTAGGCTACCCACCCGTTCTCGGTGGGCCAGTGCAGGGACAGGTACTGGATCATCACCGAGACGGCGTTGGGGAAGACCGCCCAGCTGGTCGGGACCAAGCGCCGCCATTGTCCGGTGGCACCGAGCAGAACGTAGAAGACGAGGCCGTTGACCACGAAGAGGGTGTCGGCCCCCAGATGCCACCAGCGGGCCAGCCCGATCGAGTGTCGGATCCCCGGCAGACCAACCTGTCCTGGGAGGCTGATCGAGTCCTGTTTGGCGGTCCAGAGCGGGTCGCCGGGCACCGGCTTCTGGATGCGGAACCAGTCCTTGCCCGGGGTGCTGTGCCGGGTCCAGTAGAGGCGGGGATGGTCGCTGAGGATCTGCAGCCCCGAACGGATGATGAAGATCATCAAGAACGCGGTGAGGAAGTGCTGCGCTGCGGCCCAAGCGGGGAAGCCGGCAGTCTGCGCAGCCCCTGTGGGCTCAACGGTGCCCGGGTACCGGGCGATGAACCGCTGCACGGAGGGGAGGCTGCGCAAGCCCTGGGCGCCGGCGACGGCGCTGATGAGGGCGACGAAGCCAATCGGCAGCAGCCACAGCAAGTTGAACCATCTGCTGTGCCCGATCCGTACGCGCGGAGCGATGCCGTGAGCCTGTGGGATCCCTCCCGCCCAGGTTGCGGGATCCACCACGTCGCCCCCCTTGATCAGTTGCGACCGCAGGCTCCTCACCGATTCCGGCGAGACCCGCGACCGTGGCTGCGGGGGCAGGGCCGCGGCGGACGGCTGGTCGGGGCTCCCCATGCTCACGGCCTCCATCGTACAAGCGCGGAGCTCGATCGATCGCCGCCCGCCCGCACCGGATCTCGGTGGGGAAGTGGGGCAGCTGCGCCTACACTCTCGGCGGGCTGCAGCGGCAGCCGTCCGAAACCGTTATTCGCGTCTGGGGGAATGGCCATGACCGACGAGGCAGCGGAGATCCATCGCTCACTCTCGGAAAACGTCATCGCCATTGACTGGAGCGAGGAGATCCGTGCCCTGCGCAGCAGCGACTCCTACGGGTCAAGTGACCATTCTGCGAGGACGCTCGCCAAGCACCCGGCCATGAGGCTGGTGCTCGTGGCGATGAGGAGCGGCGGCCGGATGGAGGAGCACCATGCCGACTCTGCCATCACAGTCCAGTGCCTCGATGGCCGGCTGCGATTCGAGGTCGGAGGCGCGGCCCATGAACTGGTCCCCGGTCATGTCCTGGTCGTCACCGAGCGACTACCCCACAGCGTCGTTGCCCTCGATGCATGCGCGTTTCTGCTGACCATCGGCCAGCAACACCGAACCCAGCCGACGGGTGAAGCGATCGTCCCGTGACTCAGGCTCACGCGTTGATGGCCGAGGCGGGTAGGAGATCTCGCCGTCCTCGACGTGCAGGAAGCTGGTCAATGCGTGAGGCCGGGAGTCCCCGGCGCCCGCCGACGATGGCGCAGCGACGCTCAGGTTCCTCCACCCCCGGAGCGGTCGCACATTCTCGCCGAGCATCGGAAGCTGGGGGATGGTCGTCAAGGACCAGTGTGGGTCTCAGGCTCAGGCGGTGCGGCGTTGTCCTCGCGTGCCTCGTACTCGCCGCCGAAGGTGCGATCAAGCTCGCGTCCGGCGCGTTGAAGGCCTTCAACCACGCCGTCCCCGGCCGCGGCTTCGGTGACGATTGTCTGCAGGTTCTCGCCCCTGCCCTCTGGCACGCGCTTGTCCGGCTCAAGATCGGGACCCTGTGAAGTCTTGGTGGCAGTGACCGCCTTCGCGCTTGGGCGCTTCTCCGTCATCAGGCTACCTCTGGGTTTGGATGCGATCCTCCCACTACGCAGCGCACGTAGTGCTATGTCCTGCAGGCCGCTGGGAGACCGGCTCGCGTACACCGCGGGCCCCGGCATGGAGGATGGCGACCTCCTCTCGCTCGACGAACGACAAGTAGCGCCCTGACAGCGGAGCCGTGGTGACTGTTGCCATGCCGCCACTCTCGCGGAACCAGCGGCTTCCCACCGCGGGAGACACACCAGCGGCCACGCCGGCTTCTCGCTCGAAACACCGCTGGCGATCGCTCTCCAGAACCGCTGCCGATGTTCGCGCCGTGCCACCGGCGGGCGACCCGGTGAGCGCATCGGCGGACGCCCCGCACGATCGGACCGTCGGCGTTTGCTGGCTCGCATCGCGACTCCTCGCTGTCGAGATGTTGCTACGACCGATTGAATTCGCCCAGTACACGTCTGAGGCCTACACGAGGGTGCTCGAGAGCCATGGCATCCGCTCCAGCCTCAGCCGGCCCGGCAACTGCTGGGACATGCCGTCGCCGAGAGCTTCTTCTCGACGCTCAAGCTCGACCTGCTGTACCGGCACACGTGGCCGACGCGCGCGGCCGCCAAGAGCGCGATCTTCGAGTACATCGAGGTCTTCTACAACCGCCAGCGCCGGCACACGACCCTCGGCAACCTCAGTCCGGCAGACTACGAATCCCGCCACACTGCTGTGTGCGCGGGCTAAGAAAGGTGTCCGTCAAAGCGGGGCACGCCCAAGCGATGCACATACCCAGCGTGGATCAGTCGTGTGGGGCGGTCTGCTTTTGTCCTGATCCCTGACCGGCTTGGCTGCCGCAGGCTCTTGGTCCAAGGTGTAATTGGCGAATCTTTCGGCTCGGCGGCCCTAAGATACGAGGGTGGCGTCGACGACGGTGGTGGAGTTCAATTGGAGGGCTCGCCGAGTGGACGTGCCGTGAGGGAGAGCCCGTGCAGACCTCGCATGTCTCCGAAGCCGGGAGCAACCATCTGCTCGACGCGATGCCAACTCTGGAGTACGAGCGCTGGTTCGCGACGCTCACTCCGACCTTCCTCCATCTCAAGGCGGTGCTCTTCGACGCCGGCGATGTCATCGAGGCCGTCTACTTTCCCCTCACCGGCGTCATCGCGCTTGTCACACCCTTGCAGGATGGGGCCACGGTCGAGGTGGCGACCGTGGGTAACGAGGGGGTCGTGGGAGTCCCTCTGGTCCTCAGTGGCTCTCTTGCGGTGCGGGGGATCTGCCAGGTTGCCGGCTGGGTGCTCAGGATGACATCGGCGGCCTTTCTCGAGGCGACCAGGGAGGAGCCCGCCATCCGCACCATCGTCGACGACTACGTCCAAGCGCTCTTCGGTCAGATCGCGCAGGCCGCGGCATGTAACCTGCTGCACTCCAACGAGGAGCGTCTCAGCCGTTGGCTGTTGATGAGCCACGACCGCGTCGGGGCCGACCGTTTTCCGATCACCCATGAGTTCCTCGCCCAGATGCTCGGCTGTCGCCGCGCCACCGTCACCCTCTCGGCAGGAGTACTGCAAGCAGAAGGACTGATTCGGTACTACCGTGGGCACGTCACCATCGTCGACCGTCCTGGACTCGAGATCGCTTCCTGCGAGTGCTACGCCGTAATCAGGGCTGAGCTCGACGGCGTGCTCGACAAGGCTGAACTGCGCGGCTATGGCACTCCTGTGGGCATCCGACCCGCCCGAGGCGTAGATGCGGAGTCGTGTGAACGAGTACCGCGTGTGAGAGCTCTGACGTCGGTGCCGGGAATGTTGTGGGCCTGGGCTGACCGGGGGGCATTCCCCATGCCGGACGATCTCCGCTGACCTTTCAGGAACTCCAACGAGCCACGGACCGAGCGCATCCTCCCCCCAGGCGCGTACCCCGTCCTCTATGCACGTCGATGACGCCATTCTGAACCAGAAATGGGTCGCCTGGCGTCCCGTCAGGCCGGGGTCCTCGAGCGCGCCGTCCAGCGCCAGGCCGAGTCGCGCGCCCCGCCGCGGCACCGCCGCCGAACCAGCGCACCTCGCCGTTCTGGGGACGTGAGACGGTGGCGAGGACGCGCAGCAGCGTGGTCTTGCCGCAGCCGTTGCGGCCCATCAGCGCCAGGGTCTCGCCCTCGAACACACAGAGATCAATCGGCCCGACGCCACGGCCGCTGCGATAGCGGCGCACCACCGCCCGGGCCTGCACTGCTGCGGTGCGCCGCACCGCGGTGGAGGAAGCGGGCGCCGGCGCTTCAGCGACCACGTTCATCTCGCCATGGTGGCCAGCAGGGTCGCCACCTTGGCGGCGACGGCGGTCGGCTTGAACGGCTTGATAATGACGCCCGCGGCGCCTGCCAGCACGGCCCGGCCACCCTCGTCTGCAGCGCGGCTCTCCAGCATGGCGAACCAGCCGGCCCGGGGGCGCACGCCGGCACCGGCAAGCCGGCTCATGGCGTCGATGCCATCTGCGTCGAGGGTGGAGTCGACGAGCGCGATGTCGGCGAACGCCAGCGCAGCGGTGAGCGCCTCGATGGTGGCCGCTCGCGAGACCACGTAGCCCTCACGGGTCAGCTTGTCCGCGAGGATGCGGCCGATCATCGGCTCGTCCTCGACGATGAGCACGCTGGCGCTCATGCTGTGCTGACCAGGCCGGGATACAGCTTGGGCCATCCCGAGTCGTCGAGGTCGGCCACAGCACAGAGCGGCCCGGCCAGCCCGGCCTCGTCGAGCATTTCGAGCGCATGGCGCGGATTGATCACGCTGGCCACCAGGGAATCTCCGTCGATGTCCAGCGACCAGCCCTGCCGTTGCAGACCGCCGGCCACTGACGCGATCAGCTCGAGCCGTTGACGCAGTCGCGACGAAAGCGCGCCCAGCGCGGCGGGAACCGTGGTCTTCTCGGCGTCGATGCCCTCGTCCTGGGCCTCCTCCAGCCTGTACAGGTCGCGCATCCACTGTGGCCAGGGCGGTTCGATGGCGCTGCGCAACTCCTCGTGGGCCGACTCGAAGATGGGAATCCGCATCGCCACCGCGCCGACGGGAATCCTCATGGTTCGAGCGTGGGTGAGGGCGTGGAGGGCGCGGTGTTGGTGATCTGCTGGTGCAGCGTGCGAAGGTGGCGCCGACGCTGAAGATGAGGTAGTAGGCGTTGGCGAGGCTGCGCGCGTAGCGAGCGGTGCGCTCGTCACGGGTGCGTACGTGATGCCACTCGGCACACACAGCCAGGGTGATGGCCCCGAGGCTGAACTCCGCGATGAGGATGTGGATCAGGAATGCAATCCCCACCGGCGCGCTGTTGCCGATGCCGGGGAAATCAGGGACGGTGACCTGAAGCCCGAGCATGTCAGCCGTCCGGCAGCGCCGTGGTCACCCGTCTGCCGAGGTCGTCGATGACCGGGGCGGTGATCTCGTTGAGGCCGCCGCCGCGCCGGGCCGCCGTGGCCACCGGCTTCTCAGCCGTCCCCGTCTCGTGGTGGACCGGACATCCTGCCGCAGCATGCCCCTGCTCAGTGCCCACCGGACACGCGGCTGCGGCGCCGGGAGATGCGCCGTTGCGCTGCATGCGTGCCCGCGCCTCCGCGATCCCCGCTTCGACATGGAGCAGACCGACCTGGGGCGCGCCGAGCGCGATCGCGAGTCGCTCGATCTGCTCGGTGGCGAGGTTGCGCAGGAAGCCGGCGGGAATGCGCTCGATGCGGTCGTCGGCCTCGTCTGTCCAGGGCAGGCGGCGGCGCTGGTCGACGGCCGGCCCGGTGTGTCCCTCCACGCCCAGTGGGGCTCGATGGGGACCAGCGTTCTCGTCGAGCGCGTCCAGCTCGGGTGCGACAAAGGGCTCGGCGACCTCGGCGGTGATCGCCGGCAGCCGTCGTGTCCGCGCGTGCTTCTCGACAATCGCCTTGACGCGCCTGCGCAGGTAGCCGGCCGGCAGCTGCTGCAGCACCCGCCGCGCCTCGACCGTCCATCCCAGCTTGGCGCCGTCAAACGCCACCTGGGCCGCATCGCCCTCCCCGGCGGCGGCGGCACGGAGCGCGTCGCTGTCGAGCCGTTCGAAGGCATCCGCAGCGCTGCCGCACACCGGACACCGCTGTGGGGTGTCGCTGCGGGCCGCGTAGCCGCACGTACGGCAGACTGCTCGCGCGTCCTCGAGCGACGGCTCCTCGAGCATGGCGCGCTCCGCGCCGTCCACGGCGGCTGCGGTCTCGGCGATGCGGCGCTGGACGCGTGCGAATGGCATCAGCTCGTCGAGGGCCGTGACCACGTCGCCGGACGAGACCACGCTGTGGCCGCGCTCCATGGCCCAGCGCAGCACGGCGGTGCGGGCCAGGCCGCGCGCGCCGCCGGGGACCGCGGCCATCCGCTCCTCCGCCTCGGGGGTCCACACGACCGACGCGTCGGCGCGCACGTCGATCGGAGGGGTGAAGGTGCCACTGCTGACCAGGACGTTGCAGGGAGCCAGTCGCAGCAGCTGCTCGGTGTTGCTGCCCATGTCCATGGCGGGATCGGAGTGAACGCCGATGCGGCCGAGCACCAGCAGCCAGGGATGGGTCTCGCGCGCGTGGCGCAGGACCCGCTCGAAGGCCTTGCCGTCGAGCAGGGTGATGGGCAGGTCCACTCCCTCCTCTGCCGCGGTGGCACGGGCCACGCGCAGGTGGGATTCGTAGATCTTGGCGAGACCAGTGTCGATGATCTCCTCGTGGAGCGCCTCCTGCTCCTTGAAACGGAAGATCTTCGACGCCTTCTCCGACAGCACGTCGACGATGCCGTTGAAGACCGCGTAGTGGAGATAGGGGTCATACACCGCCACCGCCTCGACGCGCTTGTCGAGCGCGCGTCCCAGCGCCAGCGCGGTGCGCAGTCCGGCGAACGACTGCGGTGATCCGTCGATGGCCACGAGGATGCCGCCCTCCATGGCGGACTCGCCCGTGTTGCGGATGATCAGCAGGTCGCGGCGGATGCGCCGGGCCACGCGTTCGGTGACGCTCCCGAGCTGCGATTCCTTGACCGCACCTGTGCCGAGCGCGCCCATCACCACAACGTCGACGTCCTCGCTCTCGTCGATGTCGGCGACGAGCTCCTCCCAGTTGCGTCCATCACGCATCCGTGCGGTGAACTCGACACCGCGTTCGAGGCAGCGGAAGCGCAGCACGTCCGTATAGCTGTCGCTGATCAGCTCCAGCCCGGTGGTGATGAGGCTGTCATGGATGCGCCGCTGGCGCAGCAACTCGGCCTCGTCCTGGTATTCCTCGGGCAGCGTGTACTCCATCTGCTTGAAGCGGTAGTCGTGCATCCGTGCCGCGTACACGTGCATGCCGATGACGCGCGCGTCGAACGCGGTCGCGAGCTCGAGGGCCACCGTGCTGGCGGCGTCCGAGTGCTCGGAGTTGTCGAGGGCGACGTAGATGTTGGAATACATCCGCTCCCTGCCGCACAGATGCAACGTCGACCGCCCGCGTGACGGGGTCCGGTGACGATCGGAGCGCCACCCGTGAGCGCGAGCCTGATGATAGCGACCGTGCACCTCCGCCCGGTACGGCGCAAGGCCGTCCGCTGCGGGCCGCGTAGAATCGCCTCGACCGTGCGACCACTGTGGAGGGTGAGCGATGGCCAAGGAGTCCGAGCCGCCGCGCTGCCCGGTTGCCCACGACGCCGCTGAGCCGGGCTGTCCGGTGCCCACGGGGACGCCACACCCGCCGATAAGCTGGACCGAGGGCGCCATCGAGCAGCAGCCACGGGCCGCGAGCGCGCGGCGGTGAGCCGGCTGGCACCCGACCGCGCCGCGGCCATGGCCGAAGGCGTCGTGGAGTCGCGGGCGCAGCGCGATCGCGTCGAGGAGATCACCGATCTGTTCGTGCGCACCCTTGGCAAGAAGCTCGGCTACGGGCATCCGCTCAGCGAGCGCACCGGGACCGAGGTGATCTTCACGTGGACACCGGAGGCCGAAGCGTGCCTGTCGGACATCCCCGAGTTCTGCCGCGACCTCACCCGCTGGCGCGTCGAGTGGACCGCCCACAAGCTCGGGCTGGGCACGTCAAGTACGAGCTCTGGGGCCGCGTCTCCCACGCCATCGAGGAACGCGACCGCGAGGCGCTACCCTCACCATCACGCCGGCCGAGACGGGGCGCGCGGACCGGGCCAGAGCCTGGCTCAGCTCCCGGCGGGTTCCGCACGCTGGCGAGTAAGACTTCGTGTTACCCTGTGCCCATGCGCATGACTGGGACGATGACCATATC
>JAABUX010006569.1_pt1 | contig 13846 bp, 18 predicted proteins | sample 5561851 | NCBI WGS metagenome assembly JAABUX01 (sample SAMN10711883, study PRJNA513361) | rock metagenome | isolation source: Antarctica rocks | place: Antarctica: Victoria Land, Richard Nunatak red sandstone | collected 2016-01-03 | reverse complement strand
GACGTTCCGGTCACGTACCAGGCCTGTACAGTGGAGCGGACATGCAACAGACCACCCCGACCCAGGGCGGCGCTGCGTCCGAGCCGCCCGCACCACCGTCGGCTCAGCCGGCGCACGCGACCCAACCCGTGGCAGCTCGTGCGTCCAACGTGGCGCGCCTCGTCATCGCCGCCGCGGTGGTCGCGGCGGTGGTGCTCACCATCTTCTGCGCCCAGAACACAGGCCCGGTGTCTGTGCACTTCTTGGTCTGGTCCTGGCCTGGCGCTCCACTCTTCGTGGTCATCCTCGCTTCAGTCGGCCTCGGCTTCCTCATCGGCGGCCTGTTCGTCTGGCTGCGCTTGGCGCGCTACTCGGCCCAGCGTCGCATCCTGGGGCGGCACCAGGCCCGCCCCTAGCGGGTCAGCCCGGGCAGCCCGTGGCCCGGTACGAGCCACTGCCGAGGGTGCGGTCGGGCCTCCCCCTCACGGTGATGTCCGACGCTCGCAGCGGGTGCGGACAGCCCGGTTGAAGGACGACGAACACGCTCCGGGCGCCCGCCTGCACGTAGCCGTCGCAGGCGTTTGCCGTGCACGAGTAGGGCTCCCAGGTGCCGTGGAGCACTGCCGTCCCGTCGCCCGCCACCGACGCCACTGGCGACCTGAGGAGCCCCTGCACCCCAACCACCGCTGCGACCGCGATGGCCACCGCGGCCACGAGGAACACCAGGAGCCCGCGCCGGGAGATGCGTCGGGTCGTGTCCATCTGCGCTGCAGGTGTGGGACGCATGGCCGCACTACGGTAGCGGACCCCCGCCGCGTGCCGCCTCGATGAGCCACTCCCCGCGACAGCGTTACGGCGCCGTGACCGCCACCGAGGTAGCGGCCCTCGACGATGCCGCGCTCGCCCTCGGCCTGGACATCGAGCAGCTCATGGAGGTCGCGGGCTTCCAGGTGGCTCGGCTGGCGTGGCGCATGCTGCGCTCGCGGCCCGGGCGCGTCCACGTTGTGGCCGGGCCTGGCAACAACGGCGGGGACGCGCTGGTGGCCGCGCGCCACCTCGCGGCCTGGGGATGCCCGGTGATCGTCGCGCTGGTGGCCGATCCTGCTCGACTGAGGCCGCTCATCGAGCAGCAGTGCGGAGCTGCCCGCGGCGCTGGGGCGCGGCTGACGGCGTCGGTCGAGCCCGCCGCGGCCGCAGCGGACGCTGGCACCTCGCTGTTCGTCGACGGGCTCCTCGGCACCGGCCTTTCTGAGCCGCCGCGGCCCACCCAGGCGGCCGTCATCCGCGGCATGCGCGGCCGGGTGCTGAGCATCGATGTGCCGAGCGGTCTGGACGCGACCAGCGGGACTGCGCCAGGGGCGGCTGTGGAAGCCACCGCGACGTGCACGCTCGCCGCGTGCAAGCTCGGACTGTGGGCGGCGCACGCACGGCGCTGGATCGGCGTGCTGCACGTCGCCGACATCGGCATGCCCGCGACGGCCTGGGCTCACTGCGGCCTCATCGCCCCCACCGCGGTGCGCGGCGGCCGGCTTCACCGCGTGCCGCTCGAGGCTGGCGCCAAGCCCTGACGGGGGTTGCTGTCAACCTTGACCGAAGTACCACCCGCCTGTATGCTGGCGTGCAGCGCGTGCCCCACTCGCACGACAACGTCATGATCAACGTCGCAGCAGACATCGCTCCCGATGCGAGTGACCTCGCGGGCTTGGCCTGCGGGCACCTCGATGATCTCGTCACGTACGTGACGCACCTCTGCGGCAATGCAGACGATGCCATCGCGTTCGTCGCCGGCGGCCTCGCCCACGCCGCCAAATACCCACCGACGCGACTGCGCGCCGACGGTCGCGCCGCCCTCTACCGTGCGGCGACGCGCGCCTGCAGGCAGGGCCATCGCTTCCCGTCGCGTGGCCACGGCCCGGCCCGGTTCCTGCGCCGCCCCAAGCCGGCGTTCGAAGCCCACGTCGAGGGCGACGCCGCCTCGCGGATGAACACCGTGAAGCGAGCCCTGGTGACGCTCCCCTTCGACCGGCGCGCCGCCCTGCTCCTCCACGACCTCGCCCAGCTGGACTACCGCGAGATGTCGCGCGCGCTCGAGTGCTCTCCCGAGGCCGCCGGCCGCCTCCTGGCCGCTGCCCGGCGGGACTTCGGCACCATCTACGGTGAGATCGCCTTGTGAGGTGCAGCCTCCTCACCCTCAGCCTCTTCATCGATGGGGAGCTCCCGGCAGAGCGGCTCGCGGAGGTCGACGCGCACCTGGTCGGCTGCCCGCGGTGCGGTGCCGGTGCCGCAGCCCTGCGCGAGGAGAAGGCCCGGGTGGGACGCCTCGCGCGCGTGCACGTCGACGAGGCGTCGGCGCCGGCGATGCTCGAGCAGGTGGGGATCAGTGCGCACGGCGTCGCCGCGGCCGTGCCGGCCGCCCCGCCACCCGCGCCGTTGCAGCGACGGTCGTCCAACGCGGCGCTGCCCTGGATCCCCCGCCGACCGACGCCCACTCCTGCCGCAATCGAGGAGGTGACGGTGCCCCCCACCCCGGACGTCCAGCCTGACCTGCCGTTCGACGCTGCCCGCGCCGGCCGCCACCCGGGGCAGCCCGTGACGGCCGGCGGCGACGCCGCCGCCTCCCCGGAGGTGGAGGCGTCGAGCCAGAACCCTGAGGAGCGCCACGCTGTTTCCCCGAAGGGGTGGGCGGAGGCGGACACCGGGAGGCTGGACCAGGCTCCGGGCGAATCATGGGAAGCGGAGCTGCCACCGCCTCTCGACGCCGGCCGTGGAGAGCGCGCCAACTGGGAATCGCCGCTATGGCCGGCGGCCGCCTCACCGCCGCCGCCGAGCCCTCCCCCTGCCCCGATGCCTCCCTCGGGGGCGCCCATTCCAGCCCGGATGGCGCCTGGGTCGGGACCAGCTGCCGCCTGGGGTCGCGTCCGGGATGCGGTGGCTGTGCGCGTCGCGCTTGCACGTTCCCCGGAGGCCCGGGAGGACGGGGTGCAGATCCCGGGCGCGACCACCGCGCCCCCCGTCGACCGGTCGCCGCAGCCACTGGTGGCGGTGCCTCCCAGGGTGAGGGCGGCGGCGAAGAGCGCTGTCGGCGCGGTGGCCGCGCGCCGCCGCCGGGCCACTGAGGCGTCCCCCCAAGCGGAGGTTGAGCTCCAAGGCGCCCGGGCCGCCGCCATCCGGCCCGACCCCGCGATCAGCGCGCGCTCGGGCGCCGCCGTCGCCGGGGAGGAGCGCATCGTCGAGAGGAGCGGCAGCCGGCCGCCGCGGCGTCGCGCGCGCCCCGAGACCCGTGAGGATGCCCCTGAGGATGGCGAGGATCAGGTCACGCCACACGGCTGGAACGCCTTCGCCCGTTCGTCCTATCCGCTAGCCCCGGGGGAGCCTACCCCGGAACGGGCCCAGACCCCCCGGCCGGGGCGTCACTCGCGCGCGCTGGCACGGGAGCGGGAGCGCCTCGGGGCGCGGGTCGGCGCGGTGATCGCGCCCGCGGCGACCGCGCTACGCGTCCGCACCCGGACCGGTGCGCACAGCGCCCGCACCGCCGGAGCGACCGGGGCGCCCGACCGGCGAGTTATCGCGGCCGTCGCCGGCATCGTGGTGGTCTTCGTCGCCGCCCTGCTCATCGGCCGTGGCCCGTCGCGCTCCTCGGCGCCAACGGCAGCGCGACCCGCGTCGTCCGCTGCTGTCCAGCCTCGGCCGGCGGTGCCGGCCCAGCCCACAGCTGCAGCGTCGAGCAGCCAACCGGCCACGCCCGCCACTGCTCCTCCCGCCGCGACCACCGCCCCGGTGAGCGCAGCGGCACCTGTGACGCCTGCCCTCCAGACGTTCGGCCAGGGGGCCACGGGGTTCGAGGTGACGGGGGTGCGGTATGGGGCTCAGGCCTCGTTCGAGCGCCTGGTCTTCGACCTCGGAGGCGCCGGGGCTGGATCGGTGCCTGCGGGCACCCCCAAGGTGACGGTGGCCCTCGTGGACGCCACGACCGTTGCGGTGACGATCTACGGGACGCTCCCGGCACCGGTGGTGGCCAGTCCTCCCCGAGGCCTGGTCGTCTCCTCCGTCACCGCGGGGGCCAGCACCGCCCAGATCACCCAGTACCGCCTCGCCCTGACACGCCCGGGCACCACGGCGGCGTTCTTCCTCCTCTCCCCGACTCGGTTCGTGCTGGACGTCCACTAGAGTCACGCGAACTCGGCTGCGGCAGCCGTCGTGGCTCCTGCGCGGGCTAGGATGATCGCGTGCGCAGTGCTTTCTTCCTCTCCGCCGTGGCCGCGCTCCTCACCGCGTGCGCGGACGATTCCGGGACCCCACTGCCCACCCCGTTGACCACGCCGACACCGCCGGCCCAGGCCGTCACCATCTACGTGCTGCGCCCCTCACAGGTCCCCGGCTACACGCGGACCGCCGAGAGAACCCTCAACGCGGGTGCTGTCGCCGACGCCAAGAACGACGCCAGCCTGGCGCGGCGTCTCACCGGCGAGGGCTTCATCCACGCCGCCACGGCAGCCTTCGCACCGCCTCCCAACGTCGCCGACCCGCCCTTCACCGACGTCAACTCCGACGCGCTGCTGTTCGCGGATGTCGCCGGGGCCTCCGCCTACTACAGAGAGGAGGCAAACCGCATTGACACCGCCCCGGTTGGCGGCAGCCTGGATGCGCTGGGAGGCCTGCCCAGCCACCACGTCGACGCCATGCTCGCCTTCGCGTCGTCCCAGCCTCCTCGGACCGGTGACCAGGTGGATCGGGCCTTCATCACCCTGATGCGCACCGGGCGCGTCGTCACCGAGATCTTCGCCAGGGGCGCCTCGCCGGCGACGACCACTGCCGCTGCCTTCCTGCCGCTGGTGACGGCCGAGCAGCAGCTCCTTGCCCGCTCCCCGAACGGCTGAGGCAACCGGCGTTCAGGCCTTCAGGCCGACGCCCCTGCTGGCGCCGGTGACTGGTCTGTGCTTCCCGACAGCGCGAGGCGATGCCGGTGGCCCCATCAGTTGAGCGAGACGGGCACGATGGCGGGGGCTCGGCGGGCCAGCATCTGGTCGAGGAACACGAGCTCGCGCCGCAGCACACGGAGGCATCGGCGCAGCCGGCCCTCGACGGAATCCTCCTCGAGCAGCTCCTGGCGGGTGCGCGTCTCCACGTTCAGCGACGCGGCGATGAGGTATGACAGCAGTTCGGGGTCGTCGGGAAGCTCCCCGACCTCGTCGGTGGCGTCGCTGTGCTCGGCGAGCCCGCGTAAGCCGGCGGCGTAGGCGCGGTAGGCGCGGGCGGCGCGGTGCGCGAGCGGCGGGATCGCCGCCTCGTCGCCACGCGAGTCCTGCAGGTAGTGGATGTCGCCCACGAGATACGACCGGTCGAGGGACAGGCTCTCGACCCGGAACCGCGACGCCCCGGCAACGACCAGGTTGAAGCGCCCGTCGTCGAGGGCGTCGAACTGGTGGATCTGGGCGAGGGTGCCGACGGAGAATGGGAGGGCTGGAGCAGCCACCTCAATGCCCTCGCGGATCGCGACCACGCCGAAGCTCGTCCCCTGCTCACGGCAGTCCCGGATCATCTCCCGGTAGCGCTCTTCGAAGATGTGCAGTGCCGCAGGCATGTGAGGGAACAGCACGGTGTTGAGCGGGAACAGCGGGAGGCGCACGGACATCGACGTCAGTCTACCGCCGCGCTCCGCGAGCGGCCCGAGCGCCGCGGCTACGCGGCTTTGCAGTTCTTGGTGTGCTTGAGGATCCGCTCGCGCTTGGGCTCACCGGGATTGCGCTGATGGCGGAAGGCGATCTCGACGCTGATCTCGTTCTGGCGCATCAGGTTGTGGCAGATCGGGCACCTCTGGGAGGTGAGGGTCTCCTTCTGCGAGGTGACTCCCTTGGACTCCTTGATGGTGTTGGCCATGGCAGTGCTCCAGACTCTCGTGGTGCGTGCTCAGGCTCAAGTGTACCGCCGGGCGCGTAGCATTCCGGCCCATGCCCGATCGCGCCCTCCGTCTGCGTGCGCCTCTGGCCGGACTCGCGACCCTCCTGTTGCTCAGCGCGTGCGGCTCTGACGTGATCGTGACGCCGACCCCGGCGCCAACTCGCAGCGGGGCCGCCGCGACGTCAGCAGCGGCAGCCTGCACCCCGGCGCCCAGCGGTGGTGACAACTTCTCCGAGGCCGTCTCGTTGACCACGACGGCCGATGGTCTCCAGCACGGCGACATCGTCATCGGCACGGGCCAGACGGCGGCCAAAGGGGACAACCTCACCGTCCAGTACACCGGCTGGCTGACCAACGGCTGTGTCTTCGACAGCTCGCGCCAGCCCGGTCGCAGCCCGTTCCAGTTCGTCATCGGAGCCACCCCGCCGAACGTGATCGCCGGCTGGGACGAAGGGCTGCTCAGCATTCGCGTCGGCGGCAAGCGGCGGCTCGTCATCCCACCGGCGCTGGCCTACGGCTCGGCCGGGCAGGGCTCGATCCCGCCCAACGCGACGCTGGTGTTCGACGTCCAGCTGCTCGGCATCTCCGGCGCCGCGCCGTCTCCCACCTGAGCCGCCTATCAGCCCCGGCTGATGCGCCCGAGCAGCGCCCAGGTGGCTCCGCCGATGAGCCCGACGCACACCATGAGGCCCGCGGGCACGCCGAGGACGAACGCGAGGCTCGGCGCCGGTGTCAGCAGCATCGACGCCGAGTGTAGCCACAGCCGGGGACCACAGGAAGGGCCGTTTGAGGCATGGCCGGGCGCTGGCATCCCGTGAAGGATGATGATGGCCACCGTGTGGGACCCAGCCACCTACCTGCACTACGACCACGAGCGGGGTCGGCCCTTCGACGAGCTGCTCGCGAGGGTCCGAGCTGACAGTCCGACAACGGTGGTCGACCTCGGCTGCGGACCCGGCGCGAGGACTGCCTCCCTGCTCCAGCGTTGGCCGACGGCGAGAGTGGTCGGGGTCGACAGCTCGGCCACGATGATCGAGGCCGCTCGGACACACGCGGTGGACGGCCGCCTTTCGTTCGTGGAGGCGGATCTCCGTGAGTGGCAGCCGCCGCGACCTGTCGACGTGCTGGTCTCCAACGCGGTTCTGCAGTGGGTGCCGGAGCACCTGGAGCTGGTGCCCCGGCTGGTCGAGATGTTGGCGGCAGACGGCTGGCTGGCCTTCCAGGTGCCCGCCAACTTCGCCGAGCCGAGCCACCGCCTGCTGCAGGAGCTGCGTGAGAGCCCTCGGTGGCGGACACGGGTCGGCGCTGGCGCCTCTCGCAGCTGGGCGGTCGAGGAGCCGACCACGTACCTCGCCGCCCTGGCCGGGTGTGGTCTTGACGTTGATGCCTGGGCGACGACGTACCTTCACGTGCTCAACGGGGACGACGCGGTGCTGGAGTGGGCAAAGGGCACGGCACTGCGCCCGGTGATGGCGATGCTCGACGAGGACGAGTGCGAAGACTTCCTCATCGAGTACGCAGCGCGTCTTCGCTCCGCGTACCCGCAGCAAGTGTTCGGCACGGTCTTCCCATTCCACCGTATCTTCGTGGTTGCGCACCGTGCCAACCGCGCTGACGCGGGGGGTCAGTAGGACATTCATGGCGTGGGCAAAGACGCGGCCGCGGGCACGCGCCCCACTCGGATCGGCTGGAATTGCGCGACGATCCTGACCCCGGTCCTCCGCGTGGACGTGATCCCAAGGTGGCAGGTAGTTACCACGCAACCCGCTACGCTCTTGGTATGCGGCATAGAGTCAGGATCACCGGCAGGAACCAAACCACGATCCCCGCCGCGGTTCGACGCGCGCTAACATTCTGCGCCATCAGGAGCGTCGCGGCCGGGCGTACCCCGTATCGGATTCGAACCGATGATCTCCGCCTTGAGAGGGCGGTGTCCTTGGCCAGCTAGACGAACGGGGCGGGGTCGCGAAGTATACCGGGGCCGCTGACAGTCTCCGGGCTACATGCGGTCGGGCGCGGACATGCCCATGAGCCTCAGTGCTCGCGCCAGGGTGACCCGCACCGCCGCGGCCAGGTGCAGCCGCGCCGCGGTCAGCTCCGGGGCGCCGGCATCGACGATGCGATGGTCGTGGTAGTAGCGATGCCAGGCCGCGGCCACGTCGTGGGCATAGAAGGTGAGCCGGTGGGGTTCGAGGTCGCGGGCGACGGCGCGCACCACGTCGGGGAGCTCGAGGAGCAGCCGCATGAGGGGCGACTCGTCGGCTCCGAGGAGCGACACGTCGGGAACGACCTGGGCGACCCCGTCCGCCTCCGCCTGCCGGGCGACCCCGGCGCAGCGGGCATGTGCCATCTGCACGTAGAACACGGGGTTGTCGTTGCCCGCCTTGACGGCGAGGTCGAGGTCGAAATCGATGGTGGACCCGGCGGTGCGGCTGATCAGGAAGAAGCGGATGGCGTCGCCCCCCACCTGCTCGAGAATCTCGCGCAACGTCACGTAGTGGCCTGACGCCTTCTTCATCTTGGCGCCGGCCACGGTGATCAGCTGGGTGATGACGATGTCGAGGCGCGACCTGTTGATCCCCAGGACACCGAGGGCGCCGAACATTCGAGGCAGATGACCCTGGTGGTCGGCGCCGACCACGTCGATGGCGCGATCCAGCGCCCGTCTCTCCAGCTTGTCGAGGTGGTAGGCAACGTCCGACGTGAAGTATGTCGGCATGCCGTTGGAGCGGATCAGCACCTCGTCCTTGTCGAGGCCGACCTGGGTGGCGGCGAACCAGAGGGCGCCGTCGCGTTCCACGACGCATCCGGCCGCGCGCAGCCGCGCCAGCATGGCGTCGACCGCGCCGCTGTCGAACAGCGACTGCTCGTGGAACCAGCTGTCGAAACGCACACCGAGTTCCTCGACGTCACTGCGAATCTCTCCGAGCTGCGCGGCGACGCCCATCCTGCCCAGCTCATCCGCGGGCAGGTCGCGCAGGCTCTCGCCGTGGTGCGCGGCGAGCAGCTCGGCGGCATGCTGCGCCGCCGGGTACGGCTCCACGGGTGGCGGGCCGTCGATGCCGCAGATGACGCCGTAGTACCAGGCGCAGCTCTCGAAGAACGTCTCCATGCGGCTGCCCGCGTCGTTGACGTAGTACTCCTTCTGCATGCGGTAGCCCGCGGCGTCGAGCACGTTGGTGAGCGCATCGCCCACCGCGGCCCCGCGGGTCGCTCCCAGCGTCAGCGGCCCGGTCGGGTTGGCGCTGACGAACTCCAGCACGATGGACCTGCCGTGACCGACGTCGACGTCGCCCCAGCGCTCGCCGGCCGCCACGATGCCCTCCAGCTGTGCGCCCAGCCAGGCGGTGCGCAGGCGGAGGTTGATGAAACCGGGCGCCGCCACCTCGGCCGACTCGAGCACCTCACCGAGGACGAGGTGCCGGCGCAGCAGCTCGGCAACCTCGCGGGGAGGCCGGCCGCTCTGCCTGCCGAGGCGGATGGCGAGGTTGGTCGCCACGTCCCCGTGGGCGGGGTCCCTGGGCTTCTCCACCACGATGTCCGGTGGCGCCTCGGTGCGGGGGAGGGCACCGCTGGCGACCGCCCCGGCGAGGGCGTCGGCGAGCGCCGCGCCGGCTGCGTCAGCCACCGATCTCGCCCCTGGCACAGGTCCCTCCGTCGGCATCCTCGAGGAGGCGTCAGTGTAATGGCCCCCGATCGTCACCTTGCCGGAGTGCACGGCGCGTCGCGGACGGGCGACAATGCGCCGCCGTGGATCTCCGCCATTGCGTCATCCCAGCCGCCGGGCTCGGGACGCGTTTCCTTCCCGCCACCAAAGCGCTTCCCAAGGAGTTGCTCCCGGTTCTCGATCGTCCCGTCATCCAGTGGGCTGTCGAGGAGGCGGTCGCGGCGGGTGCCGAGGAGATGGTGGTGGTCATCGGCGAGGGCAAGGAGCTGATCCAGCAGCACTTCGGCCCACACCCGCAGCTCGAGCGGCTCCTCCTCGAGCGAGGCAAGATCCAGGAGCTCGACGCGGTGCGCGCCACCGAGCACCTCGCGCGCTTCGCCTGGGTGCGCCAGGACCAGCCGCTCGGCCTCGGCCATGCGGTGCTGTGCGCGGCGGACGCGGTCGGTGACCGGCCGTTCATGTGCATGCTTCCCGACGACCTCTCCTACGGCAGGGTGCCGGTCCTCAGGCAGCTCGTCGACGCCTACGTCGAGCACGGCACCCCCATCCTCGCGCTCATGCGCGTGCCTCCAGACCAGATCTCACGGTACGGGTGCGCCACCGTCGTCGAATCCCGCGGCCGGATCCACCGCGTCAGCGCAGTCGTGGAGAAGCCCAAACCGGGTGAGGCGGCCAGCGACCTCGCCATCATGGGACGCTACGTGCTCACACCGAACATCTTCGAGGCGCTGCGCGGCACCCGCCCGGGTGCCGGCGGCGAGATCCAGCTCACCGACGGGATCGGCGCGCTTCTCGAGGACGGCGTGGTGCACGGCGTCGAGTTCACCGGGGAGCTGCTCGACGTGGGGACGCCGGCGGGGTGGCTCGCCACCAATGGACGCCTCGCGCTCGAGGACCCGCCATTCGGAACCGCCCTGCGCGCCGCGATGGAGCTGGTCAAGGCGTGAGCATCTTCCGCCGCGAATGGGGCGCGGCCACCTTCGTGCTGACGGTCCTGGTGGGGGCGGTGGCGGTCGCCATCTCGCTGGTGCTGACGGGCTCGCACCAGCCCCCGGTGCCGCCACTGCCACCCTGCCCCTCGTACACCCCGTACGTGGTGACCCCCACCCCGTCGCCCACCCCGCGCACCTCCGCCGCGCCATCGTCTCCGGCCGTGCTGCCGAGCCCGACGCCGTTCAGCCCCGCGCTCGCCAACTGTCCCACCGCGCCGGCACGGCCGGCGGCGACGCCCACACCGTCGCCCGGCGGCTCCCCGACGCCGACCCCCGTGCCCACGCCCACCCCGGTGCCGACGCCGACACCGACATCGGTGTTCAGCACCCTGCCGCCGGTCACGCCCTGAGGCGCGGCGCCGCGGCGATCAGGCGGCGAGCAGCCGGGTGCCGTTCTCCGCGCTGATCGCGCTCCGCCGCATCTCGAGGTCCACCACCGGCGGATGTCCCACGTCGAGCACCACGGCGATGCTCTCCTCGAGGCGGAGGCCGCCGATGCGCACGCAGTCGCGCAGGAAGGTGAAGGCCAGGGGTCGCACCAGGTTCCAGATGTACTGCCGCCCCGCCTGGGCGTCGTCACCGGGAAGATCGCGGAGGCTGTGGTCGCGGAAGGCCAGGACGCACACCTCGTCGGTCAGCTGGACGGGTGAGGTCCAGCTGTAGGCCTCGTCGTCGCCTCCCGCAGCGATCAGCGAGTCCTTGGCGGCGAACAGGCTGAGCCGCTCGACGAGCCGGCGCATCGGCAGGGGAGGACCCTCGACGATGACCGGCACGTCGCGAAGCCGCTCGTTCCAAGCCTGCGCCGGGTAGCGCGCGCTGAAGCCCACATCGTCGACACCGCTGAACGGCGACGGGACCTTGATCACCAGCTCGTCCACTGGCTTTCGAATCTACCACAGCGCAGAGGACGCCACGAGCCGTTGCCCGATCGAGACATCCGCCTGACGGTCACTCGCGGCCCGGGTCGACCAGCTCGTGCCACCACCGCGCAACCTGGCCGGCCGCCTCGTCGCGGCTGCCGCTGTTGTCGATGACCCAGGTGGCCCGCGCTCGCTTCTCCTCGATGGGCATCTGCGCGAGCAGGCGCCCCTCGGCCGCAGCGAGGTCGAGACCCTCGCGCTCGCGGAGCCGCCGCAGCTGGACGGAGGCCGGGGTGTACACGAGCATGATGCCGTCGAAGTGGCGCTCGCGCTCCGCCTCGAACAGGAGGGGGATGTCAGCCACGACCAGCGGAGCGGCCGAGCCCAGCGCGGCGCGCAGCCGTTCCTGCATCAGGGCGCGGATGCGCGGATGGGTGATCCGCTCGAGCGCCAGGCGGGCATCACGATCGGCGAAGACGATGGCGGCGAGCGCAGACCGGTCGACGGTCCCCGTGCCGTCGAGGACCGTCCTCCCGAAGCGGGACAGGACGTCGCTGAAGCCCGGGGTGCCAGGGAGCAGCACCTCGCGCGCGAGCAGGTCGGCGTCGACCACGGCGGCGCCGCGCTCGGCGAGCATCGCCGCCACCGTGGACTTGCCGGTGGCGATCCCCCCGGTCAGCCCGATGAGCCGCATCGCCGCCACCGTAGCACCACCGTGGTTCGCCAACGGGAGCGGCCGGTGGCCGGTTTGGCCCCTGCTAGAGTGACCTCGATGCGGCTGGTGGTCCCCCTGCTCCTCTCGGTCGGGTTGCTGGCCTCCGCATGTGGCAGCAGCCCGGGGCCGGTCACCGTCAACTTCGTCGGCAACAGCACCTGCGACACGAGTGGCCAGAGCCCCTACTCCCCGTCGCCGCCCAACACCAACAGCGCCCCTGTCGGCACGGCGATCGACGAGATGCCCCACATCCACGTCCCCCAGGGCACCCGGATCACCTACAGCCACACCCCGCCGACCAGCGGCTGTCACTACAACCTGGGAGCCGGCATCGCCCCGATCTCACCCGGGATCTACGGACCGGACCAGGCAGCCAAGCTGACCCCGGAGTACTGGGTTCACAACCTCGAGCACGGTTACGTGGTGGTCAGCTACAACTGCCCCTCCGCCTGTGCCACCGACCTGCAAACCCTGAGCGCGTGGTATCGAACGCTGGCCCCCGACGCGGGTGGCGGGGTGCCCTACGCGAAGTTCATCGCCGTCCCCGACCCGGCGCAGAAAGAGAGGTGGGACATCGAGTCCTGGGACTGGTTCGAGGCCATCGGCTCCACCCTCGACCTCAACCGGGTCAAGGCGTTCTACGCCAACCACACCAACCAGGCCCCGGAGGGGGCGAGCAGCGCCTGATCTGCCGCGGTCGCTGCGCCCGCGACCGCTCCTATACTCGGCGCCATGTCCACGGCCAAGCAGCGACGCGGCGCCTCCCGGGTGCGGTCGGCTCCGGCCCAGAACCTGCCGGCCCAGCGCCAGGATGCCCTCGCGATCGACACCGAGCGCGGCCAGATCTCCTGGCGCTCCTGCGCGGTGGGTCTGCTGGTGGGGGAGATCATCCTGTTCCTTCTCAGCAACGTCGGCCTCGGCATCGCCAACGCTGCTTTCGGGCCCGCCGGCTTCCGTTCGGCAGACGGTGGCATCGTCGGTGTTGCGACGTTCCTTGCCGTCCTGGTCGGCGGTCTGCTCGCGGCGCGGCTGGCCGGCCGCTTCGGCCTCTACCAGGGGGTCGTCGTGGGGGCCGGCTTCATCGCGGTGGGAGCCATCTTCCAGTTCGCCCAGGAGGCTCAGGTCGTGCACAGCTCGCTGGCGAGCGGCACCCACACCCTGGTCGACCTCGGCCCGATGAGCATGGGCAACCTGATCAGCGGCGACATGCTCGCCCTGGTGGGCGCCTCGGTGGGCGGCCTTCTGTCGCGGCAGCGCTGAGGCCGTCCCGCCGAGCCGGCCCCGTCTAACGGACCGCGGCGTCCTCCTCCATCCGGCCCGCCGACGCCGTGCTGAGGTCGCGCACGTAGGGCGAGCCCACCAGGTCGACGCGGCCCAGCGAGCGTGCGAAGTCGAGGCAGGCGGACTGCGTGAAGCGAAGATGCTTGCCCGGTGTGTGCCAAGCCTGCAGGTGCCCCTGGGCGACCGCCCGCCGCAACGTCGATCGTGACACCCCGCAAAGTGCCGCCGCCTCGCCGGTGGTGAGGATTGGTTCCTGCGTCGGGGCCATCAGATCCCTCCGGTTGTCAGAGCCGTCGTGGCTCCAAGCGGGTGGGTTGCCACCTGTTGGCCACTGTATACACCACCTTTGGCGCGCTTGTCACGTTCAGTACGAAGTCTACACCAGATGAGCAAGATCGCAGCAAGCGCCGCATCCCTATAATCGCACCACTCCCGCGACTGGGGCTGTTGAGGA
>JAABUX010006568.1_pt1 | contig 13847 bp, 10 predicted proteins | sample 5561851 | NCBI WGS metagenome assembly JAABUX01 (sample SAMN10711883, study PRJNA513361) | rock metagenome | isolation source: Antarctica rocks | place: Antarctica: Victoria Land, Richard Nunatak red sandstone | collected 2016-01-03 | reverse complement strand
TCCGAGGACGGCAGCAACGGCTCGATCCGAGCCCACACCTGATCACTCAGCACCGCGTCCCGGGTCACCCAGCAACCATCTCAGCAGCCCAGCCCACCGATAGGGAGACACGCCCTAGGCCCCGCAGGCCGCTGTTGACCGCAGCTGTGGGCGCCTCAAGACGGTCTGGGCGATGTCGTCGTAGTGGTCGTGCTCGCTCACCGTGCCGGTGACCGGGACCACCTGTCCTGCCGCCAGCTCCGAAACCGGTAGTTCGGTCCCATAGTGCCGGGCCCCACCCCCGGTGCTGGTGTCGGCGACGGAATCGGCGATCACCTCATCTACGATATCTCGCGACAGCAGCGACTCTCGGTGCGCTGTGCAGACGGGGAGCTGACGACGTTGAACGCTTCGACTCTTGACCACTTCGACCTCGACGTCGACGAGCGGAACCAGGTCGAGACCCTTGTCAAGCAGCTCACCACCGAGTTCGCCGAGGCCACCGGGCCCGACTACGTCCGCCGCGCGGCCGAGCTGGCGACGCGACTGCCGGACCGTCTGGTCGGGTGGCTCGAGCTCTACCGCCGCGAGCACCTAACCGCCGCCGCCGTCATCCGGGGCTTCCACGTCGACGACGACAGCGTCGGGCCGACGCCGGGCCACTGGCGGGCGCGGGACCGGTCGACGCTGCGCGAGGACGCCTACCTGATGCTGCTCACCTCGCGTCTCGGTGACCTCTTCTGCTGGAAGTCCCTGCAGGACGCGCGGCTGCTCAACGACGTTGTCCCGATCCAGGGCGACGAGAGCACCCAGACCGGCCACGGCAGCGAGGTGGAGTTCGACGTCCACTGCGAGGACGGCTACAGCGACTTCCGCTGCGACTTCCTCGGCCTGATGTGCTTCCGCAACCTCGACGGCGTCGGCACGACCGTGTCCCTGATGAGCGACATCGACCTCCCGGACTCCGACCGGGGCGTCCTCGCCCAGGAGCGCTACGTCCTCTCCCCCGATGCCGAGACGGTCCGTAACGCCGCCGATCTCGGCCGCACCGGGGCGCGGGTGGTCTCGCTGTTCAACGGTGCACCCGAGTCGCCCTACATCCGCATCGACTGCCGCGAGTACATGAAGGCTATAGAGGGCGACGACCACGCGCACCAGGCGATGGACAACCTGCTCGCCGCCTTCCGCGCCGTGCAGCAGCCGGTCGCCCTCGGCCCCGGCGACGTCCTGCTGATCGACAACCACCGGTGCGTGCACGGTCGCCAGCCGTTCCGCGCCCGGCACGACGGGCTCGACCGCTGGTATCGCAAGGCGCTCGTCACACGGGACTTCCGCAGGTCCCGTGCGCTGCGGACCACCTCGACCGACTACGTCGTCGACATGAGCGCCTACGTCTGAGATCGACTCGACCCGATGCGGCCGGCGCCTCGCCGATCGCCAACCGCACAGGCGGGCCCGGTGCCCGTCGCCCTGAACTGGAGTGATCGTGGCACCACTCACCGTCGGCGGAACCCACGTCTTGCTGGTGACCCCGTTCCTGCCGAACCACACGCGTGACCGCGACTCGCTGGTCTCGCTGATCGACCACGTCATCGACGCCGGTGCTGACGGTGTGATCGCCCTCGGCACCACTGGGGAGTTTTTCACGCTCACGACCGCCGAGCGGGTCGAGGTCATGACGGACGTCCTCGAGATCGTCGCGGGACGGGTGGCCGTCACGATCGGCACCGGGTCCGACAGCACCGCCGAGGCGGTCTCACTGGCCCAGCACGCGCAGCAGGCGGGAGCCGACTGTGTCATGGTGCTGCCGCCGTTCTACTTCGCGACGTCGGCGGCCGCCCAGCTGGCGCACTTCAGGACCGTCGCCAGGGCCGTCGACATCAGCGTGATGATCTACGACGGCGCCGACGGCATCACCGTCGACGCCCCCATCGTCGCAGCGCTGGCCGACGAACTCGACAACATCCACTACGTCAAGATGGCGCTGCCCGCGCCGCGACGGGTCACCGAGCTCCGGCAGCTCGCGCCCTCGGTCACGGTGTTCGCCGGCGACGACGTGACGCTCGTCAACGCACTGCGCAACGGCGCTGCGGGCAGTGCCATCGCCACGGGCAACTTCATGGCGCGCGAGGTGATCGCGCTGCACAGTGCGGCCAGCGCCGGAAACTGGGACAAGGCTACCCAGCTGTTCGCCGAGGGCTTGCTCCAAGGCGTGGCGGCGACCGCCAACCCCAAGACCCAGTTCATCGCCCGGATCAAGGCGGTCCTCGCGGCGCAAGGAGTGATCGAGCACCCCACGGTCCGCCCGCCGCTGACTCCGCTCTGTGAGCAGGAGATGGCCGACCTCCTCATCACGATCGACACCCTGGGGCTTCGGAGCAGAGGTGTCTGAGCCCCCGGTCCCGACGCCGGGGTCGCTGGTCATCTTCGACCTCGACGGGACCCTGATCGATTCACGTCACATCATGACGGCCTCGTTCCGTGCGGCGCACGAGCAGGTCGTCGGGAGCGGCATCGCCCCGGTCGAGCAGTTCCTCGGTCTGCTCGGCAAGCCCTTCCCCGACATCTTGGACGAGCTCGGGCTGCCCGGCGACATGTACGACGTGTTCCGCGGCCTGTCCTCGGCGCGGGTGGCCGACATCATCGTCATCCCGGAGGCGATCGAGGCGTGCCGGATGCTGCTCGAGCGCGACGTCGACTGCGCTCTGATCACCGGCAAGGACCGCCGCCGTACCGAGGAGATCCTCGCCCACCACCGCCTTGCCGACCTGTTCTCCGAGCTCGTGGCCGGCGATGACGACATCACGGGCAAGCCGGCGCCCGACGGAGTCGTGTCGATCTGCAAGCGCCGCGGCGTCGAGCCCACGCACACCGTCGTGGTCGGCGACTCCTGGGTCGACATCGCAGCCGGCGCCGCAGCGGGCACGCTGACCGCGGCGTGCGGCTGGGGCATCGGACTGAAGACCGAGTTGCACGCCGCCGCACCCGACGTCTTCATCGACCACCCCGCGGACCTGTTCACCGAGGTCCACGCCATGCTCGCCGAGCTCGGCTGAGCAGGGGCAGGTCATGAGCAACCACGCCCTTCTGGTCGACGCGGACCCTGCGAGCGCTGGAGAGGCTCATCCCTTCCCGGTCGTCATCGATCCCCGCAAGCCCGGCTCCGGAGACGGCTCCACGGCACAGCCACTCACGTCCACCGACCTGGACGCACTGGCCGCCCTCGGCCGAGACCACGACCGTCACCCAGACGTGGTCGTGGCCGCCGTGTGGGCGCTCGTCCTCAGTCGCTACACGCGGAGCAGGACAGTGTCCTTCCGGGCAATGGGTCGCACCCAGTTGCTCACTCTCGCTCCGGAGGACACGGTGACCGACCTGCTCGCGCGGATCCGCACCGGTCGCAACCCGCGCGGCGACGATCAGCCCGCGGACACGGCGGTAGCGGCCGGGGGCCAGCCATCTGCTCCCCTGACCCTGACGGTCGCCGACGACAACCTCCACCTCGACCACAACCTCGCGGTCCTCGGACGCGCAGCGGCGCAGGACCTCCTGCGAGCGGTTCGCACCGTCCTGCGCGCCTTCGCCGGCGAGCCCTCGTCCTCCCTGCACACCTTCGGCCTGCTCGAGACCGACGCCGCGCGTGCCCTGGTCGCCGACACCCACACGCCCCTCGTCAAGACCAGCGGGGCCACCGTGGTGGACCGTCTCCTCGAGCAGGCGGCGCGCCGTCCGTCGGCGGTCGCGGTCGTCAGCGGAGCCGAGCGGGTCACCTACGGAGACCTCGTCCACCAGGTCGAGGCGCTCGCGGTGCGCCTCCGCGCCGCCGGGGTCGGTGCGGGGACCGTGGTCGGGGTGTTCCTCGAGCGCAGCCCTCGTCTGGTCGTCGGGCTGCTCGCGGTCCTGCGCGCCGGTGGCGCGTTCCTGCCTCTCGACCCCATCCTTCCGGACCGACGGTTGGCCTTCGCCGTGCGCGACTCCGGTGCCCGCCTCCTCGTGACCGAAACAAACCTGTCCGCGCGTGGCGCCGGGTTGCGTCCGCCGCGGCGCCGCATGCAAACCGTGGAGATCGATCCGCCCGCCGGTGCGGGCGACGCGGCCGAGCCCGTGCTCGCCGTACAACTGCCCCGCGGTGGCGACCTCGCCTACGTGACTTACACTTCCGGGTCGACCGGCGTCCCCAAGGGCGTGGCGATCGACCACGGGTCGCTGGCGACCAACACCCGCAGCGTCGCGCGGTCCTACGAGATCGACGACACCGACGTCGTCGTCCAGTTCTCGTCGGTGAACTTCGATGCCGCCCTCGAGCAGATGTTGTTGCCCCTGACCACCGGGGCCACGATGCTGCAGCGCGGCCCCGACCTGTGGGATCCCGTCGAGCTGCTCGACGTCCTGCGTGCGGAGCGCGCCACCGTCCTCGAGCTCACCCCCCACTACGGCTACGAGCTGGCGCTCGCCCTCGCGTCCGGCGACTCGCCGGCACCCGACTCTCTCCGGCTGCTGATCCTCGGCGGGGAGGCCGTCGCCACAGCGGAGCTGGCCCGGTGGCGCCAGCTCATGCCCGACCTGCGCCTCGTCGTCGGCTACGGGCCCACCGAGGTCACCATCACCAGCAGCGGCTGGACCTACGACCCCACGCAACGCGTCGGTGAGGTCGCACCGCTGGGCCCTCCGCTCGAGCACCTGAGGGCATACGTCGTGGACGAGGACCTCCACCTCGTCCCGCGTGGCGTGCCCGGTGAGATTTGCCTAGGTGCGTTCGGCGTCGCTCGTGGGTACGCCGGCCAGCCCGGGCTGACCGCGACGAGTTTCGTCCCCGATCCGTTCACGGACCTGCCCGGGTCGCGGATGTACCGCAGCGGCGACGTCGGCGCCTGGCACCCCGACGGCGACCTGGTGTTCCTGGGTCGGTTCGACGACCAGGTCAAGATCCGTGGCACGCGCGTCGAGCCGGGCGAGACCGCGGCCGCGCTGCGCCGCCACCCCACGGTCGCCGACGCCGCGGTGATCGTGCTGCCGGGGGCCGGTGACCACGACGTGGCGCGCCTGGTCGGCTACGTCACTCCCTCCGAGCCGACCACCCCCCCAGAACCCGAGTGCTTGCGGGCCGATCTCGGCTCCGAGCTCGCGGCCGCGGCCGTCCCCTCGAGCATTGTCGTCCTGGCAGCACTTCCCCTCACCGCCAACGGCAAGCTCGATCGTGCCGCCCTGCCGGCACCGGTCGTCCACGTCACCGCGCTGGACCCGGCCGCCTCGGACGTCGAACGGTTGCTGTGCGAGGTGTGGTCCGCGGTCCTCGGCGTCCCGTCCGTCGGTCCGGAGGACGACTTCTTCGCCCTCGGTGGCAACTCCCTGGCGATGCTGCAGGTCTCGGCCAGGGTCAAGCAGCTGGGCGGGTTCGAGATCCCGCTTCGCCAGTTCTTCCGCACCAGCACCGTGGCCTCGCTAGCGCGCGCGTTTGAGGCCGGAGGCTCGAGTCGGTGACGGCGCTCCCGACGCCGACGTCGCGCAGCGGCGGTGCTCACGACGACTTTGCGGCCTCGCCGGCACAGAGCCGGCTGTGGACCCTGCAGCGCTTCTTCCCGCAGATGTCGGTCTACAACGTCTCGGTCCTGCTGCGCTTCGACACCGTCCTCGACCTCGACGCGCTGCAGCACGCCGTCGACGCCCTGGTCGAGCGGCACGAGTCGTTGCGGACGGTCCTCGTCTCGAGCGGCGGCGGGCTGCTGCAGCGCGTACACCGCACGCGCTCGGACGCCTCGCGGGTCCCGGTGCAGCTGCGGGTCCTCGAGCACGGTGCCGAGGCCGTGCCGGCCGCGCAGGCGATCTGCGTCGAGCCCTTCGACCTCGAGCACGGTCCGCTCGTGCGGGTGCAGGTGCTGCGAGACGCCGCGTCGGACCTCCTCGTCCTCGTCCTGCACCACGCCATCACCGACGGCTGGTCCGGCCCGATCGTCGTCGGCGAGCTGGCGGCGTTCTACGCCGAGGCGTCGACGGGTGAACCGGTAAAGCTCGACGACCTGCCTGTGCAGGCCGCCGACGTCGCGCAGTGGGAGCTGGCGCGTCTAAGTCCCGAGCGTCGACGAGAGCTCGTCGCCTTCTGGCGCCGGCAGCTCGACGGGATGCCGCGGCTCGACCTGACCTTCGACCGTCCTCGTCCGGCTGTTCCCGGGCACGCGGTGACGCGGCACGATGCGTCGATCCCGAACGAGGTCGCCCACGGTCTGCGCGCGCTGTGCCGCGAGCGCCGGGTCACGACGTACATGGCCCTGCTCGCGGCGACCGCTGTCGTCCTCGGGCGGTGGGCGCGCCAGGAGGACGTCCCGATGCTCGCCCAGGTCGCCCAGCGGCCCCTGCCGAGTGCGCAGTCGGTCGTCGGGCTGTTCATCAACGGCATAGTCGTCAGGGTCGGCCTGGACGGTGACCCCAGCTTCGTTGAGCTACTCGACCGGGTGTGCGACGAGTTCCTCGACGCCCTCGAGAACGCCGAGCTGCCCTTCGACGAGGTGGTCGTCGCGCTCAACCCGCAACGAGGTCTCAAGCGCAACCCGCTCACCCAGGTCTCCGTCGGTCTCGAGAAGGCCGACGGGCCGGTCGACTTCGCCGGCCTGCTCGGCGTCCCGGTCGACATGCTGCTGGGGACCTCGGCCGACCTGGACATCATGTTCGAGGAGGACGACGCCGGCGGTCTCACCCTCACCGTCCTCGCCGACGCCGACCTGTTCGACCCGCGCACGGGCAACTCGCTTACGTCGTCCTTGGTCACCGCGCTGCACGGCCTCGTCGCCCACCCGGAGCGTCCCGTCTCGTCCGCGTCGTGCCTCGACGCGACCGCGCGTGTGGCCCTGAGCAACAGCGAGCAAAGCGGTGACTACCCCTACGAGTCGGTGCAGGCGCTGTTCGAGGAACAGGTCTCGCGCACCCCCCACGCGGTGGCGGTCCACTACGGCGAGGGGGCTGTCACCTACGCCGAGCTCAACGCCAGAGTCAACCGGGTCACCCGGGCGCTGCGGGGGCGCGGAGTCGTCCTCGAGAGTCCCGTCGGGCTGTGCATGCAGCGCTCCGTCGAGCGCGTCGTCGCGATGCTCGCGATCCTTAAGGCCGGCGGGTTCTACGTCCCGCTCCCCCACGACGACCCAACCCAGCGGCTGCGCCGGTTGGTCGACGACAGCGGTGCCGACCTGGTGCTCACCGACGCAGTCACGCACCCGGACCTCGCCTGGTACAGCGGCGCGCTGGCCTGGGCCGACCTGGCCGCGAGCGCCCCAGCCGACGCGAGCAACCCGGAGCCGGTCGCCGACGGTGACACCCTCGCCCACTGCATCTACACGTCGGGCTCGACGGGCACGCCCAACGCCGTCGGCGTCGCCCAGCACTCGCTGGCCCGGCTCGTCCGCAACGCCCGCTACCACGAGTTCACGCCCGGCGACGTATTCCTCCAGCTGTCGCCGCTGACGTTCGACGCCTCGCTGGTCGAGCTCTGGGGCCCGCTGCTCAACGGCGGTGCCGTCGTGGTCGTGCCCGACGCGGGCGGCCCGCCCGAGTTCTTGGAGCAGGTGCGCACCGGCGTGCAGGAGCACCCCGTCACGATGGTCCAGCTGATCTCGCCGCAGTTAGGCCTCGTCGTCGAGCACGCCCCGGAGCTGCTCGGGGGCGTCGACACGGTACTGGTCGGCGGCGACGTCCTGGCACCGCAGACCGCAGCACGAGCGCGTGCTCTCATGCGCAACGACGCGACCCTGCTGCACATGTACGGGCCGACCGAGAGCACGCTGTTCGCCACCTACGACGAGATCACGGACCCGGACCCGGCCACCCGGCTGCCCATCGGGCTACCAATCGGGAATACCAGCTCCTACGTCGTCGATCCGGCCGGCAACCTGGTTCCCCCGGGGGCACCAGGCGAACTGTGGCTCGGCGGCGCCGGGCTCGCCCGGGGATACCTCGGCCGCTCGACGCTCACGGCGCAGCGCTTCGTGCCGGACCGGTTCTCCGGCCGTGCCGGTGCCCGCCTCTACCGCACCGGGGACCTCGTGCGCGCCCTGCCCGACGGCCGGCTGGACTTTCTCGGCCGCATCGACCACCAGGTCAAGGTCCGCGGGCGCCGGATCGAGACCGGCGAGGTCGCGTCAGCGTTGCGAACACATCCGCAGGTCGCCGACGCCGTCGTCGTCGTGCGCGCTGACCTTCCCGGCGGCCCGGACCTTGTCGCCTACGTGGTGCCCGACCCGGCGGGCGGCCCCGACGTCGCCGAACTCCAGGCCCACCTCGGCGACCGGCTGCCGTCGTACCTGCTGCCGGCGGCAATCGTCCTGCTGCCGAGCCTGCCGCTCACCCGGCACGGCAAGGTCGACGCCGCCGCACTCCCTGCCGTCGCGGGGCCGGTCGCGCCCCTGGAGCCCCCCCGACCGGGGACGGAGCGCAGCGTGGCCGCGCTCTGGCAGCGACTGCTCGGCGTCGAGGCGTTGGACCGGATGAAGACGTTCTTCGACTCAGGGGGTAACTCTCTACTGATGATTCAGCTGGCGGAGCACCTCGGGGACCAGTTCCCCGACGCGGGATTGTCCATCGGCGATCTGTTCGACCACCCGACCATCGCTAAAATGGCGTTCGTCATCGACGACCGCGCACACCTGAGGAGCCCGGCTCGATGACGTCGCCGTCTTTGCCCCAGACCGTCAGGGAACCCGTCGCGATCGTGGGGATCGCGGTGCGCCTCCCCGACGCCGACTCTCTGCCGAACCTCGCCGCCAACCTGGACGCCGGCCGTGACAGCGTGCGGCACGTGCCCGCCGACCGGCTCGCCCTGGCAGCCGCTGACCCGGCGGGCGCCCACCAACCGCTCGCTGCGCTGCGCGGGATCGAAGAGTTCGACCACGAGTTCTTTAAGATCTCGCTGCGCGAGGCGCAGTTCATGGCGCCCGAGCAGCGGCTCGCCCTCCAGCTCGCGTGCGCTGCGGCCGAAAACGCCGGGATCCCTCTCGGTGCGCTGCGGGGCAGCAGCACCGGGGTGGTCATCGGGGCGGGTCCGTCCGACTATCCCGACCTGGTGCCCGACGGGGCCGACGACCTCTCCAAGCTCCTAGGCACCGGCACACCGTCGCTGTGCGGCCGGATCGCTTACCTCCTCGGCTGTTGCGGTCCGACCCTCGCCCTTGACACCGGATGCTCGGCCGGGCTGGTCGCGCTCGACCACGCCGCGAGCCTGCTGCGCAACGGCGACTGCGAGCAGGTACTCGTCGGCGGGGTCAGCGTCCACAGCACTTTTGAGGCCGATGGAAACCATGACCGGTTCGCCGAGGTGATGGCCACCGGCGGTCGCAGCCGCGCCTTTGACGCCGACGCCGACGGCGCCGGAGACGGCGAGGGCGGGGTGATGCTCGTCCTCAGGCTGCAGTCCGCCGCGGTCCGCGACGGCGACCACATCTGGGCCTCGGTCCTCGGCACCGCCGTCAACCACAACGGCGACCGCTCCAACGGGCTGAGCGCCCCCAGCGCCGCCGCGCAGGGTGAGCTGATCGCCACCGCGTGGGCGCGCGCCGGTCTCCGGGCCGCCCAGGCCGACTACATCGAGGCCCACGGGTCGGGCACCCGGCTCGGCGACATGATCGAGATCGACGGCCTGCGCCGTGCCATGGGCGAACCCGCCGCGCAGCGGGTCCCCGTGGGCTCGATCAAAACCAACATCGGGCACCTCGACCGGGCCGCCGGTCTGGCCGGGCTCGCGAAGGTCATCGCGCAGCTGCAGGACGAGACGATCTATCCCTCCCTGCACTTCGAAGCCCCAAGCCAGCTGATCGACTTCGCCAACGCGCCGGTCGAGGTCGTCACCATCTCCACCCCGTGGCCGGCGACCGAACCGCGCTACGCCGGCGTCAGCTCGTTCAGCATGACGGGCAGCAACGCCCACGCGGTGCTGGCCGGCGCCCCCGTCGTGCCAGCGCCCGCGCCGTACGACGCGCGCGGCATTGCGACGGTGTCCGCGCGCTCCACCTCCGCGCTGCGCCGCTACTGCACAGCGCTCGCCGACGACCTCGACGGCACGTCCGCCGACCTCGGCGATGTGCTGCGGGTGCTTAACCTCGGCCGTGACCACCTGCCGTTCCGCGTCGGCATTGCCGTCGACAGCATGGACGGGCTCGTCGCCGGGCTCCGCTCCGCGGCCGAAGCCGGGGTCAGCCGTGACGACGTACCAGCCCCCACCCGGCGGGTGGTGTGGACGTGCGGCGACGACGGCACCGAGCGACCCGTCGACGCCGCTGCGACCGCCGAGTCCTGGCCGGCGTACGCCGACGCCCTGGCCGAGTGCACCGCGGCCCCGCCGGCCGGTGTGGCCTCCACCGACCTCGACTGGTTCGCGGCCCGCTACGCCGCCGCCCGTCTGAGCACGTCGCTGGGCCTGCCGATCGCTCACGCGATCGGCACCGGCCGTGGGGCGCTAGTCGCGATGGTCGTCAACGGCGACCTGGCTCTCGACGCAGCGCTGGGGCGCCTCGCCGCGGGTAACCTGCCCGCCGAGGCCGCTCCTCCGGTGCCGATGTGGCTAACCTTCGAACTGCTGGCCGTGATCGGGACGTCCGGCAACGTGGCGCCGTTTGAGGCACCGGCCGGCCACGTCGCCGTGCCGTGGTCGGGCGAGCAGGTCCTCGAGGCACTCGCGGCCCTCCACCAGAGCGGCGTCGACCTCGACTGGACCGCCCAGCACGCCGACCGGCCGCGCCGGGTTGTGGCGTTGCCGACCTACCCCTTTGAGCCGACGCGGGTCTGGATCACCGACCAGTTCCCGGCCCCGGTCGGCAGACTCACCGTGGGTGTCGTGGGTGTTGAAGGCATCGGGGCCGCTGACGACACTTGCAGCCTCGAGAGCGTCGAGGTCCCCGCCACGCTCGAGGACACGCCGCTGACCGTCGAGGGCTATCAGGACGTAGTCCGCACGGTTTGGGGAGACACCCTAGGCTCGTCCGGCCTCTCCGCCACCGACAATTACTTCGACCTGGGCGGCACCTCGGCGATGGCGCTGCAGATGCTCACCGCCGTACGCCGTCAGTTCGGGGTGCGGCTTAAGTTGATCGACCTCTACGAGGCGCGGACCGTCGGCGAGTTCGCGCAGCGCATCGCCGATCTGCACGGTGCGGTCCTGATCCGGGCGCAGGCGACGTGACCCGGCAGTTCCTGGTCGTCGTCAACGACGAGGACCAGCACTCCCTGTGGCCGGTCGGACGCGACCTGCCACCCGGTTGGGAGGCGGTGTTCGGGCCGGAGACAGAGCCGGAGTGCCTGCTCTACGTCGAGGCGAGCTGGCCCGACATCACCCCGCGCAGCGTGCGAGACCGACTCGCCGCCCAGGCAGCCGACTCGGAGCCGTCCGCATGAGCGAGGCTCTTCACTCCAGTCGCCGGCTGGGGGTGGTCGGTGCCGGTGTGATGGGCATCGGGGTCGCCGAGAGCTGCGCTCGAGCTGGTCACACCGTCGCCCTCTACGAGGTGTCCGAGGAGCGTCGGGCCGAGGCTCGCGCCGCCCTCCGTCGTACCTCGCTCGTCGACCGGCTGCGCAAGAACGACCCCGACGACTGGCTCGCCCGGATCGAGGTCCTCGACGACGACACGCAGCTGCTCGGCTCCGAGCTGATCCTCGAGAACGTCACCGAGGACCCCGACACCAAGACCGCGGTGCACCGCCGCGTCGGCGAGTTGTGCCCCGATGTTCCCGTCGTGGTTAACACCTCCGTCATCCCGATCACCTGGCTCGCCGAACGAGCGGGATCGCCGGAGCGCTTCGTCGGCGTCCACTTCATGAACCCGGTCCCGGCCAAGCCGCTCGTCGAGGTGATCCGCGGCCAGCTGACCTCCGATGTCAGCTTCGAGGCGGTGCTCGCATTCCTGCGCTCGATCGGCAAGGACTGGGTGCTCGTCGCCGACTCCCCCGGCTTCGTCTCCAACGCCATCTTCATGACGGTCATCAACTCGGCCGCCGAGCTCGTCGAGACGGGCGTGGTCGACGTCGAGGGCGTCGACCGGGTCTTCCGGGAGTGCTTCGGCCACCCGATGGGGCCCCTGGAGTCCGCCGACTTGATCGGCGTCGACACCGTCGTCCGGTCGCTGCACATGCTGCAGCGCTTCGTCGACGTCGAACGCTACGAGCCGAGCCAGGGACTCGTCCGGCTCATGGATGCTGGCAGCGTCGGACGCCGGGTCGGTCACGGGTTCTACCAGTACGCACGCGGACGAGCCGGAGTCACCACATGAGCATCGAGATCAACCAGGACGCCGTTGCCCTGGAGCTGAGCGACTTCCTGCGCGACGCCCTGCGCCAGCCGGTGCAGAGCGACGACGACATTTTCGCGACCGGGATGGCGAACTCCATGTTCGCGCTGGAGCTCGTCGTTTACATCGAGGAGCGCTACGGACTGACCCTCGAGAGCGAGGACCTCAACCGCGAGAACTTCCGGTCAGCGACGGCGATGTCACAGCTGGTGGCGCGACGCGCGGCAGCGCAGGGGTGATGGCCGTCTACGACGGCGACAAGGACGTCACCGACGTCGCCGAGCTTGTCCGGTTCGCTGTCCAGGTCGTTGGCCCGCGCGCGTCGGAGTCCGACCGGGCGGCCGTGCTGGCGCCCGAGACGATCTCAGCCCTGGCAGGGCGCGGGTTCCTCGGTGCGGGCGTTCCAACCCGCTACGGCGGTCTGGGCCTCGGTGACGGCCGCTTCGGTGAGCTGTGCGCCGCCGTGGGCAGCGTCTGCACCGCGTCCCGGGCGCTGCTGACCGTGCAGGACATGGTCACCGGTGCTCTGCTGCGCACCGGCAGCGCTGCCCAGCGCGAGCACTGGCTGCCAAGACTGGCGCGTGGCGAGGTCATCGCCGCGTTCGCGCTCACCGAGCCAGACGTCGGCAGCGACGCCGCCGCGGTGACCGCGGCACTGACGCGATCGGGCGACGGCTGGCTGCTGAACGGGACCAAGGTCTGGACCAGCTTCGGCGCCGACGCCGACGTGTACCTCGTGATCGCCCGGGCCCCGGACGGCCCGACCGCCGTCCTCGTCGAGCGCGACTCCCCCGGTCTGCGGGTCGCCCCGGTCGCGGACCGGTCGCTTGGCATGCGCGCAGCCATGATGGCGACCTTGACCTTCGATGACTGCCCCGTCGGTGGCGAGCAGGTCGTCGGCGCGGTCGGCACCGGGTTCACCTTCGTCGCCGGCACCGCGCTCGACCGCGGTCGGCACAGCGTCGCGTGGGGCAGCGTCGGCATCGCCGAGGGGGTGCTGCGGGAGGCCACCCGGCACGCGACCCGCCGCGAGCAGTTCGGTGCCGTCCTGACCGAGCACCAGCTCGTCCGGGCCCTGCTGAGCGACATGCTCGTCCGCGCCCGCTCGGCGCGGTTGTTGTGCCAGGCCGCGTCGCAGGCACGCGAACGACGTGACCCGGACGCCGGGCTCGAAACGGTACTGGCCAAGTACACCGCTGCACGGGCCGCGTTCGACAATGCAGCGGCGGCGGTGCAGGTGCTCGGCTCGCGCGGCTGCGAGGTCGGCAGCCTGACCGAGCGCATGTACCGCGACGCGAAGATCCAGCAGCTCATCGAGGGTACCGACCAAATGGCGCAGCTCCAGTTGTGGGAGCTCGCCGTCCGAGACGAGAGTCGGCACGGCGGACTGGTGGACCGGTGAGCGGGCTCGACGCCGTCTACGTGTGGCTGCCGCCCGAGCGGGTCGCGGTCTCCCAGCTGCCCGACCGCGACACCTTGGCACCGGCACAGCAGCAGGCGGTGGCAGCGCTCGGCATCGACACCGTGTCTTCGGCGGCTGGCGCCTCGGCCAACGACCTCGCCGTCACGGCCGTCCAAGCGCTGCTCGCCCGGCCCGACGTCAGCGCT
>JAABUX010006567.1_pt1 | contig 13850 bp, 10 predicted proteins | sample 5561851 | NCBI WGS metagenome assembly JAABUX01 (sample SAMN10711883, study PRJNA513361) | rock metagenome | isolation source: Antarctica rocks | place: Antarctica: Victoria Land, Richard Nunatak red sandstone | collected 2016-01-03 | reverse complement strand
GCGGGCGGCGGGCCGTCGCCCGCCGCCGACCAGTGGCAGACCGACCGGACCGGCACCGACCCAGGTGGACATGGGACCTCCTCGGTGGCCATCCGCTCGGCTGGCCACTCGTCTGTCGAACGCACGTTCGATCGAACGCCTGGTCGACTGTCTACCCGGACGGTCCGACAAAGTCCATGACACGCTCGAACAGATGTCCGATTCGCCCGGTCCGGACGGCTAGCGTCGGCGCCACGCCGAGTGGATCGGACCCGGCGGGCAGGCCAGTGACCAGCGGTTCAGCTCGGGGAGGACGGGACGTGGCACGCGATACGGATGGGCACGACGGCACCCCCGACGGCAGCCGGACCGGGGGCATCGGCGGGACCAGGGACATCGGCGGGACCGGCGAGGACAGCGGGGACCTCCGCGGTCCGGGGACCCAGGTCCCGGCGGCGCGCTCCGGGCCGGCGGCGCGCTCCGGGCCGGCGGCGCGCTCCGGGCCGACGGGGCGCCGCGGACGCCCGCGGGCCGCGGCTGTGGTCGAGCTCTACCCGGACGAGGTCGAGACCGGTGACGGGCTCAGCCTGCGCCAGCGCAGGGTGTTGGCGGTCATCCGGGACGCCGTCGACCGGCGCGGCTACCCGCCGTCGATGCGCGAGATCGGCGAACAGGTCGGCCTCACCAGCTCGTCCAGCGTGGCCCACCAGCTCGTCGCGCTGGAGCGCAAGGGCTTCCTGCGGCGGGATCCGAATCGTCCGCGCGCCCTGGAGGTCCTGTCACCGGACCCCGGTCCCGAGATCGCCGGCGCGACACCGGCGGCCAACGGACCCGAATCCGTCGGGTCCGTACCGGTCGACGGGAACCGCCCCCGAACGCGTCTGCGCGCGGTCCGGCCGGTTCCGGCAGAAGGACCGGACGGTGAACAGGTCGCCGCGCCGGTCTTCGTCCCCGTCCTGGGCCGCATCGCGGCGGGGGGGCCGATCCTGGCCGAGCAGGCGGTCGACGACGTGTTCCCGCTGCCCCGCGCGGTCGTCGGCGAGGGGACGCTGTTCCTGCTCCGGGTCGTCGGGGACTCGATGATCGACGCCGCGATCTGCGACGGCGACTGGGTGGTGGTCCGTCAGCAGCCGGTGGCCGAGAACGGCGAGGTGGTCGCCGCCATGATCGACGGGGAGGCCACGGTCAAGACCTTCCGCCGACGCGGCGGGCACGTCTGGCTGCTGCCGCAGAACCCGGCCTACGAACCGATCCCCGGCGACGACGCGACCGTGATGGGCAAGGTCACCGCGGTCCTGCGCCGCGTCGACTGACTCCCCCGCCGCTGCGGGGACCGAGGGTGCTCGGGGCAGGCACCGTTCGGGCCGCGCGGTCGGCGCGGGCGGCGGCCAGCACGAGCAAGCCGCCGATCACGATCCCGCACCCGATCAGGGCTGGCAGCCCCCCGGCGCCCCGTAGTCCGGTCGCCCCGACGAGGACCGCGGACACCAGTGCCACGACCGCTGCGATCACGAGGAACGGGGCCGCCGTCCGATTTGCCAGTGCGAAGGCGCGGTCGCTGGCCAGCGCCGACGGTGTGCGCACCCCGGCCCGGCCGTCCCGGCGCAGTCGGCCGGTGCGGCCGAGCAGGACGGTCGCCAGTGTCGCGGCGGCCACCGCCAGCAGAACGACGACGACGACGATCCGCGCGCCGAGCGGCATCGCCGGGCCGTCCGTCGTCGTGACCGCCACGCGGACGGCACCAGGCAGTGCGCTCATCGCGAGCTCGCCCGTCCGCAGGCCGGACACCGGGACGAGGAGGGTCGGCACGGCGCCACGCTACGGGCGGTCCGTCGCGACGCCGACCGCACCAACAGAATCAACAGCACCGCGGGCCGCCGCACCGGCGGCGAGCCGGCCCAGTGCGGCGCGGACGACGGAAGGATCGGTCGTCGGCCACAGCGGCGGCAGCGACGCCCGCAGGTAGCCCCCGTAGCGGGCGGTGGCCAGGCGGCTGTCCAGCACCGCGACCACTCCCCGGTCGGTGCTGCGCCGGATGAGCCGGCCCGCGCCCTGGGCGAGCAGCAGTGCCGCGTGTGCCGCCGACACCGCCAGGAACCCGTTCCCGCCCGCGGTCTCGACGGCCCGGGCCCTCGCCGCCAGGACCGGGTCGTCCGGCCGCGGGAACGGGATGCGGTCGACGAGGACGAGCCGGCAGGTGTCGCCGGGGACGTCGAGTCCCTGCCATAGCGACAGCGTCCCGAACAGGCTCGCGGCGGGGTCGGCGACGAAGGCCCGGACCAGTTGGGCCAGATGGCCCTCGTCCTGGGCGAGGACGGGCAGCCCTGGATGGGCGTCCCGGACAGCGGCCGCGGCAGCCACCGCCGCCGCCCGGGAACTGAACAGCCCGAGCGTTCCGCCGCCGGCGGCACCCACCAGGTCGACGATCTCGGCCAGGATGTCCGGGCCGATGCCGTCCCGACCCGGCGGCCGCAGGTGGGCTGCGGTGTAGAGGATGCCCTGGCGCCGGTGGTCGAACGGCGACCCGACGTCCACGGCCCACCAGGGCTCCGGGTCCCCGCCGGCGGCGGCACCCGGGGGCCCGGACGCCGTCCGTCGCTGCTCGCCGGCGCGCAGCCCGACGGAGCGGGCGACATGCTCGAAGCTGCCACCGGCGGTCAGGGTGGCCGAGGTCAGGATGGTCGTCGCGCGGGCGAGCACCCGGTCCCGGATCAGTCCCGCGACTCCCAGCGGCGCCACGGCCAGCACGCGTCCCGGCACCGGTCCGGTCGGTCGGTCGCTGACCCAGACGACGTCGCCGGCCGACCCGGTGGCCGCCCGGTCGGCAACCGTGAACACCTCGTCGAGGGCGGCCCGGGCGGCCCTGATCGCGGCCGGCGCGCCGGCGTCGGCCCGGTCGTCACCGCCGCGGACCGCGGGCAGCGAGCTGAGCGCGGACCGGGCCGCGTCGCGCACCGCGGCCGCCGCCGCGTGTAGCGGGGTGCCGGCGATCTCCAGCCGGATCTCGCCGGCGACACCGTCGAGCGCGGCGGACAGGGCCAGCGCGGCGTCGGCCAGTGGTTGCGCCGCTCCCTCGTCCACGGCAACGGCATCGGCCCGGCGCGCCGCCCGCTCGACGGCCGCGACGGAGAGCTCGCCGCTGGCCGAGGCGGTGAACCGCGCCACCAGCTCGTGTGCCTCGTCGACGACCAGCAGGTCGTGCTCGGGCAGTACGGGGACGGACTCGACCGCGTCGACGGCGAGCAGCGCATGGTTGGTGACGACGACGTCGGCCGCGGCGGCGCGGGTCCGGGCCAGCTCGGCGAAGCACTCGGCGACGTAGGCGCAACTCGAGCCCAGGCACTCCCGGGCGGTCACCGACACCTGCCGCCATGCGCGGGCACCGTGCTCGGGTGCGGCGTCCCGGTCGCCACGGACCCCGCCGGGGGGAACCGGCTCGGCTCCGGCGGCCGACCGCTGCGCCCACTCCCGCAGTGCCAGCACCTCGGCGCCCAGCGGGCCGTAGGCCGTCGCCGGCGCCAGCTCGCCCTGCTCGTCGGGCACCCCCTCGCGTACCCGGTGCAGGCAGGCGTAGTTCGACCGGCCCTTCAGCACCGCGTAGCTCGGCGCCGGCACGGCCGGCCGCTCAGCCCCGCGCCCAGCAGCGGCAGCGCTCGCCCGGAGGCCTTCGGCCAGCCGCGGTAGGTCGGACTCGACGAGCTGACGTTGCAGCGCGAGCGTCGCGGTGGACACCACGACCCGGTGCCGGCGTGCCCCCTCCGACGGTCGGGCGGGGGTCCGGGCGGTCGGGCGGTCGACGAGCGCCGGCAGCACGCCGCACAGGTAGCCCAGACTCTTCCCGGTCCCGGTGCCGGCCTGGACGAGCAGGTGGTCCCCGGAGGCGATGCTCTCGGCGACGGCGCGGACCATCGCCCGCTGCTGGTCCCGCACGACACCGCCGGGGATCGCACTGACCACTGCGGTCAGCGCGTCGAGCGCCAGCTCGTCCTCGGCACCCATCGCGGCAGTCTCCCAGCTGGGAAGTCGGCGCCGCCCGCGCCTCGGATCTGTGGTCAGCCGAGGACGCCCGGGGGGTCAGACGGCGTAGGGCGCAAGCGCCCCGGCCAGCTTCTCCCCCACCCGAGCGCGAACCCGGGAGCCCTGCTCGGTGTAGTCGATGTCGGTCACGTCACCGGTGCGCCGGATCGCCTCGACCAGGTCGCCCCGCTCCCACGGCACGACGACGTCGACCGACCGGGGCAGCTGCGGCAGCGCACCGTCCACGGCGTCGAGCAACGCCTCGATCCCCCGCCCGGTCCGGGCGCTGACCAGCACCGCCCCGGGCTCCTCGCGGCGCAGCGCCGCGAGCGCCATCGGGTCGGCCCGGTCGGTCTTGTTGACCACCACGATCTGGAGCTGGTCCGGCGCAACGGGCACGGCGTGCCTGCCGCTGCGCGACTTGTCGGCCTCGGCCCTGATGTCGGCGAGCACCTGGCGGACGACGGCGAGCTGACGTCGTGGGTCCGGCGAGGTGCCGTCCACGACGTGCAGGACGACGTCGGCGACCGCGACCTCCTCCAGGGTGGACCGGAACGCCTCGACCAGGTGCGTCGGCAGGTGCGCGACGAAGCCGACCGTGTCCGCGATGGTGACGAGCCGGCCCGCCGGGGTCCGCATCCGGCGAACGGCCGGGTCCAGCGTCGCGAACAGAGCGTCCTCCACCAGCGCGCCGGCGCCGGTGAGCCGGTTGAGCAGGCTGGACTTGCCGGCGTTGGTGTAGCCGACGATCGCTATCGCCGGGACGGCCCGACGCCCGCGTGTCGACCGCGTGACCTGGCGGGTGTCGGTCAGGTGCGCCAGCTCCTTGCGTAGCCGGCTCATCCGCGCCGTGATCCGCCGACGGTCCGTCTCCAGCCGGGTCTCCCCGGGACCGCGGGTGCCGATGCCGCCACCGGTGCGGGACAGGCTGCCGCCCCAACCACGCAGGCGCTGGATGAGGTAACCGAGCTGGGCGAGTTCCACCTGGGCCTTGCCGGCCTTGGACGAGGCGTGCTGGGCGAAGATGTCCAGGATCAGCGCCGTCCGGTCGACGACCTTGACCCGGACTCGGTCCTCCAGGGTGCGCAGCTGGGCGGGGGTCAACTCGCCGTCGCAGATCACGGTGTCGGCACCCGTCGCCTCCACCGCCGCCTTGAGGTCCAGCACCCGGCCGGAACCGATGTAGGTGGCCGGATCCGGCTTGTCACGGCGCTGGACGAGGGCATCCAGGACCGTGGAGCCGGCGGTGCGGGCCAGCTCGGCGAGCTCGGCCATCGACCGCTCCGCCTCCTCGGCGCCGCCCGAGGTCCAGACACCGACGAGCACGACCCGCTCCAGGCGCAGCTGCCGGTACTCGACCTCACCGACGTCGGCCAGTTCGGTGGCGCTGCCGACGCCGGCGACCCGGCGCAGGGCCCGCCGGTCCTCCCGGTCCCACTGGTCGCCGTCGGTCTGCCGGTCGCCGTCGGTCTGCCGGTCGCCGTCGGTCTGCCGGTCGCCGTCGGTCTGCCGGTCGCCGTCGGTTTGCCGGTCCGCGTTCGGGATCCGGTCGACGGGACCCGGGTCTGTCACCGCCGGACCCTCGCCCACGCCGCCCGGGAACTGTCGCTCCGCTGCCCGGTCAACAGGCGGAAGCGGGGCGGGCCGGGCTGTTCGGCGGGGGGCACAGCGGCGGCGTTGCCGGTGGCGGTGGACGGTGCGACAACTCGGGTCAAGGCGACTCTTCCGGGTCCGACGGCTGGGGTGTCGTGCCCATCCATGGTGACACCGCGGGCCCCGCGCAGGAGGCAGTTACGCCCAGGGCGCGACCGTGCCGGGTCCTGTCAGCCGGTGAGTTCGCCGGTGCCGACCAGGACCGCGGGACCGGCCAGGGTGACCCCGTAGCGGTCCGGGCCCAGTGAGGTGACCGCGGCCGTGAGCCCACCGCCCGCAACCGACACGTCGTAGGTCACCGTCGGGTCCCCCGCCCGGCCGTCCCAACGGTCCCCGTCGGCGTACAGGACGGCCGCGGCGGCGCAGATCCCGGTGCCGCACGACTCGGTCTCGCCCGCGCCCCGCTCGTACACCCGCATGGCGAACGAGCTGCGCCCGGTGCGCTGGACGAACTCGACGTTCACGCCCTCGGGGAACACGGTGGGCGGCGTCACCCGCGGAGGCTGCGCCAGGCTCCCGGCCCGGCTGAGGTCGGTCACCAGCACCACCGCATGCGGGTTGCCGACGTCTGCGCCGACCGCCGACTGCGAGATCTCCACCCCGTCGACAGCGACAGTCAACGGGGTGCGGTCGAGCCGGTAGCGCGCCAGGTCGACAGGGCCCATGTCCACCGACCACCAGCCACTCGACGGCGCGTCCGCCGACCGCGGGACGGGTCTCGCCGTCCGCAGCCCCGCCCGGGTCCCGATCGGCACCGGCAGCCCGGGCGCGGCCCGGCCGGTCGCCACCAGGTACTGGGCGAACACCCGGACGCCGTTGCCGCACATCTCCGCCGTGGTGCCGTCCGCGTTCCGGTAGTCCAGGAACCATTCGGGCTGGTCGGCGCCGGTCCGGGCACCGGCGAGGGCCGCCGACCGGATCACCCGGACCACGCCGTCGGCGCCGACCCCGGCGCGGCGGTCGCACAGCCGGCGGACCAAGGCGGGGTCCAGATCGCCGAACGCGTGACCGTCCGGGTCGTCGAGCAGTACGAAGTCGTTCCGCGTTCCGTGCCCTTTCGCCCAGACGACGACCGCTGGGGTGGCACCGCCGGCAGGCCGCGTCCGGCCGGGTCCAGGTCGCATCGGGTCGACGGCGGCGGTCATGCGGTCACGCTAGGCGCCGAGAGCACGCCGGCCAGGGCCCGGTCGAACAGGTCCGGTGCGTCCGCGGGCAGCCAGACGGTCGACCGGTCGCGGCGGAACCAGGACTGCTGCCGCCGGGCGAACCGCCGGGTCGCGGCCACGGTCGCGGCAACTGCCGCCTGGTCGTCGAGTCGGCCGTCGAGCAGGTCGAGGACCTGCGCATAGCCGAGCGCCCGCGGCGCCGTCGTCCCACGCCGCAGACCGGCGGCCACCAGCCGTCGGGTCTCCGCAACCAGGCCCGACCGCCACATCCGATCGACCCGGTCGGTGATCCGCGCGTCGAGCACTGTCCGGTCCAGGTCGAGCCCGATCACCGTCGCCGGCCGCGTCCTGACCGGATCCAGGTCGGCCGGCGCGGGTGGTGAAGGCAGACGCGCACGGAACGGGGCGCCGGTCAGGGCAATCACCTCCAGCGCACGGACGATCCGACGGCCGTTCGTCGGCAGGATCACCGCTGCGGCGTCCGGGTCGAGGTCCGCGAGCCGGGTGTGCAAGGCGGTGGCGCCAGCCGCGGCCAGTTCCGCCTCCAGACCAGCCCGGAGCTCGGGGTCGGTGCCCGGGAAGTCCAGTGGCTGCAGGACGGCGGACACGTACAACCCCGATCCCCCGACCAGCAACGGCAGCCGCCCCCGGGCCGCGATGTCGCAGAGCGCCGCTCTGGCTGCGCGCTGGTAGGCAGCGACGCTGGCGGTTTCGGTGACGTCGAGCACGTCCAGCTGATGGTGCGGGATCCCGCGGCGCTCGACGGGGGGCAGCTTCGCGGTCCCGACGTCCATCCCCCGGTACAGCTGCATCGCGTCGGCGTTGACGACCTCGCCGCCGAGCCGCAGCGCCAGCTGCACCGCGAGATCGCTCTTGCCGGTGGCGGTGGGCCCGACGATCGCGACGGTCGGCGCCCCGGCGGGCACGCTCAGGCGCGCGGGCCGACCGGGAGCCGCCCGGGACCGACCCCCGGCATGCCGATACCCGGCATGCGGATACCCGGTATGCGGATACCCGGTATGCCGAGCGAAACGGTACCCGGCCGGGGGTCGGCCGAGCCGGGCGTGACCGTCGGCGCCCGGCCGGTATTGCGCTGCCAGGCGTCGCCGGCCGGCGTCCGTCGGACCGAGAGCAGCGCTCCGTCGGCCATCAGGTGGTGGGGCGCGGCCGCGGTCACGGTCGTCCGGACGACGTCACCGGGCCGGAGGTCGCGATCGGTGCCGGACGGCTGGGACCCGGCGAAGTGGACGAGCCGGTTGTCCCGTGCCCGGCCGGACCGTCGCGCGGTTGCGCCGTCCTTGCGCCCACCCGACTCGCCGACCAGCAGCTCGACCTCCGCGCCGACGAGAGCACGGTTCCCGGCCCAGGCGATGTCGTCCACGAGCGCGGCGAGCCTGCCGTAGCGCTCGGTGACCACCGCGGCCGGAACCTGGTCCGGCATCGTCGCCGCCGGGGTGCCGGGGCGCGGGGAGTACTGGAAGGTGAAGGCGCTGGCGAACCGTGCCTGCCGCACGACGTCGAGGGTCTCGGCGAAGTCCTCCTCTGTCTCGCCGGGGAAGCCGACGATGATGTCGGTGGTCACCGCGGCGTGCGGCAGCCGCTCCCGGACGTCGTCGATGATCCGCAGGTAGCGCTCGCGGCGGTAGCTGCGGCGCATCGCCTTCAGCACCCGGGAAGAACCGGACTGCAGCGGCATGTGCAGGCTCGGCATGACGTTCGGCGTCTCGGCCATCGCATCCAGCACGTCGGTGGTGAACGACGCGGGATGGGGACTGGTGAACCGGACGCGTTCGAGGCCGTCCACCTCGCCACAGGCCCGGAGCAGCTTGGCGAACGCGGCCCGGTCGCCGAACTCGATCCCGTAGCTGTTGACGTTCTGTCCGAGCAGCGTGACCTCGATCACACCCTCGGCGACGAGAGCACGGATCTCGGCCAGGACGTCACCGGGCCGACGGTCCTTCTCGCTGCCGCGCAGGCTGGGGACGATGCAGAACGTGCAGCTGTTGGCGCACCCGACGCTGATCGACACCCAGGCGGTCGAACTGGACTCGCGTCGGGTCGGCAGGGTCGAGGGGAAGGATTCGAGCTCGTCGAGGATCTCCACCTGCGCCTGCTCGCGGACCCGCGAACGGTCCAGCAGCGCCGGCAACGAGCCGAGGTTGTTGGTGCCGAGCACGACGTCGACCCACGGCGCCCGCCGGATGATCTCGGTCCGGTCCTTCTGCGCCAGGCACCCACCGACCGCGATCTGCATCCCGGGCCGCTCGGCCTTGACCGACGCCAGGTGGCCGAGGTTCCCGTACAGGCGGTTGTCGGCGTTCTCCCGCACCGCGCAGGTGTTGAGGACCACCACGTCGGCCGTGGCACCCGGCTCGGCCGCGGCGTACCCGGCGTCGAGCATCACCCCGGCGAGGCGCTCGGAGTCGTGCACGTTCATCTGGCAGCCGTAGGTGCGCACCTCGAACGTCCGCGGCGATTCGGCTGTACCCGGTGCGTGCGCCGGGTCGGCCAGGGTGGACATCGTCGACCTCCGGATGCATCGGGGCCCGGCTCGCGCGGGCGCTCAGTGCCCGGCTGGCCCGGGCGCGCCGACCAGGGTAGGCCGAGCCCCGGGCGCAGGGCCCGGCCGTGCGCCCGGCCGACGGCGCGTCACCAGGCCCGACGGGGCTTCACCAGGCCCGGCGGTACTGCTCCGGGACGGCGAGGCGGTCGGTGTCCCCGAGCGCGGCAGCGGCGCGGCGCGGCCAGTAGGGGTCGCGAAGCATCTCCCGGCCGAGGATGACCAGGTCGGCCTGCCCGGACCGCAGCACGAACTCGGCGAGCTCCGGGGTGTCGATCATCCCGACGGCACCGGTCGCCACGCCGGCCTCGGCGCGGATGCGCGCGGCGAGCGGGGTCTGGTACCCGGGGAAGACCTCTGGTGCCTGCGCGGTGATGCCGCCGGAGCTTGCGTCGACCAGGTCGACGCCGGCCTTGCCGAGCAGGCGGGCGGTGGCCACGGAGTCCTCGATGCGATTGGCTCCGGCGGCGTACTCGTCGGCGGACAGGCGGGTGAACAGCGGGCCGTCCCAGACGGCGCGGACCGCATCGACGACCTCGAGCAGGACGCGGGCGCGTCGGCGCTCGTCCCCGCCGAACTCGTCCTCGCGGGTGTTGGTCAACGGGGACAGGAACTGGTTGAGCAGGTAGCCGTGCGCACCGTGCAGTTCCACCACGTCGAAGCCGGCGGCCCGGGCCCTGACCGCGGCGGCGGCGAACGCCGCGACGACCTCGGCGATGCCGTCCGCCGTCAGGGCGGTCGGCCTCGGGTGCCCGAGCAGCGGGGCGTCGGTGGGGGCGACGGCACCCTCCGGCACGTCGGCCTTCGCGCCGGCGTGGCCGAGCTGGATCCCCGCGGCGGCGCCGGCGGCGTGGATCATCCGGACGATGTCGGCCAGCCCGTCGACGTGGCCGTCGTCCCAAATGCCCAGGTCGGCGGTGCTGATGCGGCCCTGGCTGGTGACGGCGGTCGCCTCGGTGAACACCAACCCGGCGCCGCCGACCGCACGGCTGGGCAGGTGGACCCGGTGCCAATCGGTCACCGACCCGTCCGCCGGGGAGGAGTACATGCACATCGGGGACACCACGATGCGGTTTCGCAGCGTCACATCGCGGATGTCGAAGGGATCGAAGAGCAGGCTCATGGCCGCTGCAACGCGGACCGGCGACCGATGGCTTCCCCCCGACCTGCGCCCGGGTGACCACCGGGGCGCGCACGGTCGGTCGGTGACCGATCAGCGGGCGATCTCGGTGGCCCGGCTCTCCCTGACGACGGTGACCCTGATCTGACCCGGGTAGGTGAGCTCGTCCTCGACCTGTTTGACGATCTCGCGGGCCAGCACCTGCGCTGCCAGGTCGTCGACGAGGTCCGGCACCACCATCACCTTGACCTCACGCCCGGCCTGCATCGCGAACACCTTCTCCACCCCCGGATGGGCCAGCCCGATCTCCTCCAGTCGGGTCAGTCGGGTGACGTAGGCCTCCAGGGACTCCCGCCGTGCCCCGGGGCGCCCGCCGGAGATCGCGTCCGCTGCCTGGGTCAGCAGCGCCTCGACGGTGCGCGGCTCGACCTCGTTGTGGTGGGCCTCGATGGCGTGCACGACCTCCGGGTGCTCACCATGGCGCCGCGCCAGCTCGGCCCCGACCATCGCGTGGCTGCCCTGGGCCTCGTGAGTGAGCGCCTTGCCGATGTCGTGCAGGAAGGCACACCGCCGCAGCAGTGCGGTGTCCAGTCCCAGCTCGGCGGCCATGACCCCGGCCAGATGAGCGGCCTCGACACTGTGCAGCAATACGTTCTGGCCGTAGCTGGTCCGGAATCTCAGCCGGCCGACCACCTCCACGAGGGCCGGATGCAGGTCGGTGATGCCGACGTCGGCCAGCGCGTCGTCCGCCGCCCGCCGGCAGAGCGCGGCGATCTCGCGCTGGGCGGACGCGTAGGCCTCCTCGATCCGGTGCGGGTGGATGCGGCCGTCGGCGACCAGGGCGTTCAGCGTCACCCGGGCGACCTCGCGGCGCACCGGGTCGAAGCAGGACAGCACGACCGTGTCGGGCGTGTCGTCGATGATGACATTCACGCCCGTGACCTGCTCGAACATGCGGATGTTGCGGCCCTCGCGACCGATGATCCGCCCCTTCATCTCCTCGGCGGGAAGCGAGACGGTCGACACCACCGATTCTGCTGTCTGCTCCGAGGCGACCCGCTGGATTGCGGACGTGACGACCATCCGGGCGGTGCGGTCCGCGGATCGGCGGGCGGCGGCCTCGATGTCGCGGGCGAGGATCGCGGCTGCTCGTCTGCTGTCCGCCTCCGCGGCGGTCAGGACCTCCCGGCGCGCCGCGTCGGCGGTCAGCCCGGCGATGCGTTCCAGCTCCGAGGTGTGTTCCGCCGTCGCCGCCAGCAGCGCTCGCTCCCGCTCGGCGAGGTCGTCCTGGTGTGCCTCGACGACGGCGACCCGAGCCGTGAGCCGCGCCACGTCGCCGTCGAGGCGCGCCTGCTCCCCGTCGAGGCGTGTCTGCTCTCCGTCCAGGCGCGAGCGTTCCCCGTCGAGCCGGGACTCGCGACGTTGAGCCTCGTCTGCACGTTGCGCCTCTTGCTCGCCGGCCGAACGCTGCCGCGCGTCGAGGTCCGCCTGCAGGGTGTCCAGCCGGGTCCGGGTTGCGGCCAGCTGTTGACGCGCGGAGCTCAGCTCCGCGGCAGCCGATTCGGCGGCCTCCCGCATTCTGGCCGCGTCGATCTCGGTCGTCTCCCGAGTCCGGGCACTCTCGGTCTCTGCGGACCGGATCAGGTCCGTGGCATCCGAACGCGCCTCCCGCAGGGCGGCGCCGGCAGCAGCGTGCTCGCGTTCGGCCGCCTGTAGTTCCTCGGTGGCCCGCGACCGCTCCCGGGTGAGCTCGGCCAGCTCGGCGTCCGCCGATGCCGACCCCTCGAACCGGTCCCGGGCCACTGGCGACTGCGGGCGTTGAACGGCACGGAGGACGGCGAGCAACACGGTCCCCACGAGGCCGGCGAGCAGAACGAGCGCGGCCACGAGGACAACCGCCACACGGGTGGTCATCGGGTACTCCAGCCGTCGCCGACCCGATCGGCGGCTGCCGGTCGGAAACCGCACGGCATCCGGACCGGCCACACCCCTGGTCCGTCCGCGCCCAGTGGTCGGACACGGCGACCGAGCAGGTCCGGCTCCGCCGACGTCGTGGCGGATCGTGCCCGCGGACGACGTCGGGGACCGCAGACGCCGTCCCTCTGCGACTACGTCGATCGGGTTCGCGGGCGAGCGGAAACGGACCGTGAATGCGAGGACCGTACATATCGAGGTACGGGTGACCGATCGGTCGCCCCGGGCTTCGGATGACGAGCAGGTGAACGGGCCGAGTATGGAGACCGACGTCACCCGGGTCAAGGCAGGTCGGCTCACCGTGGCGCGGACGGCCCGTTTCCCGCATTCGATGTCCGGCAGCTGCAGGTCAGACCCTGTTCGCCGCGGCAGGTCAGCCAGTACCCTCCTCGCCCGCGCTGGCGCGGCCCCCGACGTCATCGGTCTCGTCGCTGCCATCGGTATGGTCGCTGGCCGGCCGGCCGGACTGGTCCAGTGCCGCACGGACTGCCCGGAAGGACAACGCGCCGTCGTAGCCACGTCGGGACAGCTGGCCGACGATCCGCCGGGTCAGCACCTCCTGGGCCAGTCCGCTGGAGCGCGCGACTCGCTCCCTCGCCAGCTGGAAGGCCGCGTGCTCCTCCGCCGCCGGGTCGATGCCGCCGACCGCCGACGCGGCCACCGCGTCGGCAACGCCGTGGCGACGCAATTCAGCCGTGAGCGCCCGGCCGGCGAGCCGCCGGGTCCGCTGCCGCGACTCGACCCAGGAGATGGCAAACCTCGTGTCGTCCACCAGTCCGACGTCGCCGAGCCGGTCGAGCACGGCCTCGACGACGGTCTCCGGGGTTGCCCGGGCACGGAGGGCATCCGCAAGTTCGGCGCGGGTCCGGTCGCGTGTTTCGAGCTTCCGGAGCGCGATCTCCCGCGCGACCCGATACGCGCGTTCCGGGTCGTCAGGTTCCCCGGGCCCGCCGGTGCTACCCGGCCCGCCGGTGCTACGAGGCCCGCCGGGATCACCGGACCTGTGAGAACCACGGCGCCCCGCCGAGTCGCTCACCGTCGCCGGGCCCTCCCGACCCAGCCCAGCCGGGCCCTTCCGACCCAGCCCGGCCTGGTCGGCCTGATGGCGATGTCCGGCCGACCCGGCACGCGGGCGTTGCGCCACCTCAGAACTCCAGATCGGTCCCGGGTGCGGCCGCCTCGGCCGGCACGTCGACCCGCGGGCCGACGCCGAGCTTCTCCTTGATCCGCTTTTCCACCTCGTCGGCCAGGTCGGGGTTGTCCCGCAGAAATCCTCGGGCATTCTCCTTGCCCTGACCCAGTTGATCGCCGTCGTAGGTGTACCAGGACCCGGACTTGCGCACGAACCTGTGTTCCACACCCATTTCGATCAGACCACCCT
>JAABUX010006565.1_pt1 | contig 13852 bp, 23 predicted proteins | sample 5561851 | NCBI WGS metagenome assembly JAABUX01 (sample SAMN10711883, study PRJNA513361) | rock metagenome | isolation source: Antarctica rocks | place: Antarctica: Victoria Land, Richard Nunatak red sandstone | collected 2016-01-03 | reverse complement strand
GCGCGCGCAGGGCGAGCAGTCCACGTGGGCCAAGCTGTCGGCGATCCAGGCCAACTGCGGCATCGAGACCACGCTGGACGCGTGCATGGTGGCCGCCAGCCGGCAGGTCGCCGAGCGGCGCTCGGCCGGCGCGCGCGTGCGCGGCTCGCGCGGCCGCCTGGTCGCGCCCGCCAAGCGCGCGCGCTGCCCGTCCTGGGTCAACATGTCCATCGGTGCGCCGCCCCAACCCTACCCTGTTCTGGGCTGCTGCTTGCGCAGGGCTGCCTTCCGCCGCGCCGGGCTGCGAGCTGCGGCGTCCGCCGTAGCAAACTCGAGCGTGCCTGTGGCCTCTGCGGTGGCAGCACTCTCGGGTGCTGGGCTCATACTGCGGGCGTGCTGTTGAGCAGAGCCACTGCTGGGCGCTGGGCCCCGCGCACGGGCACGCTGTCGAGCACAGCCCGGCAGACCCTGGAGAAGGTGAAAAGGAGCTGATCCTGCATGGGCACTCGGTCAACGTGCGCCCGCGCGCAGGCCTGCCCACCAGCGCGTCGGACGACGCGCTCGAGGCGGCGTGCGGCGGCGGCGGCAGCGCGGGCGACCTGGCCGTGCATGCGCGCGCGGGCGAGCTCGCGGTCGCGCCGGTTCCGCCCGCGCTGGGCCGCAGCAGTGCGCCCCCGTCCGGGCCCGCGCCGCACCCGTGCTGGCTGCGGGCGGGCAGCGCTGGCTGATGCGCTCGCATATAATCTAGCAGGGCTTGCTTGTGACGTGGTGGAGGGCTGCAGGCATTGCTGGTCACGCATGATCATGCACTGATCCGCCTGATGCGTCGTTTAGGCAAGTGTTCCTCACTGCTAGTTGGGCCATTGGTATACGTTTTGATTTGATCTGGCCTGCAAATTTAGCGCTGCGGCTCATGACGGGAGCTGACCCGGGACCGCCGCCAGGGAGCGCAGGCATGGCGCTGTCCACCGCGCCGTCCGAGCCGCTGGACGCAGTGGCGGAGGCGTCCGACGAGGCCGACGGCTCCGGCGGCGACGGCGGCTCCGGGCGCTCGTCGCCGGGCGCGGCCGCGGCGGTGTCGCCTTTCTCCGCGACCGCGTTCGCGCTGGAGGCCATGCCGCCGGCGGAGTCATTCCGGTACCCGTACGGGCACGCGCCCGAGGCGCGGCCGGCCGGGCAGACGGACAGCTGCTGCGACGAGAGCGTGAAGGCGCGCCCGCCGCGCGTCATGTTGGAGTCAATCTGATGCAGTGCGGCATACAGGGTGTATGCGCTGGGGCATGCAGGGATGCTTGAGAGAACTGCTGCGATCTGCGTCACTCTTTGTTTGTTAGGGGCCCACACTCGCGCATGTGCTTGGCTCCAGGCAGCAGTGTGTGACCCAGGGGTGGGCCTCGCCAGACCTCTTCTCCTGCTTCTGGCAGGAGGCTGGTCAGCTGTGTTCAAGAACCAGGCGTGTGCCCCAAGTACGGGAGGCAGCGTCGCTTCAGGCTGTGCCCGCGCATGTTCTGAGAGCTCAGGCTTGGGCGCGCGTGCGGCATGCGCAGGTGGGCATCTGGGAGTGCCTGGCCGAGCTCGCGCGCACGTCGGTGCGCGAGCCCACCGGCGTCTGGGCGGGCGCGGGCGTGCACGCTTCTCCGAGCGGCCAGGGGCTCGACTACGTGGAGTGCTGACCCGGCAGGCGCTGCGCGGAGCCGCGGCCCTGAAGGTCCTTGAGCAGCCTGGGCGCGCACAGGGCTGCGCATGCTGCAGCTGCAGGTAGAATAGGCCGCCTCGCGCACGTGCGCGCCCCGCAGGCGGCAGGACCAACGAAAGCGGCCAGAGTCGCAGAGGACCGCAAAAGGGGCGCTAGCGCCGGTTCTTTTTTCGGGTTCGGGGCGGGTGAAAGCAGGGCGCGCGCGCGCGCGCACGCCGCCCTCCGCGCCCCCGCTCCATGAGCCTGATCTGGCGCACCGCGCGCTGTGTAGGATTATTTAACAGAGGGTTCAGACGGCGGCGAGCGCGCTGAGGCCGGGGCCTCCTGGTCCTTCGGGGAGCGGGGTCCGCAGCAGGGCGGGTTTTTGGTCCCTGCGCGTGTCTTTGCATGCGCGGGCCCGACCGCTGCTCGCTTCCATCCCGCAATCCCCCCGCCTCCCGGGGTGGCACCAGGCCTTTGTGGCGGCGCGGAAAGAACGACCTGTGTGCTCCCACGCACCGCCTCTCCTGCCGCATGCACGGGGGCGCGGTGCGGGGCAGGTTTTGGAGTATTGAGCAAGTTTAGATGAGCGCGTGTGTGGGCGGCGTGCGGGGCTGGACCGCAGGTCAGCAGGGGCATGGCTGCCTGACCGGGGGCTGTGGTCCATGCATGCCCTGTGCTGGCAGGGTTTTTGACAACGCGCGTCAGGGGTGTTAGGATAGCTATGTGGGTGTGCTAGACTTTCGCGCATCGCGCGCAAAGGCGCGGGACGTCGCTGCCAAGTTGTGAAATAAATCACTTTTGTAGCAATGCTGTGGGTGCCCAGGGCCCCATCAGGGCGCTGCGCAGCCACGGCTGTAGCGGGGCCTGCTGCTGCGCGCATGCGGGTGGGCCCATGCGCGCCGGGCGGTGCAGGTGTGCTGGCGTCCTGCTGGGAGCAGGCGTATAACATCATGAACAAGGCAGCCAGGGCGCTGCGCTTGCAGGAGCGTAGCGCCCGTATAGGACAGGCACCGGCGCGCCGGGCCAGGACCGGCCGCGCATGACATCGTTTTTGGATACTTGGCGTTCTCAGGCGTTCTTAGGAGGAGCATGGCTGCTTTGGTTTAGGACTTGGTGCGTTAGGACCAGTGTGCATTTGCGTGTAGGTTTGGTGTGTAGGTTTTGCATGCGCCCCGGCGTCGCATTGGACGCCTGGGGCTGGGCCCTCCGCGAGAGTGCGGGCGTTCACCCAGATGAGATGCTCCTGCGTCAGGTTTTTGACAGCGCCGGACTGCCTATCGGGAGGCAGACTTGCGGCCGCGCGGGCTGGCCTGCCGCATCACTGATGCCACAAAGTGCTAGTCAGCTGCTGTCACGCTCGTGCTGCTGCGGGCAAAGCGCCTGCCAGCGGCGCGGCCGCCAGGGCAGGCTGGTTTTGGATGTTACCTAGGGTGCTGCTGCTGTGGGACTTGAACAGTTGGGACCCCCTGGGCCTCCACGCACGCCTTCACTTTGCACTTGCGCTGCCCCGCGCCTGTGTTCATGAGGCTGGGTGGCGCCCTGGGGCCGGGATGCTGCGCACATATAGATTGATCCCTGCATTTGCGGAGGCCCTATGCGCCCGCGCGGGCATCTCCGCTTGCAATTTTTTTGCCCTTCCCCGTGCTGGCCCCCTGATGCAGTGTGCATTGCATGCGTTGAGCGGCCGCGTGGCCCCAGGAACTGGTATTTGCGTTTGGCGGGGGGCGCCCGCCCGTCCTGCAAGCTGTGGGTGGGGCGTCGCCTGCAGCGCTCTACGTCTGTGTCGCTTAGGTCAGTGGATATGCCAGGTATAAGGAAAGACCCCGTGTAAGCAGGGATGGTGATATGGGCACTCTCTGTCATGCTGCGCCGGGTTGCAATCGGTGGGGTATGACACTCTCAGCCTGCACCTTACTTTCTTATATATGAAGAGCACAAAGCAAACAAATTGATACAGAGCGTGCTTTGGCCAAAGCATCTGCGGTCAAGCTCTTCGTTCCTTGCGAGCAGTGCGGCCAACAGTGCTACCTTTTCAGAGCCATAGCTCGACCAGGCCATGCAGACATCAAGAAATTCCTGCTCCACGCGACAGCGGGTCAGGTCATAGCTGATAAATGGTGCGCCTGCAAGACGTCCTGCAACAATAGTCTGGCCAACACTGCAAGTCTCTGAAACGACATTAAATTCTACTTGCCAACAGGCCATTACAGCATCCGTGTATCGTCACACGGTGTGTGGCTGACCCGCAGAGCAGTGTACAGTACCGGCTTCGCAGACAAGGCTCACCCCACAGAGATGCAGCGCAATTTGTCCAGGCACACCGCCATGTATCCCCCCACCTCTCAACCACGTCTCTAATACATGCTACCAACTTCACCCACCCCTCTAACACATGCCGGCCCAGCGCGCAGGCGCGCTGGGCCACCATGTGTACGCGCAGGGCCGCGCCGCGTCCCTTGCAGACGCGCCTACCCAGCCGGCCAGGCCCACAGATCAAAGCCCTCGACCGGCAGCAGCACCTCGTTCAGCCGCAGCGGCGCCCAGGTGCCCGGGTCGTTGTAGCGCAGCAGCGCCCAGTCGCCGCCGGCGGCCGCCAGGCCGTCGCGCTCGAGCGCGGCGCGCAGGCGCGCGACCTCGGCGCGCGCGCGCGGCGCGCCTGCGCGGCCGGAGAACGCGGCGGCCGCGAACGTGCCGCCCGGCCACTCGCGCAGCCGCACCGCGTCGTTGGCCGGCGCGGGCGCGGTGGCGGGCTGCGCGGGGCGCGCCCGCAGTCGGCGCGCGCTTCCAAAATACGCAGCTGGGCGTTGGGGAGTGGTGAGGAGGGGGAGGAGGTTGGTGGTGGCGTGAGCGTTGCAAAGATACAGAGGTGCGTGGCGCATGACATCACATCACATCACATCACATCACATCACATCACAGCACCTCACATCACATCGCATCACAGCACCTCACAGACGGCCTGGATGGCGGCAGGGCGTGCGGCCGCGCGCCTGGCGGCCGCCGCCCACGTAGAATTGCATCGCGCCGCGCGTGTCGCTGATGACGGGCGCGGTCATGGCCATGCGCTCGCCGGCCGCGTTGCCGCCGAACAGGTACCCGGCGAGCGCGCGGAAGGCAGGCACGCCGTCGCCCGCAGGGTCGCGGCTGCCCGTGTCCGCCTCCGCCACCAGGCACGGCTCATACCTGCAGCCCCAGGACGACCTCAGGCAAAGGGTGGGAGCGGTCAGCAGGCGCTGCCAGCGGCTGCCTGTTGCCACCCCACCCCGGCTCGCGTCGCTGGCGCCCGCCCACACGGGCGCGAGCGGGAGGAGGTTGGGCGGCAGCATCCGACTCCGCAGCTGCATGGCCGTGCCCGCAGATGGCGTCAGCCGGCGCGCGGCGGCCCGGCCCCTGCCCTGAAGCAGCGCGCGCCTGCCCGCGGGAGTCGTGGGCGCGGCCGGACTGAGGGGGAGGGCAGGAGCGCCCCGTTTGCAAGATTGCGGTTGCACAAGCCGGCCCAAACCACAGCTTCTCAACCTGGACAGCTGCACCCGCGACATGCGCTGCTGCCTCGGGTAGAGTTTGCATACCCTGGTACCCCTGTGCGCACGGGCGCACAGCACCTGCCGCCCCCACGGGTCACGCGGCGCCGGCCGCGCGCCTGCGCACTTCGTAGTCCTTGCGCTTGCGCAGGACCATGTAGGGCGGCTGCTCCAGCGCGGGCGGCGCATGCGCCAGGCTGCTCAGCTGCGCAAGCACGTGCGCAAACGCCTCCAGGCTGAAGTACTCTTGGTTTTCTATCGAATCCCAGTAGTCAATATGCCGATTGAATTTACCTGCGCGGTGGCGGGGCCGCATCGGCGAGCAGGCAGCGGCGCTGCCTGCCCTGCCCAACACGCACGCTCCACGACCCATGCTGGAGGTCCGGGACGGTCAAGGATGGTCCTCCGCACGACGCCGTTGCCGGGGATGAGCAGCGCTTTGTCCTTGTACCAGAGCCCCTCGCGCCCCTTCCCAGGCCGCGCTGGTTGTCGGCGTTTTCGAACCAGGATTCTGCTCAGTAGCCGGCCAGCATGCGCCCGCGCAGGTCCGAGACCAGCTTGGCCACGCTCGTGTGCCCACGCATGAGGTCCGGCCGACGGGACAGAGCGCCCGCCATCGAGCACGGCTTTGGCAAGCTCAACACGGCGGACTGTCTGTCCCGCGGGCCGGACCCCACGTTTAAGCACACGAGCGGGTCCGAGCCGGGCTCAGACCTGCGCGGGCGCATGCTGGCCGGCTACTGGGCGGACGCCTGGCACAACAACCCCGACAACCGGCGGGTCCGAGAGATGCGCGAGGGGCTGTCGTACGAGGAAACAGCGCTGACCACCCCCGACGACGACACCGTACGGATGATTGAACCCAAACATCACCCAGTCGCATGCATGCGCTATGAGCCCTGTTGAAGCATGAAAGGCATGATGCGCGCAGGACGCACTGGACAACGCCGGCATGGGGCGGCGCGGGTCGGCAGGGTAAGGGTAGGGCGTACAGGGTAGGGCGCGCACCGCTGCTGGGGTTGATGCCCATGATGGACACGCCCGTGAACACCAGCTTCGGCGACCAAAACTTGCGCAGCGCGCTGCGCTGCGGCAGCAGCGTGAAGTCCATCACCTGGGGGCATAGTGTCGCACGTCAGGCGCGCGCCCGGCGAGGCGGGGGCGGCCTCGTAGTGCGTGCAAGCAGCGGCGGGGCGGGCACACTCGCCATAGTCCAGCGCGTGGTTGCCTCGTGCTCGCCCTGCGTCCGCACGCAGGCAGCGCGTCGGCGGCACACCGCTGGCTCTTTGTGACACGCAGCCCGACGAGCTGCCCCTCATGTAACTGACGCAGACTTTGGAGGGAATTGAGTTGTCGACAGTGCAGGAGTGCAAAAAAAGAGTAAGAAGGGTGCAGATGCGCAGCACAGTCTGAACCGACGCAAACACTGGAGAGAGGCTGAGTTATCGGCGGTCCGGGAGTGCAATGAAATGGTAGAGGAGTGGAGAGGGCAGCACCGTTTGGCGAATGTCGTGCAGGTAGAACTTGGGCGAGAAGACGCGCTTGAGCATGGCGATGTTGAACATGTACCCACGCGCGGAATTATACGCTGTAATAGGATCCCTGCTCGCTGTGCCTCCGGTATGCTTCCCATACGGCTACGAACGCCCATGGGTAGGCCGCGGCAGCGCAGCTACGGTGCACTGATGCAGCACAAGCACCCACCTGAACTGCACAACGTCGTCATACTGCGACTTGTCTATGCCCTTGTCGTCAAAGAGGTGCACCAGGTCGGACTTCAGGAACGCCATGCGCTCCTGCGCGCCGGGCGCGTGCAAGGCTGAGACAGCGGTGAGCAGGCTGTGCGGCCCGCGCGGTCGTGCGCCTCATGACACGCTCTTGCGCCACAAGCAGCACAGTGCTGGCCGCCTTCCATTGGTTGCGGAGTGCAGTGATGGACAAGAGCACCTGCACTCCACTGGTTGCGGAGTGCAGTGATGAACAAGAGCACCTGCATTCCACTGGCTGCGTACTGCAATGGTGAAGAAGAGCACCTGCATGAGCGGTGTGCTGGGCACGCTAGCCTCCGCGACTGTTGCACTAGCCGATGTCGGCTGCCTGCGCGCCCGGGAGGTGCTGCGCCTCCTGCCGGGCTGCGCCTCCCCGCGCGCGGGGCCCTCCCAGACAGGCTCGCGGCCGGACGGACTGCTGCCGGGCAGGGCGCGGGTGTGCATGGCGCCCCACATCGCTCCACGGCTGCCTCCGCAGCTCTCCTGCTCTGGCGGCAGTGTCTTACACAAGGTGCCGGGAACAGAGTGCAAGGATTCAGGAAGCTATACGCTCTCTGAATGAATTACGCACCAAGAAGTTGCACCTGCTGCTGAGCTGCGCTCGGCGCTAAGCGGGACTGCCCTAGGGTTCAAGGGAGCCCAACTGGCTCTTTTCCAGTGTAAGTTACAACAAAACTGCCGGGAGGCGCTGGTAGCTGAGCATCAGCCAAACACACAGCGCTGATCTGGGACTTGTCCTGCAATCATGCAGGCCGCTCTCAACCTGAAGCGCAGCCGGAGCTCCTCCGACAGCGCCCTCGCCGCCTCGCTTGCGGCAGACTTTGCCGCGCCGCTCAACCGGCCGCTGCCTGCGGAGCAGATGTGAGCAGTCCCGCGCCTGCATGACCTGAGCTCTTGCTCGACTCCAGTAATCAAGATGACGCTTCTAGAAACGCGCCGGCTGGTGGTGTGCCGCCGCAGGGCGCAGTACCTGCAGCGGCTGCGGCGCTCGCTGGATGCGCAGGCATTTCGCAGCGCGCGCAGCCTCGCCGAGCCGGGCGTGTACGTGTGGAAGCGGCGCATCCGCGCGGCGGCCGGCAGCCAGGCCGCCATGCTGGAGCTGGCCGGCACCGTGTTCTACCACGTGGTCGTGTACGTCAAGGAGGGCGACAAGGTGTGCAGGTCCAGCCAGCACAGCTGTGAAGGCTGAAAACACTGTCCCCAGCCCGCTGCCCAAGCGGTCATGCGGCAGGGGCCCTTACCTGGTGTGCCCTCAGCTCGCACCGGTGTGCCTGTGTCAGCGTCACTGGCGCGTCTGCAAATCTGCAGGCTTGCTGCCTTGTGGCTTAGCAGGAACTTGTTGAGCCGCTCCGTAACACCGACACTGGCCTGCCTGCCTGCTTTGCGCAGCTGGTGGCGCTCGACTTCGGGCCCGCTGGCGGGGCCGACGTGACAGCCAACCTGGCGGAGGCCGTGCCAGCCGGGCCGGTCCTGCATGACCCCGCAGAGCCGCCTGCGCTGGGCCCCGGGGAGCTGCTGCTGCTGCGCGTGCGCTCGTGCATGCGCCTGCCGCTGGACCACCAGCTTGTGCAGCAGGCGCGCCGCCAACCAGTCCTCCAAGCTGTTGCCCTCCTGCTGGCGCGGTCTTGGCGGCTGTTCCGCTGCAGGCTGCGCCTCATGACAGTTATGCCGCCCTCTGCATAACCCTTGTCAGTCCGCTTCTGGCATAACCGACATCCTGCATACAGCCTGTAAGCTCAGGAGAGCATAGGATGGTAAGTCCACGGATCGTCAGAGCCTCCATGGAGCGAGGGCACGATTGGCATGCTGCCCTGCGCACAGGCGGTCAGCTTTGCGGGCAGCCGGCCGTACCACGCCTTGGCCAACAACTGCATCGCCACGTGCGACTTCTTGGTGGGCACCCGGCTTGGTGGCCTTGGTGAGCTGCCTGCACTTGGACAGCGCGTCCACGACACAGTGTGCGTTCGATAACGCTGAGCGCGTTCGGCAAGTCAGGGCGCCTGCCATCCGGGGCCGCCCGCTGCGTGCATCGACTCATTACATTGCGCCCCGGCCTCTGCACAGGGCGCGCTGCGTGGCAGCGCATGTGCAGCGCATGTGCAGCGCATGTGCAGCGCATGTGCAGCTTGCCTGTATCCTCGCGGTGCAGGCGATTTGGCTGAGCTGCCCAGCCTCGCCTGCGCAGGTGCGCGCGCTGACGGCCGGCGAGGTGCGCGGCGCGCCGCTCGCGTACGACGCGCTGTGCGGGCGCGCCGCGCCGCAGGACCCGCCGCTGCTGCTCATGTTCATGCTGATGACGCGCCTGTCCTGGTGCGGCCCCTCGCGCCCGCGCCTTGTCCTGGTGCCCCCCCCACGCCCGCGCCTGTCCTGGTGCGCAACTCCATGCCCACGCCCGGCAGTTCCGCGTTATCTTCCTCCGCTCGCGCCCGCGTCCGCCCATGATGGCACTGGCGCCGTGACGCGCTCGTGCGCGAGCTGCGCACGCTGCCTGGCTGCGCTGGATGTGGTGCATGCCATGCCGTGCCTGGCTCCGAGGCAGCAGCCCTGGGGACATCACCGGCTGCATGGCATGTATGCACGCTGCGCCCATCATGAGGGCGTGCAACCCTGCTCAGTGCTGCATAGACAGCACGTCAGGAAGGTATGTAGACAGCAGCAAAGTGTGTGAGCGTGTGTGCTAAGCTGGAGCTGCCGTCGATGTGCTTGCAGGTTTGACGTCTGCGACGGCAGCCGGCTCGCCGCCGCCTTTTTGGAGCACTTGGCGGCGCTGGAGGGGGCGCCCTTGGCAACCGGCACGGGCAGCGCTGCTCCGGCGCCCGCCGCGGCGGCGGCCAACGGCGCCGCCCCCGCCGCCAAGGCGGCAAAGCATGCGGCGGGCCAGGACGTTGCCGCCTCCGCCGCCGAGCCTGGGGAGCGCGCGGCGGGGCGGGCCGACGTCGCAGCGGTGCACCAGCCACCGCACGGAGGCCCCGCACAGAGCGGTGTGCGCGCGCAGGCGGCCGGCGGTGCCGCCGTGGCTCCGTGCGAGGCATGGTTGCCGGCGGAGGCGGTGAAAGCTCGCGGGGCCTCGGGAGCGGCGCGCGCGGCGGACCCCGCGCCTTCGCCAGGCTCGGACGCTGCCATAGCGGGCGGCCTGGCGGGCAGGGACGCAAAGGGGGCTGCCAGCGGGCTGTTGGGGGGCAGCACCAGCAGCGACAGCGTGAGCACCACGACTTGCTTTGACGCACTGGCGCTGTCCACGAGTGCCGATCAGCAGGTCTCGTAGGTGCTGCTCAGCATGGTGCGGGGGCGTAGGCTGCAGGCCTGCTGCGTATGGTGTGCGCGCACACTGGTACCTTGAAGGTCAGCAGCGGGGGTTACATGACCAGCGTGATCTAGCAGCAATGACACGCAGCTTCATTCCTTATCATACATGACACAGGTAGGTCGTTCCTGTATGTGGCGCTGCAAAACTGTCGTGCTGTGGCGCCCTGCTGCGGGCTCAATACCTGTTGAGCTCGCTTCTGCTCTCTGGCGCCAGACGCAGCCCCTTGAACTGGCGGCCCATCCCGACGCCATACCCATACCCAAGCCCAACCTGCGCCGCAGCAGGTGGCTCAGCGACAGCAGACGTGCATTCGTGACAGCGTGCAAAGCGAGTTGGTGGGCACATGTAAAGCGCACCCCGCAGCCGGCCCCGACTCCGAGCATGAGCTTCAAGCTGCTGTGTGGCATCAGACCGTCCAGGCCGAGCGCGCCGGTGAAGCCCAGCCCGAGGCCCTGTTACCGCTGAGGTCTTCAGGCCTGCCGCCCTGCATGCGCTGATGCACACAGGCGTGACGATAGACACCGCGCACCACGCCGCAGCCGATGCCGGCTGCGCCCCGAAACTCTGCCTTGCGGTCCAGCAAGGGCGCCAGCAGCTTGCTGAGCCTGCCCCGGGCGCCGCGGATGGCCTCGATCCGCCGCTCCAGCTCCTCCTGCCGCCGCCCCTCCGCGTCCTGCGGCTCCTGAGTGGGCCAGCCCAGCCCATCCGGCAGCTTCAAGTCTGGCATCCCAGCCACAGACCTCTGGCGTGGCAACGGTGTGCCGGTGCTGGGCCTGCAAGGTGCCAGCTGCGAGGGACGCTACACCAGGCGTGGCGAGGCTGGACTCAGCTCCTGCAGATAAGACAGCTGCTCAATGACATTTCACATTTGCCAGGGCAGGTTTGGCTCCAGCAATGAGCGCACCTAAACTCAGCTGAGTTGTTTGCTGTCTGGCGAGTCTTGTCAATCAGACTGCCTATACAGACGGCCCGCATACGCCGAGCAACCAGCAGGCACTGCGTTGCTTTGCACTTCATACATGGCGCACAATGCTCACAGGAGTCGTGCTCTCAGCAGGCGCGCTTCAGAACGGGCTAAGTTACACTGTGTTTGAGAAGCAGTGCTGACGCCGCTTCTTGCTTACATGCAGATGTGTTCATGCTGTGCTTGGCACAAGCACTCACAACCGAAGCGGAGGAGACAATGGGGCTGCTCCTCGGCGACGTCACGGTAAAGCCTGCCGCGTCCAACGTCTTGTGTTTGACTCGGCACAGCACGTGCTGCCCACCGTGCAGCAAGGCCACAGCCATGCTCGAGGTGATGGACAAAGAGCTGTGCTTTTTCGTACAGGATGAGCCTGGCCAAGGCTCCACCGCGTACATATCCGCAATGGTGCCGCAGATCAGGGCTGACAGGCGCAAGGTGCAGCCCCCGATTCCTCTCTGCTGGGAGGGCGCGTTTGTCCCTGTGAGGACCTGATCAAGGTCGCCACCGCCCTCACCCCCTGCCTGTCAGGCTTGTGCCTGTCTGAGGGCCCCTCCAAGGCGAGCGCGCCCTGTCTCCAGCGCGCGCCTCGCCCCTCTGGTTGTTCCACCCATTGCCCCACCGGGCCGCGCGCCCCGGCAGGACCGCGTGGAGGCCAGCCCGGAGCAGCTGGCCGCGGCGGCGGCCGCGGCCGACGCGCTCAGCGAGCGCGGCGGCGCGCGCACGCGCGTCGTCGGCTGGGTGCACAGCCACCCGTGCGCCCTGCCTGTGCTGCTCGTCCTGCTGCTGAGCAACTGGCTGTGCAACTTGCTGCTGCGCCGGCTTCAAACGGGGCCTGCGGCTTCCCGTCCTGCTGCTTGGCTGGCACGTTCACCAAATCCAACACCTTGGCTATGGAGGCCAGAGAGAGAGACTTCAACATATGCATGTGCGTCTTGTCGATGCGCTCTTGTCGATGCGCCCCAGTCCCCCGCGTCGGCCCCAGCGCCGGCTGGGAGCCCTCGGTGCCTCGCACGTACGCTCGCGCAGACTGGCAGACGTACCGTGCCGGCCGCGCGCGCAGGCACATCACCGTGCTGCCCAGCCACGTGGACCTGGCGACGCAGGCGGCGTACCAGCAGCTGGACGCGAGCTTCGTGGGGCTCATCGTGGCCGCTTTTGACGCCGTGCGCGCCCCGGCACGTTGCAGCCCTGCTGGCACTGCAGCCCGCGCAGGCTGCGCGGCCGCTCCGTCTTGCCGCTTTATGCTGCCCGCGGTCGCCGCGTCGGCAGCAAGCTTGCCAGTCGCGCGGCTGTCTCGCCGTCAGGAAACCTCCAGGCCGGGCCGGTCGCTGCTCTGGTTATAAACAAGCCTATTTCTGCTCTACCCTTACCCTGTGTCCGGCCGCAGGGCGGCGCCGAGTGCTCGCAGCGCGTGCGCGTGACCGCATTCCAGTCGGAGCGCACGGCGGCGGCCGCGCGCGCTGAGCCGGCGCGCAGCGACAGCGTCGACTCCCAGCTGGCGGCCGCGCTGGCGGCCTCCGCCGCCGGCGCGCGCGCGCCCGGCCCCGCCGCCCCTGCTTGTTGCGACAGCGGGTGCCGTGCGCAGCGCGAATGAGCTTCTGCCCGGGTCAAGCCCTGCAGCGCCTCCGTGCACGTGCCTCGCACGCAGCACACTCCCATACCATGGTGCATGCGGCTTTGGCAGCAGCGCCCGGCTGGCCATGCGGTGCACCTAGTGCGACCGGCCTCCGATGCACTGCTGCACCCTACCTTAAATCTAGCATATGCCCTGCAGATGCCGGCATTCAGCCCGACGGCGAGTGGCGGCGGCGGGAGGTGCCACTGTCTGTGGCGCCCGCGGCGGCCGGCGCGGCCGCGCCCGGGCAGGGCCTCGCGGCGCAGCCGGCAGCGGCTGCGGCGCGCGACGGTGCCGCGCTCGACGCGGCGGGCTGTGACCCCGGCGGTGGCGGCCTGGCGGAGCTGTGCCGCGTGCTGCAGCGCGAGGAGCGCGCCGCGCTCCGCGCGGCGCTTGCGGAGGCAGCAGACACGTGCGCGCCGCGCTGCTATTTTATAGAGGGGGGAGGAATGTCTGCTAACGGGCCTGGGTAGCACGATGCGGGTGGCTGTGGCTGTGCCCGCTCGCCGCTCGGTGACCCAGCAAGTGCATCGCCACGGGCAGCAGCATGCATGACTCACACTGCACCCTGGCTGTTCCTGTGAATCGCTTTTCTAAGCGGCTCCTTGCCGGTCGGCCCTGTACGGGAGTGGCAACAGGTGCCCGTCAAGCTTAGTGCGCATGCTGTGGCTTGGGCTGCGCACAGATTAATGCTGAATGCTGGCCACTCTGTCAGAGTGGTAGCAAGCGGTGGGTTGCACCATTGAGTGATGCTGCTACGCGCGGTCGGCGCCGAGGCGGTGCGGAGGGCGCGCAGCAAGATGCCACGCACGGCGCACGCGCGCTCCAGCCGCGGCGCTGCTGGGGTGGCACGCATGCCAGGCTCGCGGCTGCACAGGGGCGCTGCGTGATGAGCGCCGGGCCCCCGCTGGTGGCGGCAGCGCTGTGTTTGTGTGACGATGCGCGCGTGCGCGGACGCAGGGACGGGCGCGCGGATCCGCTCGCGGTGGTGCACCACTGCGCACATGGCATCGGTC
>JAABUX010006563.1_pt1 | contig 13853 bp, 8 predicted proteins | sample 5561851 | NCBI WGS metagenome assembly JAABUX01 (sample SAMN10711883, study PRJNA513361) | rock metagenome | isolation source: Antarctica rocks | place: Antarctica: Victoria Land, Richard Nunatak red sandstone | collected 2016-01-03 | reverse complement strand
GTCGCGGACCGCATGGGACATCCCGGATAGCCCCGACCGCATGCGAGCGTCCACGCCGCGCAGGGGCACGAGCATGCTACCATGATAAGACAGGATGCCCCACGCGCGCCATAGCCCATGCCCCATCGGGGTTGAGCCGAGATACGCCCCAAAATAGGAATTAGGCCGGCTGCTCGGCTTCCCGGGCTCCCTGTATATCGTCCAAGGGCAACTCCATCGCTCCGGCGAGCGGCGTGGGGACGACATCGAGATTGACCACGTAATCGCCGAAGCGCTTGATCGTGCGCGTGATGTAGGGGCTCAAGGTGGCCACGTCCGCCCGCGTCACGGGGTAGCCCTCATGGACGAGGTCGCGGATCGCATAGCTCATGTCCACGACGGTCTGCACGATGGCGCTCGTGGCGACGATGTCGAGGTATTTGACCCTCTTCTCCTGTTCCTCCGGATCGTTCTCGGTGATGATCCCGTCGCCGCCGAAGAAGCAGAACTTGGAGAAACCGTTGTAGGCCTCGACCTTGTTGGTGCCGGCCTGGATCTCTTCGCGGAGATGCAGGTCGGAGATGTACTGCAACAAGAACGCAGTGCGCACCACGCGCCCGAGCTCGCGGAAGGCCTGGTACAGCCGGTTCTTGTGGCTCTCATTGCCCAGCTTGCGCAGCAGGATCGGCGTGGAGATCTTGCCGGCCTTGATCGAGAGCACCACCTGCAACAGGTCGGGCCAGTGCGTCTCGATCAAGGCCCAGTTGATGGTGTCGCCGAAGAGCACGTCGATGTGCTGATAGCGGGCGTCTTTGGTGGGACGGTAGAAGGTGAGGTCCTTCCAGTTGCGGATGCGTGGGTGGAGCTGAATCCCCAACAAGTGGGCTAGCGCGAACACCGGCGTCGATTGCCCCTGCGTGTCGGCATGGACGGTCGTCGGCTGCAGCGACGACGTGTTTTTGAGCAACCCCTCGATGATATAAATGGCCTCCCAGACCCCGCACGGGATGAAATGCGAAAAGATGGCCACGTAACGGTCGGAGACATGATGATAGGCGATGCCACCGTAGCTGCCGTAGCGGATGCTGTAGTCGGCGACCATATTTTCCTCATACACGTCGAACTTGGTGCCGTCGGCCGCCGCTGCGGTGCCCTCGCCCCACAGGAGCGGCAGCCCGAAGCGCGCGTAGGTATCGATCAGGTCGCGCAGGGCGGCGTCGAGCTTGGTCGCTGTGACGTGGCGGCGATTGATAAACGAGAGCATGTGCGGGGTGACGACACCGCCGAGATGGCGCGCAGCCTGCACCGGCCCGAGGTTGCAGCCAAACGCGAAGGTGGTCAGGATGTGCCGCTCGGTGGGCCGCTCGACCTTGGGGTCGGAGCCGGAGAGCGGGCCGAAGTGGCGCGCCCAGCCCGTCCAGTGCTGCGCGTTGGCCAGGACCTCGATGATGCTGTGCTCGGGCAGGCGCTCCAGGATCGCCGCCTCGAGCGCCTGAGCGGTGGGGCTGGGCTCGCGCCGCTGCAGGCGCTTGAGGACCGGCTCGCCCTGCGGCGTGATATCGAGTTGGTCGTTGGTCGGGAACCCTGCATCCGTGGCAGCCGCGATGTCGGCGAGCCAGGTCCGCAGCTCGTCGACGAACCCTGCGGCGGTCACGGGCAGGGCAAGGTCACGGCAGTAGTCCGCAACGAGCGGGGCGCACTCCTCCCAGGGGAGCAACTGCGCGCGGTAGTCGGCGTAGGCGTCGGAGCCCACGACGGCGATATCGCCCGACTTGAGCTCGGCGGCCAGGTAGGTGAAGACACACACCTCGAAGGGCCGCCGTAGCAGGCGGCGACGGCGGCCCGTGCGGACGAGGATCGTGCGCTGCCACTGCTCGGTCGCGAACGAGAGGTCGACCATGACCGGGAGATACGTGCTGTCGCGATCCTGGTGGTCTAACGCCACCCGTAGCGCCGCCATGACGGTCTGATCCTGGGTCGTCGCGCGCAGCGTCAGCGTGCGCGCCAGGCGGAAGAGCGTGCGGCGGTGGCTGCGGAAGAAGCGCCAGAGCAGCAGCAGATCATTGTTGCCGGTGTAGGCGCTGACCGCCTCGCACTCGAGCAGGAGTTGCGGCACGCCGCCGTATGCTGTGAGCACATCCTTCACCCGCTGACCTGCCTCGACATCCGGCGGGTCGCTCTCGAGCACGCCCAGCACATCGGCCAGCGCCGCAACCAAGGTCTCGATCGTTTCGCGGTGCTCCGCGCGCAGGCGCTCCAGTTCGTCCTTGCCGGCGACGTGGATGCGGTTCATACGCTTGATCAGCATCTCTGCCAGGTCGTCGCGCGCCTGCACCTGCGCCTGGTGCAGCAGGCAGATCAGCAGCGTGAGGCGTTTGGGTGTGGCGAGGTCCTTCATCTCGCGCGCGTCGAGCGCCTTGCACTGAGCGGCGAAGTGACGCACCTTGAGTGCGGGGACGCCCTCCAAAGAACGGTCGACGTCGCCGAGGGAGGTCAGCCAGTCCGTGTGCGCGAGCAGGTCCTGGAGGTGTGAGCGCGTGGGACGTTTAGGGAGTTGCTTGAGATCATTGTACGGGCTGTGCCGCCGCGGCAGGCTCGTGTCCAGCAGCGCGTCGAGGCGGCGGCGGTCGTCCTCGGCGAGGCGGTCGGACACCGCCCGAAATAGGCGCCGATTGACCAGGGCGCGCACCCGCTGGGCGAGGCGATCAAGCGTGGTGTAGGCCGGCAACTCGCATCGTTCGTGGATCAGCTCCTCGATGGCGACGTTGATCAGGTCGGCGGGATTGTCCATGACCTGCGCCGCCGCGTAGACGGCCCGCGCGGCGATGTGGCGGGCGCGCCGCCCGGCGGGGTTGATCCCCAGATGCACGCGGATCGCTTGGTGGTACTTGTACCGCGTGCGCGGCGTCACCTCCGGCACAACGTGGGGGGTGTACCGGAGCGTCGAGCGCATGTGCTCGACGATAGCCGGCGGCACGTCGTCCAACCGCGGGAAGTAGCCCAGGTGCTGGACGGCTTTGAGGAGCACGAGCACGCTCAGTGTCGGAGATGACCCGCGCGCCGTCTCCTGGGCGAAGGCGCTCTCCTGTGGCGTGGGGGTGTAGAGCGTCTCCAACTCGCGCGTTGAGAGGTGACGCTTGAACCGTGGGTATGCTGTGCGGTCGATGGATGCCATGAAACGTGCCTCCCATCATCTGAGGGGTCAGCCGGTGATCTGGCGCAGCTTGGCGCGCACGTCCTCCCGGCTGACCTGGGTGTAGCGGGCCGTCGTGCCGATCGCCGGCGTCCCTTTCTTGGTGACATGGCCCAGGTAGTAGGCCACCTCCTCGATGCGCCAGCCGGCGTCGCGGCAGCGGTGCGCGAAGTCGTGGCGCAGATCGTGATAGGTGACGTCGTGGATGAGGTCCCACTCTTCGTGCGTCGCCCGCGCTTTGAGGCCGCGCAGCCAATGGTGGACGCCAGCCTCGGTGAGCCGCGCGCCGCGTTGTGAGGTGAAGACGTAGGGGCTCTCGGGGTCCCGGCCGCCGTGGAGGAGGTAAGCGTGCAGCGGCTGGCGCGCCGCGTTGATCAGGTCGATGTCGCGCACCTTGCCGCCCTTGTGCCCCACGCGCAGCCAGCCGATCTTCGGCCCGACGTGCGCATCCTCCGCGCGCAGCCAGGCCGCATCGCTGACGCGACAGCCGGCCCAGTAGCCGAGGGCGAAGAGGGCCGCCCCCCGCGCGTCATCGGCGCGCTCCACCAGATTGCGCAACACGTAGCGCTGGTCCGGGCTCAACCGGCGCGGCGCGAGGAGTTGTTGGGCCGGGATCTCCACCCCGCGCGCCGGGTTGCGTCGCAACAGGCCCTGCTCCTCGATCAGCCAACGGGCGAAGCTGCTCGCGGCCGATTTGACCCGCGCCCGGTGGCTGACGCTGTAGCCCTCCGCCTCCAGATGCGCCAGGTACGTTTCGAGCGCCGTCCGCGTGAAGTGCTCGGGACGGAAGTGGCCGCCGTTGCCCGGACGCGCCGCGATCCAGGCCGTGAGGTGGCGCAGGATGCGCAGGTAGACCTCCGCTGTGCTCCTCGCCTTGCCGGCGAGTGTCTGCGCGAACTCCTCCACTAAGCCCTCCGCTGGGTGTAACGCGACGACGGTCATGGCTCATTCCTCCCCACAAAACTTTCCGTGACGAGTTTCGCGGCCTCATTGGGTGCAGACACGCTCGCCGACGAGCCCTTCCACCCGATGGGATGGGCTAACTTGCAGGATAGGGCGCGGCGACTCGGAGCGGAAACATCATTCCGCTCCGAGTTTTCCGGTCCGGGGTGCCCGTCTGGCACTTTGACGGTCTATGGCAGCTCAAGACACGAGATCAGGCGCGCGCGTGCCCTCTCACCGCCCGACAGAAACGGCCGGTGCGCGTTTCTCCGCCCGACGGCTCGCCCAGTCTCGCACGGACAGCACGCACCCGAGGATCAGATACCAGCTGATGGGGCCGACCAGCAGCGCGATCCTGTTAAACAAGCCGCTGCCGGGTGAGTTCACATCGCCCACGATCTGCGGGTGGATGAAGTAGACCGTCGTCGCGATGGGGAAGAAGGCCTGAATCAGGCCCAGGACCAGGCAGTATCCCCCGTAGACGCGCCAGCCGCGGGTCCTGGCGAACCGGGCGCCCTGGAGCAGGCTCGCCGTCGCGAATGGCAAGAAGACGAGGATGGACGCCACCTGGTGCAGCAGCGCGTGTCCGCTGTTTTGTGGCGCGAGATAGGCGTTCGGGACGAACACGCCCGCTGCCATCCACCCCAGATCGGACAGGATGAAACACGTCGCCACCGCGGTGCGCCACCGCCGCGGGAGGAGGGGGCGCATCGCACGGGTGTAGCCGAGGGCGAAGGCCAGCAGCAGCAGGCTGAAGACGATGAAGTTGGCGCGCTGGATCCACCCCTGCGCGCCCAGATCGAGATAGCTGATCGCCTCGTTGTAGGCCGAGTAGCCGGGTGTCACCAACCCGTCGACGGTGACGACGAGGGCGAACAGGAGCGGCGCGACGATGCCGGCGCGGAGCGCCAGCGGGACCAAGCGCTCGGTCATGGTGTGCCTGGTGTGCGTCGAGCGCGATCCTCCGTGACCATGCCGTGTGGTCATGTCGCGGGGGTAGGCGTCGCTTCCAGGCAGGGCGAGCGCGCCGGTCATGGTGGTCGTGGTGGTCGTGCGCGGCGTGGTCGTGGCAATCATCGATGTGCGTTCCATCAGTCCTGTCCTCCTGTCTATGGTATCTATGCGTGTCATTGTCATTGCCTCCTTGTTCTGTGGCTCCTGCTCCTACGGACGTCGGTCTGTCGTTGTCGCATCATTCTCGGCCAGCGACCATCCATCTCGCCTCTCTCAGGTCGTCGCCCAGGTCGCCGCGCGGCGACCTGGGCGCGCCCCCGCAGGCTAGCGGGCCGCGCTCAATCCACGCGCGGGTCCCTCCGGCGCGTCCCACTCCAGGGAGGGTTGCACGCGCAGCAGGCGCGCGGGGAGCGCCGGCAGCCACCAGTTCCAGCGCCCGAACAGCGCGACCAGCGCCGGCACCAGCAGCATGCGCACCACCGTGGCGTCGAGCAGGATGCCCGCGGCCAGCCCCGTGGCCAGCATCTTGAGGTCCGTGCCGGGCGACGAGGCCAGGGACACGAAGGTCAGCATCAGGATCAGCGCCGCGCTGGTGACCAGCCGGCCGGTATGCCCGATGCCGCCGACCACGGCCGCGGACGTCGAGCCCGTGCGGTCGTACTCCTCGCGCATGCGCGAGAGGATGAACACCTCGTAGTCCATCGACAGCCCGAACAGGAAGGCGAAGATCATCAGGGGTATCCAGGCGGTGATCGAGCCGGTGGCGGCGATGCCCCAGATGGCCTTCGAGCCATAGCCGAGTTGCCACACCAGCGTCATCGCGCCCCAGGCCGCGCCGACCGAGACCACGTTGAGCAGCAGCGCCTTCACGGGCAAGAGCAGCGAACGGAAGGCGCGCACCAGCAGGACGAACGTGACGAGCGCGATCAGGCCGATCATCAGCGGAAAGTTGCCGTAGATGGACGCGACGAAATCGGCGTCGCCGGCGGCCGCTCCGCCCACCCGCGCCGGCGCCTGCCCTAGGCCGGCGTGCGCCGCCTGCCTAACGTTAGCGAGCGCGGCGCGACCGCTCACCGACGTGCTATCGGCCGCGGGCAACACGTCGACCAGCGCCGTCCCCGCCCGTTGCCAGGCCAGGGTAGACGGGGCCACCGCGCCACGCACGCCGTCCACATGCGACAGACGCGCCACGAGCGCGGCGGCGTCGCGCGGCGTGGACAACACTTCGATGGGGTCGAGCGCGCCGGCGCCGATGCCGGACGTCTCCAGCGCCCGCAGTCCCTGGTACGCGGGACCTGAGCCCGTCGTGGCCAGGGCGTCCACGGATGGGTTGCCGAGCACGAGGCCGCTGAGAGGGAACAGCAGCGCGCCCAGGATGAGCGTGGCGACTCCGGCGGCAAGCCAGCGCCGCCGCACCACACCGCGCGCCCACGCCGCCCACACCCGGCTGGGCCGCTCGCTGTGGCCGTGGCGCGGCCAGTCGAGGCGCGGCCCCACCGCCGAGAGCAGCGCCGGCAAGAGCGTGCACACGACGAGAACCGTCACCAGGGGGATGAGCAGGCCCCCGTAGCCGACGCTGCGCAGGAAGGGCAGGGGCAGCACGACGAGCGCGAGCAGGCTGATACCCACGGTGGTACCGCTGAAGATGACCGAGCGACCGGCCGTGGCCATGGCGCGCCGCACGGCCTCGTCGTTGGAGTGGCCGCGGGCGCGCTCCTCGCGCCAACGGGTGACGATGAGCAGCGAGTAGTCGATGGCAATACCGAGGCCGATCAGCGCGATCAAGAACTCCACGATCGTGTTGACGCTGGTGACGGCGGTCAGCGCCCACACCAGCAGGAAGGTGGTGGGGATGGACACGAGCGCGACCAGCAGGGGCACGACCGCCAGGAACGAGCCGAACACGAGGATCAGGATGAGCAGCGCGCCCAAGCCGGTGATCAGCGTCTCGGCCAGCACGCCTGGCGAGCCGGCGCTGCTCTTAGCGGTGGCGGCCTCCGCCGCCAACACGTCGCGGCCGGTGACCTGGACCCGCGCCCCCGCTATAGGATGCGCGGCCAGCGCCCGCTCGACGGTTCCGACGGGCGGCGGCGGGGCCTGTGAGCCCGGCAGCGCGAACGGGTAGACCAGGGCGAAGGTGGTCCGCCCGTCGGCGGAGACGAAGGCGCGGTCGCCGGTCGAGGCGTACGACACGACGCGGGCGCCCGGCAGCGCCGCTCCCACGGCTGCGAAGGCGGCAGCGAGCGTGGCCCGGACACCGGGGGTCGCCACGGTCACGCCAGGGGGCAAGGTGATGACGGGGACGAGCGGGGACGCGCTGCCGCCCGTGCCATACGCGCGCAGGATGGCGGCGTTCGTCGCGACGCCTTCGTAGCCTGCAGGAGCGGAGTACTGCTGCGAGAGGGCGTTGGTCGCCGATCCGGCCGAGTTCAGGCCGGCGACGGCGACGACGATCCAGAACGCGGCGACGAGGAGCCGATGCCGCAGAATCCAGCGTGTGACTGTTGCCATGCTGCTACCCTTTCCTTTCGTATCGTCTCTCGACGTGTGCTCTTGTCATCGGCCGCCGTTATCGACCGGCGCGCTCAGGTGACATCTCCCATGGTAGGGGCCATCCTTGAACAAACAGGGGGTATAGTGTTGAACGATTCTTGAACAGTCCTTGAATGTTTCGTGCCCTCCCCTCGCTTGGACGGCATTCAGGTAGGGGCGACACGACGTCTGGATGTCGCACGGAGATAAGGCGGTGGTATGCGGGACCGCTCCAGCGAGACCGGGAGGACCGGGCGGGGTCGGACGCGACGCGCCCGGTCCCCCGGCCCCGGCGACCCACCTACGGCGTGGTGAAGAGGTCGTTCCCGACCCACTGGATATGGTCGTTCGGTGGCGCCGCGGGCATCACGCCGACAAAGCTCGCCGCGCTGGTAACGCTGCCGCTGCCGCTGTACCTGGCCACCATCGGGTAGGGGAAGACGGGGCGCGTCCTGACCACCTTGCCGCCCGTGGACGGAGAAGGCCAATAGGGGTTGGGCTCCGCCTGCAGCTGCGTCGCGATGATCCTGGTCGGCGCCGCGCCCTGCTCGACCCAGCGCACGATCGGCGTGAGCAGGTCGAACTGGTCTGGCCCAAAGCCCCCCACGCAGTGGTACACGCTCGGGAACATGAACAACCGCGCGAACCGTTGCGTCGCCGCCAGCCCGCCCAGGCGGTCTTGCACCGCCTGGTAGTAGGCGAGCGTCCCTATAGGGGAGATGTTCGGGTCGGCCCACCCGTGCCAGATGATCAGCTTGCCCCCGCGGGCGCGGAACGCGCGCAGATCGGCGGCGGTGGCGTTGTAGATGTGTCCTTCGGCCCGCAGTTGGTTGAATCCGGCGACCGTGAAGCGCCAGCCCCTGCTGGCCAGGCCGGTCTGGCCCACCGGGAAGGCCATGTCCTCCAGGTAGTTGTCGCCGCCTTGCTGGGCGGCCGTGGGGAACCACGCCGGGACGCCGGCCGGCGGCTTGATCAGCCAGCCGACCCAGGCCAACTCGGAGCCGCGCGGCTCGCCGCCGGGGTACAGATGGCGTCCCTGCGCATCCACCGGCCCCGCGTACAGCTTGCGCACGACCGCGACCTGGGCGGAGGTGAGGCAACTGGGCCGGTCCACGCCGGCCGCGCAGCGCAACGTCCCGGGGTCGAAGTGGCAGGCGCGCGGGTCGCCGATCTGGCCGTCGCGCACGCCATCGTTCGCGTCGCAGGCCGCGATCACAGCGCGGTGCAGGACCGGGATCTTCGCCGCCGTCAGGATCTCCCGGCCGCGCGCGTCCGTGTTCACGTCCGCCTGCCACGGCAGGAGCTCGCCCATCAACGGAGCGAAGACGCTCGCCGGGCCGCCGGCGATGATGCCGTCAAAGTCGGCCGGGTACCTCTGCGCCTCCATCAAGGCCTCACGGCCACCGTCGGAGCAGCCGGCGAAGTAGGAGTGGCGCGGCGCGGCGCCGTAGTAGGCGGTGATGAGCGCCTTGGCTGCCACGGCCAGGACGTGCGCGGCGCGATAGCCGTAGTCGATGCGCAATTGCGCATCGTCGCGCGCCCACAGGCCATCGAATCCGCCGGGGCTGGCACTGGTATGGCCGTCGTCGGTGCGGGCGACGGCGAAGTTGCCGCCGGGCTGTGTGGCACAGGGCGGGAAGAGTGGCGGGTACACGGTGCCGCAGAAGCCGCCACAGCCATTCTGGAGGTAGCGGCCTTGCCAGGTTGTGGTCGGGAGCCCAAGCTCGAAGTGGATCTGTGGTGCGACGTAGCCCTGCACGTCGCAGTACGCGGGGCTCTGGGCCGTCGCTGCCACCACCGTGGCTGAGACAACGCGGGTCGGCGCGCCGGGGATGGCCGAGAAGTCGGTGACGCCGGGCGCCACCCCTGGCATCGGCCAGGAGCCGGTCTGCATGAGCGCGCCGCAGGGGCGCTGAGGGAGGATGGCCGCGCGGAGCGGCCGTGTGTGGGCGAGCGCCTGGGGCGCTGCGGCCCGGATCGTCGACCCACCAGTAGCAGCGGCGCCGAGCGTCAGCCCGACCAGGATGGCGACGGTGCCGCAGAGACCGGTCGTCACCGACAACCGTCGTGTCCGTGTGTTCATATCCGTCCGTCCTTTCGATCGTTGAGTCGTTGGTTGGTCCGTGTGGAGTGTCGTGTTCATCGGTCCATCCTCCCGGTGTCTGCCAGGCTCCCGGTGTCTGCCAGGCTCCCGATGTCTGCCAGGGCAGATGAGGTGCGGCCGACTGGGCTCCTTGCATGCGCCGTATCACCTCTCCTTCCAGCCAGCGCGCACGCGCCGCCTCTGATCGCGTCTCCTCCTCCCAGGGCCAGGGTAGTACCTGGCCCTCATGTTTCCCATTGTGAGCCCTCCCGCGTGCCGGGACCACGGCATCCCCGCAATCTGACCCGCAATCTTGAAGATTGCGGGTCGGCGTATTTGGAAAGGATAACGCCTATCCAAAACCTTGTATGCTGATAGATATGGTTGAGCAACCCCGATCCGAGCGGGTGCGGCACCCCTACCACTCGCCGACGCGCCGACGACAGGCCGAGGACACGCGCTGGCGCATCCTGGATGCGGCGCGCGCCCTCTTCCTGAGCGCGGGCTACGCGGGCACGACGCTGGAGGCCGTCGCCGCGGCCGCCGCTGTCTCCCCGAAAACGGTGGCGGCGGCATTCGGCTCCAAGCGCGGGATGCTCGCCGCGCTGGTCAGTTCCCCCGCGTTCGGCCACCGCTTCCAGGAGTTGCGCGACGAGCTCGTGGCCGCCCCGGACCCCCGGCGGCGCCTGGCGCTCGTCGCGCAACTCACCCGGCAGGCGTACGAGGCGTTGGCCCCCGAGTTCGACCTGTTGCGTGGGGCCGGCGCGGTGGCCTCCGAGCTGGCCGAGGTGGCGCGCCAGGTCGGGATGCGGCGGTGGCAGAACCAGACGTACCTGAGCGCGTACCTGAGCGACCACGGCGCGTTGCGGGGCGATCTCGCCCCCGAGGAGGCCACCGACGTGCTGTGGGCGCTGACCGGCTACGACCTCTACCGCGCGCTCGTCGTCGAGCGGGGCTGGGCGCCCGCGCGCTATGAAGCGTGGCTGACGGACGTGCTGATCGAGCGCCTGCTCGCGCCACGGTAGGGAGGTATCAGAACCCGCGTGCGGCGGGGGCTGTGCAGCGCGTCGTGCCGGATCGTGGCCATAGAACGCCTGCCATGGCGCGGTCAGAGACGGCGGCCCGCGACGACGGTGCAGGTGGGTATGAGGGCGGCGCCGGGGAGCATAGAAGATGGACGAGACGGACCTACGAGCCCTGGGGGCGCTGCTCCGGCGGCATCGGGAGGGGCGGGGCCTCACGCAGGAAACCCTGGCCGAGCAGGCCGGTGGCGACCTGAGCGTGAGCACGATCAGCAACATCGAGCGGGGACGCACGCGGCCGTATCGCCACACGTTGGAGGCGCTGTGCCAGGCGCTGGAGCTCACCCGCGGCGAGCACGCCGCCCTGCTACGGGCCTGGCAGGCGCGGCCCACCGCCGCCTCCATCTCTGCCCCAGCCCTGGACAATCCGGGCGTCGCCCCTCCGCCCGCGCCCTCTGCCCCGTCGGCGCTGCCCGCGCCGCTCACCCCGCTCATCGGGCGGGAGCGCGAGGAGGCGGCCGTGGTGCATCTGCTGCGGCAACCGGACGTGCGCCTGCTGATCCTGACGGGACCCGGCGGCGTGGGCAAGACCCGCTTGGCCCAGCAGGTCGCCGCCGGCCAGGGCGACGCCTTCGACGACGGTGTGGTCACGGTCGGACTGGCCCCGCTGCGCGACCCGGCCCTGGTCATCCCGACGCTGGCGCGGGCGCTGGACGTGCGCGACGCGGGTGAGCAGCCGCTGGGGGAGCGGCTCGTCGCCCATCTGCGCGAGAAGGAGCTGCTACTGCTGCTGGACAACTGCGAGCAGGTGGCGGATGCGGCTCCGGAGTTGGCCGCCCTGCTGGGCGCGTGCCCCAGGCTGCGGGTGCTGGCGACGAGCCGGGCGGCGCTGCGGGTGCGCGGCGAGCAAGAGTTTGCGGTACCGCCCCTGGCCCTGCCCGATCCCACGCAGGTGGCCGACCCCGTCGCGCTGGCCCAGGTCCCGGCAGTGGCGCTATTCGTGCGACGGGTCCAGGCGGCGCAGCCCGACTTCGCGCTGACGGCGGCGAACGCGGCCACGGTAGCGGAGATCTGCCGCCGCCTGGATGGGCTGCCCCTAGCCCTGGAGTTGGCGGCGACGCGCGTCAAGCTGTTGCCCCCGGCGGCGCTGCTGGCGCGGCTCGACCGCCGCCTGGAGGTGCTGACGGGCGGGGCGCGCGACCTGCCGGCGCGGCAGCAGACGCTGCGCGCCACGCTGGCCGGGAGCTACGACCTGCTGGACGCCGACGCCCAGGCGCTGTTCCGCCGGCTGGCCGTCTTCGCCGGCGGCTGTACGCTCGACGCCGCCGAGGCGGTGTGCCGGGGACAGACCATCGCCGGCGGGGAGGACCGCGCGGCGGACAGCGGGCAGACGCTCACCGCGCTGGGCGCGCTGGCGGACAGCGGGCAGACGCTCACCGCGCTGGGCGCGCTGGCGGACCACAGCCTGGTCCGCCTGGACGCCGGGGATCCCGCGAGCGAGGGTGACGAAGAATCGCGCCTGAGCATGCTGGAGACGATCCGGGAGTATGCGACGGAGCGGTTGACCGCGAGCGGGGAGGAGGCGGAGGCGTGGCGCCGGCATGCGGCCTACTACCTGGCGTTGGCCGAGGCGGCCGAGCCGTTCTTGCTGGGGCCGCAACAGGTGACGTGGCTGGCGCGGCTGGCGCGCGAGCGCGACAACCTGCGCGCGGCGCTGCGCTGGGCCCGGGAGAGCGGCGAGTCGGAGGTGGGGCTCCGCATCGCGGGGGCGCTGTGGCGCTTCTGGCGCCTGCACGGCTATGTGAGCGAAGGGCGCGGGTGGCTGGACGCGTTGCTGGCGCGGGGCGACACGGAGGGTGGCCCCACGCGGAGCGCGGCGGGGGCCAAAGCGCTCCGCATCGCCGGGAACCTCGCCTTCTTCCAGGGCGATTATGAGCGGGCCTGGGCGCTCTACGGCGACTCCGGGCGCCTATATGACGCGTTGGGCGACGAGGAGGGCCGCGCGGGCACGCTGCACAACCTGGCGCTCGTGGCGAGCGTACGGGGCGAGGACGAGCGGGCCTGGGCGCTCTACGAAGAGAGCCTGCGGCTAGCCCGCCGCGCGGAGGCCGGTGAGAGCGTCGTCACCGTCGCGCTGTGCAACATGGGCAACCTGGCGCGCCAGCGGGGCGAGGACGAGCGGGCGCGAGCTCTCCTGGAGGAGGGTCTAGCCCTATGCCGCCGGCGCGGAGACGTCCTGGAGATCGCCATGGTGCTGGCTGATCTGGCGGACCTGCTGCGCGCGCAGGACGACGCCGAGGGGGCGATGGATCGGTACCGCGAGAGCCTGGCGCTGTGCGGGGCGGCCAGCTACGCGCGGGTGGTAGCGCAGTGCCTGGAGGGCGTCGCGGCCGTCGCCGCGGCGCGGGGGCGGCCGGAGTGCGCGGCGCGCCTCGCCGGGGCGGCGGCCGCCCTGCGCCAGCGCGATGGGATGCCCCCCGACCCCGCTGGGCGCGTCGACTACGAGCGGACCGTGTCCGCGACGCGCGTGGCGCTCGACGACGACGCCTTCGCGGCCATGTGGACACAGGGGCAGGCGCTGTCGCCGGAGCAGGCCGTGGCCGAGGCGTATGGGGACACAGAGGCTCCACCGGTGAACGATTCTTGAACAGGTCTTGAAGACCCTGTATCATCCCGCCATGTAACCCTCGCCATGCGTCATACTGGGGCTAACGTCTGGAGGATACGGGGCCAGGGATCGCCGCGCACGACCTGCCCCATCTGTTCACCCCGCTCTACCGCAGCGCGGCCTCGCACAATCGACAGACCGGCGGGGCGGGCCTCGGCCTGACGATCGCCCGCCGCATCCTGCAGGCCCATGGCGGCGACCTCACTGCGGCCAACCGCTCGACGACTGGCGCCGTGTTACGGGGACGCTACCGCTTGACCACGACGCTTGCTCACCAGCGGAGTATGCCACAGAACCGTGCTCGTAAAACCGATTACCCTAATTCCTATTTCGGGGCGTATCTCGGCTTAACCCCCCATCCGCCCGTCCGCACGCCGTACGGTCCCGACCGTTGCGTTGGGCCGGACGCCTGTGGACCTGTTCACATGAAAGACGTACTGGGTGGGAAGTTATTTACCCCGCTGACAACGACGAGCCTGA
>JAABUX010006562.1_pt1 | contig 13856 bp, 6 predicted proteins | sample 5561851 | NCBI WGS metagenome assembly JAABUX01 (sample SAMN10711883, study PRJNA513361) | rock metagenome | isolation source: Antarctica rocks | place: Antarctica: Victoria Land, Richard Nunatak red sandstone | collected 2016-01-03 | reverse complement strand
AGGGAATGAACTAATTCCAATCATCCATATAGTCACCCACAGACACCATCCCAGAACTCAACACCTTCAACTACAAACAGCTCGCCTTTGTGCATATCCAAGATCTAAATCCCACCGTGACACGCCATCACACCTACGCCGATCTGACAACGACGCTCAGAGGGGTGGGAGAATTCATGACGCAGTACGACGTGTTTCGGGAAATGGAATTCCAGATCTGGACAGTGACGAGTGAAGGGCGGACTAAGATTGGGAGTGGGGCCATGGGTGGAACGATGAATCCCTCTGAGGTCGATGGGGGTGATACGAGTACCTCGTGAAGAATCGGCCAAATGGTGGATATATACTCTTGTAAGCTGAAGCTGTTTGAGTGCTGTTATGGTTTCAACCCTGTTCTCGCTTTGGGAGTTGCATTGTAGTATATCTACATTTTGTCCTGTCCTTTCCGGAACAAACAATGTGTTTCGGCAACGATATATCAAAGCACTCAGTACACGCAAAGACTCATAGATTGATCACACCTTGACCGAAGAGTTAAAGTATCACCGCCTCCAGACCGTGACAACTATACTCACCCAGCCTATCACGACTTCGCCCTCTCTCGCTCGATAGAGCGGCTTTATCATACCGTTGCAATTTTAAGACATCTACGCCCCATCACCCGAACCCTCGAACTTTTTCTTCCCTTATATCGTCTCCAATACCTATTTCCCATCCTCCTCCGCTCTCCCTCCCTACTCAACCACACAACGAAAAGTGAATGACATATGCTACATACCCTCTACACGCTTCACTCCCCCAAATATCATCCTCCACATCCAACTCCCCGAGCCAACCCTCTTTAAATCACCACGTTCCGTATTCCACAACCTCCATCTACTCACCGCTCTTCACAACGTACATTCCGTTCATTTCCCATCCACACCTCATACCTCCCAAACCCTCCACACAACCTCCAAACCTACTGCTTACCCATAAACCCCTATCTAACTCTTTAGCCAAAGGCATAAATTATTATATTGGGGCGGGTTGACTGATGGTATGATGATCAATGTTTTCACAATGATGGCACGAGGCTGAAATTTGCCGTGCTGTTTTCGATGTTCGATGGGCAAGGGGAGGAAAGGTGCGTTGATGGAGCGTCCGGGGGGAAGAGCGGAGGCAGGGGAGGTAGGAAGGATAAGGGAGCAGGGAGGAGTAGTGGAAGGGGAAGGGCGGATGAATGGGGAGGAAAGTGGAGTATGGGAAGGGAAGGTAGAAAGTGAAGCGGAGCAGCAAGAGGGAGACAAAGGGGTGATGGGGTGAAGGCGGGGTAAGGCGGAGCATGGTGGAGTAGGGGGGTTTGCGTCCGTGTGCTGCTGGATCCGCTCGTTGCTCACTGTAGATATTGGCTTGGGGTGAGGATTTCGCGAAAGCTCGTCTATGCTGTACTCAGGCAGTATATAGACCTTAGCCTTAGTCGCTTGTTGCATAGATGTCGTATATCGATTCCCTATATTTCAGGTATTGATATTCCACATGCCCCTTTCAGTTTCATATCGCCATATTTCGCTGATCGTCAGGAAATGAGTTCATTGGATGCTTTCCAATCTTGGGTGAGGTCTTCGGAGTGTTGTCTTTGTTCCATGGAGAATCTTTAATTCAAAAATTTGTCGAAATCTCAGACATAGATCCTCCTTCAGGTATGTCGGTGACGTAGAGGCCAACAAATGTCTGTCTGTAGCTTCCGCTCCTCTGCTCATTGGCGCCCAAGAGCTTTCCGAACCTCATTTATAATATGAGCACGCTGCTTAGTATCATTGCAACCTTCACAGATGATCACACCCGGCATGTCTCTCAGCGGACCCAGCTCTTTCAGGACCCGGTCGACTACTTCCATGACCTGATATTCCGGTACGTCATGGCCGACACATGCTATAGTTACTTCGATGCGCTGTATGTTGGGTAACAATCCTACCGCAGCTTCGATAGCTAGTCGCGGCTCCTCATCGTCTTGGGCAGTAAATGAGTGTTGGATACCTCTGATCAGGATCATGAAACCTATTTCACGAATGAGTCTCCTAGCTCTAAGCGGTAAGGTATCTCGAAGCGTGTCGTGAACCAAGGCGACATCTATTGTCACTGGGAAATGGAATGGGAATGTCGAGTAGAAGATCTCGGTCGCTTCGCTCGAGACTTGATGGCTCACACGGAAAAGGCGCGTCGATTTCTCCTTTCCCCAATATGAGGTCCAGCTGCTGGGATAACCTCCCTTGTGATGCATAAAACAGGTGCGAGCAGGCTCAACGTAATGTCCAACACCAGGACGAACAAGGGCGTGCCCGTATATGAGGTTGCGTATCTCGCGAGGAAGCCTCAGGAAAGGGAATGGGTGAGTAGGCACGGGCTGAATGATCTCCTCCGGAACTGGTCGTTGGTCGTCCTCGTCATCGAAGAATTCCATTTACATGGTTAAGTTGGTAATCTAGAGTATTTAGATGAGGTAGATATATCTGCCGTGTATCCTGCACACTTCACCGGCAACATCCGCATACCTATGTTAGGGTGAAAAAGCGGTTAGTAAGCAGGAACCCCACTAGGTAGTCTACCAATAGTTCCTGCCTAGAAAATCCTAGAATATATATCTTTTAACCGATTACTTATTTTAGCTCATTTTACTTAGTATATATAAATTATTAATAATCTGGGGGCTTAGCTAGGATTATCTTAATTATTAATAAGTTAAGTAACCCTATAAGTAAGTATTATAAGCTAGTACTAAAGGATAGGTACTAGTTTAAAATAACTTAGAAGGACTTAAGTTATTAGTAGGAGGTTAAAAGAGTAACTTAGAAGGACTTAAGTATCTCTTTAATATTACTTACTTAATTATCCTTATTAAGTATAGTACTATTTATATATTATAATTTTATTCTATTATACTAGAGAGGTATTAAAGTAAGTAGAGTATAGTTAACCTCTTTAAAGAAGGGAACTCCTTTATTATTATTAAGTAAACTACCTCTTAGTAAGGATAAGTTTAATACTAGTTTACTAGATAAGGGATTATTATTAGAGTCCTCTTTAAATTACCTACTAAGAATTATTTCTTAAGTAAGTAAAGGAAAGTAATAAAAACTAGATACCCCTTTAATTCTTAAGGACGTATCTACTTTAATAGGAAGTATATAACCTAGCCTACTAGGTACTTTAATTTTAAGTAGTACTCCTTAAGTAAGAATAGTTTAAGTAAAGATCTAAACCTTCTATAATCTTTAAGACGGTTAAGAGGACCTAGTTAAATTTCTTAAAGATATTAATTATACTTATAAGTAAGATAATTAAGATACTAATAAAGAAGGTATAAACTATAATAAGGAATATAAGTTAATCTTTAAGTAGTACCTAGATAGTAACGCTTATACCTAGTATTAAGATCTAAGTAAGGATATTAAGCTTAATTAGATAAAGCTTAAAAAGGCCTTTCTAACTAAATTTAAAATTATAAAGAAAGACGCTTAAGTAAAGTAATTTAAGCTTTAGATATAAATAGTATAACTCTAGTAAGATAGTAAGGAGTTAATTACTAACTATCTTAAGAGATTAATTAATCTAGTAAGAAAGATAATAAGTAATTTTATTAATATTAGAATAGCTACCTTAAAGGGGATATAAGACTAATATAAATATAAGTAAGTAAACTTTAAGTATAATAAAGGAGTAGACTACTTCTTTAATAGTATAAAGAGGTTAATTAAAGTAGCCTATTATAAGATAGGTAAATTAAATCTATTTAATACTACTTATAAACTATCTACTAAGATACTAGTTACTTCTAGTTACCTAGTTTAAATAAATAATAATCTAATAAGATAGGCGTTAATCTTATCTAACTAAGCTTTCCTAGTAATCTTATAAGGCTTAAGAAGCTTAAATATTATAGCAAGTAATATTATAGCTCTAAGAGGAAACCTAAATTAAGCCCCTTAATAAGGAGAGTAGCGTATACTAAAAAAGGATCTCTCTTAGGTCTAGTATTTTAAATATAATAAATATAGCTATTATATAACCTTTTATAATAACCTACTATTCTAACCTTAGTATCTAGTAGTTATTATAAGAGTAGTATTACCGGCGCTATTATATATTTTATAAAGGCCTACTAAAGAAGGAACTAATTAAGTAGCTAACTATTATCTAAAGTAAGTTACTATTATACTCCCTATTAGAGAATATAGTACTAATCCTATAATATTAGTATAGAATATAATAGTAGTATAATAACTTAGAATTAAGTAAGGTAAATTAAGTAAGTAAGTAAGTTAGAAACCGACCGGTATTTAAAAGAAGGGAAAGTAGAAGGAAGCTTAGAGTTTTAAGCTACCCTATTTACCTTAAGGAATCCTTAACTAGATAAATAAATATTAAGTAGCTTACCTTATATAAGGTCCTACTTTTAGTCTACTTATAAGTAAAGATAAAGATAAAGAGATAGATAATATATAAGTAAATCCTTAACCTACTCCTAGTAATATTTAAGTAAATCCTTAACTTACTCTAAGTATATCTTAAAATTAATAGCTACGCCCTTAAGTATAAGTATTATAAGGAAGAGTTAGGCTTATACCTTAGACTTAACTTAGTAAGATAGGGAAGGTATAAGAGTTAATAGTAGTAAGGCTACTAAAATAACTAGATACTATTTAAGGAATAATAAATTATAAGAGATTTACTATTAAATTAATACTTAAGCTCCCTCTTATAATAGAGGTTAGGTAACTTCTTAATAAATTAGATATTACTTAATAGGAGCTTATATTATCTATATAATATTCTATACCTAAATATAGAGTAAAGAAAGTACTTAAGTAAGATACTTAAGTAGGTACCTAAGTAAATACGCTAGGACTAGCGTCCCTAAGTAGTAATAGCTACTACTATTTAGAAATATCCCCTAATAGTAACTACTTATACCCTTAAAGATAATAGGTAATTATAACCGCTTATAATAACTTCCTAGATTAGGTATATAAAGCTAGTATAAACTTTAGTTAATAGAGGAGTAATTATTAAGTTTATAAATTATTAAAAGTTATAAATAATAGATTTACTACCTTAAGTCTATAAAGATAGTTACCTCTATATTAGCTTAGTAATAGATATAATCTATACCCTTACTAATTATATATTTTTACCTATTAATATAGAAGGTATCTAAGTAGTTATTAAGGCTTAGGTTATTAAAAACTAGGTATATAATCTTTTACTTAGAATCCCTTAGATAAGGCGAGTAGGCTTCTACCCTAACTACTATATAAAGGAAGTCTTAATTAGTAGAGATAATATAATACCGCGAATAGTACTAGTTAAGATCTTCCTAATATAAGTAAATCTACCTACTATAAAAATTAAGGAAAATAAGGATAAAGAGGACGTAGCTAATACTACTTACTAGATCCTACTTAATAAAGCGGGAAACTAGTAACTCTAATATACTAACTAGGGTAATATTAGGGGGCTAAGAGCCCTAGGTATTATAATATAATATATTTAACTCTTATATTATATAAAGCACTTAACTAAGTAGATAATTTTAAATATTTTATAAAATTACTAGTAGAGTCGTCTATTAGACCCTAACTAATATAGAAGGTCTAAGGAAATAAACTAGAAGACCCTAAGAATATTATAACTTTAATAATAAAGTATTTACTAGGCTAAGGAGATAGATTTCCTACCTAGCGCTAACTTAAATAAAGAGATATTAGTAATAATAGTAAGGAATTAGTAGAAGAATAGTTCTAGTAAAGTAGGATTACTATTAGAATTATAATAGATATAATAGAATAATTAAAAGCGGCGAAGTAATTAATATATACTTAGAAGGACTACTTTACTAAGAGTATTTATAATATTAAAATAACGGACCTAATTAAGTATAATATTAACCTTAAACTAAACGCCTAACCCTTCTAGGGTACCCTCCCTAAATATACTTAAGTAGAACGGGAATTTACTAACTAAATATTTCTAGAAATAGAAGACGCAGGAATTATAATAAGGCGAAGCTCCTTATAAGGAGTAAGGATAAAATTCCCTTTAAAGAAAAAGGGATCTAAGTTACTTCAAGTTATTTATAACTTTATAACTCTTAATAGATATATTATAAAGTCCGCTTATCTAATATATTATCTAGAGGAAGTGCTAGATACCCTAATTATACTTAAGTTTAAGGTATTCTTTTACTTAGACGCTTTAAATAGCTACTAGGCTATTATAATAAAAGAAGAAGATTAAATTAAGATAGGATTCCTTACTTTAAATAGTTAATAGGTTTATATTTAAATAGGGTAAGGCTTAAAGGGTACTCCCTATATATATATATAATTTATAGATTTAGTCTTTAAGCCCCTTCTAGCTAATAATAAAGGTTAAGTAAGAATACCTACCTTAATAGGAGAATATAGTAGTTATATATTTTTAGTATTTATAGATAATTATAATACTTTAACTACTAATTTTAATACGCTATATACCTTTCTTTATATAAGCTACTTCCTAAGGTATATATTTAGACTAGTTTATCTATTAGGAGCTAAGACCCACCTATTTATAAATAGAATTAAGGTATTAGGATTTTAGGGAAGTACTACTAGCTTAAAACTATTAATTAAGTATCTAAATTAAATTTAAAACTAGCCTATACCTAGTAATTAGTTAGAGCTAGATATATTTCTTTAACTAACTCTATTCCTCTAAATCTTTATACTAAGTAGAGCTATATATATTCTTAAAATAAAGAAATCCTATCTTAAATAAATATTTAATAAATTAAAGCTATATAAGATCTATAATAATAAAGTTAAAGTGTATAATAAAGACTTAGTAAAACCTATAAGAATAAGTAGGGTTAAGAAATAGATTATAAAAATAAAGTAGATTAAGAAAGATATATTTAACTAGAGTAAAATTAATAAGAATTATTTAAAGTAGTTAAGAAGGCTATTAGTAATAATATAATATCTAGAGCTAATCCTAATTTATAGTACTACCTTATAATAGATATAAGTAAGACTACCCTAGGCGGTTACTTATTTTAGCTCTACGACTTAGTAGTAAGTATAGAAGCTACTCTAAAATAGCTACTAAATAAATAAATAATTATATTTATTTTATTCTAACTCTAGGATATTAAGACTAGGTACTTAAACTTAGAGAGGAAGTATTTTACTATTATAAAATATCTAGCTAAAATTAGATAGTTAGTTATTTATAATAAGTACCTAGTATTTATATATACTAACTATAAGGCTCTTAAACTAATATTTATTATAAGGTAAATAGAGAAGGGTAGGATATCTACCTAGCTTAATTAGTTAGGAGAATTTAACTTAAAGCTCTTTTATAGGCCTTTAAGAGATTAGGTAATATTACTAATAGCTTAAGTTATATACCTACTTATCTTATAACTAGTAACTTAACTAACCTTTCTAAGAAACTTATAATACCTCTACTTAAAGTAAATTAAGTTAAGAGGTATATATACCCTTTATAAATTATAAAGGGAGGAGGGCTAGAAAAGTACTAGTAATCTCTTATATATACTTAGCTTATTAAATATATAAAGGGAGGGGAAGTAAGGTTAGATAAGCTTAAAATTCTAAAAGGGAGAAAGAAAGTACTAAGATACTAAGTAAAGAAATTCTATATACTATACTATATAAAAAGTAAGTACCTTAGATTTATTAAAGTAACTAAAGCTTAAAGTATTTATATTATAAAACTAGAAATACTAACCTTCTTAAAAAGCGCTTATAAGGACTATAGGTATTATACGGCGGCCCTTATATTAGACCGCCTAATTAGATAAGTATACTAGCTAATATAAATAAAAGATATCTATTTATAATATTAGAGCTATTATCTATACTAGCTTTAAATAAGGAAGCTAATTAAGATATTACTACTAACTATTTAATAGTTTATACCTATAATTATACTAGGAGCTAATTAGCTTAGTCTAATTAGTCTAGCTTATATAGTAACTAGAGCCTAATATATACTATTATTTATAGACTTCTTTAATTAATTTATTTAGGCGAAGGTATATACTTATTATATAACTTATAAGATAATTAATATACTCTAAGAATATATAACCCTAGTCTTTAATTAGCCCTAAGGCCTATATACTAATAACAGGTTATACTTTATAAATTATAATATATAATATTTACTTCGCGATTATAATATAAGCTATTATACTAGACCTATTAGCTACTTAAGTAGTACTAGGCTTTTAGAATAGAACGTATAAGAGATATTAGTACTAATAAGTAAGAAGTATATTAAGAGGTAAATAACTAATTTATAATTACTTATAATAAGGGATAATATACTAATTATAAATATAAATATAAAAATTATAAAGATATATAAATATATCCTATTAACTATTATACTTAGGTTTAAACTAAAGTAATATTATTTTAATATTAAACTAGTATAGCTACTAGAGTTAAATAAAGTAGAGGAAGTAATACTAGGCTATTAATATTAGCTATTTACGGCTTTATAAGATAAAAGTTAATTAATATTAAGTGAGGTAGTATTATATACCTATTAATACTCTAAGAGGATATAGAGAAAGTAATAGATCCCTAAAAGGGGGGACTTAGTACTTATATAAGACCTTACTAGTAATAAGTAATATAGCTAGAAGCTTAATAGGAAGTAGTTAGGTCTAAGACTACTAGTAGAATAAATATACTATTAGCGGAGTACTTAAGTTAGAGAGTTATATAAATATACTTAAGTAAAATAATATTATATTAATAATATCCTATTATACTATTAAAGGGACCTAGTAATTATAAGATCTATCCTATTACCTCCCTTAAGTAAGGGAATTATACTAGTATATTAATTAGTATTTAGAATATAAGGAGGTTAAGTAGGGTAATAAGCTCTATTCTTACCTTACTATTAAATTAACTATATTAGTAAGTATAATTATTACTTACTTTTACTACCTATATAATTTATATCTAGTATTAGTTTATAGGAAGTAAAGTAGTAGTATTAGTAAAAGTTAAATAAAAGGCTAATTAATAACTCTTACTTTTTATCTTACTTTTACTATCCTTCCTATATAATACTATTACTATATAGATATATATTTTTATATACCTTCTTATTACTTTTACTTAAGGCTTCTATTTATAGATAACTTATATCTTAATAATAATAGATAGGACTCTAAAAGAGCTTATAGGTATAATATATTACTAGAGGGCTAGATATAAGGGGGGAAAGAGAAGTATAAAGCTTTAGGTGTAAAAAGTAGCTTTAAACCCTATAACCCCTCTTACCTTAAAGAAGAGATTAAAGAATAGAGGTAATACCTAATTAATACTAGTATTAGGATTAAAATAAATAAACCCTAGCCCTCTAGGTTAAGAATAAACTCTTAGTAATAATAAAAATAATAAAGATAATAATAATAAAATTCTACCTCCTCTACCCTTACCTTAGAAAAGGCGGAAATTAAATACTTAGAATAAAAAAGCCATTTTAATAAAATTAGAAGGAAGGGGATTAGTAAAGCTAAGAGATAAGGTAGCTTACCTCCTTACTTAAGTAGGAGTAAAGTAATTAGGCTTAAGTAAGGGATTAAATATACCTAACTACCTTCTAGATCTTTTAGATATACTCTAGGAAAAGGTAGGAATCCCTATTAAGATATTATTAGAGAACGGATCTATATACTAATTTAAAAATACTAAGAATCCTAATAAATTTTAGTAGGAATTCTAGTTAGATATAGCTAAACGGGTAAAGATATTATAGGACCTAAGTATAAATTATATATATAGAACTAATAAGCTCCTAACTAAGAAACTAAGTATACTAAACCTTAAGTTATAAGCTAGTCTATTCCTAAGTATAAGCCTTACTAGAAACGTAGGTTAGCTTAGTTATAAGACTACCTAGGAGAAAGTTATAGTAAAATAATAGTTTAAGTTATATATTAAGTAGATTAGGGATAGTAGTACTATTCTCTTTAATAAGCTAAGTAAAGATATAATTCCTAATAACCTTAAGGAGTAACTCCCTAGCTAGATCCTTTAGTATTTACTTAAGCTTAGTCTAACCCTAACTATTATAATAAAAGAGTATATTATATAGATATAGGCCTAAATCTAGGTAATAATAATAGCTACTAAAATAATCTAATAGGAGCTTACTCTTTATAGAATAATAGTAATTAAGGTTATAAATAAAGTAATAGATAATACTTATACTATAAAAGTACTAGCTATATAGATTTAAACTTAAATTAGGGCTAGTAGAATAGCTATAATAGTCTAAGTAATAGGAGTAGTTAAAGTAGTCTAAGTAAGCGGAGTTACTAAAGTAGTCTAAGTAATTATACTATATTATTTAAGTAGAATCTTAAGTCTAACTTATAATAAAGAAATTAAAGCTAAAATTAACCCTAGTAATACCCTTCCCTTTAATAATAATAGCTATATCCTACCTTATACTCTAAGTATATTATAACTCCCTATTATATTCTTCTAACTCTTATACGGTAAATAAGCGTATACTTATAGGTATATAAGATATAATCCTAATATTAATAAGATTATAAAGTAGGAGGTATTAAAGGAGCTTAAGAAGGAAGAGATAGTAGTACTAGAAAAGTAGATATAAAAAGAAATTAAAGTAGATTATTTAATTAAGAATTAGTAGGTAATTATAATATATATTAAAAGAGACCTAGTAAAGTAGATATAAACTAAAGCTTATTAAAAGGAAGTATAATCCCTAAGGAATATATTAAGATAAGAGATTTATAATAAGGTTATAGCTATAATACGTATAGATATTAAAGTATAGGTTAAAGAAGAATAGAGGTAAAAGCTTACTTAAAGTATAAGTTAAAGTAGTTAAGGTATAAGTTAATTAGAATATAAAATTAGTTAAAGTATAGGTTAGTTAGAATATAGAAGTAGTTAAAGTATAAAGGTTATCTAGTAGAGCCTTAGGGATAAGGCTTAAACTAATCCGGGGTAGGCTATTAGGGTAAAAAAGCGGTTAGTAAGCAGGAACCCTACTAGGTAGTCTACTAATAGTTCCTGCCTGGAAAATCCTAGAATATATATCTTTCAACCGATTACTTATTTTAGCTCATTTTGCTTGGTGCACATGAATCATTAACACCTATACGCGCCTGAGTTCCGCGGGCCGTCGGCCCCGGGAACCTAAGCGCACGCCCCGAACATCACAAGCCCAAGTCCATAGCCGAACTACTTTACGTAACTCACCACGCTCCAAAAGTCATATACATCGACGATAACCTCCGGAAAATATACGGACTTGTCTCTATATCCAAAGGGCTGGCGCGAGGGTATCTGACACATGTAAGGCTGATATGTTAGAGATGGGAGAATTGACGCATTCACTGCCACACTGCCTAGCTGTCTCAAGTTCTGCTAAGCGCCGTATCTGCTCACGAAACAGATCAAAAATCCTACTCCTCATCTGAATTTACGGTCTACTTCAGACGCAACGTGGGCTTCTTGGTATCCAATCGCTCACCCCCTTCATCTATTATTGAAACAAAGGATCTGAGGTGCAACGTCCAAGATCTATCAGCACATCACCACTCATGTTCATGCAGCCAATGAAGTGATATTACACAACGAGATCACACGAGACTGCGTGTGTGTTACTGGTGGCTACTAGCCTTCGGGACAGCGTTGGGCGATAATATACATATATATATAAAGAGGTAAGGGACGTTATGATTAGAACCCTACGCATGTCTGTATTTCACCGAACAGTGTCGACGTTTTTCCATCATTAAGCTCGCATGCGGTAAGTGCTGCGTTGTCTGGTCTTCTGTGAACGTGGCTCAGTATGCTGTATGAGGCGTATGCGGTGAGGTCAAACATATGGCGTGGTCCCTGGATCTCGTGCAATCGAACCGCCATATCTTGCCTCCAGTGCGTTTCATCAACAATCCAACATCTGCGTTTTGCTGCGCAACACCCCTTCCTCTACAAGGCTATGTAGATGAACTACCAAATCAGCATCAAGGTCGACAAGTCTAGAGCTTCTACTGTCTTGATACTAGGACTAAGGTGGGGAGATTCAGGGTGGCGCCTTCCATAATTCATATCCTCGGACAAGGCTGTGTCAGAGCTCAGCTTGGGCATATCGCAAGTTGGTTCCTGGGATTTTCAGTCAATCTAAAGTCCTAGAGACAGATATAAAAAGGCCTCTTCCCAGCCAAAGAATAGCGAACATCATCTGTATTTGACTCTCGCAGTAAAACTGTGAATTCGTGTACTCCGTTGATTTTATCTTACATTACCCTCTGATTTTCCTTGAATATGCAGCTCCAGCAACGGCTGACTTTACCGCTGTTGGTAGTGATCTCTTTGCTAGCCACCATGTCCCAAGGCATGCCTCAGGCAGGATCAACCACCGATGATGGTCTGTCGATAGGTACACGCGAAGACAGGAGCTATTATGTCATATACTCTAAGGATTCCACCAACAAAGACCGAGAGACAGCAATCAGCAAGCTCTTAGGAGACGTAGCCTCTGATCCGAAGTCTGTATCTGCTCATGGTAGCGATCTTGGGGTGGCCTTCTGGAGCGTTTCCTTAACACCTGATCAAGCCAAGAAAGTTGAAGCAGATCCAAATGTGAGAAAGCCTCTCCACCTGAAATGGTAGCCTTTGCGGACTGATGATGGTCCAGGTCAGCTCAATTGTCGAAGAATGCACCCAAGATTGTCCCGACCCCACTAGTTCCAACGCCTTAGGTGCTGGCACTCCCCCAACAAAGCGTTCTGGTGGCACAGTCGTCCATAAAGATAAAGTCCTCGTGAAGCGCGATGATGGATACGTAAATTCCCACAAGATAGACCCGGAAATGGGTTTTATCTCTCTGCCAGACGGAGCAAAAGTCAGGGATCATGAAGACTTTGTGTACGACAGATCCGCAGGAAGAGACATCATGGTATATATCGTTGACACTGGCGCTGATTTGCGTAATGATGACGTGTGTTCTCTACGTTCCAGATGACCAAAAGGGTACAGTTGACGCAGACCACAGGAATTTTCGAGACATGTTCGGACGAATGTCCGATGGCTGCATGCTTCAGGTTCCCGTCCTCGAGATGCCACCGAGAATGACATTAGAGGCGTCGGCCATGGCACAGGAATCCTTGCAAAGGCCGCAGGGTGGAAACACGGCATTGCGAAAAGAAGTAATCCAGTGGTAGTGCGAGTCAATTACTTGGGGGACCCAGCGGCATACCTGGATGGTGTGATCAAGGCCTACAACGACTGGAGAACCAATCATTATATTGGACATGTCTGTGATATTGCATCTGCTTCAATTTGGGGAAGCAGCTAAACGTATAACAGGAGACAACCGCGACCGGAATCTTGAATATGTCCTGGGGTTGGAATAGGCAGGCTTTCTTAAAAGTGAAATATGACAGCAGACGGCAGCTCGATTGGATTTTAGAGCTGAGGAGATACCTCAACGCCTGCATCGCTATTGGTCTGATGGTAACTAGCTTTGCAACCACTCTGCAATCAACCACGGTATAGAGACACTGACCACTATTTAGCCTATTACACCTTCTGGTAATAGTCCTAATTTCGGCCCTCCTAACGTGGTAGGTACCTATATCGGTGTCACGACTTGGGTACTAACGATATTACTATGACAGGCTGTAGACGAGTATCCACAGCTCTTTGCCTACGGAAACCCTCCCGATATACCCGATATGATGGTCGTTGGCGGCGTCGATATAGATGGAGGCCTATGGCCAAGAAGCAAGGTGGATCCAC
>JAABUX010006561.1_pt1 | contig 13857 bp, 19 predicted proteins | sample 5561851 | NCBI WGS metagenome assembly JAABUX01 (sample SAMN10711883, study PRJNA513361) | rock metagenome | isolation source: Antarctica rocks | place: Antarctica: Victoria Land, Richard Nunatak red sandstone | collected 2016-01-03 | reverse complement strand
GCACCCAGGCTGGGCGCCGGGCGGCCTGCCAGCGCGCACCCAGGAGCGTGGACGACAGGTTATCCACCAGGCCGCCCACGCTCTGCGCGCAGGCCCAGTCTGTGCTGGCGCATGTCCCCGCTGCGCCGCTGCTGTGCGCGCCGGCGCCAGCGGCGCCGCCGCCGCCGCCGCTGCCGGGCCGCCCGTCAAAGTCGTCCATCACGCGCTGCGCGCGGTCCGAAAGTGTCAGGCCAGCGAGGGCGGGAGGGCAGCTCGGCAAGCGGTGTGAGAGGGCGCGCGACCAGACACGAGGCAGGCGGTCGACGACAGGGGTGCAAGCTGCACCCTGTGCGGTGCTCGACGGCCGCTGTGGCGTCTCACAGTGCCTGTGCGCAGGCCGCGCACCTGCAGTTCTGCCTCCAGCGCGTCCAATTCGGCCTGCGAGGCACCGTCGCACTCATCCAGGGCAGAAGAGTCGAGCTCAAGCTCCCCTGGGTCGGCGGTGGCGCCCGTCGCGGCACTCATGGCCCCCCCCCAAGCGCCAGCACGCGTATCCGCGCTGGCCAGATTACAGCATCTCCCGTGCCGCAACCCAAAGCACTCCCTGCAGGTTCACAGAACACGGCGGCGCGCTGTCAGCGGACACGTAGGCTGGACAAGCGCTGGGCCAGGCTGTAGGTAGACACCAGGAGCTGTTCTGCTTTGGTTCAAAGGGGCGATCGGGGTCTAGTAGGGGTTAAGGGCTGCGCGCAGCAAAGTGCAGCCGCCTCCCTGATTTCTTTGCCCAACAGCGTGAGCGGTTAAACGTGACACTCGCAGTCATGCGTGTGATCTCCGCGTACCTGTTGGTGCGCCATCGCACCTCCGCTGCCTGCACGCTTTGGAGCGCGCCGTGCGCAGGCTGCTGACTGATGTGCGGGCGCGCAGGCCGTGCTGGGGGGCAACAGCTCCCCAAGCGCGGACGACATCAACAAGATCCTGGGCTCAGGTGCACGCCCTGAGCTGCTGCTTGCGGCGTGTCTCCCGCCTGCGCTGCGAGTGGCAGCTGGGCGTACAGCGTTGGCACTCGCAGTGCAGCGTTTGACAGCGGCGACGCGCGTCCGCAGTGGGCATTGAGGCAGACTCTGGGCGCCTGGACAAGCTGCTGGAAGAGCTGGAGGGCAAGGACATCGCCGAGGTCATCGGCGCCGGCATCAGCAAGCTGGCGTCCGTGCCGAGCGGCGCCGGCGGCGGCATGGCGGCTGCCGGCGGCGGCGGCGGCGGCGGTGGCGCGGCTGCTGGTGGCGGCGACGCAGGCGCGGCCAAGGAGGAGGAAGCGGAGGCAGAGAAGGAGGCAGAGGCGGAGGAAGAGGACGACGGTGCGCCCTGGCCCGCCGTGGGAGTATGCAGGAGTGGGAGCGCTGCCGCACCCAGCTTGCACACTCTCGAGTCTCAGCTGTTGAAATTCCAACGGTTGGAGCTCTTGCCTGCCTGCTTGAGGCAGGCTCACAGGTTGAGCAGTAGTGCGAGGTGTCTGGAGCTAGTGTACTGCGCACCAAGTCTGGAGCACGGAGTGCCTGTGGCTGAGGGCTGGTGTGGCCGGCACGCAGACATGGGCTTCTCGCTGTTCGACTAGGCGGCGGCTCGTACACAGAAGCACTGCACAGTCGCCGGGGCGTGCGCGCGGCTGGAGTGGCTGCGCGCCCTGAATTGGCGCTGTGTGCCCCCCGTGTCAAGGCTGTAACAAGCGATGACGCGCTTTGCATGCACCGTGTCATGCCTCGCCCGGACAACGCTCCATGCGGCAGAGCCATTAAAGGGACGAGGGTGGCCGTGGCATGTCAGGCATGAGCAGGCTCGGACCAGGCCGCGCATGTGTGCCACGCCGCGCACGTGCGCCGCAGGTGGTGATAGACGTGCGCCCCGTTCTGTCGGGGCCCCTGCTGGATGTGTCTGGCCAGGCGCGCCCCCCGCGCCACACTCACACACTTCAGACAGTGCGTGCTGCAGATGGGGTATGCTACCTAGCATCAGGACCCTACCCCCTGATGCGTCGCCTGGCCGCAGATGGTTATAACGCAGCGCGCCGCGGCGGCGGCGCGGGAGGCCGACAATGGGGAGGACCGCGCAGGGCTCCAGCCCGCGCTGCTTGGGCCGCACACGCGGACGCTCACGTTCAAGCTCACCCACAACGCGCTGCACGTGCTTGCGCAGCGGGCAGCGTAGGCGCCGGCCCGGCTGCTGGCTCACCGGCGGGGGCTGCTGGCGCACGGTGACATTCTGCAACCACTTGCTTCATTGTAAAAAGCTCGTAACACAGGTGCTGGTTGTCGCCCGCAGGCCAGCCACGCGGCCGCTCACATGCGCCGCATGCTCGACCAGCTGCGCCCATGCAGCGCCGCCGTCCACATCACGATGTACCAGCGTCGCCAGGCACAAGCCCTGCGTCCGAGCATGCGGGCGTCACTGCAAGCGCCCGTGGGACGCTGCCGCGTCACCTGCTCACCGGCGCACGAGGCGTGCAGGCGATCTGCAGCCGCGCCGGCACGGCACAGCGCGCATGGCCACCTGGTGCCTGGACGGCAAGTCCAGCAGCTGCAGAATGAAGGCGCTCCATGCGCGGCCGGGCGCCTGGACTGCGGCCAGTGCCTGCGCGCTCGCAGCAGCACTGCGCCTGAGTGCGATGCACGCACTCCAAGGGACGACTGCGCACGCTACGGCGTGTGCGCGGGACCGCACCGAGAGGCTGTCGAGCGCGACGCACACACGGCCGGGGCCGCTCTGCTCCGCCCGCCGCACAGCCTGGCGCACGCGGGCCAGGGCATCCTGCAAAGCACCTGCGCCGCCCTCACCGGGCGTCCGCGGGCCTGCCGAGCCGTGCGTGCCCAAAGCAGGCGGGCAGGGCCTCACCGGGCCGCTCGGGCACGTCCCACAGCACGTCGCTCGCCAGGGACTCTATGTGTACGGGGGCGTCGCCCGAGCGCAAGCTGCCTACACCGCCCTGCCACGTGCCACGGGCCCTGTGAGCAGCAGGCTGGGAGGCTGCCACGGCCGGCGTGGAACCAGCGCCTCCGCGCACCAGCTTGCGCAGGACAGCTTGGTGGTGGCCGGCGCTCTCTTGTACAGCAACCAGAACCACCTGTCGGACGCACAGTCAGGCCGGAGCAAGGATTGCTGCTGCTTCTGCTGTGACCACGAGTGCATGCCTTCATCTTGCACAGACACGCTTCTCGCACAAGCCAGGACACCAAGAAGGCGCCGTCAAGCAGCAGCGTGTCCTTGATAAGGACTACACCGGCCAGCCGGCAGCTTTGAGTGAAAATCTGGCTGTCCATTGTGCAGCGCTGCGTGAGCACGTCAGCCGCCCCGACACAAGTGCGGCTCACTGGCGTGCGTGTCCAGCACTCCTTGTACAGTAACGATAGGATCTCTGTGAGCCTCAACTTGAGCTAGAGTTCTACTCCTGCAGCACTTACTTGGCAGTCACCTTTCAAGATTGCTGAGGGACAAGCCCCTTGAGCTCTTGCGCAGCAAGAGGGAAACAGCTACCTCACGAGGTCCGTCTTGAGGTAGTCTGTGAGCAAGACCTACTCACTGCTTGTGGTCCAGCCTGTAGCAGGACTGCGTGGTGGCCATGGAGATGCTCACGGGCTATGGGTCTGACGCCTCAAGCGACGGCGAGCGCGCTGCCTCGCCCGCGCACGCTGCAGCGCGCGCCGGTGCGCAAAGTGCACCAGCGTGTGAGTCCTCGCCCGCAAGTATGCATCTCTGCTCAACTCATCGGGTGCTGCCGCGCAGCCGCAGCGCCCGGTCACACGGAAGAGCGGCGCGGCCTGCTGACGGCGCTGCCGCCGCCATCCACCAGCGGTGCTGCGCAACTCTTTGCCGGCGTGCCCGCTCCCAAGCAGCGCGCCAAGCTGCCCGTCTCCTTCCGCCTGCCGACCAGGGCCCCGATAGACAGCGACGATGAGGTACGCCCGCTTCAGGGCACTGGCAGTGTTACAGCCGCACTCGGCCCCTTGTCCCCCTGCAACGACGCGAGCGCCGCAGGAGGACCGCCCGAAGAAGAAGCTGCGGCCGTCCTCCAAGGGCGTGCGGCTCACCGACTTCCTGCCCGCGCCCGCCAACGACGCTGCGCTCGCGCTCGGCTCCGGCAAGGCGCGCAGCCGCGCCCTTGCCAGCCCTGCTCGCTGCCGCCGCCCTGCTCCTTGCCGGTGCTGACGCGGCCGCTGACGCGCCCGCGCGGCCCCGCAGCGCGTGGACGTCGACAGCGACGAGGAGTTCAAGGACGTGGCTGCGCCGCTGCCGCCGGCGCCGTGGGCCGGCACGGACGCCGCGTACGACCCTGCGGAGGGCGACGTGGCGGGCGCGGCCGCGGCCGGCCCGCAGGCTGCGGCGGGCGGCAACGAGGCCTACAGGGTGGGCCCCGGCGGCGCTCCAGGAGCGTATGCAGGGCCGCAGCATGCGCCGGCAGGCGCGCAGCTCGGCGCTGCGGCGCCGGCGCCGGGGCCGCACTGGCCGGCGCACGGCGCTGGCGCGTACCCTGCCGCGGGCCCCAGGTGCGCCCCACCGCGCACCTGCAGGCCTGGGGCGCGCAGCACGCCGGCCGGCCCTGCAGGGCAGCGCCTGGTGCTGCAGGCGGCCGCCATGCGCATGCGGGACAGGCCGCTCAGTGCCTGCTCCAGAGTCGGGCGCGCACTTTGCCTGGTGCGGGCGACTGACAGACGCCGGCAGGAGAGGCGTGCACTGCGTAGGAGGCACTATGTTTGCGCCGGTACTGCACAGCAGGGCGTGTGGCCGAAGAGTGAGCAGCGCTGTGCTGCAAGAGCGGCTGCACATGTAACCCTGGCGCCAGCCTGATGCCCTGCACGCCGTGCGGCCGCAGCGTGCCGGCCGGGGCGGCGGAAGTGGGCGCCGACGGGCCGCGCATGCTCGCCGAGGCGCTGGCGGCGGAGGCCTCATGCATGCGGCCATCCCGCGCTCCGAGCTGGTGCTGGAGCTGCAGGAGGCCGGCAGGTAGCCGCCCGGCCTCCACTCCTACACCCGCAGCGTGCACCCGAAGCGTCACCCGAGCCTGGCCGCCACAGCAGCGTACTGCGTCCGGTCCCCTTATTCACTCGGCAGCTGTTTTGGGCGCTGTGTTGAGCACCCCTCCCCCAAACCCCCCCATGACTTGCTCGGCTGCTGAGCGTGGCGCGCAGCGCGCAGGCTGGAGCAGCTGCTGGGCCAGCGCTCGATCGCCGCGCGCGCGGCCGCCGCCGCGGCCGCCGCGCGCGTCTCACTCGCGGTCGGCCTCGCGCACGTGCGCGACGGCGGCGCCGGGCGCATCGCACCCGCCGCCAAACGCGCGGCGGCCGCCGCCGCGCGCGCTCATGGCGGCACAACGCGGAGCCCCACCGACGAGCCGCTGCCCGGCGCGCGCGCGGACGCCAGCGGCCCGGCCGGCCGCGCGCCGTCCGGCACGAGCGAGCAGAGCGCGGGGTCCGCTGCAGACCCAAGTCACTGGCGGCGATGTTCGTGGCGAGCAAGTTGTGAAGGTTGAGCCAGCCAATACCCCAGGTCATGCCGAGGCGTATCTCTGGGCCCGTGGCTGGCATTGCATATCGGCAAGCGGCGCTGGCCCCCCCTGCAGCACTCACGCCCCTGTCGCTGAGCCACTTGGTCTCACAGGCGAGACGCCATACCAGGCTCGTACAAGCGAACGTATGGGGCGCCAGGCGGTGACCTGTTACGGCACTGCTTGGCGCCAGCGACTCTGCGGCGGCAGGGCTGGGGGCCTCGCGGCGCTGTTGAACAAGGTCCTCCAGCGCACGCGCCTCCACGCTGGTAGGGTAAATACAGCTCTGACTGGCACCTGCATCAAAGCAGCAGCCCAGGGCGTCGCAGGCTCCGGGGGTCACGCCCTCCTCACCTGCAAGCAGAGCACAGCATCAGCTGCCAACCTTCCTTGCTAAGCATTTATAAACACACTGGCATAACCCCGCGGTGTGCAATCAACAGTATTATGCATCCGCCAACCACCCAGCTTGCAGACTGGTGCAAATAGGCTCACCGCAGGGGTGCTCGGCTTGTTGCAGGCGCGCATGCAGGCACTGCTGCGCTGGCGCAGTGCTTTCGACTGAAAGCAGCGCACATACAGCAGCTGTGCAGGACAGGACGCCGCTGATAGAGCAACCGGCTGCAGACGTGCGTCTCCTATTAGCACGCTTCATGAGACATAGCCCTGCACGGCTGGGGCAATATCTTAACACGCTGCTTGGCAGTTCACTGTGTCCGGGACAGGACTCCTCGTTCCTAGTCTGCCCCGCTCTGCTATTTCAGAATTTGGATGTGAACAAGAGGGTACAGCCGTGACCTGCTGCTGACGCACCTGCATCGCAGATGCATTGCTCCCTGGAGCAATGCACCGGAGACTGCTTCCAGACGAAAACACAGGCCTTGGACAGAAAGGCGACTAACGATGCCCAGGGCGCTCGTGTATGGCTCGCCAGTCATGCATGCAATTCTCATTCTTGTTTGCTGCTTATTAGCGCTTGGAGAAAGCGCCCCTGACGTTCACGTCATCTTCTCCAGTCACCTGGCATGCCCCTCAGCCCACATTGGTCCCATTGTTCTAGTTGTCCGTGGCTATGCAGGCCTGGGCAGGCTGAGGCTGCCTTGCATCACGTTTATGCAGGTTTGCAGCATAGACACCAAGTGCTGCAAGGTATCTATACAACGTGCCTAGAAGGCTAGACGTGCATTGGCCCTGCCAGTGAGGCGCATAACAGGCAGCAGGAAGGTGCAGATATGCAGACCTAACGAACAGTTGTTGCAGGATGTCGGCTTCAAGGACGCGGGAAACGCCGAGCAGGTTGTCAATGAGTACTTCAACCAGCACTTTCCAAACGCGGTGAGCGGCATGATGCAGCCAACAATGGCCTGCTGTCTGCCAACTGCAGCACTGCCTGCTGTCTGCCCACTGTCAACACACGCGCCTGATGTCACGACAACACACACTTGCAGGTGCACACTGCCGCTCAAGTCCGCAGCCAGCAAGGGCGACACTTCCGCTACATGACGCACGTGCGCCTCGCGTGTCAACTGCCACCTTGTTCCCCTGTGCCAGCCAGCAGTGCAGCTGACGCAGGCGCCTGCTGCAGACGTGGCTGGTGTCCCTGTACCTGGACTGCCCCCCGGGCCTGGGCCTGGACTGCCCCAATGCCACAGCAGTTGCGGCGTTTGAAAACGCAGTACGTCGTGGCGATATCTACTGGCACGCCCTGCCCAGACCATGCACACTTCTCTTAGCTTTTTCTTAAGGAGGCAGTGCATGGTGCTCAGGTGCTTGCTGTGCTTGCACGTTTGACAAGTGCAGCACTGTGCTTCAGGCACGCTCTGCCATTCAACCTGCAGGCTGAGGCTGCGGATGCATCGCTGCTTACGGCAGCCGTTGAGCTCACGCACAACCTCGACACACGCTTTGGCCTGGCACCAAAGTTCACTGTCAACCAGGTGCGGAGACAGCCGGTGTTGATGGCGCCAGCGCGTCACAGCTGCACTGAGGCATGCGCAGGATGAAAGCTGCGCTGGAGCAACGACCCTGCTTCATGGGCCGCAGAGGGATGTCCCCGGCCTCACGCGCAGCGCAGTGCCGGTGCTGGCCGGCGCGGGCGTACGCGCCATATCGATTGGTGTCAACGGCGGCAGCGCGCCGCCCGGCGTGCCGAAAAACACGCCGTTCCTCTGGCGCGACGCGGCCACCAACACGAGCCTGGTCGGGATGCTCCATCCAGGCGCGCCACAGCAACGCGCCAGCCTTGTCGGCATGCTCCGTCCGGGCGCGCCACAGCAGCACCGGCCTTGTTGGCATGCTCCGTGCAGACACGCCGCACCATTACCAGCCTCAGTTGGGATGCTCCATCAGGGCACGCCTGCGTGCCTGGCAGCTGCGCATGTTGCCCCGTGGTCGACGCGCTCACACATTAAGCAGATCGCCTCAGCATGAGCATTGACGAGCAGATGTGGTCCAGCCAGCTCGGTCACTTTATTAAATTACCCGCCAACCCAGACGTACAGGATCAACGAGAGCCACGGTCAGACAAGCCCAGCGCATGAGCCGCCTGGAGCAGGCAACAATGGCAGCAGAAGCAACGCGTCAGCGGAGTGCCAAAACAGCGAGCTGCACATAGTTTGTCACGCCTGACCCTGTCAGGTCCGCAGGCGGCTACTCTGGCGCGCCGGTCGACCGCGGCCCGCGCGAGTGCGTGACCGCGCCCGGCTTCCCGCACGTCCTGTGCGCCGCCTGGAACGACGGCGACAACAGCGGACCGCAGACGGCTGCGCAGGTGCCGCATGCGCCCGCCCACCTGCCGCCCCCGCTCAGCCGCTGCGGGGCGACGACCCGCCCTGCGCCGCGCGCCCCAGGTGGCAGAGGTCTTCTCGCTGCTGGGCGGCTTCTTCCCGGACTCCGTCATCAGGGCGTCCACGCTCGACGAGTTCGTGGCCGCGCTGCTGGACGACCCGCGCGCGCTCGGCAGCTTGCCCGTCGTGACGCAGGAGGTCGGCGACACGTGGGTGTACGGCGCGCTCCTGCTCCTGTGCATTGGCCTGCTCTGGCTCTTGACGGGGGGCGCATTTGGGCCCAATTGCGCTCCCTCTGCCTCAGCACTGTGCGCATGCTTATCAGGGGCACAGCATGCATGGAGTCCCATCCGCAGCGTGCGCGCGTGCCGCAGGCATCGCCAGCGACCCGCAGAAAATTGCGCGCTATCGGGCGACGATGCGCGCGCGGCGCGCGCTGCCGCATTGCACGCTGCGGACGCCTGCCCTGAAGAATTTCACCCGCATGCTGCTTAAGGCGCGCTGCGAGCGCGCCTGCCGTGCGGCACGGCGACCGACCCCAGATGTAGTGCCGCTCCTGGCGCAGGGGCCTGAGCTCACATGGTGCGCGGGCGCCCGCACATGCTCCGATGATGCGGCGACCAGGAAGAACGCTAAATTCCTGCGAGCGCGCAGGTGCCCGAGCATACTTCGGGTGCCGACATAAAGACGTACGCTTCTCGCAGCCCTCATGCAGGGTGGTGCCTTGGCTCTGCGCAACTCTATTGGATGTGGACGTGCGTAACAAGGCTAAGCTGGTTGATTGCACACAGGTATTTGAATGATACGGCCTCCTGGAGCAACGCCCAATTTCTCGCGCGCCTGGGCGACCGAAACTACCGCGCCGTGGTGGCCGGCTGGGCGGACCAGGCCGCGTATGTGGACCACGCCCTGGACGCGCTCGGCGACTCGCCAGAGGTGCGGGCCAGCCGCCGCCCACCCCCACTTTCTTGGTGTCTGTTGTCGCAATTCCGTCACGACATCGTCCTGTGGCGACCGGGTGCTGGAGCGCCATGCGCTGCGCATCGCGTAGGGTGCGCACCTGCCCAGCCTGCGATGCACATCACGTTCTCAAGAGGTGGTGTGTGATGCGGCGGCTTCCTGCACGAGGTTGCTAAGTTGCTGTGCATGCTGTGCGACTGGTAGGAGTCAGACTCCTATGACGACCCTGTAAATAGACATGCACTGGACTGTTGTTCATGAGTGGGCGCATGTCAGCAACCCTCCGCAAGGTCGCGCTGAGGTGCTGCAGAGGTTATCTGCGGCTTGCTTGCCCTCTTTCCTCGCCTGAGTAGCAGGCGCAGGTCCCTGACCCTACGGCGATGTGCCACAGGGACGGGACATGCGCGGCGTCCTCAGCCGGCTGGAGGGCGGGTGGCGGCCACCGAGCGTGGCAGGCCTGCGCGCTCTGGGCGCGAGCGACTCGCTGACGTTCAGTTCACACGCCTGGACGGTCAGCCTCGACCCGGTCACCGGTGTGACTGCCTGCTGCGCGCGCGGGCCCCGGCATCACACCGCTTCCATCAGGAAACCTGATTGATTGCTTGGGTGCGGTACGGCGGTCTGGCGCGCATGCAAAGACGTGCGCAAGATACCTTGCTCTCTCTTGACTGCAGCAGTTGCTGTAGGGTGGCGAGTGCAGGCAGCCCTTGCCAGGATTGTAGACCAGGCACAATGCCGTGCTTTTGGATCTGGCATCTGGCACGCAAAGCGAGAAGAGTGGCTTGTGCGGCGGGCAGGGGCCCTGGCGGGCCTGCAGCGGCGCTGGCCAGGCCGCGCGGGCGCGCAGTGGGCGGGCGCGGGGCGGCCGTTCGGTGCGCTCGTGTACAGCACCTACACCGAGCAGTCGTACGACGCGATCTGGGCCAACTACTCCTACCTCGGCCCCTATGTGCCCTGGTACCGGCAGGACTTTGGCAAAGTGAACTGCTCGGCCGCGCGGCCGTCGCGCGCCGACGCGCGCCCGCGCGCGGACCAATTCTGGGCCCAGCAGGTGGCGCCGCACGCTTGCGCATGTTTTTCAAACCAACAGCATGCTGTCCCTTGACTGCTCCCGTTGCAATGCCAGAACCTGTATGCGCTGGTGCTGGCGCCTGATGTCTGCAGCGGGCTTGGCCGGCAGGCCCAGTGATCCACACCATTCTGTGCTTGCGACAGTCCTTATGCCACCAAGGCAGCACGTGCATGCCGGTGCCCAGCGCGCTCAGCATGCGTCCCTGACAGCATCCCCAGATGCATGCATGGCCTCCACCCGTGATCCCATTATGGATTAAAGCAGATAGCTCTGTGCTCGTAGGTAGGGAAGCAGCGCGCGCGCGCGGTGTACTGCGCCGGGATGCATCGTACCTAGCGCGCGCGCGCTGCGGCAGGGCCCGCAAGACAGCTTCCGCGTGCTCGCGCGCGCCAGCCTGCCGCCGGCGCTGCACGAGCTCGCCGGCGCGCCGGCCGAGGTCTGGCTCGAGGTGGCCTCGCCGCCGGGAGACGGGCGCCTGCTGCTCGACGTCGTGTGGGTCAACAAGACCGCGACGCGCCTGCCGGAGGTGCGGGGGCCAGGCAGGGAGCTGCGGAGGCTGTCTGGTTGCAGCGGCCGTGCTCGGGCTGCGGGCAGCTGACAGCCATGTGACAGCCCGCTCATCACGCAACAGCACTCCCAGGTGTCCGCCGAGCTTGTATCCACGCAGGTGCCTTGCGGCCAGAGTGCTCCAGCGCTCATGCAGTCCGGCGCTTGAATGTGTGCTCACCGCGCATTGCGCTGCTGCTGCATGAGGGCCACTCGCCGCATGCACTCTGCAAGCAGCTGTCTACCGCCATGCCGCTCAACAGCATCCCATATACCAGCAAACCGACACTGCGCAGGCTGTCTGGGTGACTTTCCAGCCGTCGCTAGCCGCGGCGGATGCCGGCAGCTGGCGGATGATGAAGCTGGGGCAGCCGGTCTCGCCGACGGACGTCCTGCGCAATGGCAGCCAGGCCATGCATGCGGTCGACGACGACGGCGTGCTCGTCGCCGGCGCGGGGGCGCACGCGTGGGAGCGGCTCCAGATCAGGCGCGGCGCCGAGGCGCCACCAGGACGGCTGTGCCTGCGAGGACCTGGTCATGCACAGGATACGTGCACACCCCGTGGTGTTGCTGCCCAGACGTACTCGCTGCGGGCTATCCGCAATCCAAGCAGTGCACAGCTTGCCGGCAGACTGGCCGTCCTGCAGTACCTGCCAGAGACAGCAAGTACACGGACGCATGCGATGCCGGGTGTGTCAGACCACATGCTTGCCGCCCTCAGCGCTTCACAAGCGGCCCCTCTGCCACTACACAGACCGCGAGCGTGCCTGCTTGAACTCACTGCTCTGGCGCGGGGCAGGTCGCTCGACGCGGCGCTCATGTCGCCGGGCCGCCGGACGCCCTTCCCCACGCTAGACCCTGCGTACGTGGACATGTCGCAGGGCGTGAGCTTCTGCCTGGCCAACAACATCTGGGGCACCAACTGTGCGCGCCCGCCCATGTCTCCCCACTCGTCTGTGCATGCGTGTCAGGGTGCCGCCTCTGAGGCTGACTTGCGCGCTGTGGCTGGTGCTGCAGACGTAATGTGGACGCCCTACGCCGAGCAGCCGGCGGACATGCGCTTCCGCTTTGAGATTATCGCGCATGATGCGGACACGGCCGCCGGCGCTGGCGCCAGTGCCGCGGGGGTGACCGCGCCTGGTTACCCGCTGCTGCCGGGAGGCGCTGCCGTGCAGGGCGCGCCCGCGCCTGTAGCATAGTTGCAGGGCCTGGAGCTACTAGAGCTGGTAGCGCTCTGCCGAAACGCTTGAGATGTCCAGTGCGTGTGTCTTGTAAACCACAGACTGTCGCAGACTGGGCTGCTCTCTGTGTATTTGCTCGCCACGGTCACCCCCGCGCAAGTGGCAGGGCGCAAACAGGCCACACTGTGTAATGATACCCTGCATGGCTCCTGGTGCAAGAGCTGAGCTGGGGCTGTAGCTTGGAAGAATGCTGTGAGCCTGGCCGCTGCCACGGTATGCAGTCATGCAACAGCCGGAGTGCGACTGCAGGGCTCTCACCATGCCAGCTGGGTCTGTGCTTGCCCACACATGGGTTGCTTCGCATGCGGCTCACCTGGTAGGGAGGATGAACCTCAAGTCCCCTGAAACTGAGATGCGCACTTTCAGCCTTGCACTTCCAAATCATTACAGCTGTCTGGGTGATAAGAAGTTTGCGCCCATTTTGTGGCTCTGTGTGCCTCTGTGGCGTCATGGTCGAGGGTCTTCTGGTCTTCTGGCCTATGTGCTTGCTAACATCATCATACCGTAGAGATTTATGTAGGAGCAGATGATGCATGTATGCGTGTGTACGGGAATATGCTACAACTGGGGATGTCTGTGTGACAATGTTGTGATCCGATAAATGTCCCCGATAAATCCGATAAATGTAGCCATCGTGCGCACTCGCACGAGCTGGAAACGAAACCCTGCTAAGCAAGCCCTCACAATTTTCAAAGAGCGTGTGGCTTCTTTTGGTGTAGTGTGGCACACTGACACACTACTGCCCCGTGCAGGCTTTGGGTTAAGAGAGAGGAACTTGTCGTGCTTGCAGTGGTGCCGGCGTATTGAGAGCCAGGGTAGAGGTCCATATTTGAAGCTCACCAGCTGCGCTTGTTGATAGAGTGCTGCATGAGAGCGGAGTAGCACCGCCAGTACGACGGTGTCGACGGTGCGCGCGGCACGCAGCGCTTTCAAGGCATCGCCGCGCTGCCGCACCTAGCGGGCATGCATATTGAAGGATGCACCTCACGTGCGCCTGACAGAGCGGTGCTGAGCACAGGTGCCGTGCGCCTAGGCCCGGGCAAAACATATACAAAGATGGAGCTGCGCAGCCGCCTCGCGGCGTCTTGCCAGAGGTCTGGCGCCACCCTCCTTCACGCTGCAGCGTTGTCAAGTGTGTGCTGTGGAGGTCAGAGTGCACGAAGGGGGATAGAAGTGTGGAAGCCAGCTGGCAGGTCTTGGTTGCGCAATTCAACTGCTGCGGCTCGGAGCGTAGTCTTAGTTGCCTGCTCATTGGCAGCCTGGCAGTGGCTGCAGGGCCGTCGGTGTCTTGTGTGCTGCTGCGCGCACCAGACAGAGTGTGCCTGCCCAGCTGCACAGTCGCACGCGTCAGGGTGCTCTCGCCGATGATCTCGCATCCGCGCCGCGGAGCAGCACAGCCTGCGGAGCAGCACAGCCTGCGGTGCAACTGTGCGGCCAGGCGGAATGCGCAGCGGAAGCCGCTGGTCGCTTGCGCGCACGCACACTGTGGAGCAGCCACAGCAGCCTCTGACTTTTGCCCAAACGTGGCGCAGGCGCGGCATGCTGCTGGCGCTTGGAGCGCTGCTGGCGGTGGTGCTTGCACAGGGCGCAGCTGCAGCGGATAGCAGCGCGCCGGCGTGGTCGTCCCTCAAACCGGGGGCGACCACCGGCTGGCTCACCATGGATGACGCGCCGCACTATGGAACGCCGTTTGCGCGCGAGCTGGCGGCGACCACAAACCGCTCCTTCACCATAGCG
>JAABUX010006558.1_pt1 | contig 13860 bp, 14 predicted proteins | sample 5561851 | NCBI WGS metagenome assembly JAABUX01 (sample SAMN10711883, study PRJNA513361) | rock metagenome | isolation source: Antarctica rocks | place: Antarctica: Victoria Land, Richard Nunatak red sandstone | collected 2016-01-03 | reverse complement strand
TTAGTCGCAAATCGGAGTTTTGGCAGCTCATAGCAGACGATATGGATATTTCCGCGAAAGAGTACGAGGAGATACACTGGAATATAGGCCGGGCGAAAATGATCCTTCGAGCCAGCTTACTCGAGGATGAGAGCAAATGAGGAGATGTCATGCGGTCGAAAAGTCTTTCGCTGTATACATGGTTAGACCAGTTTGGTATGGCCAGATGCCCATGAAGGACCCCGCAGGTTTGCTCACCAGTCGTGCAAGTATCCAGCGGTGAAATGATTCGCGTATATGCCATAATCGAAGCCACTGTTGGCCGGAGGATATATGTATTGGTAATGACATGAAATGTTGGCGTTATGGAGTATTAATAGCCAGTGCTTGACGCATTTGTGGAGTATGTGTAATTACAGGCTTACCGAAGCAGTCTAACATCAGTTATTTGGCGTTTCATTCATAAAAGGGTCCTCGTTGTCCTGATTGGACCCACGGGTACACTAAGCCCTACCGGCAGCAAAAAGCTGCTAGGCGCTTCGGGAAATGACTCCTTGGCGACCGAATGTAAAACAATCGTGAAACTCCAACCGGGTCAAGTAATGACCATTGACACCCACTACGACATACGAAACATGGACACTGTAGTGACTTTTGAACGTGGGGCAGAGGAGATCGTCTTTATAAAGCCAAATATCAGGGTGGTCTTAGTCTTCTACGCATATTGACGGGACGCCATCCGAGTATGCACTTCCATGCTTGCATTGTCACCTGCTTTGTTTTTGCACTTCAGCCTCTCTCTGCATCGAGCTCCTCCGATTATGGATATATAGCACCGCTATCTCCACTCTACGACCAGAATCCGCATGACGTTCGAAACCCCTCATTACCTCGTCCATCCTGTGCACCAGTCAAAGATCAAGGGATCAGAATCAGTCCTACTATCCAAGTGATAGCAGCATTCTGTTTGAACCAGAGAGGTCTAGTCTCGACAGAGTTCCAACAACCAATCACACATACTTCCACCATTGTTATAAACGGCAGCTTCCATAACGTAAGGCTTGCCGTGTCCTACATTGATACCGGCACATGCCCGCGAAGTCAATCAAGCATATCGCCTTCCAAAAGTGCCGGAAGACTCTGTAAGTCTATCTTCAAAGCCATCATGTTGGACTGTAAGCAGCGTCGACTCTTCTTAGTGACTTATCAGATGTTGAATATCGATTAGGCTCTTTCGATTCAGCACTTTCAGCTGGAGGCTCTATGGAGTGGAATTGCGGTAGGTGGGATGTAGCTTTGGCTTGAAGATATTTCATGAACGTCTTGTAAAGCAGTATATTGTGAATTCCGCTGTTTTATTTGGTGCGGCTTCAGTGGCTGATCAATCAGACACGAAGTCGATCATCTAGACTTGAAAATGCATGACTATCCCATGGTATTGAGCATAGACTATGAAGGGAGCCCAGTCAGATGCATTCAATTGATCTTACTAGTTTTGGAATGCATAATGTCTTTTGATACTATAGATCCTCCATCTCACGGATCCTCAATGATTCCTCCAAGCTGTCTATGGTGATCACGCTCAAAATGACGGATTAGCTGTGCGCCCAAATCAGTCACTTGCTCGACACTAGATGTTACACTCCGTCTTGCAAGGCATTCATCGTAAAGCGGTTGATCTTCTACTAATCCTTCGTCTCCCTATGGTGAAGCGACATATTGCTCTAGACAACAAATTCGCCGGCAGGGTTTGCTGGAGATTAGAAGACCGTGGGGTAGGTGACATTGGCTCCGAATCAAGTCGACATGATTTATAGAGTACTGGTTCGATAACAAGAGTCAGCTAGGGGTTAGTGTGAACTCAAGCAGTATCAGTACTGTTGGCCCCCCCGAACCTGCTCCTGTTCTCCATCCTTTTCATATTCCGAACGTCGTGTACCTAGTCATTACTGATCCTATGTAGGCCGCCGATGTTTCCGTGGCTGCAGGTGGTATATTTCGCTCGTTCGGACCTAGAACGCCATTAGGGTTGATTCCTTTCTTCATTGGTCGAGGAGAGCTCTTAGATGCCAAGGACCTGGAAGGCACCTATTCGGGTGACCATAGGCATTCTAGAGGTAGGAGGCTCTTGCTGGCTTCTTTAGGAGAAAGAGCAGTACTAGAAGCAAATAACAGACGTTCGTTTTCTTTCATTCTAATTAAACTTTTACATTAGATGGATTGAGGCGCGCACATACCATTAGTCTTGATCTCGCTGACCTTACACGTGGAATCTCTCACACAGACCAGATCGAAGATACTTCTCCCAACTAAGGTCTCGATATTAGAGGCTTTGAACGAAGGATGTCTGAATCTGTCAAGACTAAAATTCCAATACGTGATATACCAGACAGTTGTGAGATAGTAAGCTGCAGCGAACTTGGCTTTTTGAACCTAATCTAGGAAGCTGGACTCATTGATAATACTGTCTCGTGTTAAGATGGTGACTATTTCTATTTTACTAATGACTGCTTGATATCAGAATATCATGACGACCTTATTCAGCACGGGATAATTTGCTCTTTCAGGTCTTACTAAAAATTCCGGGTATCGGCCCCATTCTGATGGCTCTTAATAATCGCATAGAAACTTTGAATTGCAAGCCAAGGGCATCATATAGTAGAATTGAAGTAGTACGTAGTCACGGCTACCTATCTCACCATTATTGGAGTACAAAATCAAAGTCTAAGAAAGCGGAACGAGAATAAAGAGGATGCATAATCTTCGCAAGCTTAGTGAATGTTGGCAATCATAGAAGGGTCTTACATCGGAAGGTATCTCGATTCTACCGCCTTATGACCACAGCGAACGAAAGACGAGCATAGCTACCGATACACTTACGCCGGTAAAAATAATGTCAAAGTCATGAGGGGGGGCTGACGGTGACAGCAACGATGAAAGTACGGTAAGGAATTGATTAATTGCGTGCTGACCAAAGCTCGATTTTCTTTAGACGTCTCAATGATTCCAATCTTGGTCTCACAATCAATTGGAAATGTACTTTAACGGATATGACGGTCAACGTTCATATTTATCCAAAGTATCTTGACCTGAGATAGCTCTCGCCTCAGCAATATAAAGAGAAGATCACCCCCTCCTTTAATGCGATTCTGGGAATAGAGGAAGGAGACGAGCTGTGGAGGGCAAAGAGCGTTTGTTTGGGAGGTGAATTTGAGAGATGTTTGCAAGTGTCCATTCGTGGCTTGTTTCGGCTAATTATGATTGTCTCAACAGTTGACCATCTGGACCTCCGCCAGGGTGATTGCGCTGGTGTCGCAGGCCATCGGTGTTGATGGTGACGGTGGCCATAGTACGGATGTGCCACCATTTGGAGTCAAAACTGTGATCTTCGGATGTGATGGCGGGATACATAATTGCTGCCCGGACGACTTTACTTGAGATTTTGCAGGAGGTTGGCTGGCCCTTGCAAGCTTTCGCCCAACCAATAATCAAGTTGCAACAAACCATGGGACAGCACGAAGCGCCGTAATCCTGACCAGGGGGTCCACAAGCTGACTTGCTACCCTGGATTGACTGACAATAAGACATCTATCATTTGCTTGCCTCGAGTGTCATCGATGGCCCATTGAGATTTTTGAACCATTGACCGGGCTGTTACTCATGAGACTAATGCATGACTGACGATGACCAATGACATCGCAACCGCTGAAAGTCAGTGCGCTAAAGTACAATCACCGCTTGACAGTGACTCTAAACTGTCATATATTCTACGTGATGAACATGTCGCTTATTTTCTCGCCCTATAACATCAATCCCGACATGTTTCATGTGTCCAAAAGTCCAAATGTCCAAATGTCCATAGACCTTTTGCCAACGGAACTTCTCGCTCAGATCCTAGTCTACCCGGTAAAACGCTGGTCAGTCTCGCAAGGCCACGACTGGACGAAAGACGGCGTTGAGAGTCAAAGGTGCAGCAATGCCATCTTCCAAGATTTACTTGATTGTTCCATGGTCAACCGTATTCATGCATCCCCGCGGTTAAGAGGAGCTTTGCTGATCGCATCTGTCAGACATGTGGCGAACAAGCATCAAATATTTAATAGAGAAGGAGATTGATGAATGGCCTCCTTCAAAAATCTATTCTAGATACCTGGATGCTTCCAGGAATGGCAATGTGCTTCTAAGAAGGCTGACATACACAAGTGTGACAGCCGACATACTTTTCGATGACTTTTCAGCGGCTATAGGATGACCGGAGACGTTCCTAATTCAGTGTCTCGGATCCCAAATTGCCAACCAACCCCCCCCGGGAATATGGGCCCTAACCTCTCAAGTAGCCCTGCACCATCATTATTCTCGAAGACTTGATCGGTGAGTCCCCTACATCTTCCGTCGTCCTGTAATCTCTGGAACTTAGGGCCGAGAATCCCAAATCTCGTACTGTACGCTTTGGGCGGAGTTCGGATGAGGGTCTGGTAGTTCAAGAAGCGAATGCCTGGTAACACGTCCTGCGTGACAATGCAGCGTCCTTTGCATAATGAACGGATGGCACTGGTCGAAGCTCTTATTGTTTTGAACGAGGTTCGCGAGGTGTGCTCGTCTCTTAGTGACACCTCAATCATCAATCCTTGTCCTCCTCCGTGGAACGGTGCTTCCCTGCCTCTTTGATATTCCCCGAAGTCTTATCACTGAACTCGTATTTGATTTGTTGCCTGGACAGCGGCCCTTAAGTTTGGGCCGGGAAGGACGTCGCGATGTATCTGTTTGTGAGATCACGGCTAAGTTCACAGCTGTATCATAATTGACATATTTGTTCCGATCGCTTCGACATGCAATAATAGGTGGAGGATCTGCGCTTTTACCTAAATCCAGGGCTGGACCGGCTTCTAATGCACCAGACCTCTTTTCGTTATCAGATAATCGGTTGCTTCTGCGCAGAGCAATATTAGCAGGTAACGTTGGTGATATTGTTGTGTTAGGGTCTTGATTTTGACCGTCACCATGCTCCGTGCAAGTCTGGGACTGTCGTCGACAGCGTGGTGCTTTGCTTCCAGCAGCTTTTGATACTCGCGATGAATGGAGAGGACCAAGTATAGAATTTACTGAAGCTCGATTTTTCTTTTTCTCGCGATTACTTCGTGGTGCTAATGACATCGAGCTGCTTTTCGGTAACTTGGCTTGATCCTCGAGAGGGTCGGACGCTGATACCTCTGTCATCGAGCCGGCGCGCTCCGCAAGAAGGGCTGCAAGCTGCTGTTCTACCCACTCCAACCGTATTTCTACAGGCCGAACTTGCTTTCGCATTTCTTCAACGTAAGATTCTACGGCTTCAGCCTTGAAATCGTATCGGTATGCGACCTCTTTGTCCCCTAGTCGCCTGCAACGATCCTTTATTTCCTGATAGCCTTCCACTTGCCGCTGCCAGAATCCCATCCATTGCTGAGTATTCTCGACCTCCAGCTGTTGATATACCCGATAGTCCTTCCAGAGGTCCACTTGGGTCGTAGTCTCTGTAAATTGTTGTCCTTCCAGCTGTAACTCCGTCCTTCCATCCGCCTCTTTCTTCTGCTGATGCTTCAGAAATTTCCTCCATTTTCTGAATTCTTCCTTGAACTGGCTCCATTCATCCTGCCAGTGGTGAAGAACGTGAAGATGTTCGTCTGTGTGGTCGCGCTCCTAACTGGTCGGATCGAACGGGTCGGTCTCCCGCCTGTCTCCTCAAGAGTATTGAAGACTTCTTTGACTCCGAGCTCAGCAGGAGCCAAGTCTTCCCTGCCTCAAGGCGGGATCCCTCCGGCAGATGCCTCGAAATAGCTTAATTCAAGTGCGGGTCAGACAACAGTCTAGAAGTGGAATGTTGAAGTAACATTCGTTTTTATTGGAGAGAAAGCCACCTCCCTCCTCTTGACAGAATGAAAGCTTCGTTTAACCAAAGTCAATCTGTTTGAAGGATAGCCATCGAGTATTTCCACAAGTTATCCAATCATTCATGGGTTCCATCCAACCTCTCGATCTCGCGTATGCGTCTCCTGAACTCCTCGGGCTCCATACCGTGCATGTCCCTGTCTGAGGGCAGTTCTTACGGAAAATGAACCATGCTTGTAGCAGCTTGTTCTTCTCGTCCTCTGCGCGTCCAGACGCCGATCATTAAGATCAGGATATATGACTTCCCCTTTTCGTCTATCAGGCCACATGGAGTCAAATTTATCTGAAACGATTTAAGCAACACATTGTGATTGTCTAATAACGTCAAGAAATCGAACAGATAGTCCCGCATCGTCTTTGCCGCCATACCAGAGTTGGCGGGCCCAATCCAACTGCACTCTTCAATGCTTCTAGAGAAAGCCAGTAGCGGATCCTCGGGTTTCGAACGATCTAGAGCAGATTTCGCACCGAGTGTGACTCAGTAGATGTGCTTTCGACAATTGAGAACTTCAAATCGGGTTATTTAGATGGGAAAGGCGAGCGTTGGGAGTCGCTGATACCTTCCGATACGCTTTTGTGTGACGCGTGCAGCCTTGCCATCGTGCCGCAATCTTGCAGACATTTGCGGCCCTGAGGTTGTGGGATACCTGGTATTCAGCAAGGTCTCGTTCGTTCTGTCGTAGCAGCTCGGACGAGATGGTCTCGAGGGTAGACATACGGTCCTGCAAAGTATTACGGAGGTCTAACATCTGACAGAGTAAGCCATCGTCAGAGTACGCAGGAAAGCTTGTCTAGGGGTTCGCCGTATTCAGTACGCTGCGTTTTATTAGGAAAGCTAGCTTACAATGATCTGTCTTGCTATCTTAATGCGGAAACATTTACAGACCGCGTACAATGTCTTGCAAATTTTTGCCAAATGGAATGAGTCGTCCAGGCTGCGTCCAGGGCATGAAAGCACTTCATGTGGAGCTTCACAGGCAGATCTATAAGCTGAAGATGTAGTACTCCTTGCATTATGGACTACCCTTATCTAAAAATTACTAAAAATCTTCAACCAGGATAGGTAGCCTAACTGTTAGCAACAATCAGTAGTTCTTGCACTGATACGATGATGGTCGTGAGGTGTCAACTTAATGTATGCTGGTGTTGAAGCTTTCCACTTTACCTTTGCCGCGTCCGAACCTAGTTGTGCTCATTACATATCGGATGCCTCGTCGATGGAAATACTGGCACTTGGAAGATCATACTCATAGAGAGGTGTTTTCCAGGTTTGAAGAGAGTCGCCCACAGTAGGGCAAGTCTCGGGTTGCGTTTTCACCTGGTATTCAGATTGTCCAATTTTAATTGCACAGACCAATATTCTGGATACGAGCCATGAGAACAGAAATCACTTGAATATTAGACTATTCATGATGTGGTGCTCGGGAGTTGAGGGAGGATACCCACAAGGTATGCATGATCGGATGATATGACTGTCTACCCAGTACGACCTTACGCTTGAAGTCTCTTTCGGTCCGATGATTTTACAGGTTCTGGCTGTATATGAAAAGCGTTCTTCAAGCACGGATCACCGACAGCCTGCTCGGCGGAGGGGCGATCTTTTGCGTACCAAGAGACCATCTTTAGAAGCAGTCCAGCTAAGCCTGACTGTTTTTCCGCTCTCAATCTGCTGCAAATCGTTTGGTGGTCATCGTTCTTACGAGGTGCCAATCCTTCGATGATCCGCGGGTACCAGCTGTGGATTATCGCAAATCCAAGCATCCAGACATCGATCTTCTGGTCGTAGGTATTCCTCGTATTCCTCTGGATCTCGGGTGGTAGATACTGCCAAGCGGCCAGGCCAGTTGAGGTATCAGTCTTTTCGTACCAGATCTTTCCGAAGTCGCAGAAGCCGGTATGCTTGGGCTCGTGTTCGAAATAGAGTATATTCATTGGTGTAATGTCACGGTCCATCCACCCGTGCTGGTGAATAGCTATGAGACCTCGCAGAAGTTGCCTCAATAAGATAGCTCTCAATCTCCAGTCCACCGGATGTGTATCCATCCATGCGTACTTGTTGAATGCGACTCCCTCTCTTGGACCAGGAAAACATCGAATGGGTAGGTGTTTGCATTCGTACCCATGGCCCCTTCGGAATTAGAACATTCATATAGAGTGACAATGCCTTCGAGACCGCTGAGTGTTTCACTTGCCTGGATTTCTTTCTGGACTAAGAGACGTTCATGGGAGGATTTGAGATGGATCTTCTTCACGACTCTGAGGTCTCCAGTCATCTTGTCAAATCCTTCGAAAATCGTGCCAAAAGTACCGCTACCTAGACCACGTCTGAACACAGCAGTTCTGATTTTCCCGTCAACGTCAAAAGGGATTCCCGATATAGCCGTGTGGGGTACTTTCAAGCCCGTTGCTTGCAACGCGTGATCACGGTCCTTGCGATAAGCTGCTTCCCGCACTGGGTCAACTATGACGAAGACAACGTCGTAGTGCATGTCATTGATCCGAAGGTCATTGCGGGGTCGACTTATGGGTCTGTATTCTTTTTGCAGCAGACATTCCTCGTTGAACATAGCGATGACAGCTTCAGAACTTTCCAGGCTTGTAGGACCATCGGGCAAAGTATATATGCGGCTACGCTGAGTTTTCGCTAGCGGAAGGAAATCTTCCCCAGCCTGAAGCAGCCAGGCGCCCGATATAGGATGAATTTTCAAGTAGGCGTGAGCAGCTTTGAGCCCTTTCGTAAACTCTTTGTGCCCGGCTGCACGGAGGATATCCACATCTCGAGTGAGGCCAAACCTCTTGCCTGAGCCCCTGCCGATGACGAATTGAACATCCTGCATGGTAAGTACCAAGCCACCGTCACATGTCCAGTGAGCACCGCCTATGCTTGCTGTCTGCAGATGCTTTTAAGAAGCACGGAGTTAAGCGCCATCGGGGCCTTCGTCAAATGCAAGATGCTAGACAACTCCGAATCTCTCCGGTGATCAAAGGCTATTGCGTGGCGACTACGACGCTCTAGCACGACCGAAAGGCGCTGGAGGTCCAGCCGGTGGCCGCTCGTCAGCAGTATCTCAACCTCCTCGCACGTGCCTCGTTCAATGATCTGAAGTAGATCTGAGGAGATTGTGGAGGAAAGGACATGACAAGGGATGAACAAAATACAAGCTTCGATGAGTGATATCGTGGGCAGCTTCGAGCTCAAAGTTCAAAGTCCCAGTCTTTCGACTATGTTTACCATGCATTCGATCCCCTGCACACAGTTGTCGAGTAATGAGAGGGCTGTCCGCTATTGTTAGCTGCCTACTGATCTGCCCGGGTCTTAGGTATACCTGACATTAATGCTTCTAGTAGCCCGCCGCCCATAGTACGTATTCAACCTAAGACTCGTATAATACAATACCGGCCAGCGAAGGGCATAGAATTTTGCTAGCTGCCCTAGTAACATATTATCAGAGGGTTGTTTTATGTTTTCGATGTTGAGAAGAATTGCCGCCCCTTTTGCTGACGCTGGCCATGTTGAAGCCTTTGAGATCTCTACCTCTTCGGTAGTAAATACGCTGATGTCTTGTTTGCGATCCACAGAGGATGCAGGCCACGCTTTCATTTAGTAGATTCTGTAGAGATAGACATTCATTCAGACTGTTGTAGAGCCTTAGTAAAGAGATTCTTTATCTGTTGCTCACCTCATGCAACCCGCAGTGTTCAAAACAAGACAAGAAGACTGAATGAAATAATGGCAATACAAGTACCAGAGTATACTTAATGTTGAAGCGAGGAACACCTTCTGAACTGTACTATCTTCGTCCCACACATACATTCACAGGATTTCATCGTAATTCAGGTTCGCTATGTGCCGACGAATGTTGGCCGAAGCATGGGCTCGGTGGAGGTTGTGCAGTGATCCATAGCAGGTAGCCAAGACATGTACAATCAATGGGCTTATACTGTTGTTCAACGCTCCGTAATTGGAGAGCTTTTTCGAGGGCTGTCAATATTTATAAACGTATTGAGAAGATTGAAAGCGCCTGCAGGGGATTGAACGTAGGTCTACTCAATACCGCAAATGGACAGCTGAATCGATAGAGACCTGGAAGAACAGAAAGGGTAAGAGCAGAATCTAACGTGCCCGCGAGAGATCATGCTTTATATTTGTGACCACGACGACGGTGGAGCCTCAAGTGAGATGGGACCCTCAAGCCCGTCCTCTGTCCCATCATCGCTGGGGCATCAAAATGCGGAGCAAAGAAGAAAGTCGCTAGTGCACCACGCACTCAGATGCACCGTAGGTGCGATCCAGTTCTGCTTATCGCCATGTCGAAAATAATTAAAGCAGTGGAAGACGGAAAAGTGCAAATTTCTATTCGTGTAATTGGGCCGAGAACAGCTTGTGTATCTCGTTACGTTCTCTTTCTAGGATGTCCGCGACGCGCAAGAAAGAGCACAACTCGCTACAGCAGAAAACTGCTTCGCCGATACAGCTGAAGAAACGCATTTGTCGACTGTTGTCCAAACCCCGGACCTCGACTAGCCATTATCGTGTCGAAATACCTGCAGGTAGCGCCCAGGGTAGCAGTCCCAATGCGTATATCTGAGCTGAGGGTAAACGTTAGAAGAGTTATTACCTTAGCTCTTTCGACGATTATTGTTCTCAGGTGACCGGTATACCTCCCTTGGTCCTATATGCGATACTAAGCCCGAGTATGGCGGCGATGTTTCCGTTGGAACCAAATATATAATTGCCAGCGAGCTTCGTCAAGTATTCGCGTTTCTGCGAGTAGGATGATTCAGCGATGTTGGAAGGATGTTGAGAGTCGATATGCGCGAAAGAGGCGTCGACGGATCGCTTTGGTTTTCTGCCCTTCACTGGTTGGTATCCATGAGGACTTCATTGGAGGCTAATTCTGACTGGACGTAATCAATGATAGTCGCAATGTCAGGCATCGGCTACAGCACGGCGCTGAGACTGTATCCTGGACGACCAATTGCGTATAAATCATGGTTAGCATCCTGCTGCCAAACAAATGACGTTTGTGGACCACCAGTGCTTGTTCTTTTGCAATGGCTGGAAGATGTACTCGCGTCCAGCATGATAGCCTGAGCAAAGCCATGACCTCTTCGGTCGATTCTCCAAATCCGTTCAGAGCGTCCCTTTCTCGTTTGGTGTCAACTGGAACAATGTCCATAAATTGCTTCCCAGAAGGCTTTTGGTAGAAAGCGCACGAAAACAGGCCAGCCAAGCGCGCAGACATTGCAGATGCTATATGCTTGTGGAACACTCCCATAGCCGGCGCTCTGAATCCACGTTCAGCACGTGTACGTTCTGAATATTCACGTCAGTCGTCAGTGAAAGTGAAGCCTTTCCATATAGATCACTGTAGGAATGCCACATACCTTCAGCGACTGCAGGAAATCTTGCACCTGATATTTCCAGTCTTCTGATGTTATTCTGCTACCGACCCATCTCTTAACCAACTCCACTAAGCTCCTCGAGAGTGTTGCCTCCTTTGTATCCAAAACAAGCTGATAGGGAAAGAGCCCGGATGTTACGGGCTGTGGATTTGCTGAGGTTTGTTTTCTAGGAGTATCGGAGTTAGAACCGTTGATGTGTGGGATCTTTGTGAACGAGACAATTAAACCCTCGCTTGTGGTAGGGATGCCGTGCCGCTCAGTCGCCGCCCTCCTTGTCACGTTGATGGCTGATCTTCCGGATGAACCCTCCACCAATCTGCCTCTCCTTCATCGCTTCGAAGGTCTGTCTGTCCATATGACACTTGATAGGGGCACGGTGGCCTTCAGTGGATAGTTGTCCTTGCTCAACGAGAGTCCCTCCTCACCTCCTCTTCTTGTGCGTCTCCCATTCATCCGTTCTCCTTTGTCTGAAGTGTGACGTATTCGAGTGGGTTTACAGCCTCTGTATTCAGCTGGGTGTAGTGGTGGAAAAAGGATGACAAGTGTTTCATTGTCTGACCCGAACGTCTTTGTAAAGCAGGGACTCTGGACCTGATCACAGGTGTAGGAGAAGAGAAGTTGGTATTGACGGGAGCCAAAGTAAGCGAGCTCGGGGTCCGTTCCTCAAATTGTGGGATCTACCTCCATCCTCCTGACCAAGAAGTATTGCGGGAGTGGTGGCAATTCTAAGGTTCTCTTTTGAGCTGGGCGGCAGCAGGGTAATGTGCTGGCCTGCATCTTCCACCTCCGACCATTGGTGATATTGATCGCATTTTGAGGGACAAAGTTCGGCAGGTGGAGCTGCAGTAAGCTCAGAGTCTGCTGAGACTGTATTGCCGATTGATTTTGAAGCTTGTAGGAGGATGAATTGGTCAAGCCAAAGTCGGGAGCAAGATGTTGGACCCTAGCAATTGCTCCCCTTCATCATAACGGCGCCGGGTGACAGACCCTCTGCGCCTTGCACTCGGGTAGCTTGGCAAGGAACATTTAGCGTACTTTAAGGGCGGTAGGGGGTTTTTCGTAAGAATGCTAGTAATATATTGATAGACCTTTTCTTCAATAAGAATATGAGAAGTCTTGGCAGATAAGCAAGAATCCTGTACTATGTATCAGGATAGTTAAACCCTAGCGTGACAGGGATTATTTTGGTGAGGCCTCTCCCAAATAATCCCTGTCACGCTAGGGTTTAACTTGTCAGACACCACAGTAGTTAATATTAATCCTAGATCTTAGTTATACTAATAGTCTAATAAATATAATATCTACTTGTAAAATAAGTCTATAAATACTTATTACCAAGTAATCTCATTAGATCTTAAAATATACCGACGAGTCGACGCTAATAGGATTATTAACGGGGTTAAATATTTATAAATAAAGATATACTATATAAATAAGATTGTATTTTAAAAGTAATAAATTAATAAACTATAATAAAAATATAAGCTTAAAATACTATAATAATACTAGTCTATATAAGCCATTTATAGAACAAGAGGTTATTGTAGACTAAGCCTATTAGTAAGGTTCTTACCTAGAAATAAGACTTAGAGGCTTAGATAAGGAGATCTATTATAGTTATAGTAATTACTTTCTTTAATTACTCCTATAATATAGTACTAAAGTTACAATCTCATTCTAAGAACTATTATTATATAATACTGAAAACGCTTAATAGTTCCTATATAATAAAGTACTTAAAAGTCTATAGAGCTAAAGCTTAAATCCTTGCTAAAGTACTCTAAGGTATATATTATAGTAGTAAAGAGTATTATCGCTAATTATATAATAAAGTTTGTAAAATTATCCTATAATCTAATAAACCTATTTCTAGCCTACACTCCTATTATTATAACCTAGGCTCGAAACTCCCTATTATTATTAGCGGTAATTTAGGTAGTATAAGTAAGTACTTTAACTTACTAAAAGCTAACCGCTTATAAATAGTATTTCTTATATACCGTAGCTTCTTATCTTCTTATTTCTTAAAGTCTAAGAGGCTAACTATAATATATATAGGATTAGGAATTATATTTAAACTAGTTTCCTCTCTATTTTTATCTTTTATAATAACATCCTTCTTTCCTATTATATGATAAAAATCTAGGAGGACTAAATAATTTACTTCTTCTAAGAAGGGAGAGCTAAGTTTAAGTACTAATACTTACTAGATATCTAAGTACCTATAAACAAGGACTTTAGTATATATATTTAGTAGCTATTAGTAAAATATATAAAAACTACTTCTACTATATATAAATTAAATACCTATTCTATCTTACTAAATAGCTTATCCTAATATTTAAGAGTATTAGCTTAGATTTAAGTAAACTCTTTATCTACCTCTAAAATAATAGATATATAATTATTACTTTAATATCTGTTTTTTCTCACCTAAAATATTAGTAGATACTTTATTAATACTCTTTTTATAATATATATCCTCTTTTCTAACCTCTTATCTAATATATCTAATTACTAAATTATAAACCTAGGCTTAAGAAGGTTTAA
>JAABUX010006557.1_pt1 | contig 13861 bp, 10 predicted proteins | sample 5561851 | NCBI WGS metagenome assembly JAABUX01 (sample SAMN10711883, study PRJNA513361) | rock metagenome | isolation source: Antarctica rocks | place: Antarctica: Victoria Land, Richard Nunatak red sandstone | collected 2016-01-03 | reverse complement strand
TCCAGGACTTCGGCGACATCTCGAACCACCAGGTCGAGGATGTCCGCTACATCACCCGCTGGCGGCTCGAAAAGAAGGACCCGGCCGCCGAGTTGTCCGAGCCGAAGAAGCCGATCGTCTTTTACGTCGGCCGCGAGGTTCCCGACAAGTTCCGCCCCGCCATCAAGAAGGGGATCGAAGCCTGGCAGGTTGCGTTTGAAAAGGCGGGGTTCAAAAAGGCGATCATCGCCAAGGACGCGCCGACGGTCCGCGAAGACCCGGATTGGGACGCCGAGGACGCTCGGTACTCGACGATCCGCTGGCTCCCCGCCGCGATCGAGAATGCGATGGGGCCGCACGTCCACGACCCCCGGTCGGGCGAAATCCTCGAAGCCGACATCCTCGTCTACCACAACATCCTCAAGCTGACCCGCGACTGGTACTTCATCCAGGCGTCCCCCAACGACGTCAAGGCCCAGCAACTCCCGCTGTCGGACGACTTGATCTCGGACCTGCTCACCTACGTCGTCGCGCACGAGGTTGGGCACTCGCTCGGCTTCCCGCACAACATGAAGGCCAGTTCGAGCTTCACCGTCGCGCAACTTCGCGACCCCAAGTTCACCAACGAGAACGGGACCGAAGCCTCGATCATGGATTACGGCCGGTTCAACTACGTCGCCCAGCCCGGCGACGGTGCCCGCCTGATCCCGATGATCGGCCCGTACGACAAGTTCGCCGTCGAGTGGGGTTACAAGCCCTTCCCCGAGGCGGCCACGTTTGAAGCTGAGAAGGCCAAGCTCGACGAGATCGTCGCCCGCCAGATCAAGGACGTCACCCTCCGGTTCGGCGACCCGAACGGGTCGGACCCGTCGTCGCAGACCGAGGACCTCGGCTCCGACGGCGTCGCCGCCACCGAACTCGGGCTGAAGAACCTCGACCGGGTCGCGTCGTACCTCGTCAAGGCGACATCGAAGAAGGGGGAAGACTACGAACTCCTCCGGAACATGTACCAGCAACTGCTCGCCCAGCGGAACCGCGAGTTGGGCCACGTCATCGCCTTGGTCGGCGGGTCGGTGGAAACGAACCTCTACTTCGGCGACGCCGAGAAGCGGTTCGACCCGGTCCCGGCCGAAAAGCAAAAGGAAGCCGTCGCGTTCTTGCTCAAAAACGGCTTCCAGGTCCCGACCGCCTTGATCGACCCGGCGATCACCGACCGGCTCGAAGCCGACGGCGCCGTGGGGCGGATCGGCAACGCCCAGGCGTCGCTCCTCCGCCAGCTCGTCAGCGACAGCCGGATCAGGCGGATGGCCGAGCAAACCTCGCGGAACCCGACCACGGCCTACAGCCCGCGGGTCTTCCTCAACGACCTCCGCGAGGGGATCTGGGCAGAACTCAAAGGCGAGACCGTCGCCATCGACCTGTACCGCCGGAACCTCCAGCGGACGCACCTGGAGATGATGATCAACGAGGTCGGCCGCGACTCGACGTCGTCCGACCTCCCCGCACTCGCCCGCGCCGAACTCCGGACCTTGCTGGCGCAGATCAGCGGGCTGGAGTCGTCCAAGGTGTCCGAGCCGACCAAGGTCTTCCTCGACGACGTCAAGGCCCGGGTCACCCAGGCGCTCGAACCCAAGGCGGTCGTCCAGTCGGCCCCGTCGCCTGCTCCCTTCCGGGTGATCTTCGGCGGTGATGTCGATGGCCCGGAGAGTCCGGAATAATCGCGCCCGGCGATTGACCGATCGAGCATGATCCTCCCCGGCTCGCGGCCCGACCCCTTTCCAAAGGGGTAGGCTGCGGGCCGGGCTTTTTAGTGGATGCCCAAAATGACCACCTCCCGGCGTCAGAACCTGGAGGACCGTCATAATCGTGCCGATACCAACGGCATGAACTCTTTCATCCCCCATCCCCCATCCCGGGGCCTGAACCGAACCCGCAACCAATTAGCCGGTGGCCGACGATTCTGGGTCGGGCTGGTTTGGGCGGGCCTTTCCACCACCGCGCCGGCTCAAGACGTGAGTCGGCTTCTTGGCAACCGGGCGCTCACGCCACCGCCGAGCACCGTCCCGCAGCCGCTCCCGCCTCCCGAAACGCCGGGGACGCTGGGCGGGTTCGCCCCCCGGCTCCCGACCCCGCCGCTCACGCGGCCTCTTCCCCAAGCGCTGGACCTCGCTCAATCGGTTGGAAAGGCGACCGGAAGCCTTGAGGTCAAGGTTGGCCAAGGGCGGTTCCTGACACTCAAAGAGGATCTGGCCGTTCAGGGTAAGCCCGCGCCGTTCGTCGCCGTGGGAGACCCGTCGGTGACCGACTTTTTCCAGGCCGGGCCGCGTCAGCTCCGGCTGATCGGCAAGCGGCTGGGAACCACCGACCTCTCGATCACGACCAGCTTGGGGACTACTTACGAATTCGAGGTGCAAGTCACCGCCGACCTCGAACTCTTGAACACCCAGCTCCGGCAGATGTTCCCCGACGCGACGTTGCAAGTCGGGCAGATTCGGGAACGGCTCATCGTCGAAGGGCAAGCCCGCGACACGGCCCAAGTTTCCAGGATTATCTCGACGCTCGAAGCGGCGATCCGGTCGGTCCAGCAGGTCCAGATCACCGGGCAGGTCGAGAACACCAACGCCGCCGGCCGGGGCGTCGCCCCCGGCAACTTGCCGGCCGACGCTCCAAACGGTGGGTCAAACCCGGTCCCACCTCCCACGCCACTTTACACCAACAACGGCGTTGTCCCCTTGCAGGGGGCCGCGGCCTTCGGCGGCTTCGGCGGTAGCACCACGTCGGGGGCTGGGGCGATCGGCCCCGGCTCGCCGGGGGCGATCACGGCGAATCAGATCGCCACCAACCAGACGCAGATCATCAACCTGATCCGGGTCCCAACCTCGCAGCAGGTGATGCTCAAGGTCCGGGTCGCCGAGCTGAACCGGACCGCCTTCCGTCAGGTCGGGGCCGACTTCCTGGCGGAGATCCCCGGGGCGCAGAGCTTGTTCGGCTCGCAGATCGCCGGTAACGGCTTCTCCGGGACGCTGGGGGCTACCACGTTCCCGCAGCCGGTCCGGCTCGCCAACGGTAGCCGGGTCCTCGGGCCTTCCGCCGCCGCCTTGACCCTTGGCTCCCAAGCGACGGCATATGGGACGTTCGGCCAAGGGGCGTTCAACACCGTCCTGACCGCGCTCCGGCGGAACAACATCCTCAAGATCCTCGCCGAGCCGAACTTGATCGCCCTCAACGGCCACCAAGCCAGTTTTCTCGCCGGCGGCCAGTTCCCCGTGCCGTCGTTCTCGGGGATCGGGTCGGGCGGACCGTCCGGGGGTGGGGCGTCGGGCACGCAGTTCAAGGATTATGGCGTCCGGCTCGCGTTCCTGCCGATCATCCGCGACAACGACACGATCCGCCTGACCGTCGATCCCGAGGTCAGCTCGATCGACTTCTCCGTCGCCACCACGCTGGTCCCCGGCGGGTCGCCGGTCCCGGGTCTGAACAGCCGCAGCTCGCACACCACCGTCGAGTTGAAGAATGGGGAGACCCTTGCAATCGCCGGGTTGTTGCAGCTCACCCTGAGCGGCAACACCCAGCGGCTCCCGGGCCTCGGGGACCTCCCGTTCATCGGCGAGTTCTTCAGCAACACCAGCAGCCAGCGGATCGAGAAGGAGCTTGTCATCACCGTCACCCCCTACATCGTCGAGCCGATGGCTCCGGGCCAGGTCCCACCGGGGCCGGGCGACGAGTACATCGAGCCGAACGACCTCGAGCTCTTCCTGCTCAACCGGATCGAGGGGCGGACCGCGGTTGACCGCCGAGCCACCACCTACTACGACGACCCGTTCGGCTTGATCCGTCGCCAGACCGTCGAGAAGAAGTACCTCATCGGCCCGTCCGGATACAGCCGATGACCGCCGAAGTGTTGGTTCCGAACCGTTATTTCACCCAACCCGGGGAGGCACGGATGCCCTTGATTGATCGACGAGGCAGGGTCGCCGGCTTGATCGCCGGGTTCGGGCTAAGCCTGAGCCTCGCGGGACCGGCCCACGGCCAAACCGTCCCCTTGCCCGACGCGCTCCCGCCGCTCCCCGCGCCGACGCTCGAAGGCTCCTCGGGTCCGGTCGTCATGACCGGCCCGGCGGTCGCCGTCCCCCCCGAGGTCCGCCCGACCCCGACCGTCGTGCAGGTCCCCCCGGAAGGGTTCCGCCCGACCTGGTTCCGCGAGGCCGACGACCCGGTGGCCACCCGGCGGCACCCACCGAAGTTCGTCGAGCACAAAAAGCGCTCGAACTTCTGGCGGCGGCTCCAGGGGAAGTTCTACGGCTACCCCGAGGAGTACGTCCCCCGACCGCTCGGCGCGGCGATGTATGACCATGCCCTAGTTATGACCGCCAACGGCGCCGCGGCCCGGTTGACGCTTTACGACTACGACTTCGTCCAGGGGGCGAGCGAGCTGAGCCCGCGGGGGGCCGAGCAACTGAGCAAGCTCGTGCCGCAGTTGCTCGCCAGCCCCTATCCGCTGATCGTCGAGCGGACCCCCGCCGACCCGCGGCTCGCGGCGAGCCGTCGCGAGCTGGTCGCCACTCGCCTGGCGCAAGGCCCCTGCCCGATCCCGCCCGATCGGGTCCTGGTCGGTGTGCCGATCGCCACCGGGTTATCGGGCGTCGATGCCCAGGTCATCGCCGGGAACGCCCTGGGTCGAGTCCAGCAATACGGCCCGCCGATCCCGATCAACAGCAACGGTGTCAACAGCCCGAGCGGCATCACGAACAGTCCGGGGACTGGCGGGCCTTGACCCGAGTCAACCGGGGCTTGACCCGCATTTTTTTGGTGATCAGAACGAAGGGGTGGGCGGACCATGACCAGTTCCAGGACCGGGCGACGGCAAGTGAGTTGGTGGGCCGGCTTGGTGGCGGTCGGGGTGGTCGGCGGTTGCGGCGGTCTCCCCGGTCGCAAGCCGGTCCCCCTCTCCCCGGCTTCGACCAGCTTGCTCGACTCGGGGCCAACCCATAAAGTCACGGGCAAGGAAGCCGCCGACGTCCAGTTCGCCATCGGCCGGAGCCACGAGGAAGCCGACAAGCTCGACGAGGCGGCCGGCGCTTACCGGTCGGCTCTGGGCAAGGACCCGAAGCGGGCCGACGTCGAAGCCCGGCTGGCGGTCGTCCTCGACCGGAAAGGGGAGCCTGACGAGGCGGATCAGCACTTCGAGAAGGCCCTCAAGCTCGACCCGAAGAACCCCGACCTCCTCTGCGACCGCGGCTATGGCTTCTACCTCCGGGGCAAGCCGACCGAAGCTGAGAAGTCGCTCCGGAGCGCCCTGGCCCTCGCCCCCAAGCACCCGCGGAGCCACACCAACCTCGCCTTGGTCCTGGCCGCCCGAGGGGACTCCGACGGGGCGATGACCGAGTTCCACCGCGCTGGGACCGACGTCGCCGACTCGCGGTCGAACCTGGCGCTGGCCCTGGCGCTCGACGGCAAGGTCGAGGCCGCCCGCGACCAGTACGCCCAGGCGCTCGCCGCCAAGCCCGGCTCGAAACCGGCGACCGAAGGGCTGCGGATCGCGGCCACCGTCCTGAACAAGAAGGTCGTCCCGCCCGGCGACCTGCCGCGACTCCCCGGCGCAGCCGGACCCGTCGTCGCCACCGCCCCGCGTGCCAACGATCCGCTCAGGGTCGACCCCGCCCTGATCCCGTCGTCAATGGCGCGGTGACCGGGCGACTCGCCAGCGGATGAAACTCATCGGTCGCCACTCCATTTCCTCACCAGATCCTCGCCAACTTGTCATCCCGTTTTGCCAGGATGACGAACCTCGGCCCCTCCAGCCTGACCCCGGCGGTGAGGTCACCGCCGACGTTCGGACCCCGATCTTCACCCAGGAGTCGCCCCATGTCCCTTCGAAGTGTCGCGGCCCCCGCCGCCGCGTTGGTCGCCGTCGGGTTGTCGGTCACGGTCACGGTCGAGGCCGACGACGCGATCCGGATCAACCAGATCCAGGTGATCGGCACCCACAACTCCTACCATATCGCCCCGCATCCCAACGTGCTCAAGCTGATTGATCAGGGGGGGCGCGGTCGGTCGGCGGCGCTCGACTATACCCACCGCCCGTTCGATGAGCAGTTCGACCGGCTCGGGATTCGCCAGGTCGAACTCGACATCTTCGTCGACTCGAAGGGGGGACACTTCGCCAACCCCGCCGCCCGGTCGATCCTCAAAGGCCAAAACCTCGACCCCGGCGCCGACCCAGGCCTCGACGGCAGCCTGCTCAAGCCGGGCCTGAAGCTGTTGCACGTCCAGGACGTCGACTACCTGTCCCGGACCAATACCTTCGCCGGAGCCTTGTCGCAGATCCGCGATTGGTCGATCAGACGCCCCCGCCACGTCCCCATCCTGATCCTGGTCGAGACCAAACAAGGGTCCATCCCCCTCCTGCCCACCCAGCCCGAACCCTTCGGCGCCGCCGAGTTCGACGCGATCGACACCGCCGTCCGCCAGGCCTTCGGACCCGACGGGGTCATCACCCCCGACCACGTCCGCGGTGACTTCGCCACCCTCGCCGCGGCCGTCCAGACCCGAGGTTGGCCCACGATCGGGGCGAGCCGAGGGAAGGTGATCGTCGCCCTCGACGACGAAGGGGCGATGCGCGATACCTACCTCGACGGCCACCCCGCGCTCCGAGGGCGGTCCATGTTCGTCAGCATCCCCCCGGAACACCCCGCCGCCGGTTGGATGAAGGTCAACGATCCGGTCGCCGACTTCGAGCGGATTCAAACCCTCGTCCAAGCCGGCTTCCTCGTTCGGACCCGAGCCGACGCCGACACCGTCGAGGCCCGGACCAACGACCCATCCCGGCGCGACAAGGCGTTCGCCAGCGGCGCCCAGTTCATCAGCACTGACTACCCCGAACCCGATCCCCGGTTTTCTCCCTACGAGGTCCGCTTCCGCGGCGGGACGGTCGCTCGGACCAACCCCGTGGTCGGTCCGCCCACCGCGGGCGACCTCGAAGACCTCAAGGGATCAGCACGATAGAGCGATGTCGCCCGGCCCCGGCGTGGCATCGCCCGGGCCGAGCGGCCGGTCAAAGTTCGCCGGAAGGACATTGGCGGGAACGGAATCAGTAAGAGTCGGACGAGATCACCTCGCCGCGGTCGAAACTGATCAACGAGTTGAACACCGCGGCCGAGGCCGTCTTCTTCACGAAGTGGACCGAGCCGTCGGCGAAGACGTGGTTCGCGCCCCCCGGATGGAAGGCGTAAATCTCGTTGTTGCTACTGTAGTTCGTGTGCTCGTTCGACCCGTCGCCATCAATGAAGAACTCGCTGTTGTAGTCCGCCCAACCGGCTCCCGAGCCTTCGATGGCTTGGGTTGGCGGAGTCCCTTTTGCCGGGGGAGATCCAGCCGCGTACCAGGGGTAGCTGGTTCCGTAGGTCAGTTGCTTGCCGAGGATGTAGAGATTCGGCCGACCGGCGTCTTCCGAGACCATGATCGTGTTCGAGGTTCCGTCGGTCACCTCGGCGATCCGTCGACAGTAATTCCCCTTGAGCAGCCCGAGCGTGATTTGGCCGGGGGGATGCGGGACGTTGTTCTTAATCAGCCATGACTCGTCGATCCCATCGGCGATCGCGTAGTCGCCGGCGGCGAGTTGCACCGTCTGGCCGTTGAGGGGGTTGGTGTAGGGGGCCAGCCGGTAAGAAGGAGCCGACGGGCAAAGCATGAAACCGAGCTGGGTAGCGACCGCCGTGGTGTTCTGCGGTTGCGGGAACGCCACGGACATATTGATCGAGTTATACAGCGCGGTCTGCTCCATGTAGCCCATGATCAAGGGTACAAACGACTGGAGGTCGTACGGGTTATTGCAGACGATCCCGAGTTGCGTGGGGCAGGTGGGGATATAGCTCGGGTGGTTCGGCGGCAGCTTGGTCACGTCGACCGGAGTGAACGGCGGCTTGAGGAACTCATCTCGGATCAACCAGGTGGGCGCGAAGAAGCCGTAGGTGCTCTCGAAGTTGTGGTAGCCCAGCCCGATCTGCTTGAGGTTGTTGATGCACTGCGCCCGCCGGGCCGCTTCCCGGGCCGCCTGCACCGCCGGCAAGAGCAACGCGATCAAAACGGCGATGATGGCGATGACGACGAGCAGTTCGATCAGGGTGAACCCGGAGCGAACGCGCGGACGGGAGCGAGGGCGTTCCATCAACGTTGACTTTCAAATCGCGGTGATCATCCAGAGGCGGTGTGGGATGGATCATCGTAGGACCCGATCGTTGAGCGATCAGGTAGTTCGGATGAAAGTCGGATGAAGCCGCTCGCTCCACTCAACGCATCGCTCCCGACTTGAGGACGTCCAGCACCTGATAAACGGCCGGGGCCAAGAGGATGACGAAAACGGCCGGGAAGATGAACAGCAAGGTGGGGGCGAGGATCTTGGTCGAGGCTTTTTGCGCCTTCTCTTCGGCCTTTTGCTTGCGCTTCACGCGGAGCCCATCGGAGTGGGTCTTCATGCTCTTGACCAGGCTGGCGCCGAACCGTTCGGACTGAGTGACGACCGACGCCAGCGAGATGACGTCTTCGAGGTCGCTCCGCCTCCCGAAGTGGTTCAAGGCTTCGCCGGGGCTGCGGCCGAGCTGGATCTCGCGGTCGACGATCTTCAGTTCACCACCGAGGACCGGGTGGGCCGAACTCAACTCGTCGGCGACGCGCTTGATCCCCGCCTGCAATCCGAGACCCCCTTCGAGGCAGATGATCAAGACGTCGAGGGCGTCGGGCAGGCCACGCCGCAAGATATTTTGCCGTTTGGCTTTGCGCTTGTCGAGCCAGAAGCTCGGGCCGATCATCCCGGCCATGAACAGGATCGACGCCAGCGGGAGCGCCTGGGTCGGTGGGAGGATCTTGGTGGTCGTCAAGCCGACGCCGACCACGGTGGCCAGGCCGAGCAAGGTGAGCTTGACCCCGAGAAACAGATGCATCGCCTGGCGTTGGTACAGCCCCGCGTGGACCAGACGCGCGCTGAGCTTAGTCCGCTCGTCCTCGTCGTCGGGGACCATGATCTGCCCCATCCTCGGCAGCGCCGCGCGGGCGATCTGTGCGACGGTTTCCACCTTCTCCTCGGGTCGAGCCCGACCGGCCATCTCGCCGATCCGGGCGTCAAGCTTCGACCCCTTCCCCGACAAGAACACCCCCACGCCGGCCGCCAAGGAGGTGACCAGCAAGAAGGCGATCCCCATCAGCATCATATCATTGTCCATACCGATTTGCCTTCCTCACAAGGTCATTGATTCGCAATCCGGAAACGACCGGCATCGCAAATCGCACGATTGCAAATTGCGAAAGGTGCGGCGAAATCGAGTGTCTCTGCAATCTGCAATCTTGGAATGTGCAATCAAGTCCTGGAAACCGTATCAGAGCAAGATCGACCGCGGTGGCCGCGCCGATCAGAAGTCAAAGTTGATGATTTTCCTGATCCAGAGGACACCCAGCCCTTCCACGAAGAAGGTGATGAGGAGGGTGTTGCGGTTTTCTTCCCGAAAGTGGACGAACGCATAGGTCGGGTTGAGGACCAGGAGGAGCAAGAGCATCACCGGCGGGAGCGCCGCCAAGATCCAGCCTTGCATCTTCCCCTCGGCGGTCAGGGTCGAGATCGTCCCGCGGATGTGGTAGCGTTCGCGGACAATCGCGGCGAGCTTGCCGAGGAGTTCGGCCAGGTTACCGCCCGACTGTTGCTGAACGAGCACCGCCAGGACGAAAATTTTCAGCTCGATCACGCCGGTCCGCCGGTTCAGGTCGCGGAACGACGCCTCGGCGGAAAGGCCGAGGTTTTGCTGCTCGTAGCACTGGGCGAACTCGCCGGCGATCGGCTGGGGGAACTCGTCGGCCACCGCCAGGAGCGACTGCCCCAACGTCTGCCCCGCGCGGATCACGCGGGCCATCAGCTCAAAGGCGTCGGCCAGTTGCGCCCGGAGCTTTTCGAGCCGGCGGTCGCGCGCCTTCTTGACCCGATGGATCGGCAAGTACGCGCCGATCAAGGCCACGATCATCGTCTCGATCCAGTTATGGCGGAAAAAGAAGTCGACCGCCGCCGCCACGGCCGCCACGATCGCCGCCGTGGTCAAGACCCGAGTCGGCGTGGTGTCGATCCCCGACTGCTCGATCATCGCCTCGAACCGCTGGCGGATCGACGGCATCACGCTGGGGTCGGACAATTCGGCGGCCGTCTGCCCCAGGTTCTTGAAGAGCGACTTCTTCTGGGTCTTCTCGGCCCGCTTCTTGGAGAACTCGGCGTCGACCCGGTCGCTGAGCTTCGACCGGTCGCGGAGGTAAACGTCCGAGACCAGTTGAGCCACCGCCAGGAGCCCGGCCGCCGCCGTGAGGAACGCCAGGAGTGGGATCACCGACCCGTTCATCGCGCGGCCTCCGTCGCCCGCGGCCCACCGGGGAGCATCCGCCGCTCGAAGGTCGACTGCGGGAGGGTCTCGCCGGCCGCTTCGAGGTTTTCCAGGCACTTCGGCCTGATCCCGGTGCAGTAGAAGTACCCCTGCGCGGCCCGGTTCTCGTCCACCCCGGTCTGCTTGAAGACAAAGATGTCCTGCATGCTCACCACATCTTCTTCCATCCCGACGATCTCGGAAATCTTGATGATCTTCCGGACCCCGCCGGTCAAGCGCGCGGCCTGGACGATCATGCCCACCGCCGAGGCGATCTGGCGGCGGATGATCCAGATCGGTAGGTCGAAGCCGGCCATCCCGACAAGCATCTCCATCCGGCCGATGGCGTCGCGGGTGTCGTTGGCGTGGATGGTGGTCATCGACCCGTCGTGGCCGGTGTTCATGGCCTGGAGCATGTCCAGGGTCTCGCCGCCGCGGCACTCGCCGACGATGATCCGCTCGGGCCGCATCCGGAGGGCATTCTTGACGAGGTCGCGAGTCAGGATCTCGCCGTTCCCCTCGACGTTCTTGGGCCGGGTTTCGAGGCGAACGACGTGCTCCTGCTGGAGCCGCAATTCGGCGGCGTCCTCGATCGTCACCACCCGCTCGTCGTGGGGGATGAACGACGAGAGGGCATTCATGAGGGTCGTCTTGCCCGAGCCGGTGCCGCCCGAGACCACCATGTTGACCCGCCCCCGGATGCACGCGGCGAGGAAGTCGACCATCTCCCAGGTGATCGCCTTCTTCTCGACCAGGTCCTTGAACTGGAGCGGACTCTTCGACGATTTCCGGATCGAGAGCGAGGTCCCGTCCAACGCCAGCGGCGGGATAACGGCGTTGACTCGGGAGCCGTCCGGCAGTCGGGCGTCGCACAAAGGCGACGTTTCATCGACCCGGCGGCCGACCCGGCTGACGATCCGCCGGACGATCTCGATCAGGTGCTTCTCGTCGTTGAAGACGATGTCGGACCGGCTCAGCCGCCCCCGGCGCTCGACGAAGATGCACTTCGGGCCGTTGACCAGGATGTCCGACACCGTCGGGTCGCGCATCAGGACTTCGAGTGGGCCGATCCCGAACGTCTCGTCAAGGACCTCGCCGACCAACCGCTCGCGCTCCGACATGCTGAGCAAGTCGTTGCTCTGGCGGCAAAGCTGCTCGGCCCCCTTGCGGACCTCGGCGCGGAGTTCCTCTTCCCCCAGGCTCCCCATCGCCGACAGGTCCATCTCGGCAATCAACTTTTGATGCAACTCTTTCTTGATTCGCATCATGCGTTCATCATTGGTTTCTGGAGCGAGCGTCGCGGTGGCGCCGAGCGGGGGACGTGACATGGGCGGGGCATCCTTGAGGGATCAGGAGGATTGGGGCGGAAGTTGCGACGGTTGCGGCGGGGTCGGGGCGAACGGCTCCCCCGCCCGAGGGGCGGGGACGAACCGGTGGGCCAGCGCGGCGATCGACTCGCCGCGCTGGTGGATGTGACGCGCGGCGATCGGGCCGAGCCGGCCCGACGTGGCGACGAGGTACGGGATCGAGGCGGGGTCGACCCCCATCAGGCGGCTCGCCGAAGCGTCGACCGCCGGGAAGTTCGTCCCCATGACCAGGACGCCCGACGCGACCGGCGACCCCATCAGCGGGCCGTCCCCTTCCATCCCGACGATCCCGTCGATGATCGCCAGACTCGGGCGAACCGCCGCGTTGATGGCGAGGATCGATGCCTCGATCCCCATCTGGTGGAGCACGTTTTTCGGCCAGCCGTAGGCGATCCCCGGCATCACGCCGAACAGGTTCTTCATCGCCAGCGTCACCCCAACCCAGTGGTGGGTCTTGAGCTTCGGGAGCGACACGACCAGATCGGCCCGCCGCAAGCTGGTCGGGAGGTGGAGCGAACCCATCGCCGTCCAGCCCGACCGGTTCCGCGCCGAGAAGACGTCGTCGTGGTTCAGGTCGACGAATTCCAGCTTCCCCTCGTCGAGGACCGGCCCCAGGCCGGACTGTTCGAGGACGTAGGCGGTATCGCGGCAGTGCCCTTGCCCTTCGGCGACGAACACCTCGCGGGCGTCCCACGACCGGAACACCTCGGCTACCGCGCGGACCACCGCCGGGTGCGTGTTGATCTGGGGCGCTGCGAGCGATGGTTCGACCAGGTTCGGCTTGAGCAGGACCGACCGGTTCCGGACCCAGTTCGGACCCAGCCCCAGCTCGCGGAGGCCGTCGCGGATGATCGATTTCAGGTCGGACGTGTACGATGGGGCTTTGGCGACGACGACCTCGGCCCGCCACCCGGCCTCATCGGCCCGACGAAGCGCCGCCGCCCCCGCCCCGACTCCGGTCAAGGCCAACGCCCCGGCCCCGGCGAGCCAGCCTCGGCGGGAGATCAAGGGGGATCTGGATGTTGCGGGATTCATCGTCCGAATTCGCTTTCCCCGCGAGGAGTGAGGCCGAGCAGGTGCATCGAGCGGTCGCCGCTGGCCAGCAGGATCATCGCCAACTCAACGGCCGAAGAATTTCGGGCCAAGGCCCGCTCGGTGGCACGCGCCAGGTGGTCGACCGCCGCGGCGTCGGGGCGGGCCCCCCAGGCCCGGAGGCCCAGCCAGGCCCAGCCGAGCGAACTTGGGGCATTCGTTTGCCGGACCACACCTCCAAGGTAGGTCACGGCGGGTTGGATGATGGGTTGGGGACTCGATTTTCTCGCCACCCGGGCCAGGGCGAGCAAGGCCAAGCCGGTCGGGCCGGGGAGCGAGCGTAAGGTCTGGCCGAAGACGACTGGGTTGCCCAGGTTCCAGCCGCCGGTCGCGATGGCCCGGTCGAGCAGGACGCGGACCCCTTCCCGCATCCTCGGTTGATCCAGCGGGACGCTCGGAGCGAGCGCGAGAATGCTCGCGGCCGTCGGCTCGACCCAGGAGTGCGTGTCGGCCACCCAGGGCCAGCCGACCAGGGTCACGTCGTGCCCCATCGGGTTGTGCGGCACCGGCTCCACCGGCTTCCCTCGCGTCGCCAGGAGCCAGGCGACCGCCCCGGAGCGTTCGACGGCGAACCCGCCGAGCGCGTTCCAGAGGAGCAACGCATAGGAGGTGGTCCAGCCGGGCGCGACCTCGGAGCCAGGCGAGACGACGGTGGAACCGTCGGGTCGGCGGGCACGGGCGGCGATCCATTGCCCACCTCGGAGCGGGGCGGCCCGATCGTCGGCCGAGTCGGTTGCCAGGAGGGCCAGACTCGCCATTGCCGTGGGTTCGACGGCCGAGGCGGGGGACGCCGGGCGGTAGCTCCAGCCGCCGTCGGTCCGTTGGAGGTGGAGGAGTCGGCGCCGGGCCGCCTGTGAAGAAGTGGGGTCGGTGGGCATCGCGGGGTCAACAACCAGGTCTGGACTGGGGAGAAGGAGTTCCCAGTCCAGCCTAGGTCACGGTTTGGCGGGCTGGGCCAGACTCGTGGCCAGTTGGATCAAGCTCTTGGCCACCTTGGCCGAGGCTGCTTCGATGACCACCGGGACGCCG